>Ga0070734_10005488_pt1 | contig 11150 bp, 10 predicted proteins | sample Coa_R1_8_FD_66444 | JGI IMG/M metagenome (GOLD analysis project Ga0070734, IMG submission 66444) | Surface soil microbial communities from Centralia Pennsylvania, which are recovering from an underground coalmine fire - Coalmine... | ecosystem: Environmental > Terrestrial > Soil > Unclassified ...
CGCCTCTTGCGCCTGCCAAAGGAGGTTCAGCTCATGCTCGCCGAGCATCGTCTCGCCATGGGCCACGCCAAAGCCATCCTCGGTATCAACTCCTCAGACGAGCAAATAGAGCTCGCGGAGAAGGCTGCGGCACAGGGATTATCCGTGCGCCAGGTCGAGACGCTGGTAAACGAGCGCAATTCCGAACGGCCGAAGCATGGCAGCGGACCCCGTCGCGAAGCCCCGCAAGACCCGAATGTCCGCGCGGCGATTGACGAGCTGGAGCGGGCCCTTGGAACTCGAGTCCGCATTGTCGAGCTTACGGATCAGCGGGGACGCATCGAGATAGAATACTACTCCCAAGCCGATCTTGACCGCCTGTTCCAGCATTTCGTGGGACAGCAATAGACTAGTGGTGCCGGCGGTAGGACTCGAACCTACGACCTACGGATTATGAGACCGTCGCTCTAGCCACCTGAGCTACGCCGGCGCAGTTACCAGCCTAAGAAGCCTGGTCGTCCTCTGTCAAGTATTCATATAAGCGGGTCTTAAAATACTATTTTGGAGCAACGCCATACTGTGCACTACAATTCTCTTAGTGCCCGCCCCGGTTGTCGAATTCTCAAGCGTTTCGAAGAGTTACCCCATTTACTCGGCGCCCCGCCAGCGCCTGAAGGAACTCGCAACTCTGAACCGGCGCAGCTTCCATACAAATTACTGGGCTTTGCGCGATATTTCCTTCCAAGTCCATCGCGGCGAAACCTTCTGCATCGTGGGTGAAAACGGATGCGGAAAGAGCACGCTGCTCCAGATCTGCGCCGGAATCCTCCAGCCCACGGAGGGCTCCATCAGCGTAAACGGCCGCGTTTCCGCCCTGCTGGAGCTCGGCTCCGGCTTCAATCCGGAATTCACCGGGCGTGACAACGTTTACCTGAATGGCGCGATCCTTGGTCTGTCACGAAAGGACATGGATCGGCGCTTTCCGGAGATCGAAGCATTTGCCGAAATTGGTGAATTCATCGACCGGCCGGCAAAGACCTATTCCACTGGCATGATGGTGCGGCTCGCCTTCTCGGTCGCCATCCACGTTGATCCCGAGATCCTATTGGTCGACGAAGCCCTCGCCGTGGGGGACGTCTACTTCCGTCAGCGCTGCGTGCGCAAAGTTCACGAACTTCGCGCCCACGGCATTACGATTCTTTTCGTATCTCACGCGACGGGAGACGTCAAGGCCTTGGGAGACCGGGCCATGTGGTTGGATCACGGCCACATTATGGCCATCGGCCGCACGGATATTGTTGTATCTAAATATCTTGCGGCGATGAACGCCAAGGACGCGGCCTATCTTTCTCACGAGCCGTCAGCATCCACACGGCATACCTATGCGCCCCCCGAGGAGATCGTCGAGGGCATCCCGAACATCGACCACCGCTTCGGCGACGGAAAGGCCGAAATCATCGGCATCGCCGTACTCGATTCCGATGGCGCTCCCCTTTCCAGCCTCCAGCCTGATTCTACAATTGTCGTAAGAATCAGCGCGCGAGCGAAGGCTAATCTGGATCGGCCTATCGTTGGATTCATGTTCCGCAATCACATCGGTGTAGACTTCGCGGGTACCAATACCAGCCGGGAGGGCGCCGATCTTCCGCCGCTCCTCATCGGGGAGATCTGCACAGTGGACTTCTACATCGATCTGCCCGGTCTGTATGCTTCGCTATTCTCTTTTTCCCCCGCGATCGCCGACGGAACCATCGATCACTATTCCACCTGCGATTGGATCGACAACGCGATCGTCCTGCCGATGGGAAAGTCCGACGCGCCCATCTACGGCCAGCTCCATTTTCCCTGCCGCGTGCAAATCAACACCAGAATCGGCGCGGGAGTCGCGGAATCGTGACCGAGTTTACGGGCGAACGCGTCATTCCAGGCAGCGTCAATGCGGATCTCTGGGCGGAACACTTGGCGCGCTATAGCTTCGCGGCCCAATTCGCCGCCGGCAAACCAGTCCTCGATGCGGGTTGTGGAACCGGATATGGCTGCACGGAAATGGCACCGGATGCCCAACGTGTAGCGGGAATCGACGTGGCCTCAGACGCAATCTCTTACGCGCGAGAACATTCGGCGGCGCCCAACGTCCGCTACGCTCAAGCATCCGCGACCGCGATTCCATTCAACAGCGCCTCATTCCAGCTCATCACCGCGTTCGAGGTTATCGAACACCTAACGGACTGGCGCGCCCTGCTCGCCGAAGCCCGCCGCGTGCTGGACGCCGACGGCCTTTTCCTCGTCTCAACTCCCAACCGTCTGTATTACGCGGAATCGCGATCGCTCGACGGGCCGAACCCGTATCACGTTCACGAATTCGAATATCGTGAATTCCAAGCGGCGCTCCAGGAGTTCTTCCCGCGCGTACAGATTCTCTTCCAGAATCGTCTCGAATCCTTCGCTTTTCACGGTGACTCCATCCGGCCTCCAATAGACGTCCGAGTAGCAGCGACCCATGCCGCGCCGGATGAAGCGCACTTCTTTATCGGCGCGTGCGCCCTTCAGAGACTTCCCGATTTGCGCACGTTTCTTTACGTGCCCCGCGCCGCCAACTTGTTGAGGGAGCGCGAGCACCATATCCATCTGCTCGAAGGCGAACTCGGCCAAAACAAACAATGGCTCGATCAAGTCATCTCCGACCATCACAAACTCCAACAGCTCCACGAAGACTTGACGACTCATCTGCAGGAACAAAATCAGTGGGCGTCGCAACTTGAACAGAACTGGAAGGACGCCCAGAACCGAATCGTCGAACTCCAGGACGAGAATTCAGCCGTCCAAGCCGCCGCAGCAGAAGTAGTCGCTGGGTATAACCGCAAGATCGCCGAGCTGGAACGCGAGAATCTCGAAAAAACAGCGTGGGCCCTCGATACGGAGGCCCGCCTTACCAGCGACCTTGCGGCGCGCACGGAGCACCTCGCAGCCACAATGCGAAGCCTCGACGTGGCAGAGGCTACCGTAATTGAGCGCACCGAGTGGGCTCAGCGCCTGGACCGCCAGCTTACGAAGCTCCGCGCACAGCTAGAAATGATTCGCCAGTCGCGGTGGGTGAAGGTCGGCCGCACTTTCGGTATTGGCCCTAACGTGACCACGGAATGAAGCGATTCATATCCGGGTTGTGGCGGATCCTTAAGGGCGCGCCGCTGGCCATCCTCGCGCCACTACTCCTCATCCTTGACGCGGTGCTCCTCCTCCTTGCCGACATCCTCTCCTTTCTCCGGCCACGCCGCTCCTTGGCCGCCGATAAAAAACCTGAGGCCAGAACAGCCAGCATTGTCATACCCAACTGGAACGGCCGCGACCTTCTCGAGAAATATCTCCCCTCCGTCACGGCCTCCATCAAGAATCTGCCCGGAAGCGAAGTCATCGTTGTCGACAATGGATCTGCCGATGGCAGTGCCGCTTTCGTAAAGGAGCAGTTTCCTCAAGTGCGCGTTCTCGCGCTCGATCGAAACCTCGGATTCGGAGGGGGTTCCAATGCCGGCTTCCGCGCCGCAAAGAACGATATCGTCGTCCTCCTCAACAGCGACATGCGAGTGGAGCCCGATTTCCTGCCTCCGCTGCTTGCCGGATTCACAGACGAAAAAACCTTCGCGGTCGCCTGCCAGATTTTCTTTTCCGACCCAAACAAGCTTCGCGAAGAAACCGGACTCACCGAATGCTGGTGGTCACAGGGGGCGCTTCGCGTCCGTCATCGCGCCGATGCCTCCATCAAAGATCTGTTCCCGTGCTTCTATGGGGGCGGCGGCTCCTGCGCGTACGACCGCAAAAAGTTTCTGGAGCTCGGCGGATTTGACCACCTTCTCGCTCCCTTTTATCTCGAAGACACCGACCTCGGCTATATAGCCTGGAAGCGCGGTTGGAAAGTGCTGTATCAGCCCGCCAGCATTGTTTATCACGAACACCGAGGAACTATTGGAAAGAAGTTCAGCAACACATACATTCAATCCGTTCTCCAGAAGAACTTCCTCCTTTTCGCCTGGAAGAACATTCATGACTGGCGCCGGGTGCTCTCGCACTTCTTCTTTGCTTGGGCGAACGCCATGCTCAGTTGGCTCTTCGGGGATTCGCCCGAGCGCGCTAGCAGTGCCGGCATCGCTCGTGCCACGCTTCAACTTCCGGCGGCCATCGCGTCCCGCTGGCGGGTACGTTCGCTAGCCGCCATTAACGATAGGGAAGCCTTCCGACGCCCCCTCGGAGGCTATTTCCGGGATCATTTCTGCGCGCTTCCGGCGAATCCCGCGCCGCTGCGAGTCCTATTCGTTTCGCCCTATCCGATTTGCCCGCCCGTGCACGGCGGCGCGGTGTTCATGTATCAAACCGTGCACCAGCTTTCCCGCCTGTGCGAATTGCACCTCATCGTGCTGCTGGATTCCGAGGAACAGCGTAAGCCGCACGAAGAACTAGATCGTATCTGCGCTTCCACTGAATATATCGTCCGACTGACGGGCCGCCAGAAAGCGTTCGGGTCCTCCGAGCCCCACGCTGTCCGCGAGTTCCGCAACGCCGATCTCGCCTGGCTCATTCATCGCCAGATCTATCGCCATCAGATCGACGTTCTCCAACTCGACTATGCCGTGATGGGCCAGTACGCAGGTGAATACTCTCGGATTCCCAGCATTCTCTTCGAGCATGACGTCTACTTCCAGTCCATTGCCCGCAGCATGCCGTATATGAGCGGCGTGGAAAAGCTTAAAGCGCAGTGGGAGTATCTGCGCGCACTGCGCTTCGAGCTGCGTTTGCTCCCTCACCTCGATCGCATCCAGGTCTGCAGCCGCGACAACGCCGATTATCTCGTCGCCTTTTTGCCTGCATTGAAGGATCGCATCGACGACGGCTATCGCGCCGGAATCGATACCTCGGCATACGAATTCCGCGCCACCGGACGTGAACCGCTCACGCTGCTGTTCCTGGGAAGCTTCCGGCATCTGCCAAATCGAGAGGCGCTCGACTGGTTCGTCGGCCGCGTCTTCCCCACCGTCCGGGCCAAGGAACCTCGCGTGCGCCTCATCGTCATCGGCTCCGACCCTCCCCCGCGCCATTCCCTCCCCGAGGACGCCTCCATCGAACTGGCTGGTTTCGTCAAGGACGTGCGTGAACCACTCGCGCGGTATGCGATCTTCGTTTGCCCCATTCTTAGCGGATCAGGCGTGCGCGTGAAGCTCCTCGAAGCCTTCGCTGCCGGAATCCCGGTCGTCTCCACCCGTCTCGGCGCGGAAGGCTTAGCGGCGGTGGATGGCGAAGTCTGCGCGCTCGCGGACGAGCCGGAGGCCTTCGCCCAGAAAATCCTGGATCTGCTCCAGAACCCGGCGCGCGCCGAAGAGATGACGAGGCGGGCGCGCGCGGAAGTCACTTCCAAGCGCGATATGCGCGTGATGACAGAGAAATTGGTCGAATCCTACCGGGCCGAAGTCAGACGGATGCGTCAGCGCTAAAAGCTACTTTCCCTTGCGATCCTTTTGGACCTGTGCCGCGATCTTCGAAGCCAGCCGGTTCATATCGCTGCTGTCGGCGCTCTTGGGCGTGGCATACATACTCCACACCACCACATGCGACTTTCGATCCACCAGGAAAATGTCGCCCTTTCCTCGGCTCAGCGGCTGCATGGTCGGTCTGGAGTAGGTATCGGACTTGGCGTCTGCCGGTTTGCTGGACGCGAACAATTCGTTCAGCCGGTCTTCGAAACTGGCGCCGATGGTATCGGTGAAAATCGCATCGGCCTTGTTCGGATCCGTCACTACTTGCAGAACATTGCCGGTCGTCAGACTCACCGCGAGATGCTGATCCAGGCCGCTGGACATCGGTAATAGATAAACTGTCTTGACGTCGGACAAGCCGGCGGCGGCCATGCTGAGAGAGGCCGCAAACAACATACAGAACAGCTTCATGACCCCATCATACACGGCGGATTTTGAAAACGCCGCTATTATAGTCATTCGGCCCAATGTACAAAGGTCAGAGAATCACTGTGATCAGTCCGTGTCTGAATGAAGAGCAGGGCATCGAACGTGTTCTAAGAAAAATGCCGGACTTCGTAGACGAGATCGTTGTCGTCGACAACGGCTCCACAGACCGCACCTCTGAGGTCGCCGCGGCTTTCGGCGCGAAGGTGATTCGCGAAGACGTTCGCGGCTATGGCAGGGCATACAAGGCCGGATTCACCTCGGCCACTGGCGACATTATCATCACTCTGGACGGCGACCACAGTTATCCGCCGGACGCCATCTCCTATCTTCTCGAAGCGTTCCTCCACCTGGAGGTCGATTTTCTCAACACCTCGCGTTTTCCTGTGCGAGATTCCCGGGCAATGAGTTTCAAGAACAAACTAGGAAACCTGATCCTGTCTCTGGTAATGTCGATTCTTTATTTTCGCTGGGTACGCGATTCCCAATCCGGCATGTGGGTCTTCCGGCGTTCGATTCTCGCCGACATGAAGCTGGTCTCCGATGGCATGGCGTTTTCCGAAGAAATCAAGATTGAGGCTCTAAAAAGCAACCGCGTGCGTTTCGCTGAAATCGCCATTCAATACAGCTCGCGCCTCGGCGAGGTGAAACTGAATCTGTGGCGCGACGGTTTTTACAATCTTTGGTTTCTGTTGAAGAAACGCTTTTCTTAAGGCGCAACCCGTGACAGTGACGGCGGTCATTCCGCATTGGAACCGCAAGGATCTTCTCGCTACTTTGCTCGAAAATCTCAAGCATCAGACCCGGCCATTGGACCAAATCCTCGTCGCCGACAACGGATCGGACGATGGTTCGGCGGAGTTGGCCGAACAGGCAGGAGCTGAGGTGCTTCGCCTAGGGACCAACCTCGGGTTTGCCGCGGCAGTAAATCGCGGCATTCAGAGCACCCGCGCCGAGTGGGTCGCCATCCTGAACAATGACGTGACGCTTCAACCCGACTGGCTCAGGATCTTGTTGGCCGAAGCCGAACGCCAGATCGCCAGCTTCGCCACCGGGAAGATTCTTTCGGAAGCCAGCCATTCCACCATCGACGGAACATTCGACGAGATTTCCCGAGGCGCCTGCGCCTACCGCTGTGGGGCCGGCAAGCCCGACGCCGCCATCTGGAACCAAGCGCAGCCAATCCGGATGGCTCCGATGACTGCCGCGCTCTTTCGGCGCTCCGTGTTCGACGAAGTCGGCCTCCTAGACGAAACCTTCGGATCGTTTCTGGAAGACGTCGACTTCGGGATCCGTTGTTCGCTCACCGGCCACCCCGGAATTTTCGTGCCGAGTGCAGAAGCTTACCATCGCGGCAGCGCGACTGCAGGCCGGTGGCAAAAAGACACAGTCCGCCTGATCTCCCGGAACCAGGTTTTATTGGCACGAAAGCACTTCCAGGGACAATCCTTCTGGCCCATTGTGGCTGGGCAATTGCTCTGGGGATTGGTAGCCTCCCGTCACGGGAGGTTTCTGTCTTACGTTATCGGTAAGATTCAGGGCCTTCAGTCCAAGCCCTTCGTCGGAGAAAAACCGCAGTCGTTAGAATCAGTTAGAGCTCTACTGGAGGAGAGTGAGCGGCACATCTATCAGCTGCAGGAGCAAACTGGCTTTGACAGCTATTGGAGGGCGTACTTCTGGCTGTCGCGGCGGTGATTATTACTTACAACTCGGCAGAAGTGATCGAGGCGTGTCTGAATTCGCTCACTAGCATGGCGCCTGATCTCTCAACCGTAGTTGTCGATAACGCCTCCGGCGACGGCACTCTCGCGCGGGTGCGAGCCATGAATAAGCCGGCACTGAAGCTGATCGCCAACACCACGAATCGTGGTTTCGCTGGCGGCGTGAATCAAGGCGTTCGTGCCTCGGAGGCGGAGTTCATACTCCTGCTGAATCCGGACACACGCCTCCTCACCTCTGTGGATGAACTCACCCAAGCGAGCCAACAGTACGGTTTGGCTTCCGGAAAACTAGTCGATAAGACGCGCCATGCACAGAAAGGGTTTACCGTCCGCCGCTTCCCGACTCCCGCGGCGCTGATCTTCGAATTGTTCGGCTTGAACCGCCTGTGGCCTTCAAATCCCGTGAATCGGCATTATCGGTACCAGGACAAAGATTTGGATCAGCCTGGTCCCGTGGAACAACCAGCGGGCGCTTTCCTGATGTTTCGCAAGGACGTCTGGGAGCGTCTCGGCGGCTTCGATGAGAGTTTTCATCCAGTCTGGTTTGAGGACGTGGATTTCTGTAAACGCGCGCTCGATGCGGGCTTCCAAGTTCAGTATGTTCCCTCCGTCGCGGCAGAGCACGCTGGAGGGCACTCGGTCCTTCAGACACCCCCCGGATGCCGAACGGTACGCTGGTGTGATAGCCTTTTGAGATATGGTTCTAAGCACTTCCGGTCTTTTTCATACCGGGCAGTTTGCTTGGCGGTGGTGCTCTCGTCCGTTCCGCGGGCGGTCGCGGGGATGATTCAGGAACGAAGTTTTACTCCTGGTAGAAGTTGCTTTACTGTAGTTCGCTCGGCTGGGCAGCGGTTCCTATCTCCCCGGAGAACGGGACGCTGAGGCGGGATTCATAACTTCAAAACACATGGCCCTTAAGGACTTAGTTTCCGTCACAGTCGTAACTTATAACAGTGGCAGATTTATAAAGCGCTGTCTTGAATCGGTTCTGGAGCAAAAGTACCCGAACATGGAGGTCGTGGTGGTGGACAACGCCTCGACCGACGGTACGGTAGACCTCCTGGAGCAGTTTTCCGACCGCTGCCGGATTTATTACAACGACGAGAACCTCGGCTTCGCGGCAGCACAGAATCAAGCCATTGCCCTGGCCGGAGGCGACTGGGTCCTGACGCTGAACCCGGACGTCCTCCTGCTACCGAATTTCATCCAAGCGCTCGTTGACGCCGGCCAAGTCGATCCCAAAGCCGGTAGCGTTTGCGGAAAACTCCTGACTATCCTTTCCACCTTCGACCTGCCGGAAAAGCAGCTGGTGGATTCCACCGGCATCTACTTCACGCCCATGCTCCGGCACCTCGACCGCGGCAGCCAGGAAGTCGACAATGGCCATTACCTCAATTTCGATTATGTGTTCGGCGCCACCGCGGCGGCGGCGCTATATCGCCGCCAAATGATCGAGGATATTTCCATCCTCGGCGAGTTTTTCGACCCCGATTTCTTCGTTTACCGCGAAGACGCCGATGTGGCTTGGCGCGCTCAGTTGATGGGCTGGCGGTGCGTGTATACGCCGCTGGCGCGTGGCTATCACGTGCGAAACGTGCTCCCGGGCAATCGGCGAGCCCTTCCCGCGGTAATCAATATGCACTCGGTGAAGAACCGTTTCTTGATGCGAATCAAGAATATGACTCCCGATCTTTACCGGCGGAATTGGCTTTCGATTACGGGACGGGATTTGGTGGTTTTGGGCGCTTGCCTGCTGCATGAGCATTCTTCGCTCAAAGCGTTCGTCTACCTGGCTCGCAATTGGAGAAGGGTATTGGCCAAGCGGCATGAAATCATGCGCCGGCGCCGCGCCAAAGACGACTATATTTCCAGTTGGTTCTCGTATCAGCCCGTCAGTCGGCCCGCGCCCCGGCCCAGCGCGCGAGCGCTCGCCAAAACACGCGCCGCCCGCGGTTGATGGATTCCACGCCCCGCCCCGTGCTAGCCTTGCTTGTTGCTTGTGGAGCGCGCTGTTAGCGGCCAGTTACGGATCGCGATCGTCGGCACTCGAGGCATTCCGGCCCGCTACGGCGGATTCGAGACTTTCGCCGAAGAGCTGTCCACGCGGCTGGTCACTCGTGGCCACAGCTTAACCATCTACTGCCGGGAGCGCTATCCGCAATCGACTTATCTAGGAGTCCGTCTTCAGTATCTGCCTTCCATCCGCCATAAGTACCTGGACACCGTCGCGCACACCTTCTTTTCCACCATGCACATGGCCATGGAGCGCTTCACCGCCAGGAAACAGGACGCCGTGATCTACTGCAACGCGGCGACGGCCTACTGCACCTGGATTCCCCGGGTGCTAGGGATTCCGGTGGCTCTGAATGTCGACGGTCTGGAGAAACATCGTAAGAAGTGGAACCGCTTGGCGAAGGGCTGGTACCAGATGTCGGAATGGCTCGCGACCTGGATGCCAAACGTCGTTATTACCGACGCGCAACGAATCGCCGAGTATTATCAGGAGCGCTACCATCGCTCCTCCGAAATGATTTCCTATGGCGCGGCGGTAGGAGCGGTGCCGACCGACGCGGTTTTGGACCGGCTCGGTCTGGAGCGCCGACAATATTTTCTGTTCGTCAGCCGCATGGAGCCGGAGAACAATGGCCTGGCAGTGCGGGAGGCTTTTGAAACGTTGAAGACGCCCTTCAAGCTGGCTCTCATCGGCGATGCGCCGTATGCGGCGGAATATATTCGCCGCGTCCGGGACACGACCGATCCTCGGGTCGTGATGCCGGGCGCAATTTATGGCGAAGGCTACCGCGAGCTCGGGTCGCATTGTTTCGCGTACGTCCATGCAACCGAAGTGGGAGGCACGCATCCGGCCTTAATCGAGGCAATGGGCCGCGGTGCTCTGACTCTGTATCTCGACAATCCCGAAAACGCAGAGGTTGCCGGAGGTGCGGGCCTCCCATTCACCTTGGAGACCCTGCCTGAGGTAATGCGCGAGGTTCTTGAAATGTCCGAAGCGGAGCGCGAGGTCTGGCGTCAGCGAGCCACGGAACGAGTGCGCTCGCGCTACAGTTGGGATGCGGTGACCGACGCGTACGAATTGTTGTTGAAGAGGCTGGCTTGCGGAGCTGGGTAGAAGTCTCGCTCGGAACGATCCGCGCCAACTATCGTGCGGTGCGCGCGGTAGTGGGCGATCATGCCGAGATCATGCCAGTGGTCAAAGCCGATGCATACCGGCACGGGGCTCTCGAAGTGTCTCGCGCGCTCCAAGCCGAAGGCGCGCCCTGGCTCGCGGTTTCGAATGTCGAAGAAGGCGTTGCTTTGCGTCAGGCAGGCATACGCGCGCGAATCCTGGTAATGGCGGATTTTCTGCCAGCCGAGCGCGCGGCCCTCGCGGAGTTCAACCTTACGCCGGTGGTGCATTCCCTTTCCGACATTCCGCTCGCGCAGGGCCCTTATCACCTCAAGGTCGACAGCGGCATGGGGCGTCTAGGCACTCGGGCGCCGTCTG
>Ga0070734_10005489_pt1 | contig 11149 bp, 5 predicted proteins | sample Coa_R1_8_FD_66444 | JGI IMG/M metagenome (GOLD analysis project Ga0070734, IMG submission 66444) | Surface soil microbial communities from Centralia Pennsylvania, which are recovering from an underground coalmine fire - Coalmine... | ecosystem: Environmental > Terrestrial > Soil > Unclassified ...
AGCCATGCCGTGTTCGCGCAGGACCAGGCCCGATTCTTCGGCGATCGTCTGCAAATCTCGGGCGCGGTGCGGGCGCAGTTCTTCACGCTGGATCGTCCGCTGTTCAGCCCCGTGGCTTCCGCTCCCTATCAAGGCGCCGCGTTCCCGTCGCCGGCCGCTGCCTATACCGCCGATGGCTCGATCGCGTACTTCCTTCGCAAGAGCGCGACCAAGCTGCGCGCGCACGTGGGCCGCGGCTATCGCGCGCCTTCCCTGTTTGAACGATTCGGAGCCGGTTTCGATCCGGTCTTCGGATATACCGTTTACGGCGATCCGCGGCTCGCGCCGGAACACTCGATTGGATTCGATTCCGGCATCGATCAGACTTTCCTTGCAGGCCGCCTGAAGACGTCGGCTACCTACTTCTACACCTCGCTTCAAAACGTGATCAACTTCGACACCAGCGGCTTGATCGACCCCGCCACCGATCCGTTTGGCCGGTTCATCGGATATCTGAATACGCGCGGCGGAATCTCGCGCGGCGTGGAAACCAAGGCCGCAGTCGCACCCACACGCTCGCTGAACGTCACTGCCGCGTACACGTACGTGAATGCCATCGAACGGACGCCGATCGTGAGCGACGTGCTTCAAACCTTCGTGGTGCCCCGAAACCAATTCTCGATCCTGGTCACGGAACGGGCCACTTCACGCCTGCTGTTGACGGCCGATACGCTCACGTCGAGCAGCTATCTTGCTCCCGTCTACGGCGATGTCGTGACGCAAGTCTACCGGTTCGGAGGAATCCACAAAGTAAATCTCGGCGCCAGCTACCGCGTTCCGCTCTCCGAATACAAAGCCATCCGGCTCTTCGTGCGGGCGGATAATATCTCCAATCAAACCTACTTCGAGAGCGGCTTCCCGACTGCGGGCCGAACGGGCATGGGCGGGATGCAATTCGAGTTTTGACAACGAAAAGAGATCGCATGACCACCGGTGAAGCAAGGTGACGAAACACGCTTGAGCGCGCGAGCCTTAATGGTGCTGGGCACCGCATCGCACGTCGGGAAGTCGCTGGTGACGGCGGGCCTGGGCCGGATTTTCTCGGATGAAGGCATTCGCGTCGCGCCGTTCAAGGCGCAAAACATGTCATTGAACTCGGCGGCCACGCCGGATGGCCGCGAGATCGGCCGCGCGCAAGCGCTTCAAGCCGAGGCGTGCCGCGTAATTCCCTGCGCGGAGATGAATCCCGTGCTGATCAAGCCTTCCTCCGATACGGGCGCGCAGATCATCTTGCTCGGCCGTGTGTGGGGACAGGTGACGGCATCGGACTATCATCAGCGCCGCGTGGAGGAGCTGTTTCCCGCCGTGCTTGAAAGCTACTGCACGCTGGCGGAGCGGCACGAGCTGATTCTGCTTGAAGGCGCGGGATCGCCCGCGGAGATCAATCTGCGCAAGCACGACATCGTCAACATGCGTATGGCGCACGCGGCGGATGCGGCGTGCGTGCTGGTGGGCGATATCGATCGCGGCGGTGTTTTCGCCGCGCTGTTGGGGACCGTGGAACTGCTCTCGCCAGAAGACCGCGTGCGCATCCGCGGTTTCATCATTAATAAGTTTCGCGGCGACATAGAGCTGCTGCGTCCGGGCGTGGAGACGATGGAGCGCAGGCTTGGGATTCCGTGCGCGGGTGTCATCCCGTATTTGCATGAGCTGGGATTGGAGGAAGAGGACAGCGTCGCTATCGAGGATCGGCGCACTCCAGCGCGGGTATGGAGAAACGGGGTGGAAGCCGAGGAGCCGGATCGTCCACTACGGATCGGAGTGATTGCGCTTCCGCACATGGCGAACTTCACGGACTTCGATGCGCTGGCAATGGAGCCTTCGGTCGCTCTCGCTTTTTTGGACGATCCCGCGCAAGCTCATCTCGCCGATGTGCTCATCCTGCCCGGCAGCAAGCAGACCATCGACGATCTTGAATGGCTGCGCATGCGTGGATTTACCGAACGGCTCGCGGCATTTCCGGGTCTGCTGATCGGGATTTGCGGAGGGTTTCAGATGCTGGGGATTTCGATTGACGATCCCGCCGGTGTGGAGAGTGAGGGCGCGCCCCGCGCAGCCGCTGGGCTCGGCGTCCTGGCGGTGCGGACGATCATGAAACGTGAGAAGACGGTGCGGCGGGCATCGGGAGTGGCGCGATGCAGCGGCGTGGCTTTCACGGGATATGAGATTCACATGGGCGAGACTGTATACCTCGCTGACGCCGAACCGTTTGCAGAAATTCTGCGCGAGGGCGAAGGCCCGCCTCGACAGGACGGCGCGGTCGACGCGTCGAGAAAGGCCTGGGGCACCTACATCCACGGGATTTTCGACGACGATTCCTTCCGCCACAGCTTTTTGAACTCGGCCCGGGCAGCGTGCGGCCTCGCGCCGGTGACGAATCATTTTCACGCCAAGGCCGAGAGGCAGGCACGGATCGACCGCTGGGCCGATCACCTGCGGCAGGCTCTCGATCTCAATTTGATCCGGAGTTGGACAACTTGAGGGCAGAGGAAGCTTCGCGCAGGCGTTGGGACGGGCAAATGGCTAAGATCAGCTCATGAGCTACCGCGAGCAGAGTCTGGGAACGGCCGTTGTTTTTCTTCTCCCGTCGTTGAAGCTAAAGGAGCCCTTGCCGAGCGGAACAACCGTCGAGAATCGTCTGCACACGTTTCTCATGGACAACTTCGGCGGCTACACCGCCCAGGCGGGCAACATTTTCGGGTTCTGGCGGGATGGCCGCGGCCACGATTCCTACGGAGAGCACCGGGAATTTAGCGTGGCTTTCGTCGAAGACGCGAAGCTGCCGATTCTGAAAGAGTTCGTGGCCAAGATGGCGCAGGAACTCGCGGAGGAGTGCATCTACCTGCGTGCGGGAGCCGACGCGTCTCTCATCTATCCCGCGTGAACTACCGCGGCGTTCCGATCGGTTCCTGTTCCCGCATATGAACCGAATCCCGCTCGTTCTCCAGGCAGTAATAATCGATCAGTTCGCTGTTGAGGATCAGAGGCTGGTCAATCTTGACAGTCCACGGCTTGGTGTACGCTTTGGGATCGTTGATGGTGATTTCCACTTCCAGAGTCCCGTAGTTGGGGCGCCGGATCCTCTCCGTCATTTTGCCCTGGTCGGTCAGCGGATTTCCGCTGGCGTCGAGCCACAGATCGTCGCGGAAGCCGGTGGTTTCCACCACCAGCGTGTCGCCTTCCCAATGCCCCACCGAGTAACCGTTCCACGTCGGGTTCGGATCCTTCGGAAGCGGCCGTCCGTCGGTCATGATTTGCCGGTATTGCATGTTGCGCTCGGTCAGAATGATCATGCGGCCGGGGACCTGGAAAATCCGCTTGTAGTAATCGTCGCTCCAGATGCGCGGCGCGTCGCGCGGCATGCAATGCACGTTGGGATCGAGGCCCTGCTGGACTCTGCGTTTCTTCACGATTTCAGCTGCCCATGGCTGATAGGGCAGCGGATCTTTCAACGACGCGGCAAGATTGATGAACTCGCGCGAGATTTGCGTATCCCCGCACTGCGCTCCGCACGGCTTTCCGATGTTGACCCATCCCCACATGCCGGAGAAGTCAGGGTGTTTGTCCGCACCCATGGGCGCCGGAGCCGCCATATTGGGTTTTCCGTCCGGGGTGGTGGGCACTCCCGGAGTCGGATAGTCCAGCCATTGGCCAAAGAGTGCCGCCGGGGCGGCCGCGAAAACAAGAAGGGCGTTACGCAAATACGATTGCATGCATGATTCCTTTTCATCCAACTTAACAAATATGAGGTGGGCGGGTGAGCAACCGGCCCTGCACCGTCTGAATGTGCAAAGGGCGCGGGAACATGTCTCCCGCGCCCTTTGATCTTAAGCCCGCCGGTTAGAACGAGAAGCGAGCCACGATCGTGCCGGAGCGCATACCGGAAGCAGTCGTCTCCGGAACAATCGTGCCGAAGCCGCCGCTGTACAGGCCCTTGTTGGGGCCTGAGGTATACTGCGTGGGAGCAGTCGCCGAGTTCCAGCCGTTAATATTAATCGCTGTAGCCTGCCCGAGCAGGCCAACCGACGCGCCATTCGGCCAAATCATGCGGTTGAAAATATTCGTGAATTCCGCTCGAATTTGAAGAGTGTAGCGCTCCTTAACCCGGAAGTTGCGGCTGAAGTTCGCGTTCTCGGACGGAACGCGTGGGCCACGGAAGGTTCGAATGGAAGCTTGATTCGCCGCGAACGAGCCATTGGGAACGTTGGTGAACGCAGCCGGATTTAAAACCTGGGTCGTCGTCGGATCGAAGCAGTGACAGTTGATGTCGAGCGGCGTGGTGTGATGGGTTCCGCTGTAATCGGTCCAATTCACCGACCAGGGGCTCATCCCGGGAATCAGTTGCTCGGGACCCGGTCCGTAGCCGAGGAAGTTGCTGATCGGCGCGCTGCCGGAACTGGTGGGCAGACCCACCAAAGCGGCGCTCTGGTAATTCAAATACCAACCCGTTCCCCAACCGGAGAAAACATAGCTGAGAACTTTGTTGCTGAAGATACCTTCGCGCAAAGTCGGCACCTCGTATTGGGCGCTGAGTCTGAGCTGGTTCGGAACGTCGTAGGCACTGAGGTTCTTACCCAGATTCCGATTGAAAGGATCGTTGGTGGCCGTCAAAGACATCGTCTTCGAGTAGGTGTAATTCGCGTTCGCAGTCACGCCGTGGCTGAAGCGCTTGGTGACCTTGGTCTGGAGCGCGTCATACCAATTTTTCCCGAGGGGACCGCCCAGCGGAGCCATCAGCCCGCTGTATTGCGGGAACGGCACCAGTGACTGGCGTACCGTCTGACTCTGCGGGAAGTTGCTGTACGGAAGAAACTGGGTCAGGCCAACGGCGGCGAGCGCCTGCTTCTGCGCCGTAGTAAGAGCGGAGATGCTGGTGTTGAAGGCCGTCGATAGCGTTGGATCTGAGTAGGCCGAGCTGGGCACGCCAAGGGCGGCCAGAGTCTTTTGACTCAAGGCATTTTCCGGAGCCAAGCTGGTACCGGCCACTTCCCAAACACCGCGATTGCCAACATAGCCGGCTTCCAGGGCGAGGTCGCGCCCGATCGTGCGCTGGGCTGTGACATTCCATTGCAGCAGGCGCATCGGACGGCCTGTATTCGGATCGAGAAGGGACGGCGCGGTAACCACGGCGCCCGGAGCCTGGCCGGCGGCCGGATTACCTAGGGTCGGCCACGCGGCTTGGACGCTGGATGGGATTCCGTTCTGGAGCAGTCCGGCAATCTGCCCGAACGCAGGCGTGCTGGCGTTGGCGGCATTCGACGCGTACCCGGTAGCGGCGGATGAATCGAGGGAGCCGTAGACGATGCCAACTCCACCGCGAATGACGGTGTTGCGATCAACCTGGTAGGCGGCGCCTAAACGCGGCCCGATCGCATACGGATAGTTGTGGGCAAAACTGCAGTGACAGTTCGCTTCATAAATCAGCGCACCAAGCCGTCCGCTAGCCGACGGATTCGGGACGCTGGCCGAGAAGTCTCCATAACGCCCGAACTGCTCTCTCTGGTAGGTTCCGTAATCCCAGCGCAAGCCGTAGTCGAGCGTCAATTTACGATTGACCTTCCAACTGTCTTGCAGGTAAACGGCGCTCTGGTAATTCTCGGTCATGAGGTTGATGGGCGCGTTGATGGCGATTGCCTGCGCGCCGCCGAGCAGAAACGAAGCGAGACCGAATCCGGCGAAGCCCGAGGATACGCTTACGCCGTTCAGCGAGGGCTGGGTAGTCCAATTGGACGCATTGCCGACACTGGTGCTGGTACCGAACGTGTATTCACCGGCCGTGTACGTGAAATTGAAATTGGGATACTTCATCTGCCGGATTTCGAAACCGGCCTTGAAGGTATGCGCGCCATGCACGTATGTGGTAGACGTGACGAACGAGGGACGGCGCTCCCAGAAATGCTGGTCATATTGTGGGCCTAAATTGCCCATGCCGCCTTCTGCCAAATTGGTTGAGACACCGGTGGCAATCAGCGGGAGACCGCGGCCGGGCGAGATTGCGCCGGATAAGCCAAGTGTTTGCTGGATGTTCAGGAAGTCTTCGGGCCCCAACAGAAAGTCGGAGTCGTTCCAACCAAACGTAAAGTGAAAGAGCATCAGCGGCGTTGCCGTGTAGTCCAGGTTGAGGCGGTAGGTCCTGGCGGCATTGCCGGAAGTTCCCGACACCGTGATGTTATCCGGCAAATCGTCTGCTCCCGTGCCGGTCCGCGGTGTAGAGGTGCTGGTCTTCTGGAAGTAGAAAGCGGCGTGCAATTTAGCGCCTAGATTTTGATCGACTTTGATCGACGGGATATAAGATCTGCGGCTCCCGATGTAGGGCGCGAGATAGTTGGAGCCCGCCTGGTTGGCAAGCGGACCCTGCGGCTGGGGAACCAGCCCGAGGATTTTGACAGCGACCGGATCGAAGCTCGTCACCGGAATCTGGTTGCCGGGGAAAGGATTCCGAACCAGAACGCCATTGGAAGCCGTGAATGTGGTGCTTGGATCGAAAATCGTGCCGCTTTGAATCGTACGGCCCAGCGGGTCAGTATACGCGCCCGCTGCAGTGGTCACCAGCCGATTTTCGGCAGTGATGAGGCCGGAGAAATTTCCCGATCGGTAGGCCGCGGTAGGCACGGAGTCCGGAGTCGTGTCATTGACCAGATTCTGGAGGAACTCTTCGAAACTGACAAAGAAGAACGTTCTGTTCCTGCCGTTGTAAAGTTTGGGAATCCAGACGGGGCCTCCGACGGTGAACCCGTAATCATTCTGGTGAATCGCGTTTTTTAGACCCGTGTAGGGCTGCGCGGCGTTCAGCGAAGTGTTGACCAGGTAGTCATAAGCGGTGCCGTGAAAAGCATTGGTGCCGCTTTTGGTCACCACGTTCACCACCGCTCCGCCGCCAGCCCCGAACTCTGGCGCGAAACTGCTCGTCAGAATCGCTACTTCTTGAACGGCCTCGCTGGAGGACTGCGTCTCCATGGTGGCGCCCCCAAGGCGCGAGCTGGTCGGGTTCATGACCGCCCCATCCAATCGAGTCGAAAGTGAGTTGTTGGGAGTTCCGTTGATGACGGTGACCGTGATCGCATTGCCGCTTCCCCCTCCGGGGCAGGTGGCACTATCGCAGTACTGAATTCCAGGAAGGAGCCGCGAAGCCGAAAAATAATCCCGGACGCCGTCATTGGTCGCGCCGACCGTGAGGAGCGGCAGATCGTCCAGTTGCTTGATCGTGAAGTTGCCGGCAAGCTCGCTGGTCTCGGTCTGCAGCAGCGAAGCCTCTGCCGTCACGGTGACCGACTCGGAGGACTGGCCTACTTGCAGCGTTACATCCTCGCGCATGGTCTGGTCTGCCGCCAGGTGGAATTTGGTGTGGGAGTATTTCTTGAAGCCCGCCACACTAACGGTGATCTCGTAGTCGCCAACCGGCAACTGCTGAACGGTGAAGTTTCCAGTATCCGAACTGGCTCCTCTGAACACCGATCCGTTTTCCAGATTGTGGACCTCAACGGGAGCATTCGCGACGGCAGCTCCGGTTGGGTCGGTTACGGTTCCTGTAATTGTTGCCAAACCGGTTTGACCAAAGCCGGCCGATGCAATAGATACAAGCAATACAGCAAGTAATGAGATTCGCCTCATTCGAGATTCCCCTTTTCAGAACAACCATTGCCACCGGGCGATCGCCCGTGTGACCTTTATGTATGCAAAACCCCTGGCAGCCTTAAACATATGCTCATACTCTGAGCCATGAGTCAACATGTATGAACCTGATATTCTCCATCAACAAAATTGATGCGGGAGTAGGGTGTTATACTTAACCACTCAGACCCTGTCCGCAAGCACCCCCGTCGGTCCCGGCAAGTCTCTACGGTTTTGTTCGTAGCAGGTGCATCTACTTGTCCACCGTCAGCGAATCTCTCCGCCGGGATGTACACACGCTTGGCGAAAAGCTGGGCGAGGCGATTGCCGCGCTCGCGGGCGCCCCGTCGCTCACTTTAGTAGAGGACATTCGGAAACTGGCTCGCAGCCGGCGTTCCAACGATCCGCTCACCGAACAGGCGCTGTCCGACACCGTGGCCGCGCTGGATTTACAGCAGACCGAAACAGTGGTCCGGGCTTTCACGGTTTTCTTCGACTTGGCCAATCTCGCCGAGGACCGGCAGAGGGTCCGTATCCTGCGCCGCCGCGAGACGGAACACGAAGTGGCCAGCGAATCGATCGCCGCTGCCATCGCAGAACTGAAGCGCAGCGGATTTCATGCCGACCAGGTTCAGGAAGCCCTCGATCGCACTTCGGTCGAACTGGTCTTCACCGCGCACCCCAGCGAGGCCAAGCGCCGGGCGATTCGAGCCAAGCTTCGCCGTATGCGTGGATACATTCGCGAACTCGACCGGGAGGATCTGATCCCGCGGGAGCGGCGCGACCTGGAGGATCGGCTCCGAACCGAGCTCACCGTTCTTTGGCAAACGGAATTTCTCCGCCCCCGCCGGCCGACCGTGCTGGAGGAAGTGGACCGCTGTCTTTCCCTCGCGCCCAGGATTTGGTCCGTAGTGCCGTGGATCTACGAGTCGCTTAGACGAGCGTTAGAGGCGAACTATCCGGGGCAAACCTTCGAGATCCCGGTGTTCCTGCGGTTTGGTTCCTGGGTGGGCGGAGATCGCGACGGTCATCCGGACGTCACGGTCGATATTACACGCACCACGCTCGCGCGCATGCGGCAGAAAGCTCTCTCGCTGCACCTGGCCGAATGCCGCCGGATGTTCGATTTTCTGAGCCTCTCGACGCGCGGCACGATGCAGGTTCCGCCGGCGCTAAGCGCTCGCCTCTCCGAAACTCTGGAGAAGTTCCCCGCCCTGGCGCAGCACCTCGCTTCAACCTCCGAGGTGGAGTTTTATCGGCGCTTTTTGGCGATGGTGGAGTGGCGGCTCGAAGCGTCGCTCGAACCGGCCGAGGGCGGTTATCGCGACCGTGTCGAACTGACCCACGATCTGGAGCTGATTCTATCGAGCCTCCGCGAGACGCCGGCGCGCCAGCGCATCGCCGATGAAGTAGAAAAATGGGTGGACTGCGCCCGGGTTTTCGGGCTGCATCTGGCCTCGCTCGACATCCGCCAGGACTCGCGCCGTCATGCCGACGTGCTCACCGAAATCTTCGCCGTTCTGGGATGGGCCGAGAACTTCGATGCCTTGCCGGAAGAGGAAAAGCTTCGGCTATTGTCGGATAAAATGCCGTTCGGCGGCGCGATTCCGGAGCAGGAATTATCGCCGAATGCGCTGGAAACGCTGGCGCTGTTTCGTTTACTGCAACGCACCATCGCAAACCATGGGCCTGCCGCTATTGGCGCCCATGTCATCAGCTTGGCCCAGTCGGCAAGCGATGTGATGGCCGTCCTGTGGCTGTGGCACTGGGCGCAAGCCCAGGCCGGCGAAAACGATTCCACGCTCCGTATCAGTCCTCTTTTTGAGAAAATTGGAGACCTTCAAAGCGCCCCCGCTACGCTTCGCACGTTGCTGTCGCAACCGAAATACCTGGAGCATTTGGCCCGCCAGGGGAACCGTCAGATGGTCACTGTGGGCTATTCGGACAGCACGAAAGACGGCGGTTATCTCTCTGCCTGCTGGGGACTGTATCGCGCGCAAATCGAACTGAAAGCCGCCGCGGAGGAGCGTGGTTGCGAGCTTACGTTTTTTCACGGCCGGGGAGGTTCGCTCGGACGTGGGGGCGGGCCCGCGGCGCGAGCCATCTGCTCTCTTCCTCCCAACACGATGGACGGGAGTCTGCGCCTCACCGAGCAAGGTGAAGTGCTCGCGGAGCGGTACGACGACGTGCAGATCGCTTTCCGCCACCTGGAGCAGGTAACTTGGGCCACGCTTCTCACCAGCGCGACCCCGAGTCCTGAACCGCGCCAAGCATGGCGCCACATCATGGACGCGTTGTCCCAACGATCCTACGAGTTCTATCGCCAATTGGTGGACCATGCCGGCTTTCTGGAGTTTTTTTCGAGCGTCACACCCATCGATGAGATTGAGGGGCTGCCCATCGGATCGAGGCCCGCGCGCCGGCGCGGGCGACAGAGCCTGAACGATCTGCGTGCGATTCCGTGGGTCTTCTCCTGGACGCAGAACCGCTGCATGATTCCGGCCTGGTATGGCCTGGGCTGGGCGCTTACGAGCTTGAAACAGGAACAGCCGGAGGTGTCGCCGATTTTCGGTGAGATGTATCGCCACTGGCCGTTTTTCGAGGCCACCATCGAGAATGCCGCTCTCGCCCTTGCAAAAACCGACATGTTCGTCGCCCAACGCTATGCCAGCCTGCACACGGACGAATCCGTTCGCGAAGGAATCTGGAACTTGATCGTGTGCGAGCGCAACCGCTCCCGCCAGGCCATTCTCGATATCACGGGCGAGGATGAACTGCTGGCCCGCACGCCCTGGTTTCAGGAGTCGATCGACGCACGCAACCCTTACATCGACCTCCTGAACCTGATTCAAATCGAACTCATGCGCCGCCGGCGCGCTCAGCCAATCGACGCGCCAGAAGCGGAGCGCGACCACCTAGGACACTTGCTGCGGCTGACGTTGCAAGGAATCGCGGCAGGGATAAGGACCACCGGATGACGCAGGACTTTACCGCAGCAGACCTCACCGTTAAGAATCTCGGCCCCTGCCGGATTGATTCTCCGTTGTTACCGCTGCTCGATCAGCGCCGGCGGACGTTCCACAACGTTCACGAAGAAGACCGGGTTCTTTTCGACGATACGTTGTGCGGCCTAAAAGAACGAAACCTCCCGGTGGATCAACTTCCCGCTTTCGAGCCGGCCGGACCAAGACGTAAGATCTTCTTCGATCCCTCCAAAACCCGTGCGGCCATCACGACCTGCGGGGGCCTGTGCCCGGGCTTCAACGACGTCATCCGCAGCCTGGTGCTGGAGCTGAACAAGAGCTATGGCGTCCGCAAAGTGCACGGCTTCTGCAATGGGTATCAGGGTTTCATCGCCAAGTACGGCCGCCCGGTACTGGATCTGCCGCCCGAAAGAGTGGCCGGCATTAACGAGCACGGAGGCACGATCCTCGGAACTTCGCGGGGCGAACAAGATCCGGAAGAAATCGTTGACTGCCTGGAAAGGATGAACATCAAC
>Ga0070734_10005492_pt1 | contig 11146 bp, 10 predicted proteins | sample Coa_R1_8_FD_66444 | JGI IMG/M metagenome (GOLD analysis project Ga0070734, IMG submission 66444) | Surface soil microbial communities from Centralia Pennsylvania, which are recovering from an underground coalmine fire - Coalmine... | ecosystem: Environmental > Terrestrial > Soil > Unclassified ...
CTACCTTATGTCGCTTCGCTCCAAACCGCTTTAAGGATCTTCCAAAGGCGGCCATCTCTCAGCCTCGATGCGTGCGGCTCAGCGCGTGGTTGGCCTCGCCTTTTATGCGCTCTTTAGGACCACGCCTTCCAAAACGTTGGCCGCGTCTTCAGCTTTGTCCGTGGCGGTTTCAAGGACTTCATAGAGTTCTTTGAGCTTGATCAGGGAAATAGGGTCCTTTTCTTTTTCGAACAAGACGGCAATAGCGGCGCGGGCCACGCCGTCAGCTTCATTTTCCAGCCGATTGATTTCTACGCAATTTTCCAGCACGTTGTCATGCTTCTTGCCCAGGCGCGCCAGCGCGTCAGTAAGCTGATCAGCCTGCTTGACCACGATTCCAGCCAGCAGAGAAGCGGCTGGAGGAGCGCTGGTGATCTTGTACATGATCAAGCGAACACCGGCGGCATAGATGAAATCCAAGACGTCGTCGAGCGAGGAGGCCAGGCGGTAAATGTCTTCGCGATCGAAGGGCGTGATGAAAGTCTGATTGAGCTTGGTAAGAATATTGTGGGTCATATCGTCGCCACGATGCTCAATGTCCTTGAGCTGCTGCACCCGGGCGTCGACATCTTTAAAGTCTTCGAGCGTCTGTTTTAGCAAACGGGCGCCGTCGCCCAGGTTGCTGGCCATTTCAGCGAACATATCGAAGAACTTTGTGTCTCTAGGGACTAGGCGGACCATGTAAGCGGGAGTTCTCCTGGCACATTGTTGCTAATCGGTTAAAGTCAACCGAGAAATATCGCATGCGGCCAGCAATCAGGTCAAACCGCCTGATGATGGACGCAGCACCGCCCGGGTTTGCTGGAATAGCCGGCGGAACGCACGCACTAAATAACGAATAGCCAGAACCGCCAACAACACACAGATCGCCACGATGATACCGGCGGTAATCGGATGGCGAGTGGCAAACCAGGTTAGAGAAATGGCTGCAAAGTCTTCCCCAAGACTCAAAGCTATGTTTGAGAAAGGCTCTGGGGATGGCGTGACCGCTGTGCGCATCGCGAGCTTGCTTCCGTGCGCAGCCAGCGCGATGGCACCGCCCAAGGCGGCGACCGCAATTTGCAGTCCCGGAGAAAGATGCTGGGCAGCTCCATAGGACAGCAACGTTGCGACCGGCACCTTTACGAAGGTGCTCAGGGCGTTCCAGATCAAGTCAAAGACAGGGATCTTGTCAGCAAAAAACTCAAGTGTGAAAAGCACGGCACAGACAAGGATTACCGGCCATGATCCCAGCGGGTGCAGTGCGGGCGGCAATTGAAAGGCGTGAATGCGAGAAAGAAGGCCCAATGTCACCACTGTCGCATAAACATTCAATCCTGCGGCGAAGCAGGCAGCAATCACTACCGCCAAAATTTCATTACTGGTAAATGGAAGCATTTTCTAGCTGGCAAAAAGAAAGGCTGCCGAAGCAGCCTTTCTTTTTAAATCGCTGATTTCAAACAGCTTACAAAGTACTCTCAATTTCAAAACCCCAAGCTTCAAGTAGGGGTTCTGGGATGTACTTGCTGTTTTTATTTCTGCGTGCCCACTCGCGCAGACGAGTAGACCGGATGTATTGATCAGGCGTCAGCTTGAATTCCTTGACTGCCTGCTCAAAGGAGGTGACAACGGGGATGACTGGCCCGATGGGCTCAGGCTTGCCCCAGTTTGGATTACCGCGTCGCCTTGCCATATTAGATTTCGCCCTGCCTTTAGGTAGAAGAGTGCTTACAAGTTATGACTTACCTTTTGGATTCCCAGAATCGGTCTTTGGTTTCAATACTTAATTGAAAAACTGGCTCGGATTGACCTTACCCGGGAACCGAAGCTCACTGAAAAACCATTTATTATAAGTGCCTTTTTGCCAGTTTGCAATGCTTTTTACAGCCCCCGACAACCGCTTTTTATTCGCTGTTTCACCATTTTGGCTGCATAATTTACGGATTGCCGCGCGCTCCTCCATATCTGCCCCGATGGCATGCTGCTTGTTCAATACAGCACACCTTTCCTCAGCATCCACCCAAAATCGTCTTCTCTAGTATGATGGTGTGCCGTGAGTTAACCCTTATTCTCACAGGAGGCAAGAATGAAGTTCCTGGCGCGTGTTGTTGCCACAGTAATTCTGGGGTCCTTTCTTTTCATACAGGCTTTTGCGGAAGATTCTGCCAACCCTTCCAGTTCGACCATTACCGAGCCCAGCTCCCCAAACGCTACTGGCAGCTCCACCGCCTATTTGGCGCCATTCATCCCTACACAAGCCACAACCGCGCCAGCCAAGACAAAGACTGACAGCAACGGTGACACTTATCCCGCGGTTGATCTCTTTGCCGGTTATTCCTACATCCGTTTCCGCACCGACGCCGGCACCAAAGAAGCTTTCAACGTGCATGGATTCACTGGTGCTCTGGCCGGAAACGTAAATCGCTGGTTCAGCCTGGTGGGTGATTTTGGCGTTTATCGCATCAAGGATTTGCCGCCCTCTGTCACTGGCAGCGCATACACATTTCTTTTTGGACCGCAATTCTCGCATCGTGGCGAGCGTTGGACGCCTTTCGTCCACGCGCTTTTCGGCGCTGCCCGACTGGCCGATATTCAGGCTTCCACCATCCCAACCGGCTCGGCATTTTTCAATCGATCATTTTCCCAGAACTCATTTGCCACGGCGCTTGGCTTAGGACTTGACGCAAATATCAACAAGCATGTTGGCATCCGCATTTTTCAGCTTGAGTATTTGCTGACCAAATTCACAGACGGCGGAGACAATAAGCAGGACAATCTCCGTGCCTCCGCCGGACTGGTATTGCATTTTGGCGGCAACCCGCCGCCTCCTCCGCCAAACCATCCACCGACCGTCACTCTCACCGCCGACCCGACCAGGGTCTTTGCCGGTTCTGGAGACGGCATCGCCCTCAAGGCGCAGTGCAGCGATCCTGACAATGACACGCTGACTTACAAGTACACAGCGACAGGCGGGACGGTTGAAGGCACCGGCGCTGACGCGCGCTGGAACTCAACAGGCGTTCAGCCCGGAAAATATACGATCACTGCCACCTGTGACGACGGACGCGGCGGAACCGCCAACGCTACTACCGACGTGACTGTTGAAGAAAAACCCAACACGCCGCCCACAGCTACTTGCGCAGCGAATCCGGCAACCATCACCGCGGGCCAGCGCGCTACCATCACAACCAGCGCCACTGACGCGGATAATGACAAGCTGACTTACAGCTACAAAGCCAGCGGCGGCACCGTTTCAGGCACAGACACCACTGCTCAGTTCGATTCAACAGGTCTTGCTCCTGGCAGTTACACAATCACGTGCCACGTGAGTGACGGCCGCGGTGGCGAAACCGATGCAACCACTCAAGTCACTGTGCAGCCGCCAATCGAGCAGAAGCAGCTTGAACAACGCCTCTCGCTGCATAGCATTTACTTCCCCACTGCTCAGCCCACGATCAACAGCCCGATTACCAGCGGTCTACTCGCCAGCCAGAAAACGACACTGCTTGCACTTGCCGGTGACTTCAAGAAGTATCTGGCTTTCAAGCCGGATGCTCACCTGATCCTGCAAGGCCATGCCGATCCTCGCGGCGGGGCGGAATACAACAAGAAACTTTCTGAACGTCGCGTGGAGCGCACCAAGGCCTATCTTGTAGCCAACGGTGTTTCAGCCGACGCCATTGAAACCCAGGGCCTGGGTGAAGAACAGTCCATGAGTCCTGAGCAGGTCAAGCAAGCCATTGACCAGGACCAGAACATCACCGCGGCGCAAAAGACGCAGCTCAGCAAGAACGCCAAAGTTCTGGCTCTTGCCCAAAACCGCCGCGTTGACGTAACTCTCAGCACCACAGGACAGACGTCGGTTCGTCAGTTCCCATTCAACGCTGAAGACGCTCTTAACCTGATCAACCCGCGTGGCGCGCCCGGAACCAAGAAAGCCCCAGCGGCCAAGCCGGCCCCGAAAACCGGAGCTCCAAAAGCCGGCACAGCCAAAAAGAAAGGCGCGGCCAAGAAGTAGTAAGTTGATCGCATAGATCATTCAGAAACAAATCGCGGCAGGCTCAAAAGGCCTGCCGCTTTTTTACGCCGAGCATGAGGAGAGACACCCGCAAGACATGGCTCATGTAAAATTCATTGTTATGGGAACCGCTGAGCAACAATCCAACCTTGACCACGCACCACGCGCGATTGCAATCCTCTCGGGCGTCCTAATCTCGGCCGCAGTTTTTATTCTCCTGCTCTGGGCCCTTGCCTGGTTAATGCCCAGGTTCCTTCGCTTCGCCGATACGCCATACGCAAAATTGCTACCTCTCCTGGCGGTCTTCTTCATCGTTGCGGGTGGAGCGCTTCGCATCCGGCGCGACCGCTGGCATCCGTAACAGGAAACGGAGTTTCCTGAATTCGGCTCCACTTTAGATATATAGTCTTTAGATATATAGTCTTTCTGCACACCAAAAGGGGGGTTCACCATGCCCAACCCCAATGCTATTGTCGGACGCATCGTCGCCGCTGACCCTTCGCCTGAAAAACTGGCCGGCCCTGAATTCTTCCGACGCAATCCCAACGGCGTTTCATTTGGCTTTGAGGGCGGCGTTATCGCCCGCCTTTTTCCCAGCGAACGCGCTGCAGGCATGCTTGAAATCCTCGATCAACTGCGCCAGATGCGCCTGCCTGTTTATGTTGAAGTGGATCCCCAGACTCGCGGCATCATTCGCCTGCTGATTCCACTGGTTACCAGGGTCCAGTCCATAGCGTCCGCTCCTAGCATGGGACTCAAAGCATCGCCGTCGGACTTTGCCGTCGATCTGGAAGCGTCGCACGCGCGCCATCTTCTCCGAGCCAACCATCCTGACTTCGCCAATTCGCTGGAGATCCTGCGCGCCGGACTATCAACAAAAAGATCTCTGATTGTCACTGAGACTGACGAGCATGAAATCATCGACGTGCGCGTTGATCCGCTGGATACGAATTTGCCCGGCCCTGCGTCGCCAGAAAAAATCAAGCCCCGTAGCAGTTGGTTCCAGCGTTTCTGCCGCCGCTGGTTCTGCTGGATATGTTGCGTCTCGCCCCGTCGCGCCAGTCAGTTGTTTGCGCTGTGCAGCGCAACCACCTGTGACCCGCTGAATGTGCCTCCGCCGTGCATCCCCTTTCTCTACCCCGACGACGGCTGCTGGGCGCGCGCTCATGAAATGTGCCGCCTCATGATTGCCGCGGGCGCAAAACCAAGAAAGGTCTGGATTGACGGCAATCTACACACGCTGACCAGAAACAATCCCCAATGCTTTGTCGACTGGGGCTGGCACGTTGCTCCCACCATCTGCGTGCGCTACCGGTTTTTTCGTGCGCAACTCATGGTGATCGATCCCTCTCTTTTCACCACGCCCGTAACTGAGACCCAATGGAAAAGCGTCCAGGGAGATCCCAACGCAACTCTTACCAACACTGATGCCACTGTCTACTGGCGGAACGTGATCCCTACCGATCCAAACTACGTCGATACCAACATCCGTCTTCAGTTCTATCGGCTGCAATTGAAGAACCGGTCTTTGATGGTAGGTCCGCCGCCGTACGCAAATTGCCCGTAAGGCTCCCTCGCCGCAGATGAGTTAAGTTTTGGCTCTGATCCGCGGTAAAGTTTCGTTTCTCCCGATTTCGGCTAGCCGACGGTGATCACGCACCTCATCGGTTTTTTCCGTGCCCTCCGCGGCAGCTTTTTATCTGCAGAAATCGGCGGCACAAAGTTCTTCCTCCGCTTCCTCCGCGTTTCAAAGGTTTGGTTTCATTGTTGGCACTTTTGGCGATTTTGGCAATCGTTCTGATCCGCGTGCATCCGTGTTAATCCGCGGTAAAGCTTTTACTCTTCTCTCCGCGCCTCCGTGATCATTTTTAGCGGTAATATCCCTGCCGCGCCTCCACCACCACGTTGCCAATAGCTTTTTTCGTCTCCGGCCTCAACTTTACCTTGATCGCGCAGTACTTCCCTTTTGGCTTTTGCCGCGACGGATGATATGCCAGCGTGTAGCGCATGCGCAAATCGTCGATCAACAAAGCCAGCTTTTCGCTCAACTCTTTTTTCTTGAACTCAATCACCTGCCCACCAGTGACCGCAGCATATTTGTAGACTTCACCCGGAGGATGAAGCATGCGTTCCGCGGGTTTGGACATGAGCGCGGACTCCCCGTTCACGGAGAGATCGCTTTGTTTAACCAGCGAGCAGACCACCGTATTCGTGCGCAAGAGACGCTGAATCGCTTCGGCCTGGGTATGTGGCATCGCGCCGTTCAGGCTTCTTCGATAGCGGAGCGGAACGGAATCTTCTGAGGGTACATTCGGCACATCGTCCGTGAGCCAGATGATCACTCGCCGGCTGGAAGCGTTCTTGCCGCTTGCCAGATGTTCCACAGCCTGAAAGATGCCTTCATTGAAGAATGCCGCTTCGTCGCTTTCCATGCGGCTGGCATTTTCGATTGCCGCCACCGCCAGCGCGCGATCAGTCGTCGCCTCTTGCAGGATCTGCGCCGACGCCGCATACACCATCACCGTAACGTCGTCTTCTGGCTTCAGGTGCTGCAATGCTTCCAGAGCTCCTTCTGCCAGCGATTTCAAAACCGGCCTCACGCTATCTGTAAGGTCGAAGAGCAGGACCACGGAAAGCGGCAGCGTATCCTGGCTGAACGAGGAGATCTTCTGGGGAACGTTATCTTCTAGAACCTCGAAATCATCCTTTGTCAGAGAAGGTCTGGCATGCCTGGTCTTCTTATCGATCACCTGGGTGTCAACCTGGACCATGCGAACGTCAAGCCGGAACGTCGCAGGCTTCTCGCTCGTGGGCGACTGCCCTCCCGCGATTAAATATGGCAGCAGGATCGACACTGCCGCGGTCAGGAACCACAACCTCTTCATGCACCCATCTCCTGCTGCAAAGATACCTCAAATCAGGTTGGAATTTTCCACTCGAATCACAAAGTGGTTGATGGGGTGGGATGAAAGCAGAAGGAATGCAAATGAATTTTTGCGTGAGGAGTCTGCGGTATGCGTACCTTGCCTCATGTTCCAGAAGCCGGCGCTTGAGTCTTTCGCTCTTCCGGCGGCGTCAGATGTCGAAACGCGCGCCAAAGCAAACCGTCATAAATGATCTTCAATCCCCCGCCCAGCAACAGTGGTGCGGCGAACGCCACCTGTTGCATAAAAACTCCTGCCACCGCCGACGCTGCAGCCCATGCTCCATTCCTCACGAGATTAGTCACTCCAGCGGCAAACGTTCGCTCTTCAGGCTTCACCACAGCGGCGACATAAGACTGTCGCGTTGGAACATCCATTTCCACCAGCGACTCCCGCAGCAGAAACAGCAAGACTGCCCATCGTGGCGACGGCATAAACGCCGCTGCAATTAGAAACACGCTCGAAGGCAAATGGGTAAAGACCATAGTCTTGATCAAGCCAATCCGTCGCGCCAGCCACGCCGCGCCCAGATGTGAGAGCGCATTCAACACGTGCACGGTGAAGAAAAGCAGTGCAAGCTGGCTTTCGGCAATGCCAAAGCGCCGGAAGAACCAGTAAGAAACCAGCGCGTCCGTCAAGAAACCGCCACCGAAAGCGTCAATCGCAAACAGCGCGGACAGCCGCTTGACCGTGGACTTTGTCTCAGCTGAGATCGCTTTTCTCGGCTCCAGCGGCAGACCCACTTTGCGTACTTCTATCTCGGGCGACAACAAAAGATAGAGCAATGCAGTTAGCACGCTGATGCCTGCATATCCTATAAACAAGAGCCGATAGGAGTGGCCAACCTCAACACTCCACCATTTTTGTGCTGCAATTGGAATGCCCGCCGCCAGCGCTCCCAGCGCGCCACTGGCGTCCAATACCACGCTGTACCATGCCAGCGCCCACGTGCGCTTTTCATCGGCTACCAAGCCAGGGATTGTTGCCTGCTCCAGCGCGAATGCGGGACTTCTGTCGGTGCCCATACCGTTGAGCATGCCCAGGAATGCAATCACGATCATGGCCGCGAGCCCGAAGTGAAATATGAGCGGAAGTGAACCGGCAGCAGTCAGGAGCGAGAGCACAAAGAGCGTCCGCCGCCGCCCCAGACGATCGGCCTTGAAGGTTATGAAAACCGTGCCGGTAGCCGCTCCGGCCAGACCGGCGGCAATCACTAATCCAATGGCGGGGGAAGAAAATCCTTCACGATAAAGAAACACGCCGAGCACAACACCCAGCAATCCAATGCCAAACGACCGCATCCAAGCGGCAACATAGATGATGGCAAGATTGCGAATGGATTTTGTATGAGTAGCGGCCACTCAACAGCTTACACTCTCACGCTAATTTCTCATGGGCCATCGAAACCCCATTGGCTACGCTACACAATGATCATAAGGAACAAAGCTACGTCGTGGCGCTAGCGCAGCCCATTCCCCTGTCCCGGCACCAGCCACAGGATCATCCCCAGTGCGGTTATCACGGCCACAAAGTAAGCCGTGATCGGATTGCTAGGCTCCTCCGGCGCGTCGCGAGTAAACAGGCGGATTCCCATGCCCGCCGCGACGAGTGCAAACACCCATTCACCCAGCACATAACCCACCGCCGCGCTCACAACCAGTACCACGGCGCGCTCCAGTTTGCTTAGAGCATTGGTAGCGCGGGCTCCGTCGAAAATCCACAGCGGAATCAAATTCAGCGCGTTGAACCATGCGCCGGTTCGTGCCAGAGCGGCCCACAGTCCATAGCCAGTCTGGTGCCACAACAAATAACAAATTCCCGCCGCAATTGCGCCTGCACATGGCCCCGCCAGGCTGATGGCCGAGCGGGCTTCCAGCGTTACGCCCAGACCGTTCCACTTCACATAAGCACCCAGACCAGGCAGGAACATAGGCATGTCTGCCGGCAAGCCACGGCGCTTGATGTCGATAAAGTGCCCCATCTCGTGAATCAGGATAAGCACGGCAAAGCCGATGCCAAACTTTGCTCCCCAAAGCGTCCAGTAGAAGCCGAAAAAAGCCACAAAGCTGAAAAGTGATTTGAATTTTAGCAGCGCCAGCAGGATCGGCCCCAGAGGTCCCAGCTTCTTAGCCCATTGTGGTGTGGTGCTGGAAGCGGAATGATTGTCTTGTGGACGAGGGACGGCCCCCAATTCGACCACATGTTTGCGTATCCACTCCGCCTGCATGGACTGGGCCGGTAGAAGCGGAAGGCACGCCAGCCATTTTTCGCGAGCTTCCTGGAGATCGCCATGCGCCTCCAGCGACCGTGCGTGGGCCGCAAATTGCTCCATCTGGTCGCCATGTACCAGCGTACGGCACTGCGGACACTCCAGCACGCCCGGAGGAATTTCCCGCGCACAGCGCGGACATGGTTTTTGAGCCACTTCAGAGCTAAATAGGGTCACGAATCAGCAATGGCCTCCTGGCTGCATCATCTCATACCGTAGCAGCCGAGGAGTTCTCATAAGGACCTTGGATGTTGGCGCGACGAGTTCCAGCCGTAATCTGCCACGCAATTCGTATCCCGACGATCAGAATGATGAGCCCGATGAGTCCGTGCAAAGGGTCCTGCAGGTCCAGAAAGGGCGACGCAAGGCCAATCACCAGCAACTGCAGAATGGCGGCTCCAAAGCTAAGTTTCGGCTTGGGCTGCGCCTGGTCAGGCTGGTTATTCTCAGCATTGGTCGTGGGTTGTTGCTGTTGTGATTGTACTGATTCAGTCTGGGATTTCGCTTTCAACTGGTAGGAGATTGCAATGGGCACGGCCGCGATTGAAACGGCTGCATAAGTCAGGATGACCGCCGCAATCTGATATCTTCTTCCGCCTATGCCCTTCGATCCGAGCATGATGGCCTTTCCCACCAGCCAGCCGACCGCCAGCGAAACATAGCCAATGTAAAGGCCGGTCAGTATGGTGAAACCGGCGTATCCGGCCATTCCCACGATTGCCGCGCCTACTCCAAAAAGCATTCCGCGCACATACCCAGCGTGCGAGTCGGCTGGTTGACGGCGCTGCAGCTCCTGTACGCAGCCTTCACATGCCATCCTGGTATTTACGCGATAATAGCGCGCTGTTAATGGCTGGTTGCATGAGACGCACCGATCACGGCCCGAGCTTCCTGAGTATTCTGCGGTAGTAAATTGTGGAGTCGTTTGCGTAGGATTTAGGTCAGACATTCGCCAGAAGATAACACGGAACAACATTTTTGCGAAAAGAAAAACTACACGATGAACCTAATTTGGATTCCACTTGCCTGATGTTGGCCATGCCCTTTAGTTACTCCAGCTCCGCGCTGATCGTGTATTCACCTGTTGACATGTCCCAGCTCACATGCAGAATGTTTGGTTTGCAGCAAACCTGGCAGTCTTCTACATATTGCTGGCGTGTTCCTGCTGAAGAATCGACGCTCGTTTCATTCCATTCGCCACATCCGGCACATTGAAAACCTGAGACCATGATCGCTTATCAGATGGTAACAGCAAAAAAGAAGCGGCCAACCTGTTAAGGTCGGCCGCTGCATTGTTGGGCTACCACGGACCAAAGTAAAGTCGATCAAACAGGAAGCGCTTATGCGTTCGCTCCTGCGGCAGCACGGCTGCTGGATTCCACGCGCATATTGGCTGCTTCGCTTGTTACGGTCGCAGCAAAGTAGCGTTTATACGATAAGAAGATCCCCACCATGATCGGCAGCACTGCCAGCAGAACCTGCCAGCCGATTTCCTGCGTGAGCGTCAGCGTCAGTCCGGCGATCCCGGCGCTCGCCACCAGATACGGGAACGAAAGCTGCAACATCTCAAGCCAAGTGCGAACCACGCTGACGGCTTCCGTCAAACAGATCACAATTGCCACCGGCACTGTGTTCACCAGCGCATACCCTGCCGTTGCGACCGCTAAACGCATTGAAGGAGAACCCACCACAGAGTTCACCGAAGGTGCTGCGTAGATCAACCGCGTTGCCGCCACAGCCAGCGTAATCGTGCTGCAATTAAACGCCGCTTGCACCAGATTGAGTTTTTTGCCCTTGGGCACGCATTGGATGAATGTACTGATAAAGCCTACAGCGAGTGCTTCAGCAGTCTTCATTTCCGCTGCCGCCACAAGAATAAACGGCAAATTTACTGACATTGTTCCGGTCACTCCCGGA
>Ga0070734_10005494_pt1 | contig 11144 bp, 8 predicted proteins | sample Coa_R1_8_FD_66444 | JGI IMG/M metagenome (GOLD analysis project Ga0070734, IMG submission 66444) | Surface soil microbial communities from Centralia Pennsylvania, which are recovering from an underground coalmine fire - Coalmine... | ecosystem: Environmental > Terrestrial > Soil > Unclassified ...
GACCAGCTAACTTTGCCGAGGCCTGAAGGCATTCTTGATCAGCCGCACCTGACATCCTGCTTCCCTTTTCCATTCTACGCTGACGATATCAAATCGGTAGTTTACTTCTTTTTTCTTCAGACGCCGCATGTAGATTTGCGCTGCTCGCGCGATGCGTTTTTGTTGTGCAGGAGTCACGGCCATCTCGGGCGGGCCGGCTTCATCGGAGGTGCGGGTTTTAACCTCAATAAAGCTCAAGATCGGACCATCCCAGCCAATCAGGTCCAATTCGCCCGCATCGGACCGCAAACGTAAGTTGCGCGCCACGATGGTGTATCCCATCCTCCGCAAATACCAGTAAGCCAGCACTTCGCCACGGCGGCCCGTTTCCAGGTGAGTTGCATCCCTCGCCGCTTCCCTTCCTCGTTGCCGAAAGTGGTTTCCCCCGCGCCTTGACAATCGAGCGCGACGGCGCTCCCTCCAAAGCAAGGAAGAGTAAATGAACCGAGCGAGAAGAGGCATTGGAGGGTAGATTCCCAAGGCTCAGCGGTAACAGGTTGGGATCGGTTGTGGGCTTCTCAGAGCGCCCGACCCTGTCGCACAAACAGCGGCAAAGCCGCCTGTCGCATCCGTCAAGCTAAATCATAATCCGAACAGCCCTATTCTGATTTCTCAAGTTCCGTCACACATCGATCCAGCACATCCATCGCGAAATCCGCGTGTTCTCTTTCAAGCACCAGGGGCGGCATCAGGCGGACGGTGCTTTCTCCGCAGCCGAGCACCAGCAGGCCGTTTTCATAGGCTCTTCGGATAACCTGGGCGCGGCCTTCCGGATGCGGTTCGCGGGTAGTCTGGTCCTTCACCAGTTCAATGCCGATCATCAGTCCCAGGCCGCGCACGTCACCCACCTTGGGATGCCTTTTGGGCCAATCGGCAAGTCGGTCCATCAGATATCGTCCCATTTCCGCTGCATTCGAAATATATTTCTCTTGAAGCAGACGAATGGTTTCAAGTGCTGCCGCGCAGGCGACGGGATTGCCCCCAAAAGTGGAGGCGTGCGCGCCAGGCCCCCAATCCATTAATCCCGCACGCGCCACGGTAATGCCGAGTGGCATGCCGGATGCAATCCCCTTGGCCGTACAGAGGATGTCCGGCACAACTCCGAAATGCTCCGCCGCCCACATCTTGCCGGTGCGGCCCATTCCGCACTGCACTTCGTCAAAAACCAGAAGAATTCCGTGTTTCTGGGTGATCTCTCGCAAACGTTGCAGAAAGGCAGCTGGAGGCACGACGTAACCTCCCTCCCCCAGCACCGGCTCAATCACCACGGCGGCCACGTCTTCCGGCGGCGCAATGGTCTTGAAAAGGGTTTTCTCAAGATAGTCGGCACACGTGCAATGATTGGCGCATTCCCCAGACTTGCACCCCATTGGGCATCGATAAGGGTATGCATAGGGGGCATGAGTCACCCCGGGCAATAGCGGTCCAAAGTGCTGGCGTTGTACAGCCTTGCTGGCCGTGAGGGACAACGCGCCCAAGGTCCGTCCATGAAAGCCGCGAAGAAATGCGATGATGCGGTGCCGCTTGGTATAATGGCGAGCGATTTTGACGGCTGCCTCAATCGCCTCGGTGCCGGAGTTGCCAAAATAAACGCGCTTCGGGAAATCGCCCGGCGTGATCTCGGCCATTTTCTGCGCCAGTTCGGCGAGGAGCGGATAATAAAAATCCGTCCCGGACATGTGAATCAGCGTTTCCGCCTGCCGCTGAATGGCGCGCACCACATCCGGATGGCAATGGCCGGTCGATACCACTGCAATTCCGGCGCTGAAGTCCAGGAAAGTGTTGCCGTCCACATCCTCCACCAGCATCCCCGCGCCGCGTTTGGCCACAAACGGATAGTCCCGGGCATAGGAAGGCGAAACATACTGGTGATCGATCGCCAGAATCTTTTGCGCCTCTGGGCCGGGAAGTGGCGTGCGGATTTGAGGCAATTTTTTCTGCATTCGACTCCTTTTTTGCCGCCGGGATTACGCCAGGGTCACAGCTACTTGCGGCGCCAACGCGTGCCGGATTTGGTATCTTCCAAAACAATGCCGGCTTTTAAGAGACTTTCGCGGATGCGGTCTGATTCTGCATAATTGCCGCTTCGCCGCGCGGCGTTCCGCAAGGTGATCTGCCGCTCGACCTCCTCATCGCTCAGAATTTCAAGCGGACCGGCACCGTTTCCGGGCCGAAATTCCCCATTGCCTGGGAGCATTTCCGGCTCAGGTTGAGTTCCAGCCTGACCCTTTACTCTGATAAATCCGTGCCGAAGAAGTTTGGCAAAGTCCTGATCTTCCAGCACGGCGAAGATTTTGTCCCAGCGATCGAAAACTTCCAGCACGCAGGCGCGGTCGTCATTGCGAAACTCGTTGCGGTCCATGGCGGCATTCCCATCCGAAACCAGCTCGAAAATTGCCGCCAAAGCTTCCGCTGTATTCAGGTTGTTATCCAACCCTTCCTCCATCGCCTGCACGGCCCGGGCAGCCCGCTGGGCGATTGCAGGATTTGTGCCGGAATGAAATCTTTCCGCGGTGATGCGATAACGAAAATTACGGAGACGTTCGATGGATTTCTGCGCTTGATGAAGGCCTTCGAAGGTAAAATTCAGTGGTTTATGAAACGGGACCGAGGCCAGCAGATAACGAATGGCCGAGGGTTTGTGTCCTTGTGCAATCAGGTCGCGCAGAGTATAAAAATTGCCGAGGGATTTAGACATTTTCTCGCCGTTCACCACCAGGTGCTCGGCATGGAGCCAGAAGCGTGCAAAAGGCTTGCCTGTAGCGGCTTCGCTTTGCGCAATTTCATTTTCGTGATGAGGAAAGATCAGGTCGCTGCCTCCTGAATGGATATCGAACGTCTCTCCCAAGTATTTCAATGCCATAGCGGAGCATTCCAAGTGCCAGCCGGGGCGCCCGAGACCGAAAGGAGCTTCCCACGCAGGCTCGCCAGGCTTTGAAGCTTTCCACAGAACAAAGTCACGCACGTCGTCCTTTTCATATTCATCCGCATCCACACGCGCGCCGGGGCGATTGCCGGAAAGGTTGATCTTGGAAAGCTTCCCGTAATCCTTGAAATTGGCCACCCGAAAATAGACAGAGCCTTCGCTTCGATAAGCAAATCCTTTTTGCTCCAAGGTTTCGATGAGCTTCACCATGTCCGGAATATGATCCGTGGCGCGGACCATCATTTCCGGAGGTTCCAGGTTCAACAGATCGCGGTCCACGATGAAGGCATCGATAAACTTCTGCGTGTAATCGCGCAGAGCCAGCCCCGCGGCCTGTGAGTTGCGGATGGTCTTGTCATCCACATCCGTCAGGTTCATTACCTGCTTTACAAGGAAACCGCGATACTTGAGGTATCGCCTCAGGATATCCTGGAAGACAAAGGTGCGGTAATTGCCGATGTGCGCGTAGTCATAGACTGTCGGCCCGCAGGTATAAATTCGAACCTCATTTCCGACTAAAGGCTTGAATTCTTCGACCTGTCCGGAAAGCGTATTATGAAGGCGTAAACCCATAGAGAATCTTGAGGAGACGGGCAAACTCCGATTTTATCGGCGGCATTCCGGCTGAGTCAATGACCGGCTGAGTGTTCCGAGGAATCGGGAAAACGACGTTAAAGGATCCGAAGTCGTCAGACACTGGGGCAAATGTTATACCTCACACAAACCCACCACACTGAGCGCGAAGGCGGATATTGAGCGACGCGAGTGCATCCAGGATTTTCTGGCTGGCGGCGGAGACTTCCTCGCCGGTTAACGTATGATCCATACGTTGAAAAGTTACGCGGAGAAGCAAGCTGTATTCTCCGGAAGCTTTTGAATCTCCATAAAACAGATCGATAGGTCTGAAGCTGATCACTTCGCTCAACGCCAACTCTTGAAGTGTTTGAGCAATGCGCTGGTAAGTTACTTGCGCGGGAACCAGGAGGGAAAAATCCCGTTCGACAGCGGGAAACTTGGAATACGGTTGGAAGGATTTCGATTTCAAGGGGCACTCGAGCAGGCATTCCAGATCGATCTCAGCTAACCATACCGGGCGTTTCAGCTTGTAGTCCTTGGCAAATCCGGCAGCAAGCTGGCCAAAAGTAGCAAGCTTCGCACCCTGGAAGTGATACTGGCCGCGCAAGTCATTTTCATAATAACCTTCGCTCTGCGGACAGAAGCTGAGACCGCCAAGATCAAACATCTCCCAAATGGTTTCGAGATCGCCTTTGAGATCGAAGAAATCCAGATCCCTTGCGTTTTCGTGCACGCTCGCGGCGCGGCGGTGTCCGGTAAGCCCCAGTGATAAAACCCGGTGCTCCTCGAGCCGGCCTTCCGGTTCTCGCCAATAAACCTTACCCATCTCAAAGAAACGCAAATCCTCCCGGTCGCGATCCAGATTCCAGCGCAACGCCGCGACCATGCCGGGGATCGTGGTGCTGCGCAGCGCTGAGGCTTCCCGGCTGAGAGGGTTTTCCAGTATGACTGACGTCAGTTCGCTATACTTTTCATTTTCCAAGGGGTCTATCATGGAGGAGGTAATAATCTCGCGGTATCCGAGGCTTACAAGCGCGCCGGAAAGCCTCCACTCTTTTTCTCGTCGCAGATCGTGTTCGGCGCGGGGAGGAGCAGGCACGAGGCGCGCAGGCAGACGATCATATCCGAAGTGACGTGCCACCTCCTCGATCAAATCAACCTCGCGGGTTACATCGGGGCGAAAGGAGGGGGGCGTAACACCCCAGGCCTCCGTGCCGCGGCGTTCCACCAGGAAGCCGAGCGCGCGCAAAATGCGTTCCACTTCCTCCCACGGGACCTCATAGCCCAGCAGTCGCCGCATTTCCCGCCGCTCCAAATGAATCTTTTCGCGCTTCAGCGGGCGCGGATAGACATCTAACATGCCGCGCAGGATTTCACCCCCGGCCAGTTGCTGAATGAGTTGAGCGCAGCGGTCAAGCGCGAGCGGGGCCATCTCAATATCTGCACCGCGCTCAAAGCGGTGGGAGGCTTCAGTGTGCATGCCCTGGGCCTTTGCCGTGTGGCGAATGGTGACGGGATCAAACCATGCACTCTCGAGCAGCACGGAGTGCGTATTTTCTGTAATGGCTGAATCTTCTCCCCCCATGATGCCCGCCAGCGCCACGGGGCGCTCCGCATCCGCAATTACAAGATCAGGGGAGTTCAGTTCTCGATTGATTCCGTCAAGCGTTCGCAAACCTTCTCCGGCCTTGGCCCGCCGCACCAGAATCTTGTGCTGGCTGAGGCGTTCCAAATCGAAGGCGTGAAGTGGATGGCCCAGTTCCAGCAGCACGTAGTTCGTGGCGTCCGCAATATTGTTGATGGAACGCTGCCCCATCGCCTCCAGCCGCCGCACCAGCCACTCAGGCGAAGGCCTCACTTCCACCTTGCGCAGCACGCGCCCGCAATAGCGCGCGCAAAGCTCCGGATTCGCAACCTCAATGGAGATCGAGCCTGAAACCGGAGAGCTCGCCTCTTTGAGAATCACTTCGAGCTTCCGGAGAGGAGTGTGGTATGCGGTTGCCACTTCGCGAGCCACGCCATAATGACTGAGGCAATCCGGACGGTTTGTGGTAACTTCGACGTCGAGTATCCAGTCTTCGTCGAACGGTGAAACGGACTCCACGCCCAGCCCCAGGTCTGTCAGTTTCGACTTCAGATCGCGAGGGTCTGTGGGAATGTCCACAAATTCTTTAAGCCAACGGTAGGAAAGCTTCATGGTTGTGAAGAGTCACAGCAGCAGTCCTAAGCGAAAAATGACCAGAGACAGGTGAAGAGTTCTGAGTTATGAGTGTCGGATGATGCGTGAACACCACCGATGGCTGCTGGGGGGGGCCCTCAACTTGTAACTCAGCACAGATCGCTCTTCACGGTTTTTTAGCTACTTTGCTAAAACTGTTCCAAGAACCTGATGTCGCTTTGAAAGAAAAGCTGGATGTCATTGATGTCGTATTTCATCATGGCATAGCGATCCACTCCCAGCCCAAAAGCCCAACCCGTGTAGCGCTCCGGATCGATGCCGCCATGCCGCAACACCTCCGGGTGCACCATGCCGCAGCCCATCACCTCGATCCATCCGCTTTGCTTGCATACCCGGCAACCCTCGCCCCTGCAAAACCGGCAACAGATGGCCACTTCGCCGCTTGGCTCGGTGAATGGGAAGAAGCTGGGATGGAAACTGGTTCTCGTCTCTTCGCCGAAGAATTTGCGGGCGAAGAAGTCGAGAGTTCCTTTCAGGTCCGCAAAAGTGATGTCGTTGTCAATCGCGAGACCCTCAATCTGGTGGAACATGGGTGAATGGGTGGAATCCGGATTATCGCGCCGGTAGCACTTGCCGGGAATGATGATGTAAAGCGGAGCACCATATTTCTGCATGGCGCGGACCTGCACGGGTGAGGTGTGTGTCCGCAACACGGTTTGCGAATCGATATAGAGCGTGTCCCAATCATCGCGTGAGGGGTGGGTTTCCGGAATATTCAGCGCGTCAAAGTTATAATAAACGGTTTCAATCTCGGGACCGGTTTCGATTCTGAAGCCGAGACTGAGGAAGATCTCTTCAATTTCATGTTGTACCTGCGTAATGGGATGGAGCGATCCCAGCGGACGACGATAGCCTGGCAATGTCAGGTCCTTGAGCGGAGGCCTGGCGGAAGGATGCCCTTCCACTGCCTCCCCTGCTCTCCGAGCTGATTCATCGCCTGACTCAGTCGTCGGTTGTAGCGGGATATCCCGCACAAGCTCGGTGACCTCAAGAGTCGAAGCAAGACGCCGCAATTCGTTGAATTGCCGTCCGACGATGGGCTTCATTTCAGGCGAGGCCTTCTTCAGCCAATTTTCATCCAACTGAGCTAAAAGGCCGTTTTTGCGGGCCAGCCACCGGTCGCGCAATGCTTTCGCCATAGCCGCGCGCTCGGATTCACTGCCTGCGCCTCGTTCGATGAGGGCACGCCGCTCCCCGCTCATCGCTGCGCGAACCTCGGCAAACAGCGCTGCGATGGCCTCCGCGTCGCCGTCCCCCAGTTCCACCAGGGTTTTGCGGACTTTTTCTTCGATGTTCATGGAATCGAGCGGCAGGGAATGACTCTGGAGAGGCGTGTGCATCTCCACTCGCCCCTAGAGGACATAGCGCCGTTAAGTCGCCGGTGAACTGGTGAGCGCCTTCTTGACGCTCGCCGCCAACTCGGCAAATGCACTGGAATCGCGCGCAGCAATTTCCGAGAGCGATTTGCGATCAAGCGCTGATCCTATCAACTTCAGCCCATGCATAAACTGGCTGTAAGTGAGGTCATGCTGGCGTGCAGCAGCGTTGATGCGCAGAATCCAGAGACGCCGAAACTCGCGCTTACGGCGCCGACGGTCGCGATAGGCAAAGCGCCCGGCGCGGTCTGCCGCCTCTTTCATGAATCGATAAAGTTTGCTCTTGTTGAGGAAATAGCCTTTGGTGAGCCTGGAGAGTTTTTTGCGTTTGGCGCGGCGGACAGTGCCGCGCTTGACTCGTGGCATGGGTTTCTCCTTTCTTTAGGAATAAATCGGGGCGGAATGTTAACTGGAGCGGCGCGGTTTATCGCCCGATTGGGCACTGTGGGAACGCCGCCGCAACTTTCACGAAGGCACCCTGCCGTTGGCCTTCCCGCACCCTAAACAAGCCGGTGCCAGGTTCCGAGTGTCAGAAGAAAACGAGCTCAAACTCAGCTTCTCTACTGGCACCCGAAACCTGAACACCCATTACTTACCTTCCATACGGCAGCATCGCGCGGACGCGATGGACATCCGCAGCCGCAACGAGCGTGCTTTGATCAAGCTTTCTTTTGCGCTTGCTTGGCTTGGATGTCAGAATATGGCGGGCATAGGAATGACCGCGAACTATCTTTCCCCCAGCCGTAATTCTAAACCGCTTGGCAGCGCCTTTATGTGTCTTCAGCTTCAATTTCCCTTTCGTCAAAACTATCCTCCTTCTGTGGCTCGGGACGAGGGGGAAGGCATGGCCACTGTGGGAGTCGCGGTGGCGACGGATGCGGTTGATCCAGACTGATCGCGCGCTGGCGCCACGGAAGTTTTCGCACCCGGACGCTTGGGAGCCAAAATCGCCGTGAGATTGGGACCCTCCTGGCGTGGGCGAGTCTCCACCTGTCCAAACTCGGAAACCTGTTCAATTAGACGGTTCATCATTTCCCAGCCAATATTTCGATGAGCCATTTCGCGCCCGCGAAATGCGATGGTCGCTTTCACCTTGCTGCCTTCCTGCAAAAAACGCACGATGTGGTTCTTCTTTACTTCAAAATCGTGTTCTCCGGTGCGAGGTCGGAATTTGACTTCCTTCAGCTCAATCGATTTCTGGTGCTTGCGTGCATCGTGTTGGCGCTTGTTTTGCTGGTAGAGATATTTGCCATAATTGATAATCCGGCAGACAGGCGGAGTGGCACGCGGTGAAACCTCCACCAGATCCAGCCCTCGCTCGCGGGCAATTTTCAAAGCTTCCCAGGGTGGCATGATGCCAAGTTGTTTTCCTTCCTCATCCACCACCCGCACTTCACGAGCGCGAATTCTTTCGTTGATTCGAACAAAACGATCAGCGATAGGCGTTGCCTCCCGGCCTCTCAAAAGCCGATTAAAGTAAATTCACTTTCCTTCTTTGGTCGGCCTATTCATCCAGCGGGCGATCATCAACTCGGGCGGGGTGAAGAATGACACTTTCTGCCCCCGGCGATGAACGGAGAAAAGCAGCCACTTTCGTGCTCCTCACTCGTCACGGCTCGATGCTCTTAAGATGATTCGCGGCGCTCAGCATGACAGGCTGCGGTCTCAAGTTCTAGGCCCCCAAGGCCACTTGCAGCTAGCTTACCATTTCACGGCGCGTGTGTCGATAAGCTCGCGGGTAGAGCGAATAAATTCCTCGAGTGGCTGAAAGCCAGCATCGCCCCGGTCGCGCCGCCGGACGGCCACTCCGCGAGCCTGCGACTCTCGATCCCCAACGACCAGCATGAACGGAATTTTCTGCAACTGCGCGTCGCGGATGCGAGCGTTCAGCTTCTCATTGCGGTCGTCCAGTTGGACGCGGATTTGCGCCGCACGCAACGCCTCGGTCACCTGGCGCGCATACTCGATATGCTTTTCGCTGACCGGAAGCACTGCAGCCTGGATGGGCGACAGCCAGACTGGAAACGCCCCGGCATAGTGCTCAATCAAAACCCCAAAAAAGCGCTCCACCGAGCCAAGCAAGGCGCGATGCACCATGATTGGCGTATGGGGGTGGCCGTCGGCCCCGATATATTCCAGCCCGAAGCGCTGCGGCAGGAAGAAATCAAACTGAATCGTTGAAAGTTGCCACCGGCGCCCGAGCGCGTCCACCAGCTTGATGTCAATCTTCGGTCCGTAGAACGCCGCCTCGCCTGAAATGCGCTTAAAGAGCATCCCGCGGCCGCGCAGTACGGACTCGAGAATCCGCTCGGCCATTTCCCATAGCGCCGGATCGCCCGAATACTTGGCCTGATCCCGTGAATCCCAGGTGGAAAGCTCGACTTCAAACTCTTCAAACCCGAAAGTATGCAAGACCAGCAAAGCAAAATCCACGCAGGCTGCAACCTCGGCTTCCACTGTTTCAGGCGTAGCGAAAATATGCGCGTCGTCCTGCGTAAAGCCGCGCACGCGCAAGAGGCCATGCATCACGCCGGAACGCTCGTAACGATAAACAGTTCCAAATTCCGCGAGGCGCAGGGGTAGTTCGCGATAGCTGCGGAGCGAGTCCTTGTAGATGAGGATGTGGAAGGGGCAATTCATGGGTTTCAACTGGTATTCTGCGTCTTCCAGTTGAATGGGCGTAAACATATTCTCGCGATAAAAATTCGCATGGCCGCTCGTCTTCCACAAGTCCACGCGCGCAACATGCGGCGTATAAACCAGGTTATAGCCCTGCTTCAGAAGTTCCTCTCGCAGAAAATCCTCAATCTCTTTGCGGACCAGGCTACCTTTGGGATGCCAGAAGATCAGCCCTGGACCGGCTTCCTCCTGGATGCTGAAAAGGTCCAAGTCCTTTCCTAAACGGCGATGATCGCGCTTCCTGGCTTCCTCCATCTGCGCCAGGAACTGATCCAGATCTTTTTGGGTGAAAAACGCAGTACCGTAAATACGCTGCATCGGGTAGGAACGCTCGTCGCCCTTCCAATGTGCTCCGGAAACACCCAGCAGCTTGAACGCCTTGATGCGCCCTGTCGAGGGAATATGAGGGCCGCGGCAGAAATCAAGGAACTTCCCCGTGCGATAGGCTGAGAAGACAGGCTCAGCCTTCTCCCGAATCAACTCGCATTTCAGAAATTCCCCCATCTTCTCGAATAGCTTCAGGCCCTCCTCTTTGGCGAAATAGACTCGCTCATAGGGCAGATCAGCCTTCACCAATTCGGCCATCTTCTGTTCGAGCTTCCGCAGATCATCCTCCGTGAACGGCCTCTCCCGATAAAAATCGTAGAAAAAGCCTGTTTCGGTGGGGGGGCCAATGCCAGGGTGGGCATCTGGAAAAAGCTCCAGAACAGCCGCCGCCAGCAGATGGGCGGAAGAATGGCGATAAACCTCCAGCCCTTCAGGTGAGGAAGGCATGATGAACTGGATGGGAGCGCTTTCTTCAATGGGTGAAGAAAGATCAATAAGGCGCCCGTTTACTTTCGCCACCAGCGCTTCCCGCGCAAATCGCGGTCCCAAAGATGCAGCAACGTTGAACGCTGTGGTTCCTCGGGGAAACTCCTGGGTGCGCCCGTCTGGAAAGGTGAGTCGAATATTCTCCATGCCCGGTTGCAAGTCGAATTGAAAGAACACCTTTAACTTAGCAAACGAAGCGCTCGCTGGTCAAACACATGGGCACACCGAGTCCCTCAAAACGATCCGGACTCGAATCAAAAGGCAGGATAGCTCTCAGAGGGGTTCATGATAAGAAGTATCCGCATTGTCAGCAGCACACCTTCAATTAGGGTTCACAAGTTCACAATCCGTCGTCAGGCTTATTCTCGGGGTGGTTTTGCTCGTGACACCTCATACTGAGAGGACTGGAGCAAGGAATTCGTTTTGCCGGTTTGTGCCCTCGAAGCCGCTTAAAGTTGTTGACTGGAGGGCAGAAACCCGCTATAGAATTGTCATC
>Ga0070734_10005495_pt1 | contig 11140 bp, 6 predicted proteins | sample Coa_R1_8_FD_66444 | JGI IMG/M metagenome (GOLD analysis project Ga0070734, IMG submission 66444) | Surface soil microbial communities from Centralia Pennsylvania, which are recovering from an underground coalmine fire - Coalmine... | ecosystem: Environmental > Terrestrial > Soil > Unclassified ...
TCCGAGATCGGGAGGACGCGTGTCAACTCGCTGACCGCGTGCAGCCCGCGCCCCTGCTTGAAGGTGACATCGGCCCGCTGGGAGTTGCGCATGCTCCACTCCACGCGATCCCAGGGCCAATCCTGCAGCGTCTCCTCCGCCTCCTCCGGGGCGCAGGGCCGTCCGCTCAGCCCGCCGTAGAAGTAGTTGTAGAGGGGGCTGTGCTCCGGCTTGAGGGTCTGGTCTACTCCATTCTCCTCCCAGGTCGTGCGAAACGACTGGAGCAGAAGGCGTCGCCGGTCGGGGTCCTTCTCCAGCGTCAGCAGGGCGTAGTACATCATGTAGGCCATCTCATCGTCGGAGTGGTTGATATTCTGCCACTCGCCGAAGTAGCCTTTGCGGTTCTCCAGGATGTTGAGCAGGTAGTGGTGGTCGCGGATCAGCGTCTCGTAGTGGCGCGTGTACTTGGGATCGCCGGTGATGTGGGCGGCGACTTTCATATAGCCGAGGAGTTCCAGCGAGTTGAGCGGGCGCTGGTCCCACCAGGCGGGGTCGTCGTTCAGGGTCTCCGGCGCGAAGACGCCCCAGAGCGTCTTCCGCCCGGTATGGCCGATCAGATTGTAGTCCCCGGCGAGGATGTTGTCGGTGACGCGGCGGCAGGTCGCGGCGATCTGGCGCTTCTCGTCGTCCGTCGCGGCCAGATCGAAGTAGACCAGCCAGGAGAAGTAGTGGCCGTCCAGCTCATCGCTGCTGGTGTCGCCCTTGCACCAGACGTCCTTTTCGACTTTGGACCGGAACCAGATGGGATCGGTCTCGCCAGGAACCCGCACCGTCTCTTTCGGATCGAAGCCCGTGTCGCCTGCGGCCAGCTCCGCATCGGTGACCACGGCACGGGCGGGAAATCCGGAGATCCCCGTAAGGCGCTCCAGTTCCAGCATCGCCTTCAGGCACTCCCAGGCCTGCCGCTTCGCCTCCGGGTCTTTCGTAGCCGCATACCGGAAGGTCATCGCTCCGACATAGATGGCATTCCAGAGGCCGTCGTTGTCGCTCACCTCGAACACGCTCCCGGCCAGTTCGCCCGGCATTTTGAGGGTGCGTTCGTTGATATAGCCCCGGCGATTGTTCCACTTCTGCGTGACCTCGTTGAAGGCCAGCGCCTTCTGGCCGAGCGTCAGCATCTTCTCTTCGATGCAGGCGTAACCGCCGTCGGTTTCGAGCCAGACCCGCCCTTTGCCGTCGCCCCAGATCGCCTTTACCTTATCGCCCGGCAGCCAGCGCAACCCGGCGAAGTAGCGGAAGCCGCCCGCCCGCAATCGCCACGCGCCCTGCTCCGTCCCGCCCCATAAGTCGCCATTGGGCGCGGCGTAGAGGCAGAGCACATTCTCGATGGGCATGCCGTCCCGCCGGTCGAGCGTATGCCACCAGTTCGCGCCATCCGTCGCGTAGACGCCTGCCGTCGTGCCCGCCCAGAGGTGACCATCGCGATCCGCGACCACGCAGCGGACAAAGGTGTCTTCGTTAATGGACGGCTGGTGCGGCTTGAGAAGGCGTGGCGGCTCCAGGGGCTGATACGCTCCTCCGACCCGGCGGAAGCTGCCCTTATTCGTGACGACCCACTCGGCCCCGCGCGCCGTGTGGGCGGCGGAGAGGATCTCGGCCCCTGCCGGAAGTTTGCTCCGGTCCACAAAATCTACTGCTGCGGACGGTTTGGTGATCCCCGGCGGCAGCGGTACTCCGGCGGGGTAACGCGTCGCGACCAATTGCGGATAGGGCTTGGCAGCACCGATCGGCGCACCGAGCGCGCCGCACGCCCAACCCAGGAGGCAGGGCAGAAGCAGAGCAATCCAAAAGCGCATGAGAACATCCTTCCGTCGTTATTCGAGGGGGCGCACAAAAGAGGTGCGTCGTTCCATTGCAAGAATTCGACGGAGGAAGAACGGATACCTTTATATTCTACGCTCGGTTCGCAGTCTGTCTGGAAGCTAGCCGCTCGCGGCAGGTTGAGTTCGTTCCGGCGTCTGCACCTGGTTGATGACACGGGCCAGCGAACCCCGCCTACGCGGTATGTTGCGCTTCTCGGGAATGTAGGCCCTCACCTGCGCCAGGCTGGCGCCGGACTGCACGATCAGGTGCTCTCGATTCTCTGCGAGGTTGATGTCCTCCAGAGGCATGCGTCTGCCATGCGCGTCGAAGAAGAGGCGCACTGTCGGACGGGTGGTGCTTCCATAGGGGGTCGAGACGACGATGCCGCGCTCGCCGGTATTCAACCGCACGGCGCTGCCGGTCGGGTAGACGGCGACATTGTTCACCAGGGCGATGGCGACCTCCCGATCAAAGGCGGTTCCGACCTGCGTCAGGATCGTGCGCATGGCGAGGTCGGGCATCATCGGGCGCCCGTAGGTGCGGATAGAGGTCATGGCGTCGAACACCTCGGCCACGGCGGCGATGCGGGCGAGGGGATGGATCTGATCGGCGGTCAGGCGATCCGGATACCCGGTCCCATCCACGCGCTCATGGTGGCGCAGCACGATATAGGCCGACATCGGAGAGAGGATGTCGGTGCGGAACGTGCGCTGAAAACCGATGCGCGCATGCTGCTGCACGACCGCGCGCTCCAGATCGGAGATCCGCCCCGGTTTGTCGAAGATCTCGCGGGGGAGGAACAACTGCCCGCAGTCGTGGAACATCATGCCCATCGCCAGTTGTTTGCACTCCTCTTCGGAATGGCGCAGTTGCCGGGCGATCATGGTAGCCAGGATCGCGGTATTGACGGAGTGCTGGAAGAGCCGGTTGTCCCAATCGCGCATATCCATCATGGCGAAGACGGCGCCCTTCCGCGCCAGCAGCTCCTCTACCAGGTCATAGGTGGCTTCCTGAACGCCCTGATTGTCCAGCCGGACGCCATTGGCATTGGCCTTCTGCTGGAAGTGCTTCAGGGCCTCCCCGATCATTACCTGGCAATGGACCCGCACCTCGGCGGGTACGATATCCTCCGCACAGATGTCTTCGGTGCCCTCCTGCTCCACATAGATCGCGACGACCTGCAGTTGGCGCAGCAACTGAATGACGGGAGCCGTCAATTGAGAGCCGCGCTTTAAGAGCAGCCGGTTGTCTCTATCCCGAATATCCTTGGCGACAAAGACCCCGTCTTCGATTTCCGAAATGGGCGTCAGAATCATACTACCTTCCCCCAATTCTATTCTACGACGACACGCCAACCTGCTTGGTCGTATCGCAACGCCACGAAAGCCGGAGCCGCGTGAGGCGGCCCGATACTAAAATCATTCCATCAATCCGGAGTAAAATCCCTGTGGAGGGGGGATCCGCCTCTCATGAGGCTCATAAACTATGGAATCTACGGTAATCCCCGGTGACCGCAATCCGCGCTCACCGAGGATTGAAAATCCCCGTCCGGACAAAGCAAGCGTCTTCCAGACGCTCATCCTTTCTTGCCGGGTGTTTTCAACCCCCGGAGCAGAGGGCAGGAAAAACCGCAGCCGGAAGCGAAACGTAGGGATGGTGAGGAGCCTGGATAGGCAGAGCACGCGGTGGGCGAAGGAGGGCGGTATGTCCCGTCTGGAACAGATATCCCCGGAAGAGATGCCGAAGGTCGTACAGATCGCTTCCCAGCTCTACGAGCAGGATCGCACGAAGGAGGCGGAGGCGCAGGAGCGCCAGGCGTACGTCGACGCGGCAAAAGAGGTGGATCTGCCCCCGGAGTACATGGAGCGCGCCGCCGCCGAACTCCAGACGCGCCGCATCGCGGAGGTGAAGCAGAGGCGGCGCGTCCGCAACGGCGTGCTGGCGACCCTGGGCGGCGTGGTCGCGCTGGCAGGGCTCTGGAAGGTGACCCATCGGCCCCCGGAGCCCCCGACGGTCTACCACTTCGCGGCACAGCAGTGGCGGCTGGATGTCAACCCGGAGACGAAGGCGAACGTGACGTTTCAGAGCGTGGATGGGCGCGAGAACGTCGCCGTGCTCCACGTGGACCAGTTTACGCCGCGCGCTTCCGACGGCCAATACTTCGTCAATCTGGATACCACCCAGACGCCCCGGTCGCTCGCCAGCTACCGAACCGCCTCCTTCTTTGTCAGGGGAGATGGCCTCAATACGGTCCGGCTCTATCTGGAAGCCGGCCCCACCGAGCGCTGGCGCTCCCCGGCCATTCCGGCCACCGACGCCTGGCAGCAGCAGACGGTGGACCTGAAGCAGTTCGACCACCAGGTGCGCCCCTCCGCCTCCGCCCCCTGGCAGCGCGCCGATGCGTCCCAGCAACCGGACCGGGTGGAGAAGCTCTCGTTCAAAGTGGGCAGCTATATGAACGACGCCTCGGCGCATGGCGATATCGCCCTTGACGACCTGGAGTTCCGCTAACGGCTCCCCGGTGCGACAGCGAGACGCTTCCGGGTAGAAGCGGGGTGTGGGCAGGCTATCTCGGGCCAGGAGACGAAACGCGCCTGAAGCGTGTCCTGGGCGCGGGCGCGCGGGTTGTAATCGGGCCGGGGTTCGGCCTGGGCATTCAAGAGTGGGGAGGAGAGCCGGTAACGCTGACCGTTTCGGAAGGCGGCTCCCTCCGCGCCGCTATCGGAGATAGTGTCGAGGCCGGCTGCTCGGCGGCGATAGACCCTGAAGGACCGTCGGCGCTGCTGCAGCGGGATCGGTTCGGGCTGCACGCTATCTACACGGCGCGCCTCGGGGAGAGTTTGTGGTTCGCCTCGGACCTGCGGGCGCTCCGCCGGTGCTTCGATACAGCTCCTGCGCTGGACCCGATGGCGCTGCACGGCTATCTCTGCTTCTCCTATGTCCCGACGCCCCAAACGATCTTTGCCGGTATCTCCCAGCTTCCTATCGGGAGCAGCATACATGCCACGCCGGAGACGATGGAGATCGAACGCTCAGCATCCTGGCAGGAGCGGACGCCGTTCGAGGGCAGCGAAGCCGAGGCTCTTGCCGAACTGAGGGCGCTGCTGCAATCCGCTGTAGTCCGGCGGCTCGGCGACGAACGCGAGGTGGGCGTCTTCCTCTCCGGCGGCCTGGACAGCAGCCTGGTCGCCGCCCTGTTGGCGGAGGCGGGCGCGCGCCTCCGGCTGTTTACGCTCGATTTCGGCGCGCCCTGGAACGCCGAACTGCCCTGTGCGCATCAGGTCGCCGCCCATCTCAAACAGCCGCTGATTGTCGTAGATGCCGGGCCGGAAGCCATCCGATTGGCGCTGGAGGCGACCGGGGCCGCGCTGGAGCAGCCGTTCGGCGATGGGGTCGTCGTGCCATTGATGCTTTTGGGGCAGGCCGCTTCCCGCTCTGTGGAGACCGTCTTCAACGGCGAGGGGGGCGATCAGTTGTTCGGCGGCTGGGCGAACAAGCCCATGATCGCCGCCGAGCTGTACGGCGCGCACGGTTATGACCGTGAAGCCGCCTATCTGGACACCCTGCACCGCTTCTATGGCCTGACCGACCGCCTCTACATGCCCCGGATGCGGGCGCGGACGGCAGAAGCGGATGTGGGCGCCTGGGTGCGTCCGGCGCTGAATTCGGGTGAATTCACCTCGCTGCTGCACCGGCTGCGGGCCGCCAATCTGGCGCTGAAGGGGGCGCAGAACATCGCGCCACGGGCCGTACAGCTTGCAGCGGCGCAGGGGCTGAAAGCCCGCTCTCCTTTCTTCGACAGCACGCTGACGGAGTGGAGCTTCGGGCTGCCCCCGGACTGGCTGCTGCGCGGGGCCTGCGAAAAGTACCTTCTCAAACGGGCGGCGGAAGCCTATCTGCCCTCAGAGATTGTCTGGCGGGAGAAGCGGGGCATGGGCGTGCCGGTGACGGAGTGGTGTCTCGGCCCGCTGCGGCGCGACCTCGCCCGTGCGCTCAACCCGCGCCGCCTGAAGCAGGAGGACCTGTTCGACCCGTCCTATGTCGCGGCCCTATGCCGTGGGGAGGACCAGCCCGGCGAGTTTCGCCGCCGTCGCGTCGGGGAGAAGCTCTGGGCCCTCTGGATGTTCCAGACCTGGAGAGAAGGGATCTGAAACCGTGAAATGCATTCATTGCGGAAGTAATAGCACCTACGCGGTCCGGCGAAGCAATGGGGGCCGATGCGGCGCGTGCAAGCACCCGTTTGCGTTCGAGCCGAAGACCGACCCGCTGGGGATCGCGGATGGCGCGTTCCAGAAGATGATCCAGAACGTCTCCGGCGAGGGCAAGCTCTTCTTCACCGAGAAGCAGCTCTGGTATGAGTTCAATCGGCAGATCCTGAAGAAGCGGGTCGCCTCCTGCGGCGCATCCACGGCGGTCCTGGTCTGCGGCCTCCTCCTCGCATGGGCGCTGCGGCCGGTCGGGCCTGCTGTGCTGGGAATGGCGTTTGCGGCGCTCTGCCTGATGGCGACGACGCGCTCGACCCGGCCAAAACCCACAACGCCGCTCTATGCGCGAATGCCCCAGAGCCAATTCCAGGGAAGCTATCTCAGCAAGTGGATGCATGCGCATGGCCCCATCGAGAAGCTGATGATGCCGCCCGCGCGCTCCACAGGCAGTTTTCCGTCTTCCGTCGCGCCCGACGTGACCGCCTACAGCTTTGATCGGGTGCTGGTGACCGAACACGCGGACACGGCGGCGATGCTGGTTGCCAACAATTTCCACTTTGAGAACAACTGTGCCATCCTCAGCCTGGACGGCTATCCCTACGATCGCTTCGATACCATCCTGGAGATGCTGCGCCGCAACCCGCTCCTGAAGGTGTTCGTACTGCACGATGCCACCCCGGAGGGCTGCAACATGGCGCTCAGCCTGCGCGATACGCGCTGGTTCCCGGACCCCGCTATTCGGATCATCGATCTGGGGCTGCGCCCGCTCCATGCGCAGCAGGCGCGGATGGTGCTGCTGAAAGAGGCGCCTCGACCGCTGCCGCCGACGGGCCGCTCGACCTTAACCGCCCCCGAACTGGCCTGGCTGGCAGAGGGCAATCGGGCGGAAGTGGCGGCGGTGCGACCGGCGAAATTGATGCGCGCCGTCTACCAGGGCTTCGCCCGCGCCAATCAGATGGGGAGCGAGGCGGAGGATGTGTACTCCGATACCGGGGTCGCCATCTGGATCTACGACAGCAATGTGGATATCTATGCATCGGATAGTTTCGGCTAAATTCGGGGACGCCTGGCTGGGCGTCTGCGGCGTTCCTGACCCGGCGGCGGCGCTGCGCGCCTGCGGGGCCGCGCCTGCCTGGAGCGACGGACAGGCCGCCTTCAGCGGCCCGACGGCGCAGGACGCCTCCGGGACGGTCGTGGTCTGCGGCTCGGTGATCCTGGACAACCTGCGGGAGCTGCGCCAGGCGCTGGACCTGCCGGACGCTGCGCCCGGCGCGCTGCTGGCAGAGCTCTATCGCTGTCACGGGGCGCAGGCCATCCGGCACGCGCGTGGGATGTACGCGGTCGCCGTATGGGAGGCGCAGGACCGCAAGCTGGTCCTGCTGCGGGATGGCGTGGGCGCGCGGACGCTCTACTATGCGACGGCGGGCCAGGCCGCCTGGGTCGCCTCACGCCTGCAGACCCTCCGAACGACACCCGCCGTCTCCAGTTCCCTCTCGCTGCCCGCCCTGCGCAACTACCTCACCTGCGCGTTCGTGCCCGGCGCGGAGACGCTCTGGCAAGATGCGCGTGAGGTGCGGCCCGGCGCGGCGGTCACGCTGCCGGAGGGCGAGAGCCAAACGGTTTGGGAGCCGGAGGAGGGCGCGTGGGACCGCGAGGAGCCGCTGGAAGCGGCGGCGGCTCGCCTGCGCCCGCTGCTGGAGGACGCCGTGCAGGTCTGCTTACCGGCCTCCGGCCCGACCGGCGTCTTTCTCTCCGGGGGGCTGGACAGCAGCCTGGTGACGGCGCTGGCGGCCCGGTTCGCGCCCGGCCCTCTCTACACCTACGCCATCCACTTCGGCCAGGACTATCCCAACGAACTGGCGTTCTCCGGCATGGTCGCCGCGCATTGCCATACCCGGCATAGGGTGATCGAACTCTCGGGTAAGCGGATCGGTGAGATACTGCCGGAGACCCTGGCAGCCCTGGACGACCCCATCGGCGATCCGCTCACCACGCCCAATCTGATCCTGGGGCGCGTCGCCGCGCAGGACGTGGGCGTCATCCTAAACGGCGAGGGGGGCGACCCCTGCTTCGGCGGGCCGAAGAACCTCCCGATGCTACTGCATGAGTTGTACGGCGGGCCGGAGGAGCGCATAGCCGCCTACTTGCGCGCCTACCAGAAGTGTTACGACGACCTGCCGGCCCTGCTGACGCCGGAGGTCCAATCCGAACTCCGCGCCCTGCCGCCCCAGGAGGCCCTGTTCGCGCCGTTTCTAGGGGAGGAATCGGGGATGCGGCACTACCTGAACCGGCTGATGCGCGTCAATACCCTGCTCAAGGGCGCAGACCACATCCTGACCAAGGTGAGCAACCTCACCGGGGCCAACGGGCTGATCGGACGCTCGCCCCTCTTTGATCGCCGCATCGTCGAGGCGAGCTTCGCCATTCCGCCGGAGTACAAGCAGGCAGGCGCGGTCGAGAAGGCTATCCTGAAGCGCGCCGTCGCCGATCTGCTGCCGGAACCCATTCTCACCCGCCCCAAGAGCGGCATGCTGGTCCCGGTGCAGGGCTGGTTCAAAAAGGATCTGCGCCGGATGGCGCGGGGCCTGCTGCTGGACCGCCGCGCCCACATCCGGCCCTATATCCGCCGGGAGATCCTGAAGGAGTGGCTGGACTATCGGGGCAACCTCTGGCCGCGCCACGGCGTCAAACTCTGGCTGATCCTCACCCTGGAGCTCTGGCTCCGCCAGCACGCATAAGAAATAAGGATGATTTCGCGATGACTTTCACACCGCTGGAGGTGCGCACCGGCCTGCTGCTGGACCTGAGCGCGGATATATTTCCCACGCAGGTCTATGGCTGGAGCCATGCGGACCTGGCTCTGCCCGGAGAGGCGACGCACTATGGGATCGTAACGGAGGGCGAGTGCGTCCTGCGCGATGCGCATGGCACGTATCGGCTCCGAGCCGGAATGTTCTTCGTTTGCCCGGCGGAGATCGTGGTGGAGGGGGAAACGGGGCGCGGCATGGTCATCTCTCGCCTGGGCTACCGGGGGCTGTGGCAGATCGGCGGGCCGCTGGAGGCGGAGGGTCGCCTCCAGTACATAGATGGCTGCACGGACACGCTGCTCGTCTCGCCTCCCCGTCTGGGCGACCCCTGCCTAAACCATCTCCATATTCCGCCGCACACCAATCAGTCGCCGCACACCCACCCCTCGGAGCGGATCGGAGTTATTCTGCGGGGGCGCGGCGAGTGCCGCACACCGGAGGGGGTCTTTCCCCTACAGCCCGGCATGGGCTGGTGGATCCCCACCGGCTGCCTCCACTCCTTCTATACCCAGGACGCGCCGCTGGACGTGGTGGCGTGGCATCCCGAAAGCGACTTCGGCCCCACGGATGAGAACCACCCCATGCGCAATAAGACCCTCCTCGCTCAGGAAACGTCGCTGTAGAGAGGCTGTTAGGAATACTCGAAATGCGTCCTCGCCCTTGTGCCACTCTGTAGCTAAGAGGATTATCTTCCAATAATAGCAGAGCTAAACCTCATCCAGGGTATCCGAATGTGGATACCCTATTTTTTATTGGATGTTCATTTTAGATATTCATTTGAGCATATATGGCATAAATATTTTAATGTGTCATACAGGGAGATAGCTTGGAATGCTCGAAGCGCCAGGGTTCAAATCGGAAGCGGAAATCTATCGCAATGGCTCTACAGTCGTCCAGCGCGCCGTGCGCCTCTGCGATCATCTGCCTGTCATCATCAAGTATTCCGCGCAGGAGTATCCCTCGCTGAAACAAGCGGCAAGCCTCCGCAATGAGTTCGATATCCTGCAGAGCCTCTCATCCTGCCAGGTCATTCGAGCCTATAGCCTGGAGAGACTGCATACGAGAATGCTTCTGGTGCAAGAGGACTTCGGTGGATCGCCGCTGTTGCAACACTTCTCCACGCCCGATATCTGCCTCCAAACTTTTTTAGAGATCGCAATCTCCATCGCCGACGGGCTCAACGCGATCCATGCACAGCACATCATTCATAAAGACATCTCTCCGGCCAATCTCCTGTTCAATGCAGAGACCCATCAGGTCAAGATCATCGACTTCGGCATCTCCACCCGGCTGTCGCGCGAAAACCAGGAGTTCAAGAGCCCCGAGGGCCTGGAGGGGACGCTGGCCTATATCTCACCCGAACAGACCGGGCGCATGAACCGCGCTCTGGACTTCAGAACGGATCTCTACTCTCTGGGCGCGACCTTCTATCACTTGCTGAGCGGAGCGCCGCCCTTCGAGAGCGCCGACGCGATGGAGTTGGTTCACGCACACATCGCCAAAGACCCCTGTCCGCTGAACCAACGCAACCCGAAGATCCCCCAGGCGCTCTCCGATATCATCGCCAAATTGATGTCCAAGGCCCTGGAGGATCGCTACCAGAGCGCAATCGGATTGAAGCACGATCTCCAGCAGTGCCTGAGCCAGTGGCAGGCAGATCGCCGGATCTTCCCCTTTCCGTTGGCAGGCAGGGATGTCTCCACCAAATTCGAAGTGCCGCAACGGATGTTTGGGCGTGAGGAGGAAGCGGGCGTTCTGCTGCAGGGTTTTGAGCGCGTCGCCCAGGGAGGCACGGAGTTGCTCCTGGTGGGGGGATACTCCGGTATCGGCAAGTCCTCGCTGGTTAGGGAGATACACAAACCCATCGTCCAACAAAGGGGCTACTTCCTCGCAGGCAAGTATGACCAGTTCGACCGTGGGGTTCCGTATTCGGCGCTCACACAGGCTTTCGGCCAGATGGTTCAGACCATTCTGACCGAACCTGCCGAGCGTGTCGCCTCCTGGCGCGCCCGGATTCAAGAGGCGCTCGCGTCCAATGGACGGATCCTCGTGGAGGTCATTCCATCGCTCGAACAGCTCATCGGCCCACAACCCGCCGTTCCAACACTCTCCCCCATGCAGGCGCTGAACCGGTTCAATCTCGTCTTTCAGAATTTTGTGCGTGTCTTTGCCCAGGCCGAGCATCCCCTGGTGCTTTTTCTCGATGACTTGCAGTGGGCGGACAATCCTTCGCTCGTCTTTCTGGAAGGGCTGCTCTGCCGAAGCCCTATGGCCCATCTCTTTGTC
>Ga0070734_10005497_pt1 | contig 11136 bp, 9 predicted proteins | sample Coa_R1_8_FD_66444 | JGI IMG/M metagenome (GOLD analysis project Ga0070734, IMG submission 66444) | Surface soil microbial communities from Centralia Pennsylvania, which are recovering from an underground coalmine fire - Coalmine... | ecosystem: Environmental > Terrestrial > Soil > Unclassified ...
CGGGACATGGGCGTAGCGCCTCGCAGAGCGTTACCAGGGGCGAGGCCGAAGATGGGCAGGAGCGCCTGCCATAAAGTAGGACACATCTCCAACGCACCGATTGGCGGGCATCGGCATCGAAGCCGGACAGCGCACGTGGAATGTCGCACGCACCGTTTGACCGGGATACAGGGTTCCAAAAAAGGCCGGATCTTCCGGATCGCACTGCACTCCCGCAGGCAGCGCCGAGGTGTCCAGCCCCACCTTGACCATCTCGACGCTCCGTGCGCCTGCGTTCTTGATCGAGATCGTCACCAGGGAAGCGCTCCTCGTCTCACCATTCTGTTGGGCTGCAGGCATCGCCGCGGCCTCTGGTTCCACAACGATCTTCGGGACCAACCCCAGGATGGCGGCGCTGGTCTCAGCCAGCCCGTCCATCAGGCGCTCGAGCGCCCCCATGGCAGCCGCCCCGGCTTCGATGGAGACCGTATGGCGCTCCTGAAAATTGCGATGCAGAGAGTGGGCCTGTGCGGTCACCAGCAGAAAGTGGTGGATACCGCTCAATCGCCGCTCCCGGTTGCTGCTGCTTCCCGCGCAGAGATAGTCCAGAAAATCGCCGCCCCCATCCAGTATTCGGCGCAGGCGATGGGCCGAATCGGGCGCCGTCTGGGCCAACTCCTCCAGACGCATTCGTGTTTCATAGACGGCGGCGCGCGCCGCCCGTGACACATCCGTACAGCGGTAGAGACACAGCTCTCCCGGCTGCAGCTCCCCTGGCTTGATGACCACATCGGTCTCCGGCAGTTCGACGCTCTGCAGGCGATCCAAGCGGCAGGTCAGAGGCAGAGAGCGCTTCTCGCTCCCCTCACGCAGGTTGGCAGCGCTCAATAGGATCCGGTCGCCGGTAGGCAACGGCGGCGCAAAGGAGAGCCGCTCCCATTTATAGACGCCTTTGGGGAGGCGCAGTTGCAATCGAATGGAAATCTTTTGTTCGGAGCGATTGATCAGGCAGAGCGCCGCTCCCTCCGGAGAGTGAACCGCATAGAGTTTCAGGCCCTCGCCGAGCGTGGGATCGGCCAGTGTAGCGGCGGCCCGCTCCGTTCCCAGCCGCCCCCACAAAAACCAGTCCGGGCCGTCTGTTGGCGCGGCAGCCTCTTTCGCCGGGGGCGATGCAGGCGTTACCACCGCCGCCTGCGCCTCCTGCCCGGAAGCCGCGCTAAAAGCGTCACAAAAGGTACGCAGCAGAGTAGGGTCTTCCGGTGCGGTCAGGGTCGCATCTGCATCGATAACGACCGGGGGCGCAGGCTCCACGACCTGGCCGGACGGTTCCTGCGTCCAGCGCATGGGGCGGACGCCGACCGATTGCGGAGGGGTTCGAAAAGGAATTCTGTCCCGTATCTGCCCGGTCAACGTAATCTGCATCCAGGCCAGAGCCACACCGCACCCAAAAGCCAGGAGATGCAGCGCTGCTCGGCGCCTCGTCTCCTCCACAGATCTCCGTTCCCACTTCATACTGTCGTCTCCGTCGTCGCAGGGATCTCGACGACCTGCTTGACCCGGCGCTCGAACTCCTCACGCTCCAGCATGACCCGACGGCCACACCCCCGGCATACGAGGCCGATATCCGCCCCGGTGCGCGTCACCACCCACTCATCCCCACCACAGGGATGGGGTTTGCGGAGGCGCACACGCATTCCCACGATCACTGGAATTCGTTGCGACATGGCGTCCTTGTCTCGCTTTTCTCTCTAGCTCACCCCTTCATTATACGGTTTTCTGGCGTTGGGGTCAAGCACGCGCGCGCCGCGAGGGTGTATAGGCGCCAAGAACCCCTCTGTCACGAAGCGCCAGAGGTCGCGTTTCGTAAGGACGTCCGATCTCGGATGCGTTTCGAGGCGAGCAGCGCCCGCTCTCGGACGGCACAGGAGGCTCATTACCATTATGCAAGGCAATCCCCTGCAGTGGCAGCCGACACGCTCCCGTTTCCGGCTGCAACTGTTGCGAACCGTCTGCGCGTTGGCTCTGCTGGCGGTTCTCTTTCCTGCCGGTTCGCTGGCCGGAACAGAGACGCATGGCTCGCACACCGGACAGAATACTCCACCGCCCAAACTGGCCTGAGCTATGCCTATCTCGGCAAAATCACCCATGCAAGAGGGACACAACCTGTGCCCCTCTTTTTTCTGTTACCAGTTTTTTTCATAAAGGAGGAATCTGCGGTGCATTGTGCGTACATCTATATAGCGCGACTTGGATCAAGGATTCGTTGGATTCCGATTGCGTTGTTCCTGTTGAAACCATCGTTGTTGCGACCATCACGACCCTCCTGTGGGAACGGTTCCTGGTTCGTTGGGTAAAACCCGTCAGTTCCTTGCGCAAACGCGTTTTTCTTTTCGCGTCCCTTCAGAGCAGAATGTGTTTAGGATACGAACCGTACCCCAGAGGAGGTGCCGTCAACATTTCTATGAGAGGATAATCAAATGTCTGCTACCGATATTGCCGCAAATAAGTCCCCTTATCTTGCGGTTACGCCCTCTGCATCTACTGTTTCTCCCTTGCGCTCCGCAGAGACCTTCGATTCCTATTGCACCCATGTACAGAAACGCCTTGCTGCCCATGCTGCCCAGCGAATGCATTTTCTCCAAGCCGCCTATGAACGCCTCACCCTCTTATTGCAGGCTGCCCATGATGTGGAAGATCCCGCGCTGACCCAGGAGTTGTCTCAGCACCGCAATGCCGCCAGGGAATTGTTGGAAGCCGTGCGCCGCGTGCCCACTTCGCTATCCGGTCCCGCCAGTGCGGAGACGCTGCCCGCAGCGCCTCCCGCCAATGGGCAGTCGGCGGGCGTTGCTCCTCCCATGGAAGAGCCCTTGCCCGGTGGGCGCGTGCCCTCTCTCTCACGGCTGAACACCATGGCCGCACCGCCCCCTCCCATTCCCACCTATGCGCCTACCGGAGAGTTGATCCCGCCGCAACCCCCGATGCCCCGCCCGCCGCGCCGCCCGATCCGTCCCCTGGCGGATATCGAAGCCGATGCGGTGCGTTTGCGCGACGAGGTACGGACCTGGAATTCGCGCTATCCGCTGAGCATTCGTCAGGGCGAACTCTATATCCCCAACTGCCTGCGACTCCGCTCGCTGACCTGCCGTCAGCGGCGTCTGGAGGAGGAAGCCGGTGATACGGAAGTGGCGGAGGTAACGGAACTGTCGGAAGACATCATCGACCTGTTGGACAGCGCCAACGACCAGGAGTATACGGTCGCGCTGGACGACGAACTCGATCCGCGCCCGACCACGTATCAGTGGGGCGAACTTGCCGAGCGCTATGAGGAGATGGCGAAGGCGCAGGAGGCTTTCGAGTGGTGGCAGCGCCACCGCAACATCCTCGCCGTCGCGGATGTGCAGCCGCTTGCGGAGGCGGTCGCCGCCGTACAGCAGCGGTTCAATCGCCTTCTGTTCCGTATCGGGGCCAGAGATCCGTTCCAGCAGATGCTCTTCGATGACCTGCGCACCTGGGCCCGGGAGGATCAGTGCTATCTCTATAGCCTGCGCCCGAAGGTCCCCATGGCGGAACTGGTCGAAAAGGCCGCCACACTGGATGCCGCCTGGGAGAAAGCGCGGATTCCGGTCGCGGAAGAGGAGTACCGGCAGCAACTTATCGAGAACGTCGTCTCCCTGGTTTCGGAACCGGGCTTCGGAGAGCAAGGGGAGAAGGACGAAGAGATGTTGCGCAACGCCCTCATGGAGTGCAAGAACATGCGGATCCCGGCCTCCGACCGAAAGCTGCGGGACGCGCTGCTGCCCTGGGCCGCCTTCCTGGAGGGCGACGAGCGCTTCAAGGATGTACTGCGCGAGATCAATCTCGAATGGGAGCGACGGCAGGAGACCGGCAGCCCGGAGGAGGCTACGGAGCAGGCGGATTCCAACCTGGAGGCGATCAGCGAGGAGCTCGAAGCCGTGCGCGAATTGACGCGGGGCAAGCGCTGCCTGCTGTTGGGCGGAACGTGCCGCGAGGAGAACCGCAAGAAGATCGAAGAGGCGCTGCAATTGAGCGAACTGGTATGGCCCAGCACCAAGCCCTCCGATCCGCTGGCCCGTTTCGATACCGATCTGCGCCATGCGGACATCGTGGCCCTGTTGACGCGCTTCAGCCGCAAGGAGTGGAAGAACGCGCAGGATATCTGCGCCCGCGACGGCAAGAAATTCGTGCATCTGACAACAGGTTACGGCGTCTCCCAGGTGGTGCGCCACTTCTACAACCAGATCTGTCCGCAGGGCGCGGTCCGTAACGTACAGGCTCCCGTGGAAACACCGCCCCCTCCGACGACAGGGAGGGGCAAGCGTGCGGCGGCGGCGGCTGCCGTCGAGGCGGAAACGGCCTGACGTTCCCAGCAGGTCTGCTCCCTCTATAGGCGTTTTTCTTGCCCGGATCAGGGGGAGCAGAACCGCGTCATCTCCATGGCACTCCGAAGGGCGCGGACACGCTCCGCGTCCACCGGTTCGGCAACGCTCCCTTCGCGCTTCAGGCTGGTGCCCACTATCGCGCCATCTGCATGCGCCAGCAGGGTAGGCGCCGTCTGGACATCGAAGCCGCTGCCGATCAGTACCGGCGTTCCCGGAACCACCGCCTTCACCCGCCGTGCCATCTCCGGGTCGGTGGCTGCGCCCGTAGCCGCGCCGCTGACGATGAGGGCATCGGCCAGGCCGCGCAGGACCGCGTCTTTCGCAGCGTCTTCCAGGGTGCTTGTGCCGAGTTGGGCCGCGTGTTTCACAAACACATCGGCCCAGATCGCCACATCCGCGCTCAGTTCCCGCCGATACAAAATCGCCGTACGCGCCGCCCCCTCGATGATCCCCTGATCCGTCACCGCCGCGCCCACATAGATGTTGATCCGCACAAACTGCGCCCCACAGATGTGCGCGACAGCCAGCGCGGCACGGGCGTCGTTACGGAGCGCGTTCACCCCGATAGGCAGGCGGGTCGCCTCCCGAACGGCAGCGACCGCCCTCGTGAGCGCCGCTATCGTATGCGGAGGCAGACTGTCCTTGGCAAACGGGGCGTCGAAGAAGTTCTCGACCATCACGGCATCCGCGCCGCCCGCCTCCAGGGCCTGCGTATCCGCCACGGCTTGCTTGAGGATCGTCTCCATTCCCTGGCCCTCGTCGCGCGGACTTCCCGGCAGCGGCGGCAGATGCACCATGCCGATCAGCGGCTTCCGCCCCCAGAACTCCTCCCCCAACCCACCGAAATCTTTTCGCTCCACGCTTCCACCTCCTCAACTCCCTAAAGCATAGCATGAAACGCCCAGCCCTTGTTCATTACTTGCGCTATAATAGTTGGGGGAACAACTGTTGAAAGGAGTGCGAGGGATGAAAGAGTCTGATACTTATATGGCAATCCTGGAGGAAGGCGAAGCCAAGGGCGAGATCAAAGGTGAACGCAATCTGCTTCTGCTGCTGGGACGCAAGCGTTTGGGAGAACCGGATGCAGCAATGCTTGCCGCTCTGGAGGCAATTACGTCTCCCAAACGTCTGGAGCAATTGGGAGAACGTCTGTTGGATGTGGAGAGTTGGGCGGAACTGCTGGCCTGAGCGCCCTATAGGATATCATGCCGATAGATACTGAAATCGTTCGGGTAGATGCAAACAACCCGGATGCCGACGTGATTGCGCGTGCGGCGGAGATTTTGCGTAGCGGGGGGCTGGTGGCCTTCCCCACCGAAACCGTCTATGGCCTGGGAGCAAACGCGCTGGACCCGCAGGCGGTCGGTCGCATCTTTGAGGCAAAGGGACGCCCCTCCAATAACCCGCTCATCGTCCATGCCCCGGATGTCGAGGCGGCGCGGCAACTCGTCGCCGCATGGCCGGAAGCGGCGGAGAGGCTGGCAGCGCGGTTCTGGCCCGGCCCACTGACGCTGGTCCTACCCCGTGCCAATACTATTCCTGACATCGTGACGGCAGGTGGCCCTACAGTCGCGGTACGGGTACCGGCGCACCCCGTAGCGCTGGCCTTGCTACGTGCCGCCGAAATCCCTCTGGCCGCACCGAGCGCCAATCGCTCCACCCAACTCTCCCCCACACGAGCCGAACATGTCGCAGAGGGCCTGTCCGGCCTGATCCCGATGATCCTGGACGCAGGACCGACGACCGGCGGCCTGGAATCCACAGTCATCTCGCTGACCACGCCACGCCCCACCCTGTTGCGCCCCGGATTGATCTCACCTGCAGAGTTGCGCAGCGTGGTCGGGCGATTAGGGCTCAGAGAGGAGACCGCCGACACGCATGCGCCGCTGCCCTCGCCGGGCTTGACTGCGCGCCACTACGCCCCACGCGCCCGCCTGGAAATCGCCGAAAATGGGGGCGCACAACGCGTACAGGATCTTGCCCAAAATGGCGTCCGCGTCGGCTGGCTTACTTTCGCCCTCCCTCCGGAGGCACGACAGCCCACCGCTTTTGCCGGCGTCGTTGCCTATGTGATGCCGCTCAGCCCGCTGGAGTACGCCGCCCAACTCTACGCCCGCCTGCATGAACTGGACGCCGCTGGAGTGGAGCGTATCGTGGTCGCAATGCCTCCGGAAACCGAAGCGTGGCAGGCCGTGCGTGACCGCCTGCACCGCGCCGCGACCCCACCCTAAACCCGGCCAGGCGATGTCAACCCCCTTCTTCTCGCCACATCCTATAACAATCCTGCATAGATTTACTCCAATTCCTATATTTCAGGTATACTTAAACCTGTATCTCCATACAGGAAGAGGGTTGGAAATGAGTAAGAAGGAACACCTGGTTGAAGATCGGTTGGCGGACTTTACGACCGACCGACGAGTCGTATTGCTCTCATTGATGTCCGTGGTTACGGGCGCCATCAGCGCCCTGGTCGCCTATGCTCTGCTCTGGCTGATCGCCGTCATCACCAATCTGGCCTACTATCATCGCTTTTCAGCGCAGACAGCCTCGCCCGCAAACAACCACCTGGGCGTATGGGGCGTGTTGGTTCCCGTGGTCGGCGGGCTGCTCATCGGCCTGATGGCCCGCTATGGATCGCAGAAGATCCGAGGCCACGGCATCCCGGAAGCGCTGGAAGCCATTCTCATCGGGCGCAGCCAGATCGAACCGAAAGTCGCCGTGCTGAAGCCGCTCTCCTCCGCGCTCTCCATCGGAACCGGCGGCCCCTTCGGAGCCGAAGGTCCCATCATCATGACAGGCGGGGCGTGCGGCTCGCTCTTCGCGCAGCTCTTTCATCTCTCCTCTGCCGAGCGCAAGACGCTGCTGGTCGCCGGAGCGGCGGGCGGCATGGCGGCGGTCTTTGCGACCCCCGTGGCCGCAGTGCTCCTCGCCGTCGAGTTGCTGCTCTTCGAGTGGAAACCCCGCAGCTTCATCCCGGTCGCGGTCTCTGCTGCAACAGCCGCCGCGCTCCGTGTGCCGCTGCTGGGTGGCGGCCCCATCTTTCCCACGGCGGCGCACCCGCCGCTGAGTCTGACCGTTCTGCTGTTCGCCCTGCTCGTCGGCCTCGCCGCCGGGTTGGGGTCGGGCCTGCTTACCGCCCTGGTCTACGGCTTTGAAGACCTCTTCTCCAAGTTCCGCCTCCACTGGATGTGGTGGCCGGCCATAGGCGGGCTGTTCGTCGGCATCGGGGGACTGATCAATCCGCGGGTGCTGGGCGTCGGCTACGAGGTGATCCATGGACTGCTGCGCGGCGAGTTGGTGGGGACGGTTCTGCTGGGCCTGCTCATCGGCAAGGCGCTGGTCTGGTCCTTTTCGCTGGGTTCGGGGACTTCGGGAGGCGTACTCGCCCCCCTCCTGATGATGGGCGGGGCGCTGGGCGCGCTGGCGGCCCGCTGGATACCAGTGGGCGACGTCGGGCTCTGGGCGTTGATCGGAATGGCAGCCATGATGGGCGGCACGATGCGCTCGCCTCTGACCGCGATGGTCTTTGCGCTGGAGTTGACCCACGACATGAACGCCTTGCCGGGTCTGTTGGTCGGCTGCATCGCCGCACAGGGGGTGACCGTCCTCCTGCTCCGTCGCTCGATCCTCACCGAAAAGCTGGAGCGCCGAGGACACCACCTCACCCGGGAGTACACGGTGGACCTGCTGGAAGTAGCGCGGGTGAGCGAGGTGATGGACAAGAACGCGATCCTGATCCCCGCTACCATGAAGGTCAAAGACCTGGCGGCGGGCATGACCCAGGAGGCGACGCCCCTTGTGCGCCATCAGGGTGCCCTGATCGTGGACGACCAGCAAAACCTGGTCGGCATCATCACGCTCAGCGATGTGCTGCGCGCCGTGGAGCACCACACGGAGAGTGAGACCACGGTACTGGAGGCGGGCAGCACCGACCTCATCGTCACCTACCCCGATGAACTGCTCCGCGTTGCGGTCGCCCATATGCTGAATAACGACATCGGACGCCTGCCGGTTGTCAGCCGCCAGAACCCGAAACAGGTGGTGGGCTACCTGGATCGCGCCAATGTGATGGAGGTGCGCCAGCGGCGCTTCGATGAGGAGCACCACCGCGAACGCCCCTTTCCGCTGCTCGATTCTCTCTCAAAAAGCTAACGCTCTATTTTGGTAGCGGAGGCAACCGGAACGGGGGCATTTTTGCCCCCGAATGCGGTACTATCAGATGCATGAAAACACGCTTCCCTCTTCTCTTCACGCTCCTCCTCTTCCCTATCGTGGCTCTCGGTCAGCAACCGGAGCATGCAACCCTCCAGGTGGATGCGGGCACGGTGCGCAATCGGATCACACCCTGGATGATCGGCTCGTGCATCGAGGATGTGAACCATGAGATCTACGGTGGGCTGTATGCCCAGTTGATCTTCGGCGAAAGCTTCGAGGAGCCGCCTCCTGCACAGAGCCCGCTGGCGGGCTGGAAGGCGTATGGCGGTGACTGGCGGGTACAGAACGGGGCGCTATGGGTCGCGGCGAACGCGGGCGCCAAGTTGGTGCGGGACACGCCAACGCTCCGGGATGGCCGCGTGGAGTGCGACGTGCAGGTCGCCAACGACCGGGAGGGCAACGCCGCCCTGATCCTGCGGGTCTCCGATCCGCATACCGGCGCCGACAACTGGATCGGGTATGAGATCAGCCTGGTCGCCCACGATCACGCCCTGGCCGTGAGCCGCCACCGCAACGACTGGCATCTGCTGAAGACCGTGCCTGCGCCTGTTCAGGCGGGGCAGTGGCACCACCTGCGCGTGGATCTGGCCGGCTCGAAGCTGAGCCTGTTTCTGGATGGGGCGGCGCAGCCGGCGCTGGAGGTGGATGATGGCGCCAATGCGATCCTCCAGGGCGGGGTCGGCGTGCGGACCTGGAACGTCGAGGCTGGATTTCGCAATCTGGTCGTGACGACTGCGCAGGCTAAAATCGAGGACAGCTTAAGCCAACCTGATCCCAACCGGCAGGGCGTGGAGATCAGCGGCATGTGGGACGGGTGGAAAACCGGCAACGCTGAGGCGCGCTATCGGTGGGATACGGACCGGCCTTTCCACGCCGCGCACGCCCAGCGTATCGAACATGGGAGCGGAACGGGGATTGTCGGCATCGTTAACCGAGGCTTGAACCGCTGGGGCATCGCCGTGCGCAAGGGGCATACCTATGCCGGGCGGCTCTACCTGCGCCAGCAGGGTTATGCTGGGCGGGTGATTGTCGCCCTCCAGAGCGCGGATGGCACGCAGACCTACGCCCAGCAGGCGCTGGCTCCAGGCGGTACGGACTGGACGCGCCGCGAATTCACACTGCATACCACGACGACCGATCCCAACGCCCGGTTCGGCATCGGGATAGACCAGCCGGGGACCGTCTGGGTAGACCAGGTGACGCTGATGCCGACCGGGAGCGACCTGTTCCATGGCCTGCCGTTCCGCGCCGACATCGGCAAGGCGCTGGCAGCGGAGGGGCTCACCTTCCTGCGCTATGGCGGCTCCATGGTGAACGCGCCGGAGTATCGCTGGAAGCAGATGATCGGGGATCGTGACCATCGCCCGCAGTACCTGGGAACCTGGTACCCCCACTCCACCGACGGCTTCGGCATCGAGGAGTTTCTCCAGTTCTGTGAGGCCGCGCACATCGAACCGGCCTTCGCCATCAACATCGAGGAGACGCCCCAGGATGCGGCGGATCTGGTCGAGTATCTGAACGGCCCCGTCTCCTCGCCCTGGGGGGCGCGCCGCGCCGCCAACGGACACCCCAAGCCCTACCATGTGCATACCATCGAGATCGGGAACGAAGAGGCCATCGGCGGCGACCAGCGGGAGTACGCCCACTACCTGGAACGGTTCAAACTGCTGGAGCCGACGATGCATGCCAAAGACCCGAAGCTCCAACTGGTGATCGCGGCCTGGTGGCGGCCCGACGAGCCGCTCTGCAAGCAGATCGTACAGGAGTTGAGCGGCAAGGCGGCGTTGTGGGATGTGCATGTGGGCGGAGATGGACTGCAAGATGGGGAGACGGTGGACCGCGACCTGACACAGATGCAGAGGCTCTTTCAAGAGTGGTCTCCCAAAACCACGCTGAAATCCTGCATCTTCGAGGAGAATGGCGGGCGTCACGATATGCAGCGCGCCCTGGGGCACGCGCATATCCTCAATGTCACGCGCCGCCATGGCGATTTCTGCCTGATGGACTGCCCCGCGAACTGTCTCCAACCCTGGAAACAGAACGACAACGGCTGGGATCAGGGCCAGCTCTTCTTTACGGCGGATCATGTCTGGGGCATGCCGCCCTACTTCTCCCAGCAGATGGCCGCCGCAACGCAGTTGCCCCTCTGCGTAGAGAGTAACGTGGAGAGCCCCCACGGCGACCTGGACGTGACGGCCATGCGAAGTGAAGATGGGAACACGCTTGTCCTCAGCGTGGTCAATCTGGGAGATGTCCGTCTTCGCACGGTCATCGAACTGAAGGGCCTCGCGCCAGGGAAATTGAGCGTCGAAATATGGATGATGTGGGGTGGCTTGCAGGTAGTAAATCCCCCGGATGGGCCGGAACAAATGGGCCACTTACATGCTACCTTTTCGGAAATAATCCAACCCTTTCCAATGGCCTTTGCTCCGCACTCCTACACGGTGCTTCGCTTCCAGCGGGCAAAAGCGATGTTGGCAAAAGAATAACAGGAGAGAGAAACATGGATTGGTCAGGACGGGTGGCGATTGTCACCGGGGGG
>Ga0070734_10005498_pt1 | contig 11135 bp, 7 predicted proteins | sample Coa_R1_8_FD_66444 | JGI IMG/M metagenome (GOLD analysis project Ga0070734, IMG submission 66444) | Surface soil microbial communities from Centralia Pennsylvania, which are recovering from an underground coalmine fire - Coalmine... | ecosystem: Environmental > Terrestrial > Soil > Unclassified ...
AAGAACTGCGCCTGCCTCCCGCAGCCGTGCGACGCCCGGCGAATCCTCTTCCCACGGTTGCTCCGGATTGATTAGCCGCGAACCGCGCAGCGTCGGCCACCCTTTCGTCAACAACAGGTCCTTGATCGACGTGGGTACGCCGTCGATCGGACTTAACGGCTCGCCGGCCAGCCATCGCCGTTCCGAAGCGCGGGCACTGTGTCGGGCAGCGGCGGCATCAACAAGACGGAAGGCATTGAGGAGACCGTCATGCTTTTCGATCCTTTGCAAAGCCGCTTCCGTCGCTTCGACCGGCGAGAAACTGCGATCGGCATATCCTTGTGCGAGCTCGGCGGCGGACAGAAATTCCAATTGCATTGCCTTTTCCTATGCAGGTGGTCCTCTGCAAGTGGCCTGAGCCCCCTGTTATCCGGCGATGGCAGAGTCCCGGTTCCGGGTCGATCGAACCGCCCCCATCCTTGGACCACGGTGCGGGCCTTTTCCAGGCCGCTTCAAACGGAGCAGCCCTCGCCGCGCGGGAGTCGACCCACCCGAGCGAATGACCCGCTCGCCAAGCAGCACTTTCCCGACGCAAAATGACGCTTGCGCGCGCCGCAGCGGACAAATTATGCTGGTTTGCATGCGTATTCAACGACATGGCTCGCGGCCTGCCCCGCGAGCCTTCTGTCGATATGGAGGATGACCGTATGCGGCTCGGGGTCGATGTGGGCGGTACTTTCACCGATTTGCTGCTCCACGACGAGCGCACCCAGAGAACCTGGCAGGCTAAAACACCGTCCACGCCGGAAGATCAATCGATCGGCGTGGCGGCGGGTGTGAAATTGATTTGCAACAAGGCCGGAATCCCGCGGTCCGAAATAGCGCTCATCCTGCATGGCACCACGGTCGCGACCAATGCGGTGCTGGAAGGAAAAGGCGCGCGTGTCGGATTGCTGGTCACGGAAGGATTCGAATACACGTTGCACCTCGCCAAGGCCTGGACGCCCGGTCCGTTGTTCGGCTGGATCGTCATGGACAAGCCGGATCCGCTGGCGTCCCTGGCCGATACCCGCGGCATCCCCGAGCGGATCAACGCCCGCGGCGAAATCGTTCGCGCGCTCGACGTCGAGAAGGCCACCGCGCTGATCGACGATCTTTGCTCGTCCGGAATCGAGGCGCTCACCATCTCCTTGATGCACGCTTACGCCAATCCGGAACACGAACGGCGGCTGCGCGATATCGTTGCGGCCCGCTATCCGGACATTCCGGTATCGCTGTCGTCCGACATCTTGCCGGAATTCCGCGAGTATGATCGCGCCATAACGACGGTCATGAACGACTATGTTCGACCGATCATGAAGCGCTATCTTTCGCGCATCGAGGAGCGGCTGCAGGACGAACAGGTCAAGGCCAAGCTTCACATCGTGCGCTCCGACGGCGGCCTAATGAGCGCGACGGCGGCCTCCGAGCGTCCGGTCCACACCGTCCTTTCCGGTCCGGCCGGCGGCGTGACCTCGACCGTGATGATCGCGCGGCGAACCGGCTTCACCAAGCTGCTCGCCTTCGACATGGGCGGCACCTCGACGGACGTGTCCGTTATTCTTGACGGCGAGCCGACGATCTCGCGCTCGACCGAGGTCGGCTACTTTCCCGCGAAAGTGCCGACCCTCGACGTGCGCAGCGTCGGCGCCGGCGGCGGCTCGATCGCCGAAGTCTCCGAATTGACCAAGTCGCTGCGCGTCGGACCGCGCTCTGCCGGCGCCAAGCCCGGTCCCGTCGCCTACGGGCTGGGTGGCACGGAGCCGACCGTCAGCGATGCCAACCTCGTGCTCGGCTATCTGCCTCCGGTTCTACTCGGCGGAGACATGCCGCTCGACCTTGCCGCCGCCAAGCAGGCGATCGCCAAGGTCGGCAAGGCCATGGGGCTTTCGACCGAGGAGGCCGCCAAGGGTATCGTGGATATCGCAAACGAAGTCATGTTGGGGGCGTTGCGCGTCATTACCGTCCAGCGTGGGCTCGATCCGCGTGACTTCGGCATCGTTGCCTTCGGGGGTGCCGGCCCGCTCCATGCCAACGCCCTGGCCAAGCTGCTCGGCTGCTATCCGGTACTCGTTCCGCCGAACCCCGGCGTCCTGTCCGCGCTCGGCTTTTTGCAGGCCGAGTTCAAAAACGAGTTCGTGCAGACTTTCATCCGCTCGACCGTCGGCCTTGACCCGGCGGAGATATGGTCCCGGTTCGCCATATTGCATGCCAAGGCGAAGGCCTGGCTCGATGAACAGGAGGTCGCGGTCGCCGATCGCAGCATCGGTTGCTCGCTGGACTTGCGCTACGAGCAGCAGGGCTTCGAAGTGACCATCGACGTGCCGGCGGATGTCGTCGCCAAGTCCGGTCCGATCGACCAGATCATCGACCGCTTCCACGCCACCCATCAGCGGCTGTACGGCGTCCGCTTCCATGTTCCGGTCGAGCTTGTCGCGCTGCGCGTCATAGCCATCGGAGCGACCCCGAATGTCGAAGAAGCCCTGCCGGAACAACACCAGCCCGATCTTGCCAAGGCGTTGATGGAAGTGCGGCCCAGCTATTTCGATGGGGTTTGGGTGGACACGCCGAACTATGATCGCGCAAAGCTCGCGGTTGGCACCAAAATCACCGGTCCTGCAATCATCCGCCAATACGACACGACCACCGTGCTGTTGCCGGAGCACCTCTTGGAGGTCGACCGGCACGGCAATCTTCTGATCTGGCCCGTCGCAAAGGGAAATTGAGCACCATGTCGGTCAAGGTCGATCCCATTACTCTCGACATCATCGAGAACGCCCTCAAGAACGCGCGCTTTGAAATGGACGGCGTGGTGGTGCGCATCTCGCTTTCGCCGGTGATCCGCGAACAGCACGACGAATTCCCCATGATCTGCAACGATCGCGGCCAGATGGTCGTCGGTCAATTCGGATCGTACATCCCGGCGATCGTCCAACAGTTTGAGAACGACATCAATGATGGGGACATTTTCGTTTGGAACGATCCCTATGCCTGCAAAGGCTCGATCTCGCACAACAACGACTGGTGCGTGATGATGCCTATCTTCCATGAAGGCGTATTGGTCGGGTTCAGCTCCATCTTTGGCCACATGGTCGACGTCGGCGGCAAGGTACCGGGCTCGATGCCTTGCGACTCCCGCACGATCTGGGAGGAGGGACTGCGTATTCCGCCGGTCCGGATTTACGACAAGGGCGTGCTCAATAAGGGCGTCCTCGACATCATGCTCAACAATACGCGCACGCCGGACATGAACCGCGCCGACCTGATGGCGCTGATTGCCGGCTGTCGAACGGCGGCGACGCGCGTGCGCGAGCTTTGCGACCGCTTCGGCCGGGACACCTACATGGCGGCATGCGACATGCTGCTCGATCGCACGCGCGAAGCCATGAAGATCCTGATCCAGAAATACATTCCGGAGGAGCCCGTCACCTTCACGGACTATGTGGACGACGACGGGCTCGGCAACGGCCCGTTCAAGATGAAGCTTTCGATTTATCGTCGCGGCGAGATGGCCGTTTTCGACTGGAGCGGAACGGACCCGCAGGCGGAAGGCCCGATCAATTTTCATATTCACGAGGGCCTTTGCAAGCTGTTCTTCGGCGTCTACATGATCATGGCCTTCGATCCGTCCGTTCTGTTCAATGAAGGCTTTTACGATCTGTTCGAGATCGTCCTGCCGGAGGGCTCGCTGCTCAATCCGCGTTTCCCGGCGGCACTGTCGAACAGGCTCAACACCCACACCCGCTTTTTTGACTGTCAGGCCGGAGCGCTTGGCCAGCGTGCGCCGCATCTGTCGATGGCGGCCGGCTATGGAACGAGCCCGCATTTCATCTTCACCGGTCACACCAGAGACAACAAATACTTTCAGTTGATGGAGTTGCTGTTCGGCGGCGTGCCCGGCCGGCCGCGCGGCGACGGCCTCGATGGTCATGCGTGGTGGCCGTTGTTCAGTGCCACGCCGATCGAATACATCGAGAATTACTATCCGGTACTGGTCGAGAGTTATCGGCCGATCAAGGACTCCGGTGGCGCCGGACTGCATCGCGGCGGCGCCGGCATCGAAAAAATCTACCGCGTGCTCGAAGCGGGCAAGGTTTCCATTCATGACGACCGCGAGATCGTTCCACCATGGGGAATCAATGGCGGCAAGTACGGCGGCACCTCGAGCAAATGGCTGATCAGGGCCGGCAGCGATACGCCCGAGCGGATACCGTCCAAGATCGACAATCTCGAAGTGAAGGCCGGCGACCGCATTATCTTCAAGACGGCGGGATCGGGTGGCTGGGGCGATCCGCTCGATCGCGACCCGGAAAAGGTCGCGCGCGACGTGCGCTACGATCTGGTATCGGTTGCCAAGGCCGAGGCCGATTATGGCGTGGTGCTGACTAAAGCGAATGCGGTGGATGTGGAAGCGACCAAAAGCCGGCGCAAGGCCATGCGCGATGCACGCGGGGCGCCCGAGCCGTTTAATTTCGGATATCAGCCGCCGATCCGCGAAGCCGCGGAATAGCGGCACGGGCAACTCCCTCGCTCATGTTCCGCGCCGCCCCTTGGGCAAGCGGGTCGGCTGTGGAATGGTGCCGCGCCAAATCAACTCGCCCTGGATCGGCCGATCGATCCCCCGTTCGATTGGTCGATGGGGATCCTCAAGGTGAAGAATCGAAAGCGTCTCCTTCACCATGCGGTCGATCGGCTGGCGCACCGTCGTCAAATTGTAGGAAGGCCGCGCGGCATCCGGGATATCGTCGAAGCCTGCGACCATGAGGTCGTCCGGAATGCGTAGCCCGTATTCGAAGCGCAAGGTGTCCATGGCCCCCATGGCCATAATGTCGTTGACGCCGAACAGCGCATCGAGCCTGCGCTTCCTCGTTGCGCCAAACAGTGAGCGAACCGCTCTCATTGCGCCGTCATAGGTCGAGCCACCCGCAATCTCCTCGATTTGGCTGCTCTTTATTCCTTCTTCCATCAGCCTTTCCACGAAGCCGCGCGCGCGGTCCTTGCTGGTCGTTCCGCGCGGATCGCCGGTGATCATGAGAAAGCTCTTCGCGCCGGCGGCCAAAAACGCCTCGGCGATCAACCGGCCGCCGGCAACATTGTCGCAGCGCACGCCGGATGCATCGGTGCCCGGGATATAGCGGTTGAACAGCACAATCGGTATGCCCCGCTCGTGGCAGATGGTGGTCATGCGCGTCGATATCTGGGCCGAAGTCAGGATGATGCCGTCGATCTGATACCGCAGCGCGCGCATGATCGCGTCATCGCTTTCGGCGCCTGGATCGAGCGCGAAAATCAGAACCTGTCGCCCCCGTTCCTGCAGCCGGATGCTGAATTCGTGCAACGCCTGGACATAGAACGGATTGGCCAGATTGCCGAGGATCAAGGCAACGATATTGGTTCGCTTCGTCGTCAAGCTGCTGGCGATCGAATTGGGCACGTAATTGAGCTTGCGCGCCGCCTTGATCACCTTCTCGCGGGTATCGTCGGCGATGCTTGAACCGGGAGTGAATGCACGCGAAACGGCGGACTGCGAGACGCCGGCGAGCGCGGCGACGTCAAAGGAAGTAACTCGCGATCTTGTCAATCTGTTGGACATGCCGTGCTTCCGAGATGGCGCTCAATACCGCTTATTCAATGAGGCTTCCGACTCGGATGACGCGCTTGCACTGACGGAAAACTGCCCAAACTCCGGCGGAGCTTCAATTGATATCATTGCCCTTGATGTCCGTGACCAACGCAATTCATGCTCCCGTCGTGCAATTGACTCGCCCCTTTGAATGCGTAATCATTGCATGCGTATGCAATGCCGATCAACCACCAGGTTGGGCGGTAGCCAAGGGGGAAGAAATGATCAAGCAAGCATTCGGTGTCTCGCTATTGGCCGCCGCATTCGTTGCTGCCGCCAATGCGCCGGTGAAGGCTGATGCCGCCTCGGAGGGTTTGGCCGCAGCCAAGGAAAAACTGGCCGTCTACACGCAAAAGCCGGTCTTCAAGGCGCCGGGCGAAGCGTTCGACGCCAAAGCCTGCGCCACCGGCAAGAAGCAGCTCTCCATTCCGAACTCGAGCACCAACCCGTTCTTGAAGGGAATTATCGACAGGGAAAAGAAAGCCGGCGCCGAGATCGGCCTGCAGGTCAAGGAGTGGGAGAACCAGGGCCAGCCCAGTCAATGGGTGCAGGGCATGGAGTTTGCCATTCGCGACAAATACGACATCGTCGACCTGATCTCAGGCATCGATCCTTCGACCATCGAACCGCAGGTCAAGGCGGCAAAGGAAGCCGGTGTGAAGGTGATGACGTCACACTTCTACGATCCTTCGGACAAGCAGAACCCCCTGGTGTCAAGCTCCCTGACCATCGGGTTCGGCGAAATCGGCACGATCCTCGCCAACTGGGCGACGGTGGTGACCGACGGCAAGGCGAACATCGTTCTGATCGTCTCCGACGAGGTTCCCCCGACCAGGCCCCTGGTCGCGGGGTTCAAGCGCGAGTTGGCCGCGCATTGTCCGAACTGCAAGATCGTCCAGGAGATCAATGTCGGCGTGACTGAATGGGCGACAAAAATCCAACCCTCCGTTCAGTCGGCCGTGCAGGCACATCCGGAGGTCAACGTGGTCATTCCGATCTACGACTCGATGTCGCAGTTCGTCGTGCCGGCGCTGCGGCTGACCGGAAAGACCGGCAAGGTCAAGGTCGGCACATTCAATGGTACGCCTTTCGTGCTGGACTATATCCAGCAGGGATCGGTCGACATGGATATCGGCGAAAGCCTCGACTGGATCGCGTACGCGACGGTCGACGGCCACGTGCGCGACCTTTGCGGGCTGAAGTCGCCGACGGCGCTCAACGTGCCCTTCTACATTTTTGACAAGCACAATGCGAAGGATGCGGGGGTACCGGCGGGCTACGACAAAGGCTATGGTGATGCCTATATTTCCGGCTTCCACAAGCTGTGGAAGCTTCAATAAGGCGGTCGGATGTCGGCTCGTTCGACGCTGACGAACGAACTTCTGCGGGAACCGGGGGCGAACAACACGCTCCCGGTTCTTAATGTGACGAACTTGTCCAAGAGCTTCGGTGGCGCGCAGGCGCTTGCCGGTATTTCCTTCAAGGTATTGCCGGGCGAAGTGCACGGTCTGCTCGGCAAGAACGGCTCCGGCAAATCCACTTTTGTCAAAATTCTGGCCGGATTCCACGCCCCCGACCCGGGCGGCCGGCTGGAATTCAACGGCGAGCAGGTTCCCCTCCCCCTCAAGCCCGGCGATTTCCGCCGGCTCGGCATGAGCTTCGTGCATCAAAATCTCGGGCTGGTCTCATCGCTCACCGTCCTTGAAAATTTGCGTTTCGCACATCTGACCGCCGCACGAAGATCGTTCATCAATTGGGGAGCCGAACGCCGCCAGGCAATCGAGGCGTTGGCTCGTTTCGGTTTGACGATCGATTCGACCGAGCGGGTCGATCGTCTTTCTCCGGTCGAGCGCGCGCTGCTTGCGATCGTGCGCGCATTTGAAGAGATCCGCGTCGAATGTGCCGCGACCGGGCGCCCGGGGCTCGTTCTGCTGGATGAGCCGACGCCGTTTCTACCGCGCGAAGGTGTCGACAAGCTGTTCTCGCTCATCCGGTCCATCGCAGCGACCGGCTCGAGCGTGATTTTCATTTCGCATGATATCGAAGAGGTGCTCACGATCACCGATCGCATCACCGTGCTGCGCGATGGCATGGTGGCGGGAGAATTGGAGACCGCACGAGCGACGCATCAGCAGATCGTCGAGCAAATCGTCGGGCGCAGCCTCGCCCACCGCGCCGAGCCCTTGCACGACCAGACGACCGAGCCACCGCCCTTTCTCCAGGTCGAAAATCTCGCCGGCGCGATGCTGCGACCGACCAGCTTCACCATTGGCAAGGGTGAAATCCTCGGCCTTACCGGCCTCATCGGTTCAGGCTACGAAGAAGCACCCTATCTGATCTTCGGCGCGCGGCCGTGCCGCTCGGGCATACTGAAGTTGGCAGCGAGCCCGCCGCTCGCACTTGCCGCCATGACGCCGAGCCGCGCCATCGCGCTTGGCTTTGCACTGCTGCCGGGCGACCGGCAGCATGCGGGCGGCGTCGACAGCCTGCCGGTCGCGGACAACATGCTGCTGCCGGATGTCGGCCGCTTCTTTCGCGGAGGTTTGCTCAGACGCGGCGCAATGCTGCATGAGGCGCGTGCGCTCGGGACCCGGTACGAGGTTATTCCCAACAACCCGGTTGCCAGACTTTCGTCGTTGTCGGGCGGCAACGCCCAGAAGGTCTTGATCGCGCGCTGGATGAATCTGAAACCGAAACTCTTGCTGCTGGACGAACCGACCCAGGGCGTGGACGTGAGCACGCGCGTGCAGGTTTATGCCGCTCTGCGGGCCGCCGCCTCGGCCGGCATGTCGATCGTCTGTGCCAGCTCGGATGCCGAACAACTGGCGGAGATCTGCGACCGCGTCCTGGTATTTGCGCGCGGGCGGATCTGCCGGGAAATCACCGGTGCGGAATTGACCAAGGACGGCATTGCCGAGGCTTGCTATGCTTCGATCGATCTGTCCGGCGGCACCGAACATTACCATCCGACGGCGCGCCAACGAGTTGAACAATGACGGAAGTGACCGAGATTTCGACGGTAGCGCAGCCGCGTGGCTTCCGCCCGGGGCGGCTGTTCGAGCGCATCGCTCTGCTGGTCGTGTGGCTCGGCTTGGTCGTTGTCTATGGCCTAGTTCTGCCCCAGTCGTTTCTAAGCTGGGGCAATTTCTCAATTCTGTTCGCTTCATATTCTCCGGCCGCCATGCTCGCGCTGGCCATCATCGTCCCGCTGACGGCAGGCGACTATGATTTGTCGGTCGGAGCGACGCTCACTCTGGCTTCGGCGCTGATCGGCGTTCTGAATGTCTGGATGCACTGGCCGATCCTCGCGGTTCTTGTCGTGGCTGTTTTGACCGGTGTCGTGGTTGGTCTGGTCAATGCGTTGTTCATCCTGTTCTTCCGGATTCCGTCGCTCGTCGTCACGCTCGGCACGACCTCGGTGATGACCGGCCTCGCCCAGTGGATCACCAATTCTTCCACCATTGGCGGCATCGACGAGGGCCTGGTCATGGCGGTCGTTGGCGGAAGACTTTTCGGCGTTCCTTACGCCTTCTACTACGCGCTCATTGCCGCGGTCGGCATGTGGTACGTGTTCGATTACACGCCGATTGGACGGCGACTTCTGTTCGTCGGGCGCGGCCGCGAGGTCGCGCGGCTCAACGGCATTTCGGTCGACCGCGTGCGGCTTGGCGCGCTGGTGACGTCAGGCGTCCTTTCCGCCTTGGCCGGCATCATGTATGCCGGCGTCCTCGGTTCCGCCGACCCCTATTCCGGCTTGAACTTCCTGCTGCCAGCGTTTGCCGCCGCTTTCCTCGGGGCCACGACAATATTGCCGGGGCGCTTCAACCCGTGGGGCGTGATCGCAGCGGTCTATTTCCTCGCCACGGGAATCACCGGGCTGACGATGCTCGGCATTCCGCTATGGGTCACCAACGTCTTCAACGGCGGCGCGCTGATCCTGGCGGTTACGGTGTCGCAGCTGACGCGTGGCCGCGAAGCAACCGACATCGGCTAAACCGCTCGCCGGAAACGGCCTGACCGGCGGCAAAACCGTGCGAGGATTTGCCGCGCGCCATGGCTCGTCGCACGGCGCTTTGGCGAAGCCGTTTGCCGGCACGTTCGTTGGCCAAAGGTCGATTCGGCTCAGGGATATGCGCCGCTCAGGGATATGCGCCGATCACTCGCCCCAGACCTCTCTGGCGATCTCCACCACGAGCGCGAGCTTGGCGAACTGCTGCTCCTCGGTCAGCAAATTTCCCAGCAGCGTCGAGGCAAATCCGCATTGCGGCGAAAGGGCAAGCTGATCTAGGTCGATATATTTCGCTGCGGCATCGATCCGCCGCTTGATATCGTCCTTCTTTTCGAGGGCTCCCTTCTTGCTGGTGAGCAGGCCAAGCACGACCATCTTGTTCTTGGGAACGAAACGAAGCGGCTCGAACGTGCCGGAGCGCTCGTCGTCGTACTCCAGAAAGAACGCGTCGACGTTGAGTTCGTTGAACACCGCGTCGGCCACCGGATCGTAGCCGCCGGCGGCAACCCAGGCCGAGCGATGATTGCCGCGACAGGTGTGGACGCACAGCGTCATCCCCGGCGGCTTTTGCGCGACGGACTCATTCACCAGGCGAATGTAGGTCCTGTAGAGTTGATCCTGCGCGCCGGCAAAGGGATTTAGCTTTCTCTGAAAGGACGGGTCGCTCAATGTAGCGAACATCGTGTCGTCGATCTGCAGGTAAGTGCAGCCAATGCGGCTCAGCATCCACAGCTCGTCGATATAAACGTTGACGAGATCCTGCCAAAATTCTTCAGGGCTCCCGTAGATGCTCTTGTCTTCAATGGCGCCCAGCCCGTGCAGCATGCTGGGCGACGGGATGGATAGCTTGGGCGTCGCCTTGGTCGCCGATTGCAGGAACTTGAAGTCCTCGGCGAAGATCGGCTCCTTGAGCGAAAGTTTGCCGATGACCTTCGGCAGGTCGATTTCATTCTTGACAGAGCCTGTTTCGTTCCTGAACGGCCGCAACTGCGTCCCGCCCGCCGTCACCCCGCCGATGCGGCAGATGAAATCCATGTGCCAAGAGCGGCGGCGGAATTCACCATCGGTCACCGCTTTGAGACCCACATTTTCCTGACGCTTGACGGCGTGCCGCACGGCATCGTCCTCGATCTCTCGCAGTTGGGCGGCCGAGATTTCTCCTTTGTCGAATTTGCTGCGGGCGTCGAGCAAATGCCGCGGACGAAGCAAGCTGCCGACATGATCCGCCCGAAACGGGGGTTTCGCACGCCTGGAAATTGGCTGCGGCGTCTGCGGGCCCGAAGGCGAGGCTTGCTGAAGCGTATTCACGATGCGGACACCTCAAATTTCCCGAACCGACTAAGAGGACAGTATTTTCCAATGCGGCCCAGGGAGTCTGTCCTGAAGGCTAAGGACATTGCCGCGCAAAATTTGCCGTCGTGCCTAAGCGGCATCGCTGCCGTCCTCCAGGCCGGTGATTCTGATACCGGAGCCGGAAACCTTGTA
>Ga0070734_10005499_pt1 | contig 11132 bp, 11 predicted proteins | sample Coa_R1_8_FD_66444 | JGI IMG/M metagenome (GOLD analysis project Ga0070734, IMG submission 66444) | Surface soil microbial communities from Centralia Pennsylvania, which are recovering from an underground coalmine fire - Coalmine... | ecosystem: Environmental > Terrestrial > Soil > Unclassified ...
TGCCCACCGCCATCCGCAGCTCCACCGTAATTTGCTGGCCGACCCCAACCCGCACGGCGCTCACCATCACGTCCGCAAACCCCTGCTTCTTGGCCGTAATTTCGTAGTCGCCCACCGGCAGCAGCGTCAGCGTGTACAGGCCGAGTTCCCCCGATGACGTGGTCCGTTCCAACCCCGTCTCGACATTACGCGCGGTCACCTGCGCCGCCGGAATGGCCGCTTCGGTCGGATCCGTAACCGTGCCGGTTATCGTCCCGGTCAAGGCCTGCTGAGCAGAGGCCAGGACGGGCAGAAGCGAGAGTACAAGAACTGCGCGCGCCGTGAAAAACATATTGAGACCCCCGGGTAGTTTTTGGAAGCTCTATTCTAACTTCAATCAACCACAACGGTGTGACAGCCCCTGTTAATTTTGCGCGCGTGCGCGGAACAGGATGGGGGCGGTGCGCTCGACCGGCCAGCCGGCCCCGTCGGTGCCCGCGATGCGGATGCGGAAGCGTTCCGCACCCGGCGTAATCGCAAAGCGGTAAGCGCTGGAGGCGCTCTGTGCGCCTTCACTGGTCCCCAGCAATTGGCCGCTGGGCCCCAGCACGTCGAAGCGGGCACGATTAATTGTCCCCCCCACATAAGCCATGGCGGTCTGCGCGGCGCCGAGCCGCGGTTCCGCCGCCCCGCCATTCTCATTCAGAAAGTTGATCTCCCCCAGGCGCAGCGGCGATTGCGCGCGCACCGCGAGCACGAACACGCCCGTGCCTTCCAGGCGCACCTTCCATTTGCCGGGCTCCGGATTATCCACGATCACCGCGCGCGACGCTTGCAGATCGACGCTCCGCGTGCTGTTGGCCGCCATCATCTCCGTGCCGCTCGGCCGGAACACGCCGATGCTCTTCCGGCATTGAACCGACGCCGTAATCAGCAGACTCGAAACCGTGGAATCGACCGGAAACTCGTATTCGCCGGCGCCGGAAAGCGAGCCGACCGCGCGCACGATCGTCGCCGGGTGCGTATGATCGGCGGTGAGAAATACCGTGGTCTGCGCGGCCTCGCTCTTTTGAAAAAGGAACACCTGGCCGCCGGTGCTCTCGCTGGTTTCCAGGAATGCGGGATCGACTGCCCGCCCCGCCACGCACGGCCACTCCGGACGCGGGCCCTGCTGCCCGTTCTGGCCTTGCATGCAACCGGCCGCCGCTAGCAGAATCAGGCATCTCGCCTTCATACTGACAGGCTAGCTTGCCCTGCGCAAAAGGGCTGTAAAACAAGGCGCCGCTGCTAACGAAGGTAAATCAGCCGAAGAGCGAGAGCTGGTCTGGCCGCGCCCTGCCATTGTCCTTGACCGTCCTCCCGCCAATTTGCTTTGAAATTGCCCGCTCATGCGCCGCCGCGCGCGCGAAATCCGCTTCCGGCCTTGCGTTCTGCTCGATGGCACGCGTAAAACGTTCGAGCCTGGCGAATCCATCGAGTTTGTCCGGATCCCCCAGTTTCGCCCGGTCGAGCGCGTGGCGCAGAACCGTGATCGATTCATCGTAGGTCTTCAGAGGCACCGGGAACGGATGACCGTCCTTGCCGCCATGCGCGAACGCGAATCGCGCCGGATCCGAGAACCGTGTTGGTGTGCCGTGCACCACTTCGGCGATCAGCGCCAGCGATTGCAGCGTGCGCGGTCCCAACTTCTCCATCAGCAGGAGCGACGCGAAATCCTGAAATTCGCGCTCGTAAGCTACCGCCAGCACCGCGCCCAGCCGCTTTGCATCCGCATCTTCGGCGCGCACCTCATGATGCCGCGGCATTCCCAGTTTGCGGAATTCCGCCAGCGTCCGCTCTGGCGCCTCTCTCGCTATCTCGAGCAGCGCGTTCTGCGCCGGTTTGGCCTGGGCATCGACAAGGTTCATGATTTCGCCCTGGTTCTCGCCGACAATACCCGTGTGCGGCTGGCAAGTGAAATCGCGGACCTTCGCCGAATGCCAGTGATAGCGCCGCGCCAGCCCGCTCTGCTCGTTCATGCCCTGCTGCACCACCGCCCAGTCGCCGCCGGCGCTCACAATGAACCCGTGCAGGTATAACTGAAACCCGTCGGCGATGGCGTTGTTGTCCACGCGCGCGGTCAGCCGGCTGCTGCGCACCAGTTCGTCCCCGTTCAGGCCAATCCCTTCCGCGATACTGCGCAGTTCATCCGGCGTCCGCCGCGAGTGCCGTCCCCGCCCGCCGCAGACATAGATCCCGAGTTCCCCCGCCCTCGGGTTGAGCCCACGCTTGAGCGCACCCAATACGGACGTCGTGATCCCCGAGGAATGCCAGTCCATTCCCATTACCGAGCCCAGCGCCTGAAACCAGAACGGGTCGCTCAGCCGGGTCAGCAGCTCCCGGGCCCCATAATGCGCAAGGATGCTCTCGCAAATCGCCGTGCCCAGCCGGGTCATCCGCCCCGCCAGCCACTCCGGCACACGTCCGCCATGCAGCGGAAGATCGGCGGTGCCGGAACGTTTCATAGGCGAGGTTATCTCCAGTTTACAGCCGGCATTTGCCGGATCTCTTCCCGCATTCAGAGCCAGACGCTCTTCAGATTTCGGTCATAAATTGCGTCCTTGGGCGGATCTCCTAATATAGGGAGGGCCCTTTCCGCCATTCCGCGGTTTCTCCCGGTAGGATTCATACACGCTTCGGAGGGCGCATGCGTCAAAGTTTTGTGAGCCTTTTTCGGCTAACAATAGGCCTGCTGGCTGTGTCGGCATTCGCAGCGGATGCCCAACTCGAGCACCTTCTCAAGAACGTGGAAACCCGCTATAACAAGGCGAAAACGCTGCAAGTCCTTTTTACGGAGCATTATACGCCGCCCCGCAGCGCCAGCCGAACGGAAAGCGGGACCCTGCTCCTCCGCAAACCCGGCCGGATGCGCTGGGACTACACGCAGCCCCAGGGCAAACTCTTCGTCGGCGACGGCAAATACCTCTGGCTCTACACACCGGCCGACAACCGCGTCGAAAAAATGAAGGTGCAGGAGAGCGAGGATATGCGCGCCCCGCTCGCTTTTCTTCTCGGTAAGTTGAACTTCGATAAGGAGTTCCGCAATTTGCAGGCGAAGCCGGAAGGCGCTGCTACGCGAATTACTGCCGAACCCAAAACCGAAAATCTGCCGTATTCCCAAGTGGAATTCGTGGTGGCCTCCGACTACAGCATCCGGGAGGTGAAAGTCACCGGCTTCGATCATTCCCTTCTTGATTTCGTCTTTTCCGAAGAGAAGGTCGATCCTTCGCTCGAAGCCAAGTTGTTTCAGTTCCAAATGCCTCCCGGCGCGCACCTGGAGGAAGCGGGACAGTAGCGATGGCTCAGTTTGTGCTGAAATACGCCGATGGCCGCGGACAGATCCACCAGCAGGTGGCCTCCGCCGCTTCCGAGAAGGAACTGCGCGAGCGCTATTCCCAGCAAGGCTTCCTCATCTATTCGATCAAGCCGCGCCTGGTCGCCGCGCCCAGGATTCTGGCGCGTCGCAAAAAGCTGAACCTCGAAAAATTTCTAATTTTCAACCAGCAATTCGTGACGCTGGTGCGCGCGGGCCTGCCCATTCTGAAATCGCTCGACCTTCTGGCCGAGCGGCTGACCGATCCCAAACTGGCGCCTTATATACAAGCGGTGCGCGACGAAGTGCGCAACGGCTCGCTACTTTCCGACGCCTTCCGTCAGCAGGAGATTTTTCCCAAGATTTACGTCACCTCCGTAATGGCCGGCGAGAAGAGCGGCAGCTTGACTGAGGTGCTCGACCGCTACATCGGCTATCAGAAGCTCTCGCTTGCCGTCCGCAAGAAGGTAATCGTTTCGCTCCTCTACCCGGCGGTGTTGGTCGTGCTGGTGATTCTGCTCATGGTATTTCTGGTGACGTATGTGGTGCCGACCTTCGCCACCTTGTACAGCACCATGCAGGCGCAGTTGCCGGCTTTGACCGTCGCGCTGATCGCGGTGGGCACTACCGCGCGCTCTTACGTGATCGCGTTGGGAGCGGCTCTCGTCGCCTCAATTTTTGCCTTCCGCTGGTGGGCGCAGCGCGAATCGGCGCGCGAGAAAGTCGATCGCGTCAAGCTGAATTTGCCCATCGCCGGCGAAATCTGGTTGAAATACCAGGTGGCCCAGCTCGCGCGCATCCTCAGCACTCTGCTGACCGGCGGCATTCCCCTCGTGCAGGCTATGGAAACGGCGGCCGAATCGCTCGGCACGCCCATCCTTCAAAAGGCCGTCTCCAACGCCGGGAAAAGCGTGCGCGAGGGCCAGCCCTTATCGGCCTCGCTCCGCACCTCGGGCCTGGTGCCCCCGCTGGCGATCGATATGATCGAAGTCGGCGAATCCACCGGCGCGCTGCCCGCGATGCTGAACAGCGTCGCCGAGTTCTTCGAAGAAGACGTGAACACTCGCATGCAGGCGACGCTCTCGTTGATCGAGCCCGCCATCATGATTTTTATGGGATCTTTTGTGGCGTTTGTTTTGATCGCCTTGTATCTGCCCATCTTTTCGCTGGCGGACACAATTCGGTAAATGACTATGGCTGCTAGTGACAAAGTCAAGCTGATCGATCCAACGACCGAGGCGGAGCAGGCGCGCGCCATTGCCGCCCGCTATCGCTGCGAATACGTCGACCTGCGCGAAGCCTCGATCGACCACGAACTCTTCCGCTCCATCCCGGTTGATCTCATGTTCCGCTACAATTTCGTCCCGCTCCGGGTGCAGAACGGAACGCTCGAGATCGCCCTCTCCGATCCGCGCAATCTGAATCTGGTCGATGAGCTCACGCTCCTGCTCAACCGCAAGCTGCGAATTAAGGTCGCGACGCTCTCGCAGATCGCCGATCTGCTCAAAAAAACCGAGCAGTCCCAGCGCGTGCTCGAAGAAGTTACGGAAGGCTTTACCCTCGATGTCGTCGCCGATGAAGGCGACCAGGACGAAACTCTTTCTATCGATAAGCTCACCGCCGTTGATAGCGACATCGCGCCGGTCATCAAGCTCGTCGACACCACGATCTTTAACGCCCTCGAGCGGCGCGCCAGCGATATCCATATCGAATCGCGCGACCAGGAAGTTGCCATCAAGTACCGCATCGATGGCGTCCTGCACTACGCCATGCCTCCCATCGCCAAGGACTGGCAGTCGACCATCATTTCGCGCATCAAGGTCATGAGCGAGCTCGATATCGCGGAAAAGCGAGTCCCGCAGGACGGGCGTTTCCGCGTGCGCTACAAGAACCGCCTGATCGATTTCCGCGTCTCCATTATGCCGACCATTTACGGCGAAGACGCCGTGCTCCGCGTGCTCGATAAAGAATCGATGAGCGAGAAATTCGCCAAGCTCTCGCTCGACGTGGTCGGCTTCTCCGACGCCGATTTGGTGAAGTTCCGCCGTTACATCACCGAGCCCTACGGCATGGTGCTGGTCACAGGGCCCACCGGTTCGGGCAAGACCACCACGCTCTACGCCGCCCTCAGCGAGATCAAGAATGACGAAGATAAGATCGTCACGATCGAAGATCCCGTCGAGTACCAGATCAAGGGCATCACGCAGATTCCGGTCAACGAAAAAAAAGGTCTGACCTTCGCGCGCGGCCTGCGCTCCATTCTGCGCCATGATCCCGACAAGATCATGGTGGGCGAAATCCGGGACCAGGAGACCGCGCAGATCGCCATCAATTCCGCGCTCACCGGCCACCTCGTGTTCACCACCGTGCACGCCAACAATGTGCTCGACGTCCTCGGCCGCTTCCTCAACATGGGAGTCGAGCCGTACAATTTCGTTTCGTCGCTCAACTGCATCCTGGCGCAGCGGCTGGTGCGCGTGATCTGCGATCACTGCAAGAGGCGCGTCCGGTATCCCGATTCGGCGCTGGTGGAGAGCGGCCTGAACCCGGAGCAGTGGCGCGACGTGCCGATGTATGAAGGCGCCGGCTGCTTTGAGTGCGGCGGCACCGGCTTCCGCGGCCGCTCCGCCATTCACGAGTTGCTCGACTTGACCGACCGCATCCGCGAAATGATTCTGGACCGGCGTCCGACGTCGGAGATTAAGCGCCTCGCGCGCGAAGAAGGGATGACCTTCCTGCGCGAATCAGCCGTCGCAAAGATGCGCGACGGCGTCACCACCCTGCGTGAGATCAACAAGGTGACGTTCATTGAAGGATAACGGGAGCCGCCAGACGTGTTAGAAAGCTTCAAGCGCATCCTCCAGGACCCGCCGCCGGCGATGGCCTTCGAAATCTCCGAGGCCGGCATCGCCGCTGCCCGCATCGGCTCGCGCGCCGAAATCGATTTCCGCGCGCTCCCGCCGGGCGTGCTTACGGTTTCTCCCTTGAAGGAAAACGTCATCGATCCCGACGAGCTGTCGCGAACCGTGCGCGGCCTCTTGGGCGGCCAGTCCGCGCGCAAGCGCCGCGACGTGACGCTGATCCTCCCCGATTTCTCCACCCGTATCGCGGTTCTCGATTTCGACGAGTTTCCTTCCGACCCGAAAGAGCAGCTTTCGCTCGTCCGCTTCCGGCTCAAACGCAGCGTACCGTTCGATGTGGAAGCGGCGGCGATCGGATACTGGGCGCAGCATGTCACCGGCAAAAAATGCGATGTGGTGGTCGCGATGGCGCCGCTCGAAATCGTCGCGCGCTACGAAGCGCCGTTTCGCGCCGCCGGCATGAATCCCGGCTTCGTCACCCCGTCGGTGCTGGCGGCCCTCGAGCTTGCCGCCGATGGCGGCGTCAACGTCCTGGCCAAAATTTCAGGTCACGTCCTGACCGTGGTTGTCCGCTCCAATGGCGTGGTGAAACTGGTGCGCTGCCTGGAGATTCCCTCTCCGGCCTGGGAAGACATCGCGGCCGTGCTGCAGCCCACTTTCGTGTTTGCCGAAGATAACCTGGGGGCGCGCGTGGACCGGCTGATCTTGTGCGGCTTCGGTGCGGAAATCGACACCGCGGTGCGGCGATTCCAGGTCGAGCTCGAAGTCCCCGCCGAGCCTCTGCGATCGCCGTTCGGCCTGCCTGGCGAGAACAACGCCGGCCTGCTCGGATATTTGCGGTCCATCGCTCGCTACAACTGATATGAAGATTCAGATCAATCTCGCCAGCCAGCCGTTCCGGCGCGACCGCCCCATCCTGGTCGGTTCCGCGCTCGTCGCGCTCCTGCTGGCTGCCACGCTCGGCGTGCTGATCTTCCTGATCACGGTCGACCGCGCGCAGTCGGCCGACGTACGGCTCGATCTGGCGCGGCTGGAGCAGGCGATCCGGCAGACCACCGCGCAGCAGACCGCTCTCGAAGCGGTGCTGCGCAAGCCCGAGAACGCGCAGGTTCTCGAGCGCAGCGTCTTCCTCAACGAGCTGCTCTATCGCAAGGGAATCAGCTGGACGAAGATCTTCTCCGATCTTGGCAAAGCCATGCCTCCCAACGTGCGGGTTATGACGATCCGCCCGTTCGTCAACAAGGACAACCGGGTTACGCTCGATATGACAGTCGGGGCGATGAACCCGGGCGCCGTGATTGAACTGCTGAAAGCGCTCGAATCCTCTCCGCTGTTCGAATCGGTTTCCGCGACTACCACCATCGCGCCTTCGCAGGCTGAGCCGCTGTATCGCGCGCGCTTGACGGTGAACTATGCCCAAAAACTCTAGATCCTGGCGCCAGCCGCGCATCGTGGTGCGCGCCGTCCTGGGCGTGTTGCTGGCCGCCAACCTGGTTGCCGCCGTCTTCGCTTTCAAGCCCTTCGGGGGCTCCGCCGACGACCTGCGTCAGCGCCGCTCCGAGCTGCAGGGCCAGTTGCAGCAGCTCCAGATGCGCCTCGCCGACACCAAGCGCCTTGCCGGCAAGGTCGATATGGCGCGCACTGAGGGCGAGAAGTTCCTCGAACGCTACGTTACCGACCGCCGCACCACGTTTTCCACCGTTTTCGAGGAGTTGGACAAAACCGCACAGGAAGCCGGCATCAAGCCCCGCGACCGCAATGTCGAGCTCAACGCCATCGAAGGAAGCGATACTCTGGAAATGATGTCGATCACGGCGGGCTACGAAGGCACGTACGAAAGCCTGGAAAAGTTCGTGAACCTGCTCGACCGCTCGCCGCGCTTTCTGATCATCGAGAGTCTCGTGGCTTCGCCGCAGCAGGGCGGCCAGACGCTTACCGTCAACCTGAAGCTGGATACGTTCGTCAAAGAAGCGCCGGAGGCGTCCTCATGAACCTCGGCGTCGACGATCCCAAAAAAGTCACGCTGCTGGTTGCGCTCGCCGCTCTCGGCGGGTACCTGGCGTATTCCAACCTGCTGTCCGGTCCATCGTCCAGCCCGTCTGCGTCGGTAACACAGGCGCCGGCCCCGCAGGCTCCGGTTCCGGCCGAAGCGCCGCGATCCGCGCCCTCCATCAGCCGCTACAACCGCTCGCGCGTGCAGAGCGATGAGTTTCACCCGGTGCTGCACTCCAAGCGTGCCGAAGATCGAATCGATCCCGGCAAGGTGGATCCGACCTTGCGTCTCGATCTGCTCGCCAAGGTGCAGGAGGCCGGCCCCGCCGCTCCGGGCCGCAATGTCTTCCAATTCGGGCAGGCGCCGCTGCCGCCCGAGCCCAAGGTGGTTCCCAAGGCGCCTCCCCAGCCGGCCGTGTCTGTAGCCGTCAATACGCCGTCGCCGGCGCCTTCCAGCCCGCCAGCGCCGCCCATCACCCTGCGGTACTACGGCTTCACGTCCGTTCCCGGGAGCAATACGAAAACCGCGTTCTTCTTGGATGGCGACGAGATCCTGGTCGGTAAAGAAGGTGAGACCCTCAAGCGCCGCTACCGCGTGGTGCGCATCGGCGCGACCTCGGTGGTAATGGAAGATACCCAGTCCAAACACGAACAGACTATTCCGCTCGCGGAGGAAGCAGCCGGATGAAGAAGCGCCGCGGCGATTCCGGTTTCGCCATGCTGCTGGTCTTCCTGATGGCGGCTACGATTGCCCTCACGTTATATATGGAAATCCCGCGCGTGGCGTTCCAATCGCAGCGTCAGAAAGAGCAGTTGCTGATCGAGCGCGGCGAACAATACAAACGCGCCATCCAGCTGTTTGTGCGCACGAACGGCCGCTATCCGGGTGATCTGAAGGATCTCGAAAGCTTCAATAACAGGCGTTTTCTGCGGCACAAATTCATCGATCCGATGACCGGAAAAGACGACTGGCGCCTCGTCCACATCAACAACGGCGTGCTGACCGATTCGGTGCTCAATAAGCAGAAGCCTGGCGATGCGAATCAGCAACCCGCTTCGACAGCCGGCCAGTATGTGGGGGAGCAGGCGGGCCTTGGGGTAGCGCTGCCGCAAGGCCAGCAGACGGTCAACCCTGCCTTGACGCGCCGTCGCGCGAGCGATGGCGGTGCCGCTCCCGCCGCGGGCCCCGACGGCCAACCGCTCCCCGGCCAGATGTTGCCTGGGCAGGTGTTCCCGGCTCAGCCGGGAGCTCAGCCGCTCACCGGTCAGTTCCCGTCCCAGCAATTTCCAGGCGGGGCCGTACCGGGGGTGATTCCGGGCCAGCCAATGCCGGCTCCTGGCGGGCCGCCGCAGCCGTTCCAAGCGGCGCAGACTTTTCCCGGCCAGGTGCCGGGCCAGCCCGCGCAGATGAACCCAAACCAGGTGCAGGCGCAGCCATTTCCCGGCGCGCTTCCGGGGCAACCGCTGAATCCGAACCCGGGAACGCCGATTCCGCCCGAGATGGCGAACCAGCCCGGCGCCTTTAATCCCGGCGGGCTGAATCCTACGGGGGCAAATCCCACCGGCCAGCCCATACCCGGGCGCTTACCCGGATTTATTCCCGGAGCTGCGCCGAATAATCCCAATTCGCCGGGGCAGCCGTACGTTGGCGGCGCGCAAACCTATGTCGGAAGTTCAGGGCCATACGTGGGTGGAGGGCAGTACATCGGATCGCAGCCGAGCGGGACCACGCCGGCAAGTCCGCCCCCTCCGTTCAATCCCGGCCAGGTCAATCCGCAGCCCGTGCCGGCGCAGCCGAATTTCCCGGGAATCCCGGCGATTCCTCAGAACCCGGGGGTGCCGCAAAATTTCGGAGTTCCTCAGACTCCGGGAGCACCCCAAATGCCCGGAACGCCGCAGACCGCCACTCCCGGTGTCCCGGGGCAGAATCCGGCGGCCGACATGATCAACAACATCCTGCGAAACCCGCGACCGGGTCAAACCGGTACACTGGCGGGCGGCCAGCAGATAGGCGGAGGGATTGCGGGCGTAGCCAGCAAATCCGACGATCCGGCCATCATGGTTTATAACGACCACAGCAACTACAACGAGTGGGAGTTCATTTTCGACTACACCAAGCAGCAGCCGCTGCCGAATCCGAACGGCGGAACGATTGGCACCCCGGCGGCGAGCCTGGGAAGCCTGCCCGGCAGTGTTCCGGGCAGTGGCAGTCCGCTGGCTACGCCGAGCGCGACGGCCGGTCTTGGATTGAATCCCGGCGCGGGCGCGGCGGCAAGTCCACCCGGCCAGACCACTGCGGGACAGGCAACTCCGGGTCAAACCGCGCCAGGCCAGGCCGGGGCCGGCCAGACGGCGGGCACACCAAAGCTCCCCCCCGGGTTACGGCCCGGCCGGCCCTGATCAGCGCCGGTTTTTGGCGCGGCGGGCGCGTTCGGCGGCGCGCACCTGCGGCTCATTCATCCCGAAATAGTGGGCCACTTCGTGCCAGACCGTCTCTTCCACGAGCTGCTTCAGATGTTCCGGCGTGCGCGCCATCCGCTCGTGCGGGCCCTGGAAGATGGTGATGCGGTCGGGCATGGCGAAGGGTTCGAACACGCTCCGGCTGGTCAGCGGCCGCCCTTCGTAGAGGCCCAGCAGCGTGCCGCGCGGGCCGTTCGGCGATTTCGGAAATCCGGCACGGGCCAGTTGCGCCGCCGTCGGCTCGGCTTCGACCACCACCGCGATATTCTTCAGGCGCTTTCGAAACCGCGCCGGAATGCGCGCATATGCCGCCGCCACCAGACGGTCGAATTCATCCGGATGCATGCCTGCTGCTATTCTACGTTTCACAGATCAACAATGAGTCAGAGACGAGTAGTGGTGGCAATCGACGGCCCCGCCGGCGCCGGCAAAAGCACGATCGCGCAGCGCGTGGCCGACCGCCTGGGTTTTATCTATATCGATTCGGG
>Ga0070734_10005500_pt1 | contig 11130 bp, 7 predicted proteins | sample Coa_R1_8_FD_66444 | JGI IMG/M metagenome (GOLD analysis project Ga0070734, IMG submission 66444) | Surface soil microbial communities from Centralia Pennsylvania, which are recovering from an underground coalmine fire - Coalmine... | ecosystem: Environmental > Terrestrial > Soil > Unclassified ...
GTCGTGCCGGTGCTGCGCGACGCCGACCAGCTGAGCTTCGCCGAGATCGAGAAGCGGATCGCCGACTTCGGCCGGCGGGCCCGGGACGGGAAGCTCACCATCGACGAGCTGACCGGCGGCAGCTTCACCATCTCCAACGGCGGCGTCTACGGCTCGCTCATGTCCATGCCAATCCTGAACCCCCCGCAGTCCGGCATCCTCGGCATGCACCGGACCATGCCGAGGCCCGTGGCGGTCGGCGACAAGGTCGAAATCCGGCCGATGATGTATCTGGCCCTCAGCTACGATCACAGGATCGTGGACGGGCGCGAGGCGGTCACCTTCCTGGTGCGCATCAAGGAGTGCATCGAGGAACCAGAGCGGCTGATCCTCGATGCCTGAGGTCAGGCGCTCCCCCACCGGCGGGTTGCGGCGCGTCGTGCCCCATTTCCGGCAGACCACCGACTTCACCTGCGGGCCGTCGTCTTGCCTGATGGCGATGAAGGCGCTGGACGGGCGCAAGCCCATGAGCCGGAGCGAGGAACTCGCCATCTGGCGCGAGGCGACGACGATTTTCATGGGCCCGGCCGGCGGCCATGGCGGATGCGGCGCGCTGGGCCTGGCGCTGGCATTGCACCGGCGCGGTTTCCGGCCCGAGGTTCACGTCAATCATCGCGGCGTGCTCCTCGCCAAGCGCAGCCGCCTGGCCGAACGGCGCGAGGCCATGGGCCTGGTCCAGGAGCGGGATCTGGCCGAGGCCAGAGCCCGGGGGATTCCCGTGCGCTACGACCGGCTTTCGATCGGCGATCTGGAGGCCGCGGCCGCGGCCGGCGCCATCCCGATCGTGCTCTGCAGCACTCGCTATATCCACGGCGACAACGTCCCCCACTGGATCGTCGTCACCGGCTTCGACGCCGACACGATCCGCATCAATGATCCCTGGGTCTCCGTGGCCAAGGGCAAGACGGCGCGGGACATGACCGATGTCCCGATCCCGCGCCGCGATTTCGACAAGATGACCTGCTATGGCAGCGAGCGGGAGCGGGCTGTGGTGCTGGTGCGAAAGCCATGAGCGAAACCTACGACGTGATCGTCATCGGCAGCGGTCCCGGCGGCTATGTCGCCGCGATCCGCGCGGCCCAGCTCGGCCTCAGGACCGCCTGCGTGGAAAAGCGCGAGACCCTCGGCGGCACCTGCCTCAACATCGGCTGCATCCCGTCCAAGGCGCTGCTCTTCTCCTCGGAGCGATTCGAGGAGGCGCGCCACGGGCTCGCCGTCCATGGCGTGCGGGTGGCCTCGGTCGAGCTCGACCTCGCCGCCATGATGGCGCAGAAGGACAAGGTGGTGGCGGCCAACACCTCGGGCGTCGCCTACCTCTTCCGCAAGAACAAGGTCGATTGGATCAAGGGCGAGGCGCGGATCGCCGCGCCCGGCTCGGTCGAGGTCACTCTCAATGCCGGCGGGGCCCAGAGCCTGACGGCGCGCCATGTCGTCATCGCCACGGGCTCCGAGGTGACGCCGCTTCCGGGTGTCGCGATCGACGAACAGAGGATCGTCTCCTCGACCGGCGCGCTCGCGCTCCGCGAGGTGCCCAAGCGCCTGCTCGTCATCGGCGGTGGCTACATAGGGCTCGAGCTCGGCTCGGTCTGGCGCCGTCTGGGCGCCGAGGTCACCGTGGTGGAGTTTCTCGATCGCATCCTGCCGGGCATGGACGGCGAGATCTCGCGCCAGGCCCAGCGCCTGCTCCAGAAGCAGGGGATTTCCTTTCGCCTCGGCATGAAAGTGACGAGTGCGGTGGCCGGCGACGCGGGCGTGAGCGTGACCATCGAACCGTCCGCGGGAGGCCCGGCCGAATCCGTGACCTTCGATACGGTGCTGGTCGCCGTCGGCCGGCGCGCCTTCACCGACCGGCTCGGTCTGGAAGCCTTGGGAGTGTCCCGCGACGAGCGTGGCCGCGTGGCGACCGACGGGCATTTCGCCACTAATGTTCCCGGCATCTATGCCATCGGCGACGCTATCGCCGGCCCGATGCTCGCCCACAAGGCCGAGGACGAGGGAGTGGCCGTGGCCGAGATCCTGGCCGGCCAGGCGGGCCATGTGAATTACGAGGCGATCCCGGGCGTGGTCTACACCTGGCCCGAAGTCGCTTCGGTCGGCCGTACCGAGGAGCAGCTGAAGGAAGCCGACATCGCCTACAAGACCGGTAAGTTTCCCTTCACCGCAAACGGCCGGGCACGGGCCATGGATGCTACCGACGGCATGGTCAAGATCCTGGCCGACGCGAGCACGGATCGCGTGCTGGGCGCCCATATCCTGGGCGCCAATGCCGGCGACCTGATCGCCGAGATCGTGCTCGGCATGGAATTCTCCGCCGCGGCCGAAGACATCGCCCGCACCTCCCATGCCCATCCGACCCTGAGCGAGGCCATCAAGGAAGCGGCACTCGCCGTGGCCGGCCGCGCGATTCATATTTAGGAGCTTGCTGGAAAACTCGGAAGCGCTGGCCGATGACGCAACAATCAAGTCAAGTCGACCTCCTCCGCGAATCGTTGTTGCGTAACGATCCCACGAGACGAATCAATCTTGCAGCGGCGCCTCGCCAAAATCGCTTTCCCGCATACTGCTAGAAGCATGTCCTTGTAATGCCGGCGGCTTGAGACTGTTTGTGATTCTGCTCGGTCATCGGCAAGATATTTCGGCCCCGTCTGGTTGACCGGCCTCAGTTGCTGCCGGGATGGGCTCAGGATTTTGTGCCGACTGGCAACGTCGGGCATTTGTCCGGAATCTGGTGCAGGATGAACTGGACCTCTCGGCGATAGTCGGCGCCCGGGGCGCGCTTCGCTGCCACCCGCCGTTTGACCCTCGGATGATGACGGCGCTGCGACCTTGCGGTTATAGCCGCGCGGTCTATTCGCCGCGTCGGCTGTGGCGGGCGTGCGAGGAGAGGCTGGACCTCCTCGCAGCGACAGCTCGGAACCGTCGGGACTTCAGACCGATATCGAAGCTTCGCCGGCGGCATCCCAAGGCGTTTTCGGCGCCGCTCTCGCAGATAGTAAAGCTGCGTCGGCGGACCGGATCGGTGAATCCCGGTCATGTCGCGCTGAATGGCACGAAGAGGAAAGCCAATGCCTCGAAGCACGACGCGATGCCTTGAGGCCAAGGCGAAGGCCGGAGGGAAGGCATGGGCGCTCCTCCGCCTTCTCTGCTCCCCACCCGACGCAACGCGTCAGGGATTGCAGGCATTGCAAAGCCCAGGATCGGCGGTATCGGACGCGGCCGGAAGCGCGACCCTGTGGCGACAACCGGCGCAGACCATGACCTCCGCGCAGACGGCATTGGTCGGCTCTCCGCACCAGGAACATGGCAGACCCCTCGGGCGCTCGGTGACCGCGAAGCCGGGACGGGCGCATTTGGGGCACGGGCTCCGGTAGCGCCGGACGAGGTCTACCGTTGCGCGCTTGATCGCACGCATCCGGGTTGGGTTCTGGTGCGCCCGCATGTCGGTCTCGACAAAGGCTGCGCCGCAGTGCCTGATCGCCTCTTCGACGACTCGCACCAGCCGCGCCGCGGTATCAATGTCTTTCCGCATGAGAATATCGGGCGCGGGCCGGCCATTGACGGCGCCGAGCACGATCAGGCCGTGGGCAGGGAAGCCGCTTCGCTCGGCAAATACCAGCGCCGCCTGTGCGTCCGTGACGACCTCGTGCGCGAAGTTTGTCGACGGACTGACATGGCGACCGATGAGCTCGAGGCCGGTCTCGCGGTCGATCATCACGACGATCTCCCGGCCGAGCGGCAGAAGCGGAATGTAGGGATGCGGCCCAAAACTGCCTTCGCTCGCCAATCCGACGCGCGCGTCCGAATCATACTCCAACGCCGCGTCGATCTTCGCGCGCGCCGCGTCGAGCTGCGAACCGGTGCGCTCGATCTCGCGGCTGAACGTCCCGAAACGATCGGTATCGAACCCGGCGTGGGTTCGCACCTGCAAGCCAAGCGCGCGTTCCAGAAGCGGCGCGATCACCCGCTCCTTGCGATGCATGGTGGCCAGAACCGCTGCCGCTCCCCGGAAGGAGAAGGCGGGGGCAGGTTTCATCGGGGGGAGTCCTCTCGCTTTTGTCGTTCAAGACAACCTGTGGCCTCGCAGGCACCTTGGGCCATCCGGGTTGTGCAACCGTACTTATGACGGTCCCAGAGCAGTCTGTGCCCCTACGTCGAGACACGCAGGCAGAAGACGGGCGCTTGCCGGCTCCTCGGCGTTCATGGCCGCCTTCTCGTCTGAATTTGGCTCCGCATGGAGAGTTTTGCTGGCAATCATCCCGACGTCATAACCTCGCGGGATCACAGATATCCTCTCAACCTCAGTTTCTCGAAGGCGTCTTCCGTTTCATGATCCATGAGCCGCCCGCTGCGCTCTTCGGTCTTTAGCGACACCAGCTCATTGATGATCTCTTCGACCGTTCGAGCGTTTGAGACGATGGGTGCGGTCGTATCCATTTCACCCAGGGACCGATACCGGACCCCATCCTTGGCAAAATAGAGTGGCACCAGCGGGATGCCCTCGCGCGCCACGTAGCGCCAGATATCGAGCTCCGTCCAAGACAGGAGCGGATGGATTCTCAGGTGCGATCCCGGTCGAGTGGATGCGCAGTACTGGTTCCAGAATTCCGGTGGTTGATCCCTGTAATCCCAGTCTCCGTCTTCGCTCCGGGGGCTAAAGACGCGCTCTTTTGCCCGGATCGCCTGCTCGTCGCGGCGAATGCCGACGATCAGACCGTTGAAGCCGTATGCGGCGAGGCACCGCTTCAGGCCGGCGCTCTTTCGTGCGGCGGACCGGCTGGCGGGCGGCAACGTCGGATCGATGTCCCCGATCGGAGGACAGATATCGGCGATAAGCCTCAGTCCCCATTCCTTCGTGTACTGTTCGCGGAAGGCGTAGGTCTGAGGAAACTCCGATTGCGTGTCGAGATGGACGACCGGGAACGGGACGGCGCCGAAGAACGCCTTTCGCGCGAGCCAGATCATGACGTTGGAGTCTTTACCCAGCGACCACAGCATCGCCAGCTTCTCGACCTGGCTGAACGCTTCGCGCAGGATGTAGACGCTATCGTTCTCGAGTCGCTCGATCCTGTCCATATCTGTCCCATCCAGATCAAATTGGCGTGCCTTGCGCCGATGATCGCAGTTGGGCATTGCCGATTGGCTCCCACTGCAACGAACCCCTGTAACGGAAGATCGCCGTCTCTCCATCGGCCAGTGCAAAGAGATAGAGCCAGCCGTTGTCAACGAGTTGGCGCACTGCTTCGTGCTTGGCGATCACGGCGTCGATCGCCGCCGTCGGCGCCTCGACGACGACAGAAAGACGTAGCGGCTCATGAATCAGGCGAGCGCCGTCATGCACGGACTGCCAGGGCAGGCCGACACGCAGGTCGCCGCCGTTGCCCTCGAGCACGCCGAGCGTGCCGACGACGTTGTGCAGCACCTTGTTGCCGCTCCCGAACACCCGATTGTCGACGGTCGAGCCGTAATATTGCAGGCTGATCCAGCTCGCCACGACCATCGGCGCGGTCATGATAAGTTCGAGCACCCCGAAGCCGTCGTCCTGCCGCCAGTCATAGGTGTGCAGGAAGGATCGGCCGCCGAGATTGAGCCCTTGGGTGCGCCCACGCGACGCCGCGATGAAGGCGGCGCAGCCTGCGAGGCCCCATTCGGGGCGCACCTGACTCCAGTCACGGCTGCGCGCAATAACTTGCGCGTCGACGCAATCATCCTTCTTGACGTTCAGCAGTGCGGCGCGCTCCGCCCGCGCAAGCCGTCCGGCCACGGCGAGCCATTGTTTCAGGTGCGCGAGATCGTCCGCATGGCTTGCCGGGACCATTTCCTCGTCGAACACCACCACCTCGTCCGTTGTGGTGTCGTGCAGGCAGCCCAGGAAAACGGTGTCTCCGGGCACGGCGATGCCGCGCGCCGCAAGCCCGTATCGTACCTGCCGGTCGTTCAGGATCGCCGCGGCGACCCGCACGTTAGCCTCGCCCGTGTGGCCGCCGCAGGCGCCGCAATCGAGCCCTGTCGCGTGGGGGTTGTTGACCGTAGTCGAGCCGTGGCCGGTGAGCATGACTAGGCGCGCGAAGCCCCGGCGCATCGACATGGCCTTGAGGACGGCCTCTGCCATGTCGAGCCGTTCCGCCGCCGTGAATCCGGTGGCTCGACCGGCGACTTCCTTCGGCATGATCCGCGGAACGAGGCGCTGTCGAGTCGCAGCGTCGATGCCATCGGCCGCGGGGTGAGGGACGGTGCGCGTCAGGCCGAAGGCATCGGTCGCGAGCTTGCCGACGTAGGTCCAGCCCATCGTCTCGACGAAGCCGAAGGATGAGACCGCCGCCGTCTTGAATGACTTCCAGGCCTTCGCGGCGCGCCGGCGCACCATCCGGAGGCGGAGAAGCCTCGCCTCTTCCATGTCGTCCGCGCCCTTGACGGTCTCGCAGACGGTGAACCGGGGCGTCAGCAGCACCGGGCATTGGGCGCTTCCGTGAGTGTGGCCGAGCGGCACGTACTCGATGGGAAAGCCGAAGAAGCCGGCAAAGCCGATCGTATCGACTTCGGACGACACGCTTTCGAGCGCGCGGCGAAAGACCTCGGAGCGCACGTCGATGCAAAAGGCGGCCTGGACAGCGCCGCGCTTATCCTGGCGCTCCGTGCCCGGAATGCCGAGCTTGGCAACAAATCTCCGCTGCCACGCCTTCTCGTAGGCCGTCTGCAGGACGCCATCGACGGCGAGCGCGGCATCGGGTTCCGGCTCGGCCGCGATCTGCTCGCAAGCGGCCGCCCAGGCAGCCGCGAAGGCCCTGTTCTGGGCGTGCGCCTGAAGGATCGCCACGTCCCAGGCGAGCCGCACCGCCAGGAGCTCGGTGAGGGTCGCGTCCTTGCCGCCGTAGAGTTCACTCTCCCAGACCCGGTAGCGGGCATAGCCCGCCCAGCCACCGACGGTCATCATGAGCCGATGGAACCAGGTATCGAGCCCGGTGTCGCCGAGCCCGAGCCGGGCGACACTTCCGACGATCGCCTCCTCGGCCATCGTAGGCAGGCCGCCGACAACCCGCCGGAAGCGGCCTAGGCCCATCACCTCTGGCGTCCGGTCGACCAAAGCCTCGGCGCGCCAGGCGGCATAGGGGGATAGGTCCCGCCACGAGGAGACCCAGGCCGCCTGCCCCTCGTCGAAATAACTTCCAGCCCAGGACGAAATGCGCTCAATCGCGAACCCCGCCCAGTCTCTGCCCGTCACAGCGGTTGCGACGTCAGCGGCCGTCGGCAGCACCTTGACCTTGCCAGGAGTCTCCATTTGCGACGCCGCCTTCAGCGCTGCGACATGGGCCGGCAGACCGGCCGCCGGCCCGGCCTCGGCCAGCGCTGCAGCGAGGTCGGCGTCGCCGATCCGGCCGCTGGCGATGGCCTCGGCGTAGAAGGATCGCGGCATGGTCATGCGGGCACCGGCGGCGCGTGCCATGACATGCGCGGCCTCGACGAAGCGCATCTCGGCCAAGCCCAGGAATGGATTCACGGCCACGAAGTGCTTGAGCGGCCAGAGCGGCGCTATCCTGCGGGCCGCGCGCTGAGCCGCTGCGATGACAACATCGGCATTCGGAACCGCCGAATGCGCAATGTCCCCGGTCTCGTCCGCCCTCTTGATGGCCACGCGCATGTCCACCCGCTTCATCTCCATCATGACGGGCCGGCCGCCGGCCGCTTCAGAGCGCCGACGAGACGATTGAAGAGGGCATTGGCATAGAGGCCGTTGGCGAGATGGACCCGCGTCGCCCGCCAGGCGGGAGCGCCGGCCCAGACGGGCGCGAGGACCTGCAGGACGGTGATGGCCGCGAAGGTGACGACGGCGAGCGCCATGATGGCGATGCCGACGGCGCCCGGCGCCGGGATCCCCGGAAGCGTCGGCGCCATCAGCCATGCTGCGCCCGCTTGCAGCACGAAATAGGCGGCCGTCGCGCAGCCCGCCGCCACGGCGGTCCGACCGATGACGTAGGCGCTCGTCCTGCCCTGCCAAGACTGGACGATCAGCAGCGACACGCCCATGACGAGAATCGCGCCAAGCACCAGCACGGCGATGGCCTCACCCACGAAGAGATCGAACAGCCAGCCGATGCCGGCATAAAGCCCCAGTGCCAGCATGAGGCTCGCCAGCAGATGACCGGCATGCGGCTTAACCTTGAGGTCAGGCACCCAGGCCGAACGCGCGATGTCGACGACGCTTCCCGAAGCGAGGAAGGCGTGCGCCTTGTAGAGCGAGTGGGCGACGATATGCAGGACGGCGAAAGAGAAGGCGCCGAGACCGCATTGCAGGAGCATGAAGCCCATCTGGGCGACTGTCGACCAGGCGAGTGAGACCTTGACGCTGGTTTGGGTCAGCATCACGACGCTGCCGAACAGGGCGGTGAAACCGCCGACAATCGCAAGCAGGTGCAGCGAGGGCGCGGAGAGCAGCATCACGTCGGCGAAACGGATCACCAGGAACCCGCCGGCATTTATGATGCCGGCGTGCAGTAGCGCGGAGACCGGCGTCGGGGTCTCCATGACTTCCGGCAGCCAGCCATGCGCCGGGAACTGCGCCGACTTGAGCAGGGCGGCAGCCGCGATCAGCGGCGGCGCAGCCGAGACACAGGGTGGGATCGCTGCCTGACCGAAGCTACGGGCTAGTTTGAGGATTGTCGCTATGTCGGTGGTACCGAAGGCGGTGGCAAGCAGGACGGCGGCGCCGATGAGGCAGGCATCGCCGATGCGCGCGGTGATGAACTTCTTGCGCGCCGCGGTCACGGCCGCCAGCCGGCCGGGGTAGAAGATGAGCAATCGGTGCAACGCGAGACTGGTCGCGATCCAGGCGGCGACCAGTTGGCACAGGTTGCCGGCCAGCACCAGTAAGGAGACGGCGGCGAGCGTGAGACACAGGCCGCCGATGAATCTTCCCTGCCGGGCGTCGCCATCGAGGTAGTTCCGGCTGAACTGAACGACGATGACGCCGACGAAAGAGACCAGAACGAACATGACGGCGCTGAGGGCGTCCAGACGAACCGACAAGCCGAGATCGCCGCCGCCGATGACGGGACTTGTCATCGGGCCCCGCCATGCCACCAGCGCAGCGACCGCGACGGATATCAGCAGGGCGCCGATGGTTGCCAAATGGGCCGCACGCAGGCAACGGCGGGGCCGGATTCCCGGCTCCGCGACCGCGATCAAGGCGACAGCGGCAAGCGCCACCGGCGCGATGAAGGCAAGCGAAGCAATTGACGGCGGCATCCGCTCCCCCGGCGAAGAAATCTATGTTGCTGAAAGTCTTAGCTCCTTGCCGGCGTTCCATAAAATTCATTGATTGAAACGAATCGATCTATTAAATAGATTAATCCCATGGCCGGCCTCAACTACAACCACCTGCGCTATTTCTGGGCGGTCGCCCACGAGGGCAACCTGACCCGCACTGCGGCGCGTCTCGGCGTCTCCCAGTCCGCCCTGTCGATCCAGATCCGCAAGCTTGAAATGCAGATCGGCCACGCGCTGTTTGAGCGACGGGGAAAACAGCTGCTCCTGACGGAAGCCGGGAGAATCGCACTCGACCATGCCGACGATATCTTCGCGTCCGGGGACGAACTCCTCAGCACGCTCAAGCTTCGGCCGGCAGGGCAGCGGCTCGTACTGCGGGTCGGCTCGCTCGCGACGCTCTCAAGGAATTTCCAGATCGGCTTCCTGCGCCCCTTGCTCGGCCGAGAGGACGTCGAGATCATCTTGCGCTCGGGCGCGCTCGGCGACCTCTTGCAAAGCCTGGAGGCACATCGGCTCGACGTCGTGCTGGTAAATGTGGCGCCGCCGCGCGACGCCGCGACCCCGTGGATTTCCCATCCGATCGCCGAGCAGCCGGTGAGCCTGGTCGGCTTCCCCCACCGCATCGGCAAGGGCGCGACCCTCAAGGAACTGCTCGCTCGAGAGCCACTCGTGTTGCCGGCGGCCGAGAGCAACATCCGCACCGGCGTCGACGCGCTGCTGGATCGCCTCGGCATCCAGCCCCGGATTGCTGCCGAGGTCGACGACATGGCGATGATGCGGCTGCTGGCCAGGGAGGGAATCGGGCTCGCCGTTGTCCCGCCTATCGTGGTCAAGGACGAGCTGGCCAGTGGGATGCTTGTCGAGGCCGACCAGTTTCCCCTGCTGAGCGAGACGTTCTACGCCGTCACGCTCTCGCGACGGTTCCCGAACCCGCTGCTTCGCCAGCTAACCGCGATTGAATGAGGGTGAGCCGAAACCGCCGCATGTGTCGTTGGTGCGACAGCGACTATTCGGGCTGGCCGAGCGGCGCGCGCAGCATCTCCTGAATGCGAGCGTAGAACGGGCCCTACGTCACGGGGCCTCGACGCGAGCGGGCCGTCTTCGCACAGATCACCCGCCTTCTCGGCGGCCTTCGTCATTCGGTAGGCAAGAACGCTACCGCGCTCCGGCTGGTTGGCGCGGATTCAGCCGGCGAGACCGAGGCTGACAAGCGTACCAGACATCTGAACGTCACAGAAGACGACGCCTATGGATCGACCAGACCTTATGATCGCAAAGGCGCTTTCGGCATCGGCGTCCTCAATGACGCTGAAGCCGCGGCCTCGCAGTTAGTCAGCGACATCTATACGCATGAGCGGCTCGTCCTCGACGACAAGACCGGTTTGCGGGCCTTGTTTCCGCGGCGAACCACCGCGGAGTGGAAAGATCCGACCGGGCGTATCCGCCCAGCGAAACCGGGTGACAAGCAGCCCCGCAGCGATCCTTGAGGAGGGAATCGGCAAGCGGATGCGCAGGTCGACCGCGTCGTCAGTACGTCCGGATTTGATTTGCGTTAATCGCAACCAGCGGCTCGGCGCGCTCAGGAGGGCGCAGCGGCCATCGCATCGCGACGGACACCCCTCACCATCGCCTGACCGGGTTTCTGTGCCATACCGAATGCGAGGCTATGTCCGCGATCAAGGCCAAACCGCCCGAAGCCTACCGACCGCCGGTGGATAGGCTCAGCATCCGCCCGCTCCAGCCGGCCAAGCGCAATGGCCCATCGTGGACGGCCAGGCATAAGCAGTCCTCTCCCGGCTCTGCGACCGGCCGATGTACCACGCTCGCGTC
>Ga0070734_10005501_pt1 | contig 11128 bp, 11 predicted proteins | sample Coa_R1_8_FD_66444 | JGI IMG/M metagenome (GOLD analysis project Ga0070734, IMG submission 66444) | Surface soil microbial communities from Centralia Pennsylvania, which are recovering from an underground coalmine fire - Coalmine... | ecosystem: Environmental > Terrestrial > Soil > Unclassified ...
GACCGTGGTCATGGTCACCAGCAGGACGCCGAGCAGCACAATACGCCAGTGGGAAAGGAGCGAAGCGAAAAGCTCCTGTAAGGTCGGGCGATGCTCCCGTGCCAGGAAAGCCTCGGTCTCCTGCAGAGACCGCCGGATGAGAAAGAGGAAGGGGAGGATCAGACAGCCGACCAGCAGCGGGACCCGCCAGCCCCATCCGTTCATCTGCGCGGGGGAGAGGTAGGAGCTGAGCGCCACGCCGAGGAGGGCGGCAAGCACGACGGCCACCTGCTGGCTGGCGGACTGCCAACTGACGTAGAAGCCCTTATGGCCCGGCGTCGCGATCTCCGAAAGGTAGACCGAAACGCCGCCCAGTTCGACCCCGGCAGAGAAGCCCTGCAGCAGGCGGCCCAGGACCACCAGCAGGGGAGCCAGCCAGCCGATGGTCCGGTAGCCCGGCACACAGGCAATCGAGAGGGTGCCGATGGACATCAGCCCCAGCGTCAGGAGGAGGCCGGCGCGGCGACCCATGCGGTCGATGTAAGCGCCCAGGATGATGGCTCCCAAGGGACGCATGAGGAAACCCGCGCCGAAGGTCGCCAGCGCCGACATCAGCGATACAAAGGGATTGGTGTTCGGGAAGAAGGTCCTGGCGATGGCGGAGGCGGAGTAGCCGAATACCATGAAGTCGTACATCTCCAGGAAGTTGCCGCTGGAGACACGTACCACCGCCCAGATTTTGGCCTTGCGCTCGGCAGACATGCCCATGGTTCTCGACCTCGGCGCTTACACAGGAGAGGCGAGCCCATGATCCGCCGCCAGTTTGCGCAGCGATTCCGCATGGCGGGCGCTGATGGGGATCCCCGCTTCGGAGAAGCGCTGCACTCGCTCCCACTCGATGGCTCCCGGCAACAGCGCTTTATCTCGCCCGGAGAAGGGCGACATCTGCCGGACCTTCTGGGCGTATTCATCCATCTCCCGCTGAAACGTCTCCAGCGGGAAGAGGGCCTCGATGTCCACGACGATCATAAAGCTCCCCTGATTGGCCCCGTCCCACTGCCGCTGCGCCCGCTCGGGATCCAGCGGGACGCCGCACATCAGGCCGCCCAGCGCCTGGCAGGCGCACCCCAGGCCGAAGCTCCGCATCACGGTGCTGGGCGCCAGCTCCATGATCTGCCGCACCTGCTCCGGCCCGCCGTACATATCGTGGATCGCGCCGAAGTCGAGCACAAAGTCCGGCTCTTCGCCGCAGGGAATGCCGAAGGCCATCGGTGAGCCTCCCGCAGCCCCCATGACGAATACGTCGGGCTGCAGGTTGAGCTGGTGGCCGGAGGTGACATAGCAGAACAGACCGTGGGGCAACGGGATGCGGGCGTAGATGCCCGCCGCGCCGAAGTGCCCATGGTTGCGCGTGGTGGCGACGGCGATGTGGCTCTCCTGCGCCTTCGCGATCAGGCGCGTCACGGCCTCATGGCAGGGAAAATAGCCCAGCCCCCCTCCTCCATCCAGCACCAGTGTGGTCGGGGTTTCGGAGACGGTCGTGATCTCAGCGGCGGGCGTCAGGCGGCCCTCCTGAAAGTGGCCGATGTAGTGGGGCGCCTGCTGCGTGCCGTGGCTGAAGACGCCGCGCAGGTCGTTGGCGACCAGCAGGTCGGCCAGCAACGCGGCCTGTTCGGCGGACATCCCATTTTGTGCAAATACGGCGGTGATAAAGGGGCGCAGGATCTCCGCAGCGAGCGGAGTGAATTCGGCGGGCGGACGGTTCATGGAGTTGTTTTTGTCCTTCTTTTATGTGTCGTTGTCATCGAGGTGTTTTGGGGTGAGCCGCCAGGCGAGCTTGCCTTGAGCGCCTTTGATCTCGCTCCATCGCCTCACATCGAAGCCGATGCTGGCGAGCGCCGCCGTCGGCATCGGCTCCGGCTCGCCGGTCCACTGCGCGACCAACTCCTCCATGCCGGGGTTGTGTCCTACCATCAGGACGCAGGAGCAGGTATCCGGCAGCGCGCATACCTGTTTTTGCAACTCCTCTGCAGAAGCGCCGTACAGGCTGTCCACAAACTGCGGGGTGACCTCCAGGTGGGCCGCCTGCAGCACTGCCTCCAGCGTCTGCCGGGTGCGCGTCGCCGGCGAACTGAGGATACAGTCCGGCAGGACGCCCTGTTTGCGTAAGGCTTTGCCCATACGAGGCGCATCCCGCTCGCCCCGTTCGGAGAGCGGTCGCTGATAGTCGGGCAGATGCTCCGCATCCCAACTCGATTTCGCATGGCGCAAGAGCAGCACCGTTTTCATCCGGTTTTTCCTTTACGGCGGCTAATTTCCGGAGACGGAATCCACGCGCGCGAACAGACGCTGTAAGCGTGCGATGTGCTGTGGCGGGAGCGCCGGCAACGTCAGTGAGGCGGCGTTCGTCTGCAGATGCGCCACATCCCCGGTGCCCGATAGGATCACATCCATGCCGGGCTCCCAGCGGCAGAAGCGATAGGCCGCCTCCGGCAGGCTCGACGCGGCTCCCTCCTCCACCAGGAACCCCAGCGGGTCCTCCGGATCGAACGCATCGGCGTCCACCAGGTTCTGCGCCGCCAGTTCGCCCATCAACTGCCGCAGCGCGTCCGGTCGGCTCAGCGCACGGCGCACGGCGAACATACAGAGCGTGCCGATGTTGCGCTGCCGTGTGTGGAGTAGGACGCGCTCACGCGCCGATTGGTTCAGGATATTGAAGCCGACCATCATCACATCCCAGCAGTCGTCCTCCAGGGCGCGCATCAGCATCTTGTGCGTGGGGTCCGGACCGAACGCCTCCGTGATGCCGATAAAGCGGATCTTGCCCTCGCGTTGGCACTCCTGCAGGGCGGGAAGCAGTTCCTGCAGCCCATAGGGATAGTCGTCCACGGAGACGCCATGTAGGTGGAAGACGTCCACATGGTCGGTCTGGAGCCGGCGCAGGCACGCCTCCACCCGCTCTTTCATCTCCGCCGCCGTGGCGTAGCGCTCCTGCCAGTGGACCCCGGCCTTGGTAGAGAGGACCACCTGCCCCCGGTCGGTCCCGCGCAGCGCGCGCCCCACGATCTCCTCGGTTTTATAGCCCTCCGCCGTATCGATGAAGTTGACGCCGAGCGCCAGGGCCTCTTTCACCACCCGCTCGGCCTCGGCTTCCGTATGGCCGGTCCTTATTCCCAGGCGGCTGTGCCCGCCGCATCCCAATCCCATCACACTCACCGTGAGGCCAGTGCGGCCCAGGCATATCGTCTCCACTCCGTATCCCCTTTAACCTAGCTCCAGCCGGCATAAAATCAGAAATCCCGCCAGGGCCAGGAGCGTCAACCCTGTCAGTCCGCCGGAATGATACAAGTGGGCAACCAGCCCGACGATCCAGGCGGCAGTCAGCAGGCGCAACCCCCAACAAATGGGAGTGGAGAAGCGCACAGGTCGTTTCGGCCCGTCGGTCATGGCATTACCTCCCGCCACGATTACCCCACAATCAGGAACAATCCCCGCGTGTTTCCCGCTCCCATCCGGGTGGATTCGGAGTTTGCGGTCTCGCTGCGTAATTCGGAATCGGCAGGAGGAGTTCCTGCGTCATTTTGGGACGTGGGAACCAGGCGACAGGAATCGGGGTAGGAGATAGAGAATTGGGGCGTGTTCCGTGTAGAATGTACGATTTGCAGTGGCGGCGACAGCCGCCGGAAAGGAAACAGGGTACGTATGCTTGTAACAACACGATGGGGGCTTGCGGGGGCGGCGCTTTCGCTGCTGATGCTCCTGGGAGCCTCTCCGGGGCGTGCCGATGAGAAAGGGGACGCGCTGCTGAAAGAGGTCGAGAAGGCAACGAAGGCTGCGAAGACTTTAACGGCAGAGGTCTCCTTTACGGAAACCATGTCGGGCCAGGGCCAGAAGATAAGCGCGACCGGAAAAGTCCGGCTGATGCGGCCCAACTACGCGTATATCGCGCTGGATTCGCCCGTCGACCAGGTGCTCGCATCCGACGGGAAGACCTCCTATACCCTGATGTCGAAACAGAACCAATACCTCAAAAATCAGGTAGATGCCCAGGGACATGGCCTGGGTTTCCTGCCGCCGATGACCATGTTCTTCGACACCAAGGGCGGGATCACCTCGCTTTTTGGCGGCGACGCCTCCGCGCTCTCCCCCAAGTACGTCGGCAAGGAGACGGTCGAGGGCAAGGAGTACGAAGTCCTCCGGGTGACCCAGGAGAATCCGCAGCATGTCGAGACCAAACTCTATGTGGGCCAGAACAAGCTGGTAACGCGCATCCATATGGAGGTCAAGCTTGGCAATGAGACCGCCCAGATCGAAGTCGCGCTCAAAAACGTCAAGACCGACACGGCGATGAAGGCAGCGGACTTCGCCTTCCAGTTGCCGAAAGGCGCGAAGGAGTTCACTCAACCTTCGATGGATGACTATGAGAAGAAGTTGGTCGCGGTCGGCAAAGACGCGCCCACCTTCTCGCTGCCCACCTTGAGCGGGACCGAAACGACGATCTACGAGGCGACCAAGGACAAAAAGGTCATGCTGCTCAACTTCTGGTTCTATGGTTGAGGCGCGTGCCGTGAGGAGTTTCCTCACCTGCAAGCACTCTACACGGAACTGAAAGACAAGGGGCTGGAGTTGGTCGCGGTCAATGGAATTGACAGCAAAGACGTCATCAAGAAGTACGTGGACGAGAACAAGTTCACGTTCCAGATCGCTCTGGCGGGCAAAAACGGCGGCAAGGAGTACAAGGTCGCCGATCAGTACGGCGTGATGGCCTACCCGACCAACTATCTGATCGACGCGAAAGGTAAAGTCCTCTGGCGCGGCGTCGGCTTCGATGAGAAGGCCATCCGTGCGGCGCTGGAAAAAGCCGGTGTAAAGTGACAACTCCCACGGGATTACCCGTGGGCTTCTATCCCGTCAAGCAGGAACGCTGTGTTGCCCCACAGCAATTTTGAGGTGGCGAACTGTCGAATTGGTATCTCTATCCAGAGACAATCCACATTGCGGACACAAGTGCCAGCGATCCTTCAGCGTTTTCTTCGTGTCTGGCCGATATCCGCACCCGGAGCAATCCTGGGAGGTATAAGCAGGGTTTACGTTCACGACCTTACGCCCAGCACTTTCAGCCTTCTGCGTGAGGACCTTTCGGAACAGGAACCATGCAGCATCCCCGATGCTCTTGTTCAAACCTGCCTTGGCCGCATGACCATTGGGTAGATACTCTCCTGTCTCATCGTCTTGTTTCGGCGCAGGGCGATGAGACATATTCTTGACATTGAGTTTTTCGACAGCAATCAACCCAAAACGATTGACCAGTTTTCGAGCAGTCTGGTGAATAAAGTCATAGCGACGGTTGCGGATGCGCTCATGCATACGAGCGACGACCTTCTTTGCCTTCCGACGTTGCCGACTGCCCTTCGTCTGTTTTGCCAGTTTGCGCTGTGCCTTCTTCAACGCTTTCTCGTCTTTGCGTAAGAAACGAGGGTTCTCGACAAACTCCCCGTTGGAGAGAGCGGCGAACTTCTCAAGCCCGACATCGATACCGACCTGTTCGTTGCTTTCCGGCAACGATTGCGCCTCGACTTCGGCAGCAAAACAGACGAACCACTTCTCGCCTTGCCTACTCGGCCCAAACCCAGGGAAGCTGTCACCAGCCGCAAAGTAGCGCACGCCACCGAACTGAGATAGATACAGAAAAGGGTAAAAGGGCAAGAGAACGGACGGTGAATTATTGGCGTGCAGCACAACGAAAGCCGATGTCACTGCTCGTGACTGTGTAGCCGTGCGCACCACGGTACGAAGCGTCGAGTACCCCTTGCTCGGCCCAGGAACCGCCGCGCAGGACGCGAGCGTCGTCGTCGTCTGCACGGTATTTGTCTTCGCACCATTGAGAGACATTGCCATTCATATGCATCACGCCATAAGGACTCATCCCTTCCGGATGACTATACACCGATTCTGTTCGCATGGCCTCCTTGCCCACCGAATTCACACTCTTGCTCGCATCCCATTCCTTGCCCCAGGGAAACTTTCTCCCGTCTGTACCACGTGCCGCTTTCTCCCATTGTGCGTCTGTCGGCAACTTCATTCCTGCCCACATGCAATAGGCTTTTGCCTCGTCCCAACTCACATTGACGACGGGATTATCGTCATGCCAACCAAACGACGGCTCCTCCGGTTTGTCATGGCCTGTGGCTTTGCAGAACTTCATATACTGCTTTACTGTCACCGGGTACTTGTAGATATAGTAACCGGGTAGAGTCACCGTGCGGGGAGGATTGTCTGGGTTGAGAGTATCACCCATCAGGAACGGTCCGGCTGGAATCAGGATCATTTCCGCTCCATCCTTCGGATTGATTTTTGTTTTAGTTGGACTTCCCCCCGTCCTCCCCGATTCTGGCTGTTTGGCCTGGGGATGTACAGGGGTACAAAGACAACAGGTCGAGGCCAACAGGCTATAAACGGTCATGCAACTCAGAAAACGGTTCAGTGTCATGAGTGTTGTACTCCTCTATGATGCTTACCCTTCTCGTTTGTCCAGTAACACGACCGGTAGTACCCGAATTCAGGGTAGTACTGGAGTCTCGAAAACTGGGCAAATCACGTGCTTAGTTCCTGTCTGGCACCATTTTGTTCATTCTGCACACTTATGCCCATGCAATCTTCTCGACCTCATTTTGGAGATCGCCGGGAGTTCCCTGCGTGTAAATGCGTGTCGTGTCCAGCGAATCATGTCCCATAATCTGGGCCAACCGGTGCACAGGTTTAGAAATAGTCCTGACAAGGCAGAAAAACCCGACGATTTTGCCTCTTTTTTCACTACCAAATTCAGCCTGCAAGGCTGAATTTATCAGGAAACATTACTTTTCTAAACCCTATCATTCGCCCTGCCGCCGGTCTGTTTTGACTTCAGGACTGGCCGGTAAGCGTGGCGAGGCGTTCGACCATGCGCTCCAGGACGCCGAAGGTCTGCGCGACCGGCTCCGGAGTGGTCAGATCCACCCCGGCCCGCTGCAGGCCCTCCAGCTCGTACACGGAACTGCCTCCCCGCTGGTAGTCCAGATAGCGCTCCACTGCGCCCGGCTTGCCCTCCAGAATGCCCTCCGCCAGGGCGTGCGCCCCCGCGATCCCGATGGTGTAGAGGAACATAAAGATGTTGCCGTAGACATGGGTGGGGAACTGCGCCCAGATGATGCCCAGTCGATCTCTATCGGCCTCCACTGCGCCGCCGAACGCCTCCTCGAAGAGATCGGCCATCAGGGCGTTCAGGCTCTCCGCGGTCAGGGCCTGGCCCCGCTCGATGCGCTCGTGGATCTCCAACTCGAAGCGGGCCAGCGTGGGCATGATGAGGAAGTAGCGATAGAAGTTCGCCATCGCCTCTTCGATGAGGGCGATCTGGAACGCCGGGTCCGAGTTGGCCTGGAACAGATAGGCCCGTGTCAGGGCCTGGTTGAAGTTGGATGTCACCTCCGAACCGCAGCCCGCATAGACCGGCGGCTGGGTCTGCCAGGCCAGGTAGGAGTGCATGGAGTGGCCCAATTCGTGCGCCAGAGTGCTCAGGCCGAACAGGTCGTCGTGGTAGCTCATAAAGATGAACGGGTACGTCCCCTGCATTCCGGAAGAGAACGCGCCCATGTTCTTGCCCTTATTGGGGTAGACATCCACCCAGCGCTCCTCCGTGAGGCCGCGCCGCATCGCCTGCACATAGGCGTCGCCTAAGGGCTGCATCCCGGCGCAGATCCACTCGACCGACTGGGAATAGGGAACCTTCGGGCTCTCCCTGGTGAGGGGGGCGGTCAGGTCGTAGAGATGCAGCGTGTCGTAACCAAGAGCCTTGCGCAGGACCTCGAAGTAGCGCTTCCAGACCGGCAGGTGGCTGCGGAAGGTGGCGATGACGCCGTGGAAGACCTCGGTGGGGATATGCCAGGCGTGCAGGGAGGCTTCGAGGGAGGAGGCGTAGCGCCGGGCGCGCGCCCGAAACGCATCCTGCTTCACCCCGCCCCCCAGGCAGGTCGCCAGGGTGTTTTTGAAGCCGAGGTAGGCGTCGGCATAGCTCTCCCAGGCGTTTTTGCGCAGCGTGTGGTCGGGGCTGCCCAGCAGGGTATGGATCGTGCCCTGCGCCACTTCGTGCGTCGCGCCCGCGCTGTCTTCGGCGGGGCGGAAGGTGAGGTCTGCGTCGGAGAGCAGGCTATGGACGGTCCTGGGCGTGCCGAACGGCTCGCTCACCTGGCCGAGCAGCTCCTCCACTTCAGGCGAGCGCACGTGGGCGCGGCGCGTCTCCATCTCCTCGAAAAAGTGGGCATAGACTGCCAGGCGCGCCTCTTCCTGCATCCAGCGCTGCAGCGTCTCCATACCGATCTGCAGCATCTCCGGGGCCGCGAACGCTGTCGCCGCCGACATGCGTGCCCCCAGCCCCCGCGCCCGGCTGGTGCGGGCCGAAGCCTGCTGGTCCGTGGTATCCACGGTCGAAAACATCATGGCATAGAGACCGACCTTACCCATGCGCTTCATCAGCGCCTCGGTAGTCCCCAGCCACTCCAGCAGGAGCGCCGGGCTCTCGCCCAGCCGCCCGCGAAAGCGGTCCAGGGAGGGCAGATACTCCGTAATGCTCTGAAACTCCGCCTCCCAGGCTTCGTCGGAGGGGAAGAGGCTGTCGGCATTCCAGGTGAACTCACGCGGCACTTCGCTGCGGGGCGGCAAGGTTTCGGCCATGAAGCTAGATCTCCTTCTATTTTACACTGCCCTACTCTTATCCGCCCCTGCTGCCTTTTCCTTCTCCTTTTACGGCCTCCCTCACAGAAGGATTTCCAACCCTGTATGTGGAACGGATGCACGATCCAACTACCATGCACTCGGGAGAACCTTTATGCAAATCGGCATCTGCTCCTTCAGCTTCCATCGCCTGCTGGCGGCGGGCAAACAGGACATCTTTCAATACATCACCGACTGCAAGGCGCTGGGCTGCACGCAGCTCGACCCCTGGAATGCGCACCTGGCCGCACTGAAATCCGGCGACGAGGCGCTGCACGCGGGGCGCAACCCCTGGCAGTCACAGAGCCTGGCGGCGGCGGACATGGACTACATCGACCGTGTGAAAGAGGCGGCGGATGCGGCGGAGCTGCCCTTCGGCTGCATCGCGGTGGATGGGGCGCACATCTATGAGCCGACGGAGGAGGCCCGCGCGGCAAACCGCGCCACCGCCTACCGCTGGCTCGACATCGCCGCCCGATTGGGCGCAAAGCAGGTCCGCATCGACGCGGGCGGCCCGGAGGAGATGCCCGACGATGTGTTCGCCCATATCAACGAGGGCTACACCGACCTGATCTCCCGTGGCAAAGAGCGGGGCATCGAGATCATCGTCGAGAACCACTGGGGGCCGACGGTGCTGCCGGACAACGTGATCAAGCTGATGGAAAATGTAGAGGGGCTGGGCTTCCTGCTGGACACCCACAACTGGCGGGCCGATAAGCGCGACGAGGGCCGAAGCCGCTGTGCAAAGTACGCTACGGCTACCCATGTCAAGACCTTCGCTTTCGACGCCGAGGGCAACGAGACCACGGAGGATGTTCCCACCGCCATCCAACTCCTGCTGGACGCCGGGTACAAAGGCTGCTGGGGCATCGAATCCTGCCCTCGCGATGGCGATGAGATCGGCGGCGCGCAGAAAACCATCGCTTTGCTGCGCAAATACGTTCCCGCCTATTGAATTGTGTAACGTGCGGAATGGGCACGAGGAAGGTTATCTCTCGGATTGACAGAATAAGGGAGGTGGGCTATAATCCGGATAGCATTTGAGGAAAGAGGGAAACCATGACTGTCACGCTTACCCCGGAAATGGAACAACTCATCACGAAGCAGGTCCAAAGTGGCTATTACTCCTCGCCAGGCGAAGTTATTTTGCAAGCACTGCAACTGCTCAATGAGCAGGAACAATTGCGCGCGATCCGCCTGGAAGAGTTACGCAAGGAGATCGCCGTCGGTGTCGCGCAGGCCGACCGGGGAGAAACTTCTCCGCTGGATATTGAAGAGATTAAAGCCGAAGGACGCAGGGTTTTCGCAGCGAGATCCGGACAAAAGTAATGGCGTTCCCACTGAAGACGGAGCAAGCCAAGCGCGATCTGCTCGAAATCTGGGTCTATATCGCAGAAAATAGCTTCGATGCCGCAGACCGTATCCTCGACACCATTAACGAGACGTGTCAGCGCCTTGCCGAGATACCAGGCATGGGATTGCGAAGAGAGGAACTTGCTCCAGGATTGCGGAGTTTCCCGGTTGGCAAATACCTCATCTTCTATCGGCAAGCCGAGAATGGTATCGTGGTAATTCGGGTGTTGCACGGCGCGCGTAATCTGGAAAACCTCTTTCCTATGAAAGACACGGAAGAATAATATGCCTGCCCTCACTGCCCCCATCCGGATCGGGATCATCGGCTGCGGCCAGATCGCGCAGCAGCATCTTACCAACTATGCCAAGATCCCCGATGCGAAGGTGATCGCCTGCGCCGACATCGATCCGGTCGCCGCCGACACCACCGCCGCAACGTTCCAGATCCCCCATGTCTACTACACCGCCCAGGAGATGCTGAAGCGCGACGACCTCGACGCCATCGACGTCTGCATCCACAACAACCTCCATATGCCGGGCACGCTGGCAGGGCTGAATTCGGGCCGCCATGTCTACTGCGAAAAGCCGATGGCAGGCGCGTATGCCGATGCCGTCACCATGCTGGAGACGGCGCAGAGGCTGGGCCTCAAACTCCATATCCAGCTCGCTGGCCTCTACCAGGATGAGACCCGCGCTGCTAAGGATCTGATTGCGGCGGGCGAACTGGGCGAACTCTACCATGCTCGCTCCACGGGATTTCGGCGGCGGGGTCGCCCCTTTGTGGACGGCTACGGCAAGCCCCCGTTCGTCCAGAAGCCGAACTCCGGCGGCGGCGCGCTCTACGATATGGGCGTCTATCATATCTCTGCCCTGCTCTTCCTGCTGGGCAACCCGCAGGTCGAGCGTATTTGTGGCAAGACCTATCAGAAATTGGACATGGATGCGGCGCGGCAGGAGAGTTCCGGCTACAGCGTGGAGGAGCTGGGGTTGGGCTTTGTGCGGTTCGCCGGCGACCTCACGCTGGACATCATCGAGGCCTGGGCCTTGCACC
>Ga0070734_10005502_pt1 | contig 11127 bp, 12 predicted proteins | sample Coa_R1_8_FD_66444 | JGI IMG/M metagenome (GOLD analysis project Ga0070734, IMG submission 66444) | Surface soil microbial communities from Centralia Pennsylvania, which are recovering from an underground coalmine fire - Coalmine... | ecosystem: Environmental > Terrestrial > Soil > Unclassified ...
CGATCAGGGTGACCAGGTGCCACACCGGGATGCCGGAGGACAGGGTGAGCGACCCGGACACGTCCGAGCGGTCCAGCGTGGTCGCCACGGTGTCCAGCGGCTGGGTCAGCAGCACCCGGTCCACGGGCAGCAGCTCCGACGCGCCGCAGGCCTGCAGCGCCACCCCGGGCGCGTAGGTGACCTGGCTGGAGGCGACCCCGTTCCCGAAGATCGTGTCAGCGGAGACCGTGAGGCAGCCCTGGGAGCCGTCGCAGTTCAGGAACGCCGTGGTCCCGACCCACACCCCGCCGCTGATGGAGACGTTGGTGTTCGCCCCGTTGCCCTGCAGGCTGAGCGCGTAGGCGGGGGTATTGGAGCCGCCGCCGTCGGGCTGGCCGGGCTCGACGTGCATGTTGGAGATGCACACCGGGCCCTGGTAGTTGCTGACGATCACCCCGGCGTAGGTGCCCGAGGTCCCGCAGCGGCGCACGAACCCCCCGGTGATGGTGACCGGCGGCATGTTCGTGCCGGTGCCCTCGATGAACCAGCCCTGCAGCTCCCCGGCGTCCACTGTGCAGGCGAGGAAGTTGACGGCGCCGATGTCGGGCGTGCTGTTGGTGGCGGTGGCCTTGAAGTGGAACCCGTACCCGGCGCCGCTGTGCTCCCCGTGGCAGTGGTTGTACGTCGTGTCCCAGCCGTCCTGGATGAACCACGCGTCCCCGTAGTGGGAGTTGGACTCGCAGAACAGCCAGTTGGAGTCGGAGGCCTGGACCTGGAAGCCGCCCGCGTTCAGGGCGTTGTTGGTCCCGCAGTTGACGGTGACGACGTTCCTGGCCCGGATCTGCCCGGACCCGTTGGGCATGCTCATGCCCCAGCCGGTCATCTTGTAGACGAGGATGTTCTCCCATGAGGTCTGGCCGATCGAGGAGGCCCCGGAGTAGAGCTGGATGCCGTCCACGGCCGAGGTGCCCGGCAGGCTGGCGCCGGAGATCATCAGGTCGCGGACGTGCTGCTCCTGGCTCTTGTTCGCGTAGCTCCCGGTGGTCTGGTCGACCACGAGGATGACGGCCGCGTTCGGCCAGGTCCCGGCGGTGAACGACGCCGTGGCGATGAGGACGGTCCCGCCGCCGCCCTGCGCGATGGCGGCCGCCCCGGCGATGGAGGTGGACGCCGGGTCGCCGCGCAGGCCGACGAACGGCGGGATCGTCAGGGGCGAGGAGATCAGGTAGTTGCCGGCGGGAGCGTAGACCGACTGGCCCTCGGCGGCGGCGTTCAGCGCGGCCTGGAACGCGGCCGTGGAATCCGCTCCCCCGGTCGGGTCGGCCCCTCCGGCGAACGCGGTGCTGAGCACGTTGACGCCCGCGCCCATCGCGGTGACCGTGTCGACGAGCGAGTTCACGTCCTGGGGGGGGTTGCCGGTGCCGATGGCCCGCGTGTCCGGGGGCAGGGTGAACTGCCGGCTCACGCGGCCCTCCCGAGCGCCCGCTGCACCGAGTCAGGGCCGCCGCCGCCGATGACCCGGATCTGCGCCCGCAGGCCCTTCATGAACGCCGTCATCAGCTCCCCGCCGGAGCCGTCATGATGCAGGGTGACCGACATCTGCTGGGGACCCTGCTGGGGGCCGTGCGGGGAGGCCGGGGGCACGGCCCCCTGCGGTCCCCCGTTCAGGTACTTCCCGCCGCCCACGGGGATGACCTGGACGTAGGAGGTCCGGTTGGTGATCTGGTTGAGCAGCGCCAGGAACGCCTGCACCTGCGCCATGGCCGACGGGATGCCCGCGACCTGGACCTGGGTGTGCGTCGACTTGGGCACCTTGAAGAGCTGGCCCGACAAGGTGGACACCAGCGCCGCTGCGGCCTGCGCCCCGAGGCCGTCCTTCAGCAGGTCGTTGTACAGGGTCACCATGTCGCCGTGGACCTGGGAGGCGGTCGCGCCGCCCTTGCCGATCGCGTTCGCCAGTGCAGTGATGGCGTTGTTGGTCCCGTTGGCGGCCATCTTCGCCGCGTCGAACTTCGCGGTGACCGAGTTCTGGACGGCGCCCGCGAGGCTGGCGGCGTCCTTGGCCAGGTTCTGCAGGTTGAGCCCGTCGGCGGCGAGGATCTTATTCAGGTCGGCCCCGGCGTTGCGGGCACCCCCGAACCGGGAGGCGAGCTGACTGAACCGGGTGATCGTAGGGTCGACTTCCTGGGCCAGGGAGACCAGCTCGGCGCGGGTGGCCGAGCTCTGCCGGCCGAGCGGGATGAGCTGGGAGACGATGTCCTTCACCGCGTTCTTCACCGGCAGGAAGCCGCCCGGCGACGCCGACGACATCATCCGCAGCGCGTTGATCAGGTTCGACCCGTTCGCGTAGGCCTGCTGCCACGCGGCCCGCAGCGCCAGCGAGGGCGCGCTCAGCCCGTCCATGGAAGCGCCGGCCGCCTTCCCGGCCGTGGCGGCGGACTGGAGCGACTGCTCGAAGGTGATGAACGCGGACTGGCCGCCGGCGACGATCCCGATGACGCTGGTCCACGCCTGGTTGAGCCTGCTCATCGCGGTGACGTTGCCGGAGCCGGCTATGGTCAGCGCGTTCAGGTCCGCCCCGAGCACGCCGGACCGCTGCCCCATGGCCTGGTAGGCCAGGGACACGGCGGTGACCTGCTGGAGGATCTGCGCCCACTTGGACTTGTCCAGCATCTCCGACATCTTGATCCCGGCGGCGGTGAGCAGCCCCTGCGCGGCGGTGACGCTGCCGAACGCCGCGCCGAGCTTGCCGAGCCGGTCCAGGTACAGGGTCGTCTCGTCGTTGAGCTGCCGCTGCCCGGAGGTCAGGTCGGCGACCTGCCCCTGGGCCTGCGCCAGCGCCGCGTGGTCGGCGGCTCGCTTGCTGTAGCCGCCCAGGCCGTTGAAGGTGCCCGCTGCCGCCATGTCCGCCTCGTTCGCCGTCCGCTGGGCGGACGCCAGGTTCCGCTGCGCGGCGGCGAGCCGGTCGGCGACCTGGACCTGGGCGCCCATGATCGACGTGAGCCCGGTCGCGGCGGACTGGCCGCCGATGAGCGCCTGCAGCCCGGACAGCCACTGCTGGGTGGCGTCCTTCGCGGTGATCAGCTTGTAGGCCAGGAACCCGATCCCGGCCGCCGCGATCGCGATCCAGCCCCACGGCAGCGCGGCGGCCGAGGCGGCGTCGGCGGAGAAGCCGAGCAGCGCCGAGCCGGCCCTGGCCCCGGCCGCGCCGAACCGGTCCGTGGCCAGGAGCGCCGTTCCCGCCTTCTCCGCCCAGTTCCCGACGGCGGTGATGCCGCCGCGGACCGCGTTGCTGAGCAGGGTGGCCCCGAGGCCGACGTACAGGAACGCCCCGTGGAACGCCAGCCCCGCCTTGATGACCGGCTGCCCGACGCTGGTCGCCCACTCGATGACCTTGCTGCCGGCGTCGGCGAAGTTGAGCAGCACCTGCGCGTACCCCGGCACCACCTTCAGCACGTTGCCGAGCGCCCCCCCGAGGTTCCCGGCGATGTCGCCGAGCCCGGCCACGTCGGCCGCCGCCTTGGACAGGAACCCGCTGAACCCGCTCCCGCTGGTGATCGCCAGGGCGAACCGGGCGCCGAGCTGGTCCAGCGCCTGGCCGATGCCGGTGATGTCAGTCTTCAGGCCGCCTGTCTTCTGGCCAAGGATGCTGAGGGCGTCGCCGAAGAGCTGGTAGACCTGCGGCTTCACCGCAGCGGCGAGCTTGCTGAACGCCCCGGTCAGCGGGTAGATGTTCGCCCCGGTCGCCTGGCTGACCGTGGCGATGTCCTTCATGTGCGCGACGATGTCCTGCACGGTCGGCGCCGCTGCGGCACCGAAGGCGGCGAGGCCGATGACCGCGGGGCCGACGACGGCGAGGAACTCGCCTACCGCGTCTGCCGCCAGGTGAAAGCCGCCGACGGTCGTCAGCCACGCGGGCAGGAAGCCGTTGAGGGCGCCCTGGAACAAGGTGACGCGGGTCGCGGCGATCGCGGCGGCGGCACCCCACAGGCCGAACCCCCTCGCCCCGGCCGCGGCGGTTGCGGCGGCCGTCCCGCCCGTGGCGTTGAGCCTGTCCAGCGCCGCCTCGACGGCGTGGATCTGAGCCTCGGCCCGGACCGCCCCCTCCACGGTGATCTTCGGGTTCGCGATGATCCTGTCCACCCGCAGCAGCCGCGCCTCAAGCGCGTCCAGCTTCGCCGCAGCGTCGGCGGTGTCCGCGGTCGCCCGCGCCTCCGCGACGGTCGCCTTCAGCGCGTCCAGCCGCGCCTGGAGGTCGGCGAGGTCAGGCTTGGCCTCGTCCCGGGCCTTCACGAGTATTTCTACGTAATTGCTTGGCATTACCGCTCCAGGTATTCAAGAGCGGATCTAAGAATGGCCGGATTGTCTTTCAGGAAACCAATTCCGCGATTGCACCTGACGCAAAGGAGGCCCCGCACCGTGCCCGTGCAATGGTCATGGTCAACGACCAGCCGGGGGCTCACCTGACGCCCCTGGCGCCTTCCTCCCTTGCGGGCGCGATGAAGGACCGGAGGGGTTCCGCAGATCGCGCACACGCCACCCTGGGCCGCGACCATTTCCTCGTACTGCTCCGTCGTGATACCGAACTGGCGCCGGAGGTGAGCCTCGAATACGCGGTCGTAATTCCGGTCCGCCCACTCCATCGCCTTCTCGGAATTGCACCGCTTGTACGTCTTGAGCACGCCAAGGCGCATGTCCTTGTTCGGGCTGAACTGGCTCAGCGGGAGCTTGCGCTCGCAGCGCTTGCAGACCTGCACGCCGAACTCGTCGATCGGCAGCATCTCCGCCGTCATCACTGCTCACCTCCCTTCGCTGGCGTCCCGAGGCTGACGATCGCCATCAGCTCGAGGATTTCCGCCGACTCCTCCCGTGCCGCCGCGAGCGACGGGTACGAGAACCGCTCCATCAGCGCGATCAGCACTTCCGCTTCGGTCAGCTCCCTGGGCTTGGGGGCTGGGTTTCCGTCGGGATGCTCGCCAGTTCCGCCGGACTCGGCCCATCGTTCGAGCCGGAGGGCAAAGGGGGCATCACCGACATGACGCGCTCGACGTAGGCGGTGTAGATCGCCATGACCATGACGAAGTCCTGGGCGCGCAGGCCGGCCTCGTCGGGTGCCACCGGGATGCCGTCGAATTCGGCGATGGCGTCCGCGTCGCCGGCCAGGGCGCGGTCGCAGATCGCGGCCCGGTCCTGGTCCCCGGCCGCCTCGGCTTCGGCGCGGGCGGCGCGGATCTCGTCCTCGCCCGGCGGCTTGTCGACGTTCCACCAGGTGATGACCCCGGCCAGGTCGGTGATCATCTGGTCCATGGCCTTCTTGTGCTCGTCCGTGGGCGCCGTGACGGTGCCGTCGGCGAGGTCCTGGGCCATCTCCGCGGTCGACATCAGCTCCAGCAGCTCGCCGACTGACAGCCGCCGGGCCTGGACTTCGAGGTCCTCCAGCTCGTGGCCCTCGGCGAAGGTGATCCTGTACGGCTTCGGCCGGTAGCGCTTGCCTGCCGCCTTAGCCACGCGCCGCCGCCTCAGTGCGGAGCCGGATATCTAGCTCCATGTCGGAACTACCCCGTTAGCGAGGACTCCGGGCACCGACCACGTGTATTCGCCGCCAGCCGCCCGGGTGAGCGAGTAGTCGGTGCAGTTGAGGGTCGGGGCGAGGGTCTTGCCGTTGGCGACCATCGTGACCAGGCGCGCGACGCTCGTTGAGGGGACGGTCTTGAACACGTCGTGGGACATGTTCGCCGACGGGTTGAAGACGCCGTTGCCGGTGAAGGTGACATCGGCCAGCAGCAGGAGCGTCTCCTTCGCGCTCTTGTCGATGCCGGTGATGTCCTGCACCGATCGCGGGGTGGCGAACTGCAGGTTCGTGAAGTCGTTCTTGATCGCCTGCTGGGTGTTCGACGCGTCGTCCACCGATAGCGTGGTCCAGCCCAGTCCCGAGGATTTTGCCACGATTTATCCCCTTTCAAGTCGTTCGGCTAGTTTGGCCTGGTGCTCGCCGAAGTCGTCAACCCAGCTCGATAGCGGCACTTCCGTCCGCATCCCGGACGGGTTGGCCCGGTAGTCGCCGCCCCGGATGACGAAGCGCTCCTCCCGGTCCAGGCGCCGCCTGTGCTCAGTCGCGCGGAAGCACGGCTGGCCGGCATCGAACAGCAGCCACGTCTGGCCCTCGCCGTAGCTGACCTCCCGGTAGTTCCGGCCGGAGGTGCGGGCGGCGTGCAGCAGCTCGGGAGGCAGCGACTCGGCGTGGACGCGCCAGCCCTGCAGGTAGTCCGCGCACTGCACTTCCAGGCAGGACGCCGGGGCGAAGTGGGTGGAGAGCGGCGCGAGGACCTGGTAGGTCATGTAGGCGCCCGGCGGGAGCGCGGGCTCGATGCGGAAGGGCTGCAGGCTCATTCAGAAAGTCACCCCCGCGACCGGGTTCCTGTTCACGATCACGCCGAACTGAAGCGAGCTGAAGCCGCCTGACGTGGTGGTGACCGCCCGGAGGTAGCGGCGGATCGTGGCCGTGTTGCCGGTCGCGACCCGCTGCGCCAGCGGAGTGCTGCCGGTGATCTGGGTAAACGACAGGCCGGACACGTTGCTGAAGCTCGAGTTGTCGGCCGAGTCCTGGATCGTGACCGTCACGTCGGTTCCGGTGAACGCAGGCACTTGCAGGTAGGCCTGGGCGCCGAACGCGGCCTGGAGCGTCCACGTCCACGTCGGCGCCACCGTGTAGGTCAGGCTGATCGTCCCGCCGGCGGGCACCGTGTAGGTGCCGTCGAACGTGCCCTGGGCGACCCCGTTGATCGCGACGTTCGTGCCGGTGCCGCCGGAGACGACCACGGACGCGGGCAGCGGCGACGTGTTCGTCACGGGCGTGCCCGACGCGGGCACCGACGGCGTGCTGAACCCGGCCCCGGAGTCCAGCGCGGTCCCGTTCGTGGCCGCCGAGTCGGTGCGCAGCCCGGCGGTGAGCAGGACCCCCCACTCCAGGCCGAAGGCGTTCGCGATGGCCGAGACGGCGAAGGTGTACATGCCGTCCGCGGCCCTGGTGCCGTCGTAGTTCACCTGCTTGGCGGTCATGCAGGCCGCAGCGGACCCGATCGCCAGCGGCGGGGACGCGAACGTCGCGACGACATCGGTCGTCGGCAGCGCCGACAGCACCGGGTGGGCCCTGGCGGGATTCCAGTACGAGGTGAAGTCGATCGCGCCGTCCTTGAGCCCGAAGATCCGCTCGTGCGCCGACTCGGTGATGTCGGTCACGTCAAGCTGGCCCAGGGTGCCGGAGATCTTGCCGAGCGAGTTCGTGTCGCCGGACAGGTCGGAGCCGCCGAACCAGAACGCCGCGCCGAGGCCGGACTGCTTCCCCATCACGCGCCCCCGATCAGGGCTGCGTACTCAGCGACCTTCGCCTCGGCGATGGCCTGCGCCTTGCCGTCGTTCAGTTCCCGCGCCGTGTTCCGGAACAGGTGGTAGCCCTTGAACTTCGTCGAGGCGTTGCGCCTGCTGACCCCTTCCAGCCACGGCGCCCAGGTGACCCCGGTGATCATCGGGCCGGGGATGGCGATGGTCGCGGGTCCCCGGTCCACCTGGTGCAGGTTCGCCCGGAAACGGCCCCGTGACCGCCCGGTCTTGTTCATGACGACGGACTTCAGCGACTCCTCGGCGCTGTCGGCGATGGCCTTCGCGATGCTGTCCATGAGCGCGCCGAGATCCGCGACGGCGGTCCCGTCGGACAGCGGCCCGGACACGTCGACCGTGGCGGTGACATCGAGGACGCCGGCCATCAGGCACCCCCTCCCGCCAGCGCGGCGGCGCGGTCCCCGGCGCAGGTCGCGGCCTGCGGGTCTCGGGTCACCCGGTCGGCCGGGGGCACGTCCCATGGCTCCAGGGCGCAGCAGAGCAGATCGCCGTCCTCGCCGGCCAGGTGGACGGCGATGAGCCGGCGCGCGGTGATGACGGGCTCGCCGTCCTCGCCGCGCGACATCGCGAGCGAGACCTCGCGGCCCTCCAGTTCCTCCGGGGCCTCCGGGTCGTCGAGGAGGTACCAGTGCGTTCCCGCGGTGCCCGGCTCCAGTTGCGCGGCCAGCCGGACGCCGGGCGGCCAATCCAGGCCCGCGCCGATCACCGGGTCGGGGATGAGGATGCGGTACGTGGTCATCTAGGCCGCCTGGGGGAACATGTCGTCGACGACGAGGGGGATGGACATTTCCGCCGTGCGGAACTGCTTGCCCTCCTGGGTCAGCCACGCGAGGTGCGCCGAGAGCGGCGTGCCGAACTGGCCGAGCAGGTCGACGTCGCGGACCTCGCCGTCCAGGGTGAACCCGGCGGAGCAGGCGGCCATCACCGAGCACGCCGCCGACATCACCGCCGGGTCGGTGTCCTCCTCGGGCTTGCCGAGCGCGGAGTGGTAGATCCGGCCGCCGAGCATGATCACGCACGTCGTGGATGCCAGCCCGGATGAGGTGACCGCCTTGATCTCCTCGCCCCAGAACGCGAACGTCAGGGCGCTCCCGGGGGCGTTCCTCGGCTCGTGGCCGTTCACCGAGGAGAAGACGGAGAGGGCCTCGGCGCGGCTGCGCACCTCGGCGAACAGGCCCCTCATGGCCGCTGCGGTGATCGCCATCTAGATCACCCGGATCCTTGCGATCCGGCCGTACGCGGTGCGGGCCTCGTCCCACAGGTCCGCCAGGGCGGCCCCGGGCGCGGGGACGGCCATGTCGGCGGCGCCGACGATCCGCGCGTAGCCGCTGGTCTCCTGCAGCAGCCGGTTCGCTGACTCGGCGATGGCCAGGTCCCGGATGAGCGACGGGTAGCGGTGCTTCCAGACCGCCGTGCCGTTCGTCCACGTCGTCGCCGTCGTGCCGAGGAAGCCCCTGAGCACGGTCAGGTTCCGGTAGGCGAAGATCTCGTCGCCGGAGTGAACCTGGAGCTGGGTGCCGTTGAACGACCGCTTGACGACCGCCGTGCTGCCCAGGACCGAGAGGACGAGCATCTGCTCCTGGCCGAGCAGCAGCACCTCGCCCTGCTTCGGCGGCGCGGACCCGGAGCCGGTCCAGGCGAGCACGTTGTCGTTGTCGAGTGCCGTCGAGCAGCCGGACCCGGACTGGGCGAGGCTCAGGTCGGAAGCGGACCGGTCGCTGACCAGCACCCGCTCCCCGGTGAACGGCGCGATCGCCCCGGCGTGGCCGAGCGTGTCCGAGGGGAACGCGGGGGTTCCGCGCCCGTAGCCGATGACCAGCAGGTCGCCGACTCCCGTCTGGGACGCGTCGCTGACCGTGATTGTCGTCTGGCTCGCTGACGTGACCGCAGCGCCCAGCGTCCCGGCGGGGTCCGCGTCGGCGGTGAACCCCCACGTCCCGGTGCCCGAGATGGCGTTCTGCGGCGTGGCCGAGTTGCCGCCGAATGTCGACCCGGAGGACCGGTCAAGCTCGATCGAGGTGTACGGGTAGCCGGGCCTCGGGTTCGCCGGGCGCAGGAAGCACGCGTTCAGCGGGATGCTGACGCCGCCCGAGGAGAACGCGGTCAGGCACAGCAGGTCGTGGTTGTTGAGCCACAGCCTCCACGGGCTCGCCCGCTGGTAGTTCGGCCAGTCGAAGAACTTGACCGCGTCCTGCGGGTAGAACAGGCGGTGCAGCTCGCCCTCGATGTTCCGGGACGCGTCCTGGATGGCCCGGTCGGTCTTGACCTGGATGGCCGTGGTGATGCCGTCGGCGAAGTCGGCGGACTGCTGGGCGTCCTCGCGGGAGCAGTAAGCCGGGGTGTTCACGGTCATGCCGGGTCACCGCGCTTCAGCCGGGCGAACTCCTCGCCAGCCAGCAGGAGCACGGTCACGCCGTGCTCGGCCGCGACCTGCCCGGCGCGCTGGCGCATCTCCCCGAGCTCGGCATCCGTGGTGCGCGGGTCCACGCGGACGGCCAGGATCTCGCCGGGCTCGATGATGGTGACGGCATCCCGGAGGGCTTCGAGGATCAGGCCGGGGGTTGGCCTTATCATGCCGCCCACCTGACCGGCCACGCCTCTTCGACCACAGCGCCGGGGAAGGCGCCCGGGTCGTGAAGCTCGCCCCAGGACCACCAGCCGTCCTCGGTGGCGAGGACGGCATGCGGCCCTTCGGGCAGTTCAAGGCCTAGAATCAGGGCAACACTGGTGCCAGGGGGAGCCGATCCGGCCGGACGGCTCCCTCGCCGGTACTCGGGCACCGCGCCGGCCAGCCCGAACGTCGCGGCGGCGTGCAGGGTCGCCAGGATGCTCGCGCCTTCATCAGGGTCATCAGCCGTCCGGAAGTACAGGTCCAGCACGTCGTCATCGGAAGCGCGGATCCCCAGGGCCAGCCGCAGCGACTCGGCGACAGCCCGCGCCGAGCACAGGGCCACGCCCTCGTCCGGGGTGAGCCTGCGCGCCCTGGCGGGCTTTCCCGGCACCGGGGGCTTCCCCGTGCCCGGGGCCGGGGCCTTCGCGGCCGTCACCGGGGCGTGCTTGGCGGAGGCACTGCGCCTGACAGCGTGCTTGGCGGAGGAATGCTTCGGCGGGGTGCCGTGACGGGCTGGTGCCCTCATTCCGCATTCCTCCTTTCCTCCGCCGTTCCTGCCGGGATGGCCATCGCCCGTCAGGTGTGGGTGTCCAGCACGACGACGGGCGATACCGACTGCCCTGCCGAGGTAGTGGTGGCCGACTGGATGAAGTACCGGCCGTCGACCCGTGACCGGAGCCGGAAGTCACTGGTGCCGGTGCCGAAACCGCGCCCGGCGGCGGACCGCTCGACGTGCATCTCCATCCGGTCGCCGATCAGGTAGTTCGACAGGTCCGCCAGGACGACGTCGCCCGTCGTGCCGAGGGCGGGCTGGTGGTCGGTGACCGAGGCGGGCAGGCCGAGCAGGGACGGCCCGATCTTGTCCCCGTCTCCTAGCTGCAGCCATCCGGACGGCGGCACGACCTCGGTGCCGGTCGGGTTGAAGTACAACTCCAGGAGCTGGTCGAACGCCGAGTTGGACAGCAGCCACCGCGTGCTGGTGATGCCCGAGGTCAGGCCGGCCTGCTTGGCTGCCGGGTGCAGGGCCTTGACCATCGCGACCAGGTCGAGGAAGCCCACCAGGCTCGCCTGCGCACGGTCGATGCCGACAGCGCAGGGCGCGTTGATCAGCCCCTGCGGCTCGCCGACCCCTGTGCCGG
>Ga0070734_10005503_pt1 | contig 11124 bp, 8 predicted proteins | sample Coa_R1_8_FD_66444 | JGI IMG/M metagenome (GOLD analysis project Ga0070734, IMG submission 66444) | Surface soil microbial communities from Centralia Pennsylvania, which are recovering from an underground coalmine fire - Coalmine... | ecosystem: Environmental > Terrestrial > Soil > Unclassified ...
GGAGGGCCGAACCTGCTGGTTCAGTCCCGACGGCAAGCTGGCCTTGGGCCACGCCCGGCTCTCCTTCTTCAAGGGAGGCGAGGCACAGCCCGTCCGCAATCGTCGCGGCACGATATTCGCGGTCTGCAATGGCGAGATCTACAATCACCGGGAACTTGCCGGCCTGGTGCGTGAGGCGGGCATCGAATGCGACATCCAATCCGACGTAGAGATCATTCCCTATCTCTTCGAACTCCGCGGCGTGGAGAGCTTTGCGCTGCTGCGCGGCGAATTCGCCTTTGCCCTCTATGACAGCCGAGACCGGGCCCTCTACCTGGTAAGAGACCGGTTCGGCATCAAGCCGCTCTACTACCACGCGGCCGGAAGCCTCCTGCTGTTCGCCTCCGAAGCCAAGGCCCTGTTCGTCGATCCGCGCGTTCCACGCATGCTCGACCATGATTCCCTGGCCACGAAGCTGGTCGGCATAACCCTTCCCGGAAGCACCGCGTTCGCCAAGGTTCTGGAGGTCAAGCCGGGGTCCTATGTGGAAGCGACCGAGACCAGATTTTCTGAGCGGCCATACTGGTCCGTCAGGTGGACGACGCCCGCGCGCCGGGCGGACGGAGAAACTCTCTCGCGGGAATTCCGGGACCTGTTCGATGAGGCCGTGCGCGTCCGCCTGCACGGTGATTTTCCGGTTGGCGTCTATCTGTCCGGCGGGATCGATTCCTCCTCCGTGCTCGCTTCCATGGTGCATGGCGGCGTGCGATCCCTGAAGGCCTTCACGATCGCCTTCGACGACAAGGCGCTCGACGAAAGCCGGGGCGCGCTCGCCACCGCCCAGCGCCTCGGCGTCGAGCATCACGTCCTCAGGGTGCGGGACAGGGACATTGCCGAGAACTTCCGGCAGTCGCTCTGGCACAGCGAGATCCCGGTCATCAACGCCCACGGTACCGCCAAGTTCCTGCTGTCGCGCGCCGCATCGCCCCATGTGAAGGCGATCATGACCGGCGAAGGCGCCGACGAACTGTTCGCCGGCTATCCCTATTTCGGCGCGGGTGCTGCAAGCGGGCAGCAACGGGGCATGGCGAGGCAGCTCGCCGACTGGTCCCGCCTGTTTTGGTCGCGGCAGTTCGGCACGGGTTTCCTGTCGATCCCGCGCGCCGCAGACATTGCCGCGCTGAACCGCCTGTTCGGCTCCGCGCCTCACCTGGGGCAGCGAGCCCTCTTCTACGCCCGATTCATTCGCGCCCATCTGAGCCGGGAGTTCAGGCCTCACTTCTCTCCCGTCGGCGCGCTCAGAACTCTCGCCGAGGATCTGACGTCGGCACAAGCCGAGCCCATGACATCGACCAATGCCGACCGCTATCTTGCCTTGAGATACGATCTGCCTGCCTACATCTTGAATTTTCTGGCGGACAGGCAGGAAATGGCCCACTCCATAGAGGGGCGCGTCCCCTTTCTCGACGACAAGGTCTTCGCGTTCGCGAGCGCCCTCGGCGAGGAGTCGCTCATCGGGGAATGGGGCGGAAAGCGGCTGATCAGAAAGGCCTTCGCCGATCGGCTGCCCCAGGCGACCCTCGCTTCGCGCAAGAAGATCTTTTTCGCGCCGCCACGGGCCGCCGACGAAATTCTCCGATCCGAATGGGCCCACCACCTGCTGTCCCGTGAGGTGACCGAAGCTGTCGGGATCTTCAGCTGGACGCGATTGCAGGCGCTGAGGGTGGTCCTGAAACTGTCGTCGCCGCGCTTGGGCGGGGGGGCTGCCCTGCGCTCCCTGCTGATCCTGATTGTTTCCGTCCACGCGCTGCACGATCTCTTCGTCGTCGGCGGCAGCCGGCGGTAGGACGGGTTCCGATGAGGCACAACCACACCATGCGTCACCCCCGCGGAAGCGGGGGTCCACAAGGCTGATGGACTTCTTGCGGCCCTGGATTCCCGCTTTCGCGCGAATGACGAGAGGGGGTGGAGCGCCCGAGGACCCCAAGGGGAAAATCCGTGGCGGATCGTGACGTCGTTCTGATCCACGGCGCTTGGCTCACCTCGGCCTCGTGGGATCCCTTTCGCCACCGCTATGAGGCCCGGGGATTCCGCTGCCTGGTGCCCGAATGGCCGCTCCAGGACCGCCCGATCGAAGACCTCCGTGTTTCGCCTCATCCGGACCTGGGCAGGCTGACGGTCTCCGAAATCGTCAACCACCATGAAGGCGTGATCCGGGGCTTGCCGGCCCCGCCGATCTTGATCGGCCATTCCTTCGGAGGGCTGTTCGTGCAGCTCTTGCTGGACCGGGGATTGGGCGCGGCGGGCGTGGCCATCGATCCCGCGCCTGTGCGCGGTGTGTTCCCGGGTCTGGCGACGATTTGGGCGGCGCTGCCCGTGTTCCTGGCCTGGCAAGCGTGGCGGCGGCCAGCGACCATGAGCTTCGGCCATTTCGCCCGGAGTTTCATGCAGCTTTCTTCGGCCGATGAGCAGCGGGCCGCCTATGAGCGCCAGATCGTGCCCACGCCTGGGCGGATTTACTTCGACCTCGCCCTGGGTATCGGCAACCGGGTCGATTTCACGAATGCAAAGCGCGCTCCCCTGCTCCTCATCGCCGGCGATCGCGACCGGACGGTCCAACCCTCGGCGGTCCAGGCGGCCTATCGAAAGCACCGTCGATCCCAGGCCGTGACGGAGATCAAAGTCTTCACCGGCCGCACCCACTGGCTTATCGCCGCGCCCGGTTGGGAGGAAGTCGCCGACTACGCGCTTGCCTGGGCGAGCGAGAACGCGCGCAAGACTTGAATATGGTCCGAGCCACCGTCCGGCTGGCCCAAGCAATCATTCTGCTGCTAGACATGGTCCGGTTGCCTTCAATTGCCTGCGATAAAGACCGACCGACATGAGTCATTCTGAGCTCGAAGGCGCTCTCCTCGGAGCAAGGCGGCCGCTTGCTTCGGTCGTTGTCGGCAATTTCAACCAGGCCTCGTTCATCGAGCAGGCAATCCGGTCCGTCGCCGGCCAATCCTTCCGGGATTTCGAATGCGTCGTGGTCGACGATTTGTCGACCGATGGATCGCCGGGGCGAATTTCGGCCTGCCTGACCGAGCTTGGCGATGCCAGGTTCCGGTTCATCCGCCGCGAGACCAACGGCGGTCAGATGGCGGCCATGCTGGCCGGCTTCGATGCCACCTCGGCGCAGTTCGTGGCATTTCTCGACGGCGACGACTACTGGAGCCCCGAGTTCCTCGATCGTCACATCGCGGCTCACCTCAGCCGAGCGGGGGCGGCGGCCATCTCCACTTCCGACATGGCACTTGTCGATCGGGACGGGAGAATCCTGGCGGGAGGCCTTCCCAACTTCCGCAATGGCGATCCGCTCCGCGCCGGCGCGCCGGCCAGGGCCCTGCGGATCGAGGGCGAAGGCCATGACAGATTGGTCTTCATCGATCGCCGACTGGGCGGCTGGCCGTGGTCGGCAACCTCCGGGATGGTCTTCCGCCGGATTGCGGTGGAGACGATGCGGCCGCCGAACCCGGAAGAACTGCGGATTTGTGCCGATGGATATCTGGCGCGCGCCGCACACATGCTGGGAGGCACTGTCCGGTTGGAACGCGCGCTCGGGTTCTATCGTCTTCACGATGGAAATTCCTGGGCCAACAGCCGGTTCTTCGGCGGAGGTACCCGGTCGGGCCAAGCGCCGCCCGGCGTCGATAAAGCGATCCGATCGGCGCTGCTGAAGCGCTTCTGCGAGGTGGCGCCCAGGCTCGAGTCCGCGGTCGAGCGCGGCGCCCTGAGGCGCGCGCTCATTGCCCAAGCCGGATGGGCCGGCGCGCTGGAACTGCGCGATTCGAATCCTGGCGCCAGGCTCCTTCTTGAGGACTGGGCGACGCCGCGCCAAAGGTTGATTTTGCGGTTGGTGGGTCTTCTGCTGCCGGTCCTGCGGCCGCGCCGCTCGGGCGACGGGCGTTAGGAAGATCGCCGGCAGATGGCAAAAGTCGGGGCGACCAGGGCAAATTCAAGCGACCGGAGCGAGGCCGCATTGATGCGAGAGCTGGGATATCGTCCGCCTTCGGCTGCGGAATTCCTCGGAATGGCATTGCGGCATGCCGTCGCCCGCTCGCGGCGCCACTCTCGGGCCAAGCGCAGTTTCATGCTGCCGGCCGCCATTTTGAGCGCCGACCCGTTGATTTCCTATTCCGGCATGGTGCCGCGCGCACCACTGGGCCTCGCCAGCCTCGCGCCTCCCGGCAAGCGCGATGCCTGGTTCCTGATCTCTCCCACTTGGTCGACCGAGGAGCCGGCCACGGTCAGAATGCTCCGCCGGCATGCCGCCGTTCATCGGCTGCGGCATTCCCATCACCGGCTGGTCTTCCTTTGCAATACGCCCGAAGAGGCGAACCTGCTCCGGGAGCAGGGCGAAGCGGCGGTGTTCCTCAACAAGACCCTGAGCGTGCCGGAAGCGATTTTCCGGCCGATCGACGGGGTGTCAGTGGAATTCGACGCGATCTACAACGCCCAGCTGGCCCCCTGGAAGCGCCACGAGCTCACGCTGGGGATCGAGCGCTGTGCCTTCATTTGCTACCGCGCCGAAACCAGGCCGGACAGGCAGGCGTTCGAGACCGAGCTTTTCGCCCGCCATGCTCGGCTGGCCCCGGGCCATGTCTTCCTCAATGCGATCGATGAGGGCGGAGCGCCAGTCCGCTTCCCGCCGGCCGACGTCAACCGGCAGCTTGGCCGGGCTGCCGTCGGCCTGTGCCTTTCCGCCAGGGAGGGTGCCATGTTCGCCAGCACCGAATACCTGCTTGCGGGGCTTCCCGTCGTCACCACACCCAGCACCGGCGGCCGGCACATCCACTTCGACCCGGAGTATTGCCTGACCGTCCCGCCGGACCCGCGATCCATCGCCGAAGCCGTCGCCGCAATGAAGGCCAAAGAGATCCCGCGCGGCTATGTCCGCGACCGGACCCTGCAGCGGCTGGATCGCGACCGGTCCCGGTTCATCGAACTCATCAACCGAATTCTTGCCGCGAGCGACACGGCAAGCAGGCTCGCCATGCCTTGGCCCTTCCGCAAGCCGGTCATCATGGAGTGGCTCACGGCCGAGGCTGCAGTGACACGAGCCATGTCAGGTCGGGTCGACGCCTTCGTGGCCCTTGAGCAAGATGGGGCTCTGGCCAACGGCTGACCGCGCCGGACTTCCCGGCACCATCATCGGGGGCGCGTCATCCACCGGCGCAGACGCACCGCCGGCAACCCCATGAGGCTCGCGCCGAGAAGGACCCAGGACCTTGAGCGGCCGGGCGCGAGGCGTACGAGTTCGCCGGCACGGGCCAAGGCCTCGCCGCGCAGATTGGCCATGGTGGCGGTGGTGGCCGCCGATTCGAGATAGTCGCGATAGAGCTTCGGCGCCTGCCTCGCGACGAAGGCGCCGTGCTCGCGCAGGAGATCGCGGAAGCACGCGGCGCGGTCGAGGACGATGTCCCGGTCCCTCAGCGGATCGAGGCGGAGCAGTCGGTCGACGAGCTGGTTGTCGGCATCCTGGTGATAAAGGCGCAGTACGTCCGGGTATGCTCGGATGCGGAAGCGCTTGGCGAAGTCCAGCAGGTATTTGGCCTCGTCCATGCGCCCCGCCGGCTGACGCAAGACATCATGGCAGCGGCGGCGGCTGCAATAGAGCATGTCGCGCCATTCGCCGACCGTCGCCTGCCAGAACCCGACGAAGCCCGCATAGTCCCATTCCTGCATCGCCGTGAGGCGGCCGGGACTGACTCGGCCGTCATCCATCCGGCAGCGAAACCACAGGGCATCGATGTCGTCGGGCTGGCCGGCGGCGAGGCTGGCGATGCGGCCAAGCGCCCCCGGAACGAGCTCGTCGTCGCTGTCCAGGGAAACGACCCAGTCGCCTCTCGCCGCATCGATGCCGATGTTGCGGGCCGGGCCGGCACCGCGATTGAGCGCCTCGGCGATGATGCGCAGGCGCCGGTCGTCGAACGCCCGCATGCGGGCCAGCGAAGCGTCGGTCGAGCCGTCGTCGACCAGGATCAGTTCGAACTCGACATTTCTCTCGGCCAGCACGCTCGCGATGCAGCGGCCGATCAGGCTCTCGCGATTGAAGACCGGAGCGACGACGCTGAAAAGCATTGCCCGCGTTCAGTACAACTCGATGGGGAACCCGGCAGGACTCTAGTTCATGTCGTCGGGCCTTGCGAGTGACGGCGCCGCGTCCGGCGGATTGTCGGTCGGCCGGCGCACGGCGCGCGCCCACCGCTGGCGACAGCCGCGTGGCGTGATACAGTCTGCGGCTCCGGTCGGCCGTCTCGGGATCTTACGGCGAAGTATCGGTGTTTCGAGGGGATCCGCCTTCACGTCGATGCAGCCAGAGCCTGACATCTCCGTATGCGTCGTCACGTATCGCCGCCCCAGTTCGCTCGCCAGGCTGTTGCGATCCTTGGACCGCCAGGAGGGCGCCCTGCCGGCCTTCGAGATTCTGGTCGTCGACAACGACGTTGAAGGAACCGCGGCCGGCGTTTGCCGGCAGTTCGAGGGTCCTCTGCCAATCCGCTACGTGGTGGAGCCCAGGCGCGGCATTTCCCATGCGCGCAACCGGTCCGTGTCAGCGAGCCACGGGCGCTACATCGCCTATGTGGATGACGATCATGAGGTCGGGCCGGATTGGCTTGCCGGCCTTCATGCCGCCGCCGTTGGATCGGGAGCCGATGGCGTGTTCGGGCCAGTCAACGTGAACGTCGAGGGCGAGCTTCCGGCCTGGGCTCGCTCGGCCGGATTCTTTATCTATCAGCCGCTCGTTCCTGGTGCTCCGATACCCTGGTATCGGACCAAGACCGCGAACTGCTGCCTGCGGCGGGCGGCCCTGCCCGGCCACGCGCCCTTCGATCCTCGCTTGGCGTTCACCGGCGGCGAGGACGTGGACCTGTTCGACCGTATGATCCGCGGCGGCGCCAGGCTGATCTCGATCGCCTCGCCCGTGATCCAGGATCGCCGGCCGGCGGCGCGGGCCAATGCCCGGTGGCTGCTCCGCCGGAGTTTTCGTATCGGCGGCACCACTGCCGACATCGAATGGCGAGGCCTGGGGCGGGCGGCGCGACTGCGCTATGGCATTGCCGCCCTGGCCATGGCGGCACGCCACCTGGGATTGGCGCTGCTCGCAGTCGGCCGGTCGCGGGGCCGCGCCTTCGCTTGTCTGTTGCTGGCGGCGGAGGCTTTGGGAAGAGCCGGCCGGGCGGTCGGCCTCATCTACCCCGAGTACGCCCGTCCTTCATGAAGCCCGCCTCGCCACGACCGGCAGAGCGAACGACTGCAGATCCGATGGGACAAATTCCCGCCGGGCGCGATGTGCGGCTTTTGAGGCGCGCCATCGAACCGCCAGTCCGTCCGCTCGTTGCGGCAGGCGATCTGGCGATTCTGTTCTGGTTGCTGGCAGGCTTGCCGTTATCGTTCCTTCCCTGCCGCCTGCGCTGGGGTCTCTGCCGGGCGCTTGCCCGTCCGGCGCTCTTGGGCAATCGCGCCCAAGGCGCCAGCCTGGCGATCCGCCGCATGGTAAAGGTTGAAGACGCCGCCGCGCGAGACATCGTCCGCCTGGTCTATGCCGGCCGGCTCGCATCCCAGCTCGATCTCCTGCGCGGGCTCGTCGCGGGTCCGGATCTCCTCTACGAGTGCCGCGGCCTCGAGCGCTTGGACGCGGCGCTGGCCGAGGGCCGCGGCGCCGTTCTCTGGATTTCGGATTTCGTCGGCGCCGGCGACGCGGTCAAGGTCGCCCTTGCCCGCTATGGGGTCAGCCACCTGAGCCGCCCGGAGCACGGCTTCTCCAAGACGCGCTTTGCCATCCGCTTCCTGAACCCGATCAGGATTCGGTTCGAGCGCGGCTATCTGAAGGAGCGCCTGGTCTATGACCGCGGCAGCCCGAAGCGGGTGCTGGGTCGGCTGCTGGCCTGCCTGGCGGAAAACGGCGTCGTGTCCATCACCGCGAGTGCCCATGAGGGCCGGCAGCTGGCCGAAGGTGGGTTGCTGGGGGGGCGCCTCCGTCTGGCGATCGGGGGGCCGAAGGCGGCGCTGCTGAGCGGTGCGGCGCTCATTCCGGTTCATGCCCTTCGCGACCGCAGGGACCCCCGCCGCTTCGAGATCATCCTCGGCCCGCCTCTGCCGCTGTCCCGGGATCTGCCGGCAACGGAGGCGATTCTGGCCGCCACCGGCGCCTACCTCGAAGGCCTGGAAGAGCTGGTGAGCCGCCGGCCCGAGGCCTGGGGCGGCTGGCGGCGGCTGGGGGCGCTGGCCTGACAGCGCTGCCCGGGACAAGCGCCACGGCCAGCCCGCGGTGCGTCGTTCCAATTCGCGTTCCTTGCGAGAGATGGCGGCGTGTTTCATCGCCTGCCTCACTCGCCCCAGCCCAGCAGGTGGACGGCATGCAGAGGCCGGGAGAAAACCCGGCGAACGATCGGGGCGAAATCGGCCAGGGAAAAACTCTTGCAAGCGGGGTCGAAAGAAGTCTGATCCCGGCCTTCGCAGAATCTTATGCAGGTCTCGTAATGGGGGCTTGCGCGATAGCGCTCGCGCCGATTCGGGTCCCGATCCGGCTTAACGCCGGGATGTTAGAGCTGGAATATCCCGTGACGGCGAACGACCCAATGCACCTCTTCGCGCAAGTAGGGTCGTAGGAGCGCGGCGGCAAAATCCGCGTGATTGTGCGGCACGAACAGGTTGCCGAAATCATGCAACAAGGCGCCGACGAAAGAGAGCTAGTCTTGGCCGAAACGGCTGAGCAGCGAGGCCAGATAGGGCCCGAGCCGGTGGATCTCCTCGAGATGCGTCGCCGATAGGCCGTTCAGGAGGCGCTCTGCCTTCGTCGTCAGGGAAACCAGCACGCGCCGATGATCCTCCGGATCGGACGTCCGGCGGACCAGCCCCAGGCGCGCCAGCCGGTCGACCAGCTCGACCACGCTGTGATGGCGCAGGATCAGCCTCTCCGCCAATTCGCTGACCGTGACCTCGTCGGCGCCGGCGAAACCCTTGATTGCCAGCAAGGCCTGATGCTGTTGGGGCGTCAGCCCCGCCTTCTGCGCCGCCGCCTGGCTGAAATCCAGGAACTTGCGCAATGCGAAGCGGAATTCCGCCAGCGCGACATAGTCGGCCTTGGCGATGGGCCGAGGGCGTTTCGGCGCCGACTGTGCGCTCGGGCCGGCGAGAGACTTTGCGGGTGTTGCTCTGGTGCCCATGGCCCGTCACGCCCCTGGTTGAAAAATACATCGTACAGCGATATATAACCTCCGCCGCCCGCGAAAGCGACATCGGTTCCGCCGGCATCTTCCGGCCGCTGCCGGAGGTTTGCAAAGGAGAAACATGGCCTTAGCTCAGCTCGCCGCGTCGATCGCCCGGCGCGCCGGCTTCTCGGAGCCGGCACCGGCCTCGCCTGCGTCGCCCGCGCCAACGCTGGGGGACTTCACCATCGATCCCCGGGTATTGCTGCTGATCGGCATGGCGCTCGTCGTCGGCTCCATGGGCGCCGGGGCGGCGTGGCTTCTCCTCAAGCTGATCATCCTGGTTACCAACCTGGCCTATTACGGCCGCTTCGTAGCGACGGCTCTTCCGATAGCAGGAACGCCACTCGGCCCGTTCGACGTCTTCGTGCCGATCGTCGGCTGTCTCCTCGTCGGGCTGATGGCCCGTTTCGGCTCGGAAAAGATCCGTGGCCACGGGATCCCCGAAGCCATGGAGGCGATCCTCATCGGCAGCAGCCGGATCCAGCCCAAGGTGGCTCTCCTGAAGCCCCTCTCCTCGGCCATATCGATCGGAACCGGCGGCCCCTTCGGCGCCGAAGGCCCCATCATCATGACTGGAGCCGCCCTGGGATCGCTGTTCGCCCAGCTGTTCCACCTGAGCGCGGCGGAGCGCAAGACGCTTCTCGTGGCCGGCGCGGCCGCGGGTATGACCGGGATCTTCGGCACCCCGGTGGCCGCCGTGCTGCTGGCGGTGGAGTTGCTGCTGTTCGAATGGAAGCCCCGCAGCTTCATCCCGGTCGTGACGGCGGCCGTGGTCGCCGCGGCCTGGCGGCCGATGATGTTCGGGGCCGGGCCGCTGTTTCCCTTTTCCGCGAGCCCGGATCTGCCCTGGTGGGGGATCGCTGTCAGCGCCGGCGTCGGTCTGGTTGCCGGCCTCGGCTCCGGCCTGCTGACCGGCATGGTGTATGGCGCCGAGGACCTGTTCCAGAAATTGCCGCTGCACTGGATGTGGTGGCCGGCCATCGGGGGGCTCGCCATCGGACTTGGCGGGCTCATCGAACCGGCCGCGCTGGGGGTCGGCTACGACAACATCCGGGCATTGCTCCAGGGCAGCATGGCCTTCCATGCGCTGCTGGTTCTTCTCCTGGTCAAGGGCATCATCTGGTCGATTGCGCTCGGCTCCGGCACGTCGGGTGGCGTGCTGGCTCCGCTCCTCATCATGGGCGGGGCGCTGGGGGCGCTGGAGGCCCATTTCCTGCCAGGCGGCAACGCTGGCTACTGGGCGCTGATCGGCATGGCCGCGATGATGGGGGGCACCATGCGTTCGCCGCTGACCGCGACCCTGTTCGCGGTCGAGCTCACCGGCGACGTCCATCCCCTGTTGTCGTTGCTCGCCGCCACCACGGCCGCCTACCTCGTCACCGTGTTCCTGATGAAGCGTTCGATCCTGACCGAGAAGGTCGCGCGCCGCGGCCATCACGTGTTGCGCGAATACAGCGTCGACGCCTTCGCCATGGCGCGCGTCGCCGACGTGATGGTCCGGACCGTCGACAGATTGCCGGCTGCCTTGCCGATCGACGAGGCGGTCACGTTCTTCACCACCACCGAGCCGCGCCACAAGAGCTACCCCGTGGTGGACGAAGACGACAAGGTCGTCGGCATCGTCACCCGCGCCGACATCCTGCGCTGGACGATCGAGGGCCTGCATGAGGGGTTGACGCTTTCCAAGATTCTGCCCCGGATCGACCCGCTGGTCGGCTACCCGGACGAGCTTGTCGGCGACCTCGCCGATCGCATGTCGGAACGTGACGTCGGACGCGTACCGATCGTCTCGCGCCACGACGGGCGCCTGGTGGGAATCGTGGCGCGCAAGGACCTCCTTCGCGTCCGCGCGCGCGCCCAGGCCGAGGAGCGCGAACGGGCCGCCCCG
>Ga0070734_10005505_pt1 | contig 11122 bp, 13 predicted proteins | sample Coa_R1_8_FD_66444 | JGI IMG/M metagenome (GOLD analysis project Ga0070734, IMG submission 66444) | Surface soil microbial communities from Centralia Pennsylvania, which are recovering from an underground coalmine fire - Coalmine... | ecosystem: Environmental > Terrestrial > Soil > Unclassified ...
AACATCTATCACTTCAAAGGAAAGCTGGCGCGCTGCAACGGTTTTCACGGCACGGGCACGGACAACCAGGGCAATCGCCTCGCCTGGGGCACTCCCACTACCGATTACAGCTACATGGCGGGCGAATACTGGGCTGCGCGGCAGCCGCACCAGGCCATCTTCACCCACACCTGACTTACCGTCTTCAAGGGACCGGCGGTCCCCGCAAATCAGATCCATGATTTTCATCCACCTATCTCTCCGGAGGGTTTGTATTGGGTAACGCCTGTGCCCTCAACCGGCCTTACTTTCAGCGCCGACGGCAAAACGGCCACGCTTCAAATGACCGACATCCCCATCATTGATCAGCCACGCTGGCCTGCCATGGACGCCGAAAGCAACCCTGCATTTATGGATTTCAAGCTGGTTTTCACTGCCACAAATGAGGCGGTCAAGTACGAAGACCCGATGCGGCAATACCGTTTCGAAGGCTTTAAGGCCAGCGCACAGCTCGAAGCCACAATCCGCGTGCCCTCGATTGATTTCACCTTCAAAACAGATCCGTTGGAAACCTCGCACAGTGACTTCGCGGTGATGGGTGATGAAGTGAACGGCAAGTATTACGAAGCGGGGAAATAACCAGCACCCCCGCAGCGGCGCCGAACACTCGGTTGAAATAAATGAGTATTGGGAAAAATGGCGCACCCATCCACAATTCCCGGTGGCTTTTCAGTGGTAAAGTTATAAGTTGCGCACAAATCTCTGCCTGCGGCTTCACGCTCCCGGACCGTCCGGCATTGATGTTTGACTGAGCCTCCTCCATGTCGCAAATTGGCAGCTTCGCGCTTTTGTTGGCCCTCGCGCTCGCGGCTTACTCATTTCTTGGCGGACTGTTTGCGCTCTGGCAGAAAGGCCCAGTTTCCGAGCGTGTAGGTGAAACCGCTCGCCGCGCCGGCATTGCAACTTTCGCGGTAATCTTCCTCGCCGCGCTGGTACTTGTCACCTGCGCCTTTCTCAACGACTTTTCCATCGCTTATATCTACCATCACAGCAATCGCGATCTTCCCGCGCCCTATAAATTTGCAACATTATGGTCAGGTCAGGAAGGCTCGCTGCTTTTTTGGTCGCTGCTGCTTTCGGCTTACGGATTTGTCCTTCGCCTGCGCTATAAAACTGATCCGCGGTTGTTTGCCTATGCTTCTGTGGTCATTGCGGCCGTCCAGATCTTCTTTTTATTGCTGCTGAATTTTGCCGCCCATCCGTTTGCTCTGATGCAAGGCTCCCTGCCAGATGACGGCACTGGATTGAATCCACTGCTCCAATATCCCGAGATGGTGATTCATCCTCCCATGCTTTATTTGGGCTATGTCGGCTTCACCATCCCATTCGCTTTCGCGCTCGGCGCTCTAGCCATGCGCTATCCCGGTGAAAAGTGGATCCACATCACCCGCCGCTGGACCATGGTGACGTGGGGCTTCCTCACCTGCGGCATTTTTCTCGGAATGCATTGGGCATACTCTGTCCTCGGCTGGGGCGGCTATTGGGGCTGGGACCCTGTCGAAAACGCTTCGCTCATGCCCTGGCTCACCGGCACCGCATTTTTGCACTCAGTGATGATGCAGGAAAAGCGCGGCATGTTGAAGACCTGGAACATGTGGTTGATATTTTCGACCTTCATGCTTTCCATCTTCGGCACCATGCTCACGCGGAGCGGATTGGTAAGTTCTGTTCATGCCTTCGCGCAGTCTTCTATTGGCGATTGGTTCGTTGCATTTCTCGGTATCATCTTCGTTGTTTGCCTCGTGCTTTATCTGCTAAATCACAAACACCTGCGCAGTGAACATAAACTGGAATCGTTGGTCTCGCGCGAATCGAGTTTTCTTTTCAACAATCTTCTTCTGCTTGTCGCCTGCTTTACCGTTTTGTGGGGGACTTTATTCCCCAAGATTTCTGAATGGGTACAGGGAACCAAAGTCACGGTCGGCGCGCCCTTCTTTAATCGCGTCAACATTCCAGTAGCTCTCTTATTGTTATTGCTCACGGCCATCGGTCCGCTGCTAGCCTGGCGCAGAACATCGCTCGAAAGCTTGCGCCGTAATTTCATGTTTCCCTTAATCGGCGCGTTAATCGTGGGAAGCATACTCGTCGCTTTTGGCATGAAGCCGTGGCAAGACCAGTCGTATTTTTATTCACTCATGACCATCATGTTGGCCGTGATGGTCGCGCTTACGGTCATTTCTGAATTTGTCCGCGGCGGCCGGGTCATCGGTCGGCATACCGGGCAAAATATTTTTGCTTCGATGTGGCAGCTCGCGCGCCGCAACACCCGTCGCTACGGCGGATACATCGTTCACTTCGGCGTGGTCGTCATCGTTATTGGATTTGCCGGCTCGGCTTTCAATCAGGACGCCGAAAAGGAGATGTCCTTCGGCGACAAGCTCACGATTGGCCCTTACACTTTGGTCTGCGAAACTTATACCGAAGATGACAATGCCAATTACGGCAGCCAGTGGGCCGTCATGCAGGTCTATAAGCGCGGCGCAAAAATCGCCACCATGACGCCCGAACGCCGCTTCTATAAAGCCAGCCAGCAGACCTCAACCATGGTCGCGAACCGCTCCACGCTGGCCGAAGATTTGTACGTTGTTTATGAAGGACAAAATCAAGATACTGGCCGCCCCATCATTAAAGTTTATTTGAACCCACTCGTAATGTGGATTTGGATTGGCGTCTGGATCATCCTTGCCGGAACCATCCTCGCGATGATTCCCAACGAACAAGCCCAAGCCGTGGCCGCGCGTGTCGCTGCGCCTGCCCGCCTAGCACAAGCCGAACCTGTCGGAGCGGGCGACTGATGCGCAAAGATCGATGCACGCGGGGGAAGGGCACGGCTTCCGCCGTGCCGAACGGCGATGCTTTTGGGTGGCGCAGCGCTTTAGCGCTGCGGTTCCCCGCGCTGAAAGAATTACGCGGCTTTAGCCGCAAAGCCTTCTCCTGCGCGCTGCTGTCCGTCGCCATACTGACTTTTCTCGCCGCCGACTCCTCGCCCGCCCGCGTCAATAATCTCGGCCACCGCATGATGTGCGTCTGCGGATGCAATCAGATTCTTCTGGAATGTAACCACGTCGGTTGCAGCTACTCCGACCGCATGCGAGAAGAACTCGTCGCTGCAGTGGACCGTGGTGACAACGACGACATGACGCTGCAATGGTTTGTACAGAAATACGGCACCACCGTCATCGCTGCCCCTACGAATCAAGGCTTCAATCGGGTTGCCTGGATCATTCCCTATCTTGTTCTCGCTTTAGGTATTGTGATGACAGCCGTCATCGTTCGCGCCTGGAGATCCAAGCCGTTGCTCGCGCATCCTGCGGCGGTGCAACCTGCGACTGGCCCTGATCTTGATCGCTTTCGCGCCCAAGCCCAACGGGAGACCGACCTGTGACCGCGCTTCTGTTCTGCGCCATGCTCACGATCGCTGCGCTGCTCTACATCTTTTATCTGCCCGGCACGCTCCGCCTTGGCCCAGAGAAAACCCGGCTCTCTTATCTGCGCGAACGCAAAGATGCGGTCTATGAAAACCTGCGCGACCTTAATTTTGATTACAAGGCCGGCAAACTTCCCGAGGCCGACTATCAAAGCATGAAATCATCGCTCGAAGAGGAAGCTGCTTCGATTCTTTCCGAGATGGAGCGCATCCAGCAAAACGCCGCATTGCGCGCTACGAAGATCAAAACCACACGAACTATCCGATGAAAATTCCGTCAATGCTAAAAGCTTTTCTATTGGTTGCGCTGCTCTGCGGTCTTGCCTCCGCGCAGACGCTCACTGGAAACGTCCACAACGGCACCACCAACAAGCCGTCAGTAGGCGATGAAGTCATTCTCATCAAGCTCGGCCAGGGGATGGAAGAAGCTGCGCACACAAAATCTGACGCGCAAGGCGGATTCACGCTCAAGCTCGACGACAACGGCCCGCACCTGATTCGTGTCGTCCATCAAGGTGTGTCCTATCACCAAATGGCGCCTCCGGGCAGCACGACTGTGGAAGTCGAAGTTTTCGACGTCTCAAAGAAGCTGGACGCCATCAGCATCACCGCCGACGTTATGCGTTTTCAAGCCAAGGACAATGAAATCGAGGGCATCCGCCTTTTTGCAGTGAACAATAGTTCACAACCGCCGCGCACGCAGATGAACGACCAGAACCTCGAGTTCTATCTGCCCGATGGTGCGCAGATCCAGCAAGCCATGGCCATGACCGCGGGCGGCCAGCCCGTCAACTCCGAAGCCATTCCGCAAAAGGATAAAAACCGTTATGCCTTCAACTTCCCACTGCGTCCCGGTGAAACGCAATTTCAGCTTGTCTATCACCTTCCGTACAGCGGCAAGTTGCAAATCAATCCTCGGCTGATTTATGGCACGCAGCATTTTGTCGTCATGCTGCCAAAAAGCATGAGCTTTGCAGCGAATGCCGGCACAAATTTCAAGGCAATGGATGATCCCCGCCAGGCCGATGCTACCGTCGAAGTAGTCACCAACGCCACACCCAATCAGCCTCTCGGCTTCACCATCAGCGGCGCGGGATTGCTCGAAGAAGCCAAAGACGACAGCGCTGGAACCCCAACGGCTGCGCCGAACAGTTCCACAGCTTCTGCCGCTGACCGCCCCGGCGGAGGACTCGGCCCGCCGATTGATGCACCCGATCCGCTGGAAAAATACCGCTGGTTGATTCTTGGCGGATTTGGCATCGTGCTCACCGCCGGCGGTATTGTGATCGCCGGACGCTCCAAAGCTGCCGGTAAGTCAGTGGATGAAGAGGTGGAAATTGATGAGCCCGTGATGGCCGCTCCGGCGAAGACGGCCCCGTCACGCTCATCTTTACTGCTCGAAGCTCTCAAAGATGAATTGTTCCAGCTCGAACTTGACCGCAAGCAGGGTAAAATTTCCGCTGAAGAGTACGAAAAAGCGAAGGCCGCCCTCGATCAAACTCTCGATCGGGCTTTGAAGCGTAACGCATAAGGGTGCCTCATTCTAAGATTCGTGCTCTTTACGAATTTAAGGGTGGCGAAGAAAGGTAAGTACATGTCCGAAGCAACGACCGAAACCGCCCGCATTGCCGATCAACTCCGCCGCGCCTTTGAAGGCGAAGCCTGGCACGGCGATTCTCTCTTTCAAATTCTTGACGGCATTAGCGCCGAGCAAGCTGTCTCCCGCCCCATTAAATCTGCGCATAGCATTTGGGAGTTAGTGCTGCATATTTCCACCTGGGACAACGTCTGCCGCCGTCGTCTTTTAGGTGAAGCGTTGGAGCCTCCCGCCGAAGAGAATTTTCCCGTCGTCGCCGATTCAAGCAAAGCCGCGTGGCGCCACGCCCTCGAACATGCCAAGCATCAACACATCGAGCTGGTGAAAGTTGTGGAAGCTTTCCCAGATTCCCGCCTCGGGGACAAAGTTCCCGGCAAGGAAGACGAGCCCGCTTATCACACGTTCTATTACATGCTTCATGGTCTGGTGCAGCACGAGCTTTATCACGCCGGGCAGATTTCCATGCTCAAGAAGTTGGTATAGCCGGTCTCTGTGTACATATTGCGTAGGGGCGGACGCCCCGTCCGTCCGGAACTCATAAACGTACATACACGGGCGTACTTTTATTCCCAAAATGGGAAACGTACGTACGAGCGTTTAGAGGGCCGTGGGGCGCGTTAAATTCCGCCGAGGCCTCGAAGGTCGTCCGAGACTCAAATCGTGCAACCTGGGGCATTCTGGATGCAAAAACAGGGCATTCGTGACGCCGTTTCAACTCCGATTCTTACCCTAGGAAATGCCTTACACGAAGCTTCAACAACTTACACGAAACTTCAACGACTTAGCGATGCCACATAGCCGGGCACCCTGAATCCCGCCCATGGGCGTAACATCTAATATTCAGGGGATGCCCTATGGGAAATACATTTAAAACTGCATTCTTGCTTACCGCGTTGACTCTGCTGATGTTGTTTGTCGGCCGCCTGCTTGGCGGCGAAAACGGCATGATTCTCGCGTTCCTGTTCGCCGCAGTGACGAACTTCATCGCCTACTTTTACTCCGACAAGATTGCGCTGGCGACCTATCGCGCGCAACCCGTGACCCGTGAACAACTTCCGCGCGTCTATGCGGTGGTCGAGCGCCTCGCGCAGAAGATGAACATTCCCATGCCGAAGCTGTATGTGATCCCCATGGACTCGCCCAACGCCTTCGCCACCGGGCGCAATCCGCAGCATGCTTCGGTTGCTGTGACGCAAGGCATTCTCAATCTATTGAACGACGAAGAGCTCGAAGGCGTGCTGGCGCACGAACTTGGCCACGTCAATAACAGAGACATTCTCATCAGCTCGATCGCTGCGACCATCGCCGGAGCCATCACCATGCTGGCCCGCTTTGGCTTCTTTTTTGGCGGCATGGGCAACCGGGAAGACCGCCGCGGCGGAGGCATGGGCGGATTGCTCATGCTCATCCTCGCCCCTTTTGCCGCCATGCTGATTCAGTTGGCTGTGTCGCGTTCCCGCGAATACGAAGCCGACGCCACCGGAGCGCACTTCACAGGCAATCCTTATGCGCTGGCCAGCGCCCTCGGCAAACTCGACGCTTATTCGAAGCGCCTGCCCATGGCAGCGACGCCTTCGACCGCGCATCTGTTCATTATTCAGCCGCTGCTGGGGATGAATTTCGGCAGCCTCTTCTCGACCCATCCTCCGATAGCGAAGAGAATCGAGCGGTTGACGGGAAGGCCCGCAGAATTTCAGGCATAAGCTAAAATATATTGCGATACTAATTAATACGTAGTGGCTATGTCCGAGCAAGGTGAGATCATCTCGCCAAAAAATCTGACAGCGTACAAGACCGTACGTCTGGGCCGATGGGCCATTCCAATCACCGCCGAAACGATGAGGAAAATCAAGATCGCAGGAGCAATAGCTCTATTTGCTCCGGCTTCTTGGCTTCTTGCCGAATTTTTCCAACTTCGGGGTTTCGTTAACCTAACTGCCTCGCGGATAATGCTTTTTTTCCTGTGGGTGTTTTTTGCCCTCGCGTGTTGGCTCATTCTTAGTCAACTCATTCGACGGAAGCTCTTCGTGGTGATCCTCAGTGGGCTACTACCATTTGCTGCCGTAATCGGCCTTGATCGGTGGGCTCAAGCGCCGCCTCAATCTGGAAATGCGCTACTATCGGGAACAACCGGAGCGAATTCTCCCACCATGCCCACCGCAGCGGAAATCGCCGCGGAAGTAGCAAAAAAGATCCCGCGTCAGCATGACGTACAAGCACTACCCTCTGAACAATTAACCACTGCCGACAAGGTCCGAGCTGAAGTTTCCAAAGCATTTAATGTCACAGATGGCACGCTTGGAATAGTAAATTTGAATCAAAGTCTAGAAGACAATGGTTCTAGCGTTGTGTGGGTGACTTATCCTTGGATACGGGACAATGCGGCCTCGCCTTTGGCTTTGCTTAGCTACATGGAAATTACCAATCTGACATCAATGCCGCAAACTATTAAGACCTATCAACTAGAAATTGAGACGAAGGATTGCGGATGGAATGCGCTGATACCGATTCCAATGCGAGGCGTGAACGTCTGGTATCTACTTAACGGACTGGAAAAAGCAATACAACTCGATTTCAAAAACAATGGACTCGACTACAAGTTACAATCTCCGATTCCAGCCGGCGGAACTGTAAATGGTTGGTGGATATTTGACTCCAAAAAAAAATGCGATGACAGTAAAGGTTCCAAATATCGCCAGCGTATCACCCTGGCGACATTTAGCGGTATCAAGTTTCAGCATACCTCTGCGTTTGACATTTTCGGCAAGCCGCAGCGTCCATTTCCATCGGAAGGCGTAACTTCCGGACCAACTTTCCAACTCGTTCCACATAGTGAAACAGACATCTCAAAATTCCGTAGAAGACTCTGGAGTTCTACTGATGTTAATAACTAACAGCAGTTAGCCCAACACAAACATTCATCGAATTGACGCGTCTAATAGAATGGAAGGCGTAGGGGTTTTCAGGTTTTCAGACAGATGTTCAGCCAATCTCAGCCCGACCCGGGAGTGCGCGGCAGGCTTCCGCAAATCGCTTCTCTTCTCGCTCATGGTGCGCTGCTGGTGTGGATGCTGCAAGGGCCGAGGCCTGTGATTCTTACTCCGACGAGTCTGAAAGCTGGCATTCAAAACGGAGCAGTCACCCAGCTCTATTGGCCGAACCGGGGCGGCGAGAGCGCGGCCACCTCTGAGGCGCAAACCAATAAACGCATGTCGCAGACGGCTTTGCTGAATTGGCGTCCGCCACATGAGACCAAGCGCCACCGGCAGGGACTGTCGGTTTCGACCGAAGACGCTCAAACGCAGAAGCTCACCGAGCAGGCAAGTTCTTTACCGCCAGTCGGTTCGCCATTTGGTTCGAGCGCTTACGGGTTGTACTCGGGCGCCGATGTTCGCCCGGCTCTGCCCGTGGTTTCGCGTGACCCGTTTGTGTATATCGGCGAACTCGGCGAGGGCGTGGAAGGCGATGTGGTGATTGAGATTACGATTGATGAGAAGGGCAATATCGTTGAAAAGAAAGTGGTTCAGAGCCTGAATCCGGTGGTGGATTTAAAAGTCCTCGCGGCTCTTGAGGGATGGCACTTCCAACCGGCGACAAAGAATGGCATCGCCATCGCGTCCAAGCAGGATGTTTCGTATCACTATCCGTCGGCGGCCATCCGGCCAAATTAGATTTTGAGCTTAGTTTAGGGAAGCAGGCCAAACGCGCGTTTTGCTGTGTCGCAAAGGGCGCGACACTTCGCGCGGCCTGCCCGGGTCCTTCGGCTCGCGCAAGAACGGCGCTCGCTCAGGATGACACTTTGTGGGGTACGCGATGACCTCCGTCACCGCGGAAAATGCCCATTTTCGATACAAAACTTGACATTTCTGCTAACATTTAATTGCGTTAGATTTGTATCGGTTGTTGAGCAGCAAGCTTACCGGCTCGTCCTGCAAGAAGTACCACCGATCCCTTCCAGCGTAATTAACCAACAAAGGAACAAGCATTAACATGGCAGAACAAGGAACAGTAAAGTGGTTTAACGACGCCAAAGGCTATGGCTTCATCAGCCGGCAGAGCGGCGAAGACGTTTTTGTGCACTTTTCGGCGATCCAGTCGAATGGCTTCCGCAGCCTGCAAGAAGGCCAGAGCGTCGAGTTTGACGTAACCAAGGGACCGAAGGGCTGGCAAGCTGAGAATGTTCGACCGCTGTAATTGGCGGTAACAAACTCCAAGTAGTAAGGCGTGCCCGCAGCCGCAACAAGGCCGGGCACGCTCTCTGAGACGAAATCCCACCTAGTTCAAGGAGCCTCTCTGAAGGACGAAACCAAAGCATCCTTTGCCATCATCCGGCACAACATTCGCACTTATGAATCTGGCGGAGTCATGATGGTCGTAAAAGGCCGAACGCAGGCCGAAGGCACTCTCATAAAGTTTGAAGCCGGGCAAGGCAGCGAAGACCGTCACGCCGGATGGCGCTATTTCATAGAAAAGACAGACCTAAAAGTCGGCATGGACCCGGCGATCGCCACCAAACTGCGGCAAACGCGGCTGGAGATGCGCGAGTCGCAGGAAATTGGTCCGGATACCGATATTCCATTTTCCCGGCAAAATTAAAATTACTGCGCTGTCGAGCTGCGCTCGACTTGGACGGGCGAGGACGCCCGTCCCCACACCAACATTTCCCAAGTTAGTGTCTGCGCTCGGTTTCGTGCAGAATGGTGCCGAAGCTGCGCCCGCCAAAGGTAAATCCCTCTTGCAGATGGCCGATGACGGCGATTTTTGCGCCTTCCGCTGGAACGCCATAACGGCTGCTGAGCACCCACATCGTGCCCGTCCCGTCGTCAATCTGGAAAATTCCACTGCCCATAGCTCCAAAGGAGCTGGTCACACGCCCGGCGATGCTGATTTCTTTTCCGGCATAGCGGCCGGGATCGCGGTTGATTTTAGCGATGCTCTCACGGGGAGGGCAGCCTGCAAGCATGAGACAGGCAACGGCGAGAAAGCTGATGGCGACGAGTTTGTTACGAAAATTGAGCAAGGGTCTCCTCCGGTGTTAAAAGAATAACGGAAATTGTGGCGGAGCCGAAACCCGGTTCATCGAAAGAAAAACGGGGAAGTCTTGATGCACCGGCCTGAAGCAGATTCCTCACCGCTGAAGCGGGTTCGGAATGACAAGGTGTTGAGTTCTATTTTGCTCGTGAGAGGTAACGTGCGATGATCGCAGTCTTAAAGCAGTTGTTCGGTTATGACGGCTGGGCGAACCGCGAGATCATTCAATCATTTGAAGCGGCGGAGAATTTACCCGCCAAGCCCTTAAAGCTGTTGGGGCACATTGTTGCCGCCGAAGTCCTCTGGTATGAACGCATTCAAGGCCAGAAGCAAAGCATGCCCGTCTGGCCGGAGCTGACTCTGGAACAATACAAGGCGGATGCCGAGCACATGGCCTGGCTTTGGCAGGAATATCTGCAACAGGGCGACGCGGTTCTGACGAAGGCGGTGAGCTACAAAAACAGCCAGGGCCAGAGCTGGAACAGCTCCGTGCAGGATATTTTGCTGCATGTGATTACACATTCGTCCTACCATCGCGGGCAGATTGCGGCGGAGATGCGCGCCGCCGGATACACTCCGGCATATACAGATTTCATTCACGCGGTGCGGAACAAGCTGATCGAATAAAAGAGGCCGCCCATATCGTGGTAACTTGGTTTGAACACAATCATTTACCAATTCCATGAGATATCTTTCCGTTATTTTGTTTTTCGTTCTCTCTCCACTATTAGCCGCAGCCCAACAAAAATATGATCCGTTGCCGGTTCCGCTTTCAAACAACGCGGTCGCGCGGGTTCATACCGGCAAACATGCCTATTTTTATTCGTTTATGGGCATCGGCGCGAAAAAGACCTGGGACTCGATCACCACCAACGCCTATGCCATGGATGAAGACACGGGCAAGTGGGCGGCGATCAATCCCGTGCCGGGAGCGGCGGGACGCATTGCGGCTTCTGCTGTTGCTGCGCGCGGGCAGGTGTTCTTGTTTGGCGGCTACACGGTGGACGCCCAAGGCGGGGAGATCACCG
>Ga0070734_10005506_pt1 | contig 11122 bp, 11 predicted proteins | sample Coa_R1_8_FD_66444 | JGI IMG/M metagenome (GOLD analysis project Ga0070734, IMG submission 66444) | Surface soil microbial communities from Centralia Pennsylvania, which are recovering from an underground coalmine fire - Coalmine... | ecosystem: Environmental > Terrestrial > Soil > Unclassified ...
GTTCCGCATTCAATTCGATGGAGGCCAGGAATTCGGTCACATCGCGCATCAGCGTCGTGAACGCGCGCGCTTTGAGCAGATACGCCGGGTCGTCATGCAGCAACTCGGCATATTCCTTAAGAGTGGATCCGCAGCCTGCCGCGTTCGTGATGATCGCGTCATAATCGCCGCCCACCACGGCATCGATATTGCGGCGCGCCAGGCGCCGGGCGTCCTCGCGCAGCCCGGCATGCACATGCAAGGCTCCGCAGCAACCCTGGTTTTCGGGGACGACCACCTCGCAGCCGTTATTTTGCAGCACGCGCACGGTGGCCTCGTTCAGCCGGGCGAACGAGATATTCGCGATGCATCCGGAAAGAAACGCCACGCGATAGCGCCGCTGGCCGCGCGCCGGAAATGTCCGCCCGATCTGGCTGAAAAAAAACGGCGGCTCAGCGGCCGGCGCCAGCCGTTCCACATCGCCGAGTCTCCCGAGCAGCTTGAGGAATCCCAACCCTCGCACCAGCGCCTTCACCCCGAACGATTCGTACAAATAGAGCAGCGAACCGGCAATCGTCAGCGCCGCCCGCGAGGTAAGAACGCGCCGAAACACGAAATTGCGGATGATGCGCGTGAAAATCCCGCGCCGCACGCGCGTTTCGATGTCGGCCCGCGCCGCTTCCACCAGCCTCCCGTACTGTACGCCGGAAGGACACGCCGTCTCGCAGCCCCGGCACGCCAGGCACAAATCGATGTGCTCCAGATACGACTTGGTGACGGGTGCGCCTTCGGACACCTGGACCATCTGGTAGATGCGTCCGCGGGGCGAATCCATTTCCAGTCCCAATTCACGGTACGTGGGGCAGGCGTTCAGGCACAGACCACAGTGGACGCAGCGGTCGAGATCCACCTGCTGCGGTCCGTACGCGGATTTTTCAGATGAGACGATAGAGGCGGCCACGGTTCAATAGATTCGAGGGGTCAAACAAATTCTTGATGCGCTTCATAATCTCCAGATCGCTGCCTGGGGCGGGCCACAGGTCCAGCGCCCGCTTCTTGGCTTCCGGAGCAAATTCGATGACGGCTTTCCATCCTTTGGCAACCGCGTCGGAGACCCAGGCGCCGGCCGCTTCGGCTTGCTCAAAGTAGCCGTAACAAACGCCTGAACCGGCGCGCGCGAGGGCGGGTCCGGGAAACGACCCAATCACCGCCTCCACTCCCTTCAGCGTACATGAGACGCGCACGACCGCGCCATCCGCATGCCGCTCCAGATGCCGCGGCGTCAGGTTCTCGATATGGCGCCAGAGAGTCTCCTGGCGGTAGTCCTCGAGCACCACCCCGGTCGAGATGTCCGCCAGCTCGCGCTCGTAGCGCTCCAGCGCGGCCGAGTTTCCGCCGGCGCGCAGAGCCAGCGTCCACCCGCGGCTGCCCAGCGCGCCGGCCGCGTGGGGATTGAGCAGATCAATCGCCGAAGGAGTAAGCACACCGCGGATAATCCGGTCGCGCGCCGCAATCGCACCCCCCAGGGTATCGAACACCAGCAAAAAACTGCGCTCGCGTTCCGGACACGGAATCAGCTTAAAATTTACGATCGCAATCGCAGCCAGAGTCCCGAACGAGCCGATCATGACCTTGCCCATGTCGAGCCCCGCGACGTTCTTCACCACCATGCCGCCGGTCTGCACCAGTTTGCCATTAAGCGTGGCGAACGTCATGCCAATCACCAGGTCGCGCGCGGTGCCGTAAAGCCGCCTCCGCGGCCCATGGGAATTGGCGGCGATCACGCCCCCCACGGTCGCGTTTTCGGCAAACGGCGGGTCCAGCGGCACCATCTGCCGATGTTCGGCGAGCCGCTGCGTCAGGTCGCGCCATCGTAACCCCGCCTGCACGCTAATGGTGAGGTCGTGCGGTTCATACTCGAGCACCCCGTTCAGCGCGTTCGTCGAAATGCACACGTCCGCCTTCTCGACCGGGCCTGCCATGCGCCGCTTGGTCAAGTTTCCGGAAATCCCGATAGTGCGGCCGCGCGAAGCGGCCTCCTGAAGTGTCTCCGCCAGTTCGAGCGGAGTTTTGGGGACGTGCACTTCTATAATGATAGGCCATGGCGACTCTTTACGCCGGAACTTCCGGCTTTGCCTACGCGGCCTGGAAACCCGTGTTCTATCCCGCGAAATTGCCCTCGAACCAGTTCCTAAAGCATTACGCCGATCGCCTCAATTGCGTCGAGATCAATTACACGTTCCGCCGGCTGCCGGCCGCTACCACCCTCGAAAGCTGGGTTCAGCAGACAGCGGCCGGGTTCGTGTTTGCCGTCAAGGCTAATATGCGGATCACGCACATCTTGCGGCTGAAGAACGCCGAGCAGGCCACTGAGATCTTCTTTAAGGCGATTGATCCGCTCCGCACCTCCCGCCGGCTGGGTCCGGTTCTGTTTCAATTGCCGCCGGCAATGAAGTGTGACGTCAGCCTCCTCAAAAGCTATCTGGACCTTTTGCCCAAAGGCATGCGCTACGCCTTCGAGTTCCGGCACCCCTCCTGGCTGGTCGATGCCGTCTATTCCGAGCTCCGCCAGCGAAACATCTCGCTCTGCGTCGCGGAATCCGAACGGCTGGAAGTGCCGGAAGTGATCACCGCCGATTTTGTGTACTACCGTCTGCGCAAGCCGGACTATACCGAAAAAGATATCGAAGCGTTCGCCTCGCGCGCCCAGGAGTTACTCGCGGCGGGCCGCGACCTCTACCTGATGTTCAAGCATGAAGAGACCCCCGAGGGTGCGCTGAATGCGGAACTGCTGCTCAAGAAGGCGTCGTGACAATCGCTCGCATTCTCGATCGCCTCGAAAAGCACTATGGCAAGTTGAAACCCGTTGCTCCCACCGCGGCGTACGAAATGGTGGTCTACGCGAACTGCGGCTATCCGGCGAATGATGCCACGTGCGCCGAGGGCTACGACGCATTAAAACAGAGGGTGGGCCTCCGGCCCGATCAGATTCTCTCTGCGCCCGATAAAGAGCTGGCCGCGGCTTTGCGGTCCGGCGGAATCTTTCCTGAGTTGCGCGCGCAACGTTTGAAGGAGATCGCGGCCCGGGTGCAGGGGAAATTCTCGGGAGACCTCGCCGCCGCGCTCCAAAAGCCGCTGCCCGAGGCCCGCAAGGTACTAAAGCAGTTTCCGACCATCGGCGATCCCGGCGCCGACAAAATTCTGCTGTTTACGCGAATCGCACCTATTGCCGCGGTGCCCTCGAACTGCGTGCACGTACCGCTTCGCCTGGGGATCGGCAAGGCGTACCAAACCTACACGAAGGACTACAAGTCCGCTCAGGACGCCCTCGCCGCCGAACTGCCCCGGGATTGTAGCGCCCTCCTGCGCGCCTACCTGCTCCTGCAGCGCCACGGCCAGGAGTTGTGCAAGCGCTCGCGCCCGAAGTGCGGAGCCTGTCCGGTCACTGCCGAGTGCCGGTATTACCAGGCGACCCGTTAAGCGCCGATACATGCGACGAAGCTGAGGGGTCAACACCACGCCTGCCGGAGCACGGCTGCATGGCCGCCCATACCTAGCGTGGTATTCTCCTAGAACCGGCGATGGAAAAACGAGTTCTAGGGAAAACCGGGATGCGAGTCGCGGTCCTCGGCTTTGGTGCGGCCGAGATCGGCTACGAGAATGTCCCCTTCGATAAGGTCGAGCGCCTGCTGCATTCCGCTCTGGACGCCGGTCTGAACATCATCGATACCGCGGAGTGCTATCCAGGCAGCGAAGAGATGATCGGCCGCGCTCTCAGCCGCCGCCGCGGCGATTTCTTTCTGTTCACCAAGTGCGGCCACGCCTCCGGATTCGACCTCCCCGATTGGGACCCGCGCATGCTGGAAATGCAGATCGATCGCAGCCTGCAACGTCTGCGCGTCGATCAGGTGGATTTGCTTCAGCTCCACAGCTGCTCGCGCGCGATTCTGGAAAGCGGCGATGCGATTCGCGTCCTCCAGAAAGCGCGCGACGCCGGCAAAACGCGCTTTATCGGCTATAGCGGCGACGGCCAGGATGCCCTCTACGCCATCCAGACCGGCGCCTTCGACACGCTCCAGACTTCGGTCAGCATCGCCGATCTCCAAGCCATCGATCTCACCCTGCCTCTCGCGGTTCAGCGCAACATGGGTGTGATCGCCAAACGACCCATTGCCAACGCCGTATGGAGAACCGGAGCCAAGCCGGCCAGCCCCTATCATCACGAATACTGGCGGCGTATCGAGCTGCTCGAATACGATTTTCTGCGCGGCGGCGTCGACCAGGGTGTCTCAATCGCCTTGCGATTCACGCTCGCGCAGCCCGGTGTCGCCACCGCCATCGTCGGAACCGCCAACCCGGACCGCTGGGCCGCCAATGCGAGGCTGCTCGAGGCAGGCCCGCTGGGTGCCGCTGAGATCCAAGCCATACGCCGCCGCTGGGCCGCCGTCGCGCAGCCCGATTGGATTGGACAAACCTGAAAACGTGGTTGTTGCCGGCCGCTGCGCGGCATTATAGTTGGGGTGGGAATGAATCTTCCGAACACGCTGACCATTCTCCGCATCTTCTTTGTCCCGCTGCTGGTCGCGGCCCTGGTACAGGAGAACGTCTCGTTCCGTATTGCGAGTATTTTCGTCACCAGGGAGTGGCTGGCGCTGGCGATCTTTCTGGTGGCCGCCGCCACCGATTTGCTCGATGGTTACCTGGCGCGCCGCTGGCGTCAGGTAACTACCATCGGCACGCTGCTGGATCCTATCGCCGACAAGCTTCTGGTTTCCGCGGCGCTCATTTCGCTGGTTCAGGTTCGCGTTCTCCCTGGTTGGATGGCCATCCTGATCGTCGCCCGCGAGTTCGCCGTCTCGGGTTTGCGCAGCATCGCCGCCGCGGAAGGCTACACCATCAAAGCGAGCGACCTGGGCAAAACCAAGATGCTGTCACAGGTCGTCGGCATCTCCGTCATGATGCTCAGCATCGGTAACCGGGCGCTGCATTTTCCCGGCATGATCCTCATGTGGACGGTTGTCGTTTTTGCCGTCCTATCCGCCTTCAGCTACTTTCGCAAGTTCTGGCACAAGGTGGATGAGGGCGTCAAGAAACGCCGCCGCCGCGAGCTCCTGCAATTGGAACGCAAGCGGCAGCGCAAGCCGCTGCGGCATCAGAGCGGATTGGGAGATTCAGTCGGCGGCGCCGGGCTGGGCACTTCCGGCGGCACGATTTGGAAGCCGCCTGGCGTGAGTTGAATCGTCCGCACCGCTCCCTTTGCGCCCAGCGGCCCGATCGGCTTCCCGTTCAAGCGCACGTCCACTCCTCCCGCGTTGCCGAGCTTCAATATCACGTTCCGGTTGGCGGTCACGGTGTGCGCCTGATTGGCTTCCAGCACGCCGGAAAATGAAAACTGGCCATCGGCCCGCATCCAGATCCACGAGGCTTCCTGCGCCAGAACTTCTACCCGGACCGCGGCATTGGGATCAGCTTCGGCCGCCGGAGCGGTCACGCGCGCTGCCGCCGCCGGAACCGGGTTCGCGGTCTCCGTCTGCGGCAGCGCTTCCGTCTTCTCTGCCGCCGGCGCTGAATCCGCCGGAGTCTCGGGCGCCGGCTGCGGGTTCGGCTCACTCGCCGGCCGCGTTTCGGGCTTCGTCGCCGCCGGTGGAATCACATGCGCCGCCGCTGGATGCCGCGCCCGCTGCCACCACGCGTATGCGCCCGCGCAAGCCAGCATCACCAGCAGCATCAGCACCAGTGCGCCGACTGAAGACGACCAGCGCGCGCCCCTATCGCCGATCGCCTGCCAGCCCGACATCCGCGGCAGCGGAATCTCCGCCGCCGGCTCGTTCACCGGGTGCCCGCTCTCGAATGCCTGCGGCGTTGGTTCCAAGACGTCTTTTAGTTCACTAATGATTTCGTTTTCGTTCAGTTCCAGCAAGCGTGCGTATTGGCGTACAAAACTGCGCGCGAACACGCCGCCCGGAAGCTTATCGAAGCGCTCTTCTTCGATGGCCTTCAGCATGCCGGCAGAGATCTTCAGTTCGTCGGCAATGCGGTTCAGCTCGAGATTGCGCTGCAACCGCGCGCGACGCAAGGTCTCGCCCACGGATGTCATGCCGGTTTGTACCTGGCCTCTAACTTTATCATACTACAGGACCTATGCATCACCGGCCGGTCCGTGGACAAATACCTCGACCGAACCTGCTAGCATAGGCGTTTCCCGGCCCTGAGGGCCGCGCCGCGGATCGAAAGTACGTTACCTCACAACTCCCTTGGACGGCGTCATCGTAGTTGATAAACCAGAGGATTGGACCTCCCACGACGTGGTCGCCAAAATGCGCCGCATCGCCGCGACCCGCCGCGTCGGACATCTCGGCACTCTCGATCCGATTGCTACGGGCGTGCTGCCGCTGGTGATTGGCCGCACCACGCGCCTGGCGCAATTTTACACGCGCGCCGACAAGATTTATGAGGCCACGGTGCGCTTCGGCTGGTCCACCGATAGTTATGACCGCGCCGGAACCCCCACTAGCGAAACGCGTGATGTTCAGCCCGGCGCCGACGAAATCCAGCGCCTTCTGGAAAAATTTCGCGGCGAGATTCTACAGACCCCGCCGCCGGTTTCGGCTAAGAAAATCGCCGGGCGGCGAGCCTACCAACTCGCGCGGCAAGCTGTTGCCGTGGAACTTCAGCCCGTTCCCGTTCAGATCTACGAGTTGACTCTGCTGGACGTCAACGGCCCCGATGTGCGCTTGCGGGCACATTGCTCGGGCGGCACCTACCTGCGCTCCATCGCGCATGAATTGGGTGTTCTGCTGGGCTGCGGAGCGCACCTGCAGGAATTGCGCCGGACCGCCAGCGCCGAATTCTCGCTCGCGCAGGCGCGCACCCTGGCGCAGCTCGAAGCGCTGGCCGCCGACGAACGCCTGCTCGATGCATTCGTTCCCCCCGACAGTCTGCTACCCGACTTTCCCGCCGTTTTCGTGGATGACCTGACCGTCACCCAGATCCGCAACGGCCGCAATTTCGCCGCATCCCCGTTCCGCGCCAATCCCGCCGCCCGGCACGTGAAAGCTCTAAACCGCCAGGGCGAATTGATCGCCATCGGCGAAGCCGTCCTGCCTCATGTTTTTCATCCCGTCGTCGTCCTCTAAGTGTCTGGGCCCGATTACGCCCCGCGGTGGCTTGCTAAAATGAGTAGCGAATGTTGAAGCGCTTCATCTTCTGGGACTTCAAGCGAGGGAGCTGGCAATATGACGTCATGGTCGGCGTCATACTGGCCTTCATCTTCTTAACGCCGCGGGCCTGGTTCCGCGACCAGCCGCGCACGCCGACCGCCAGCAGTATTACACCCATACCGGCTGAAAAAGGCAGTTCCGTTTTCTTCGTGAATACCGAACTGCTCGCCGGAGTTCCTGAAAACCAGCGCACTGCGCAATTGACCAAAATGCTGCGGCTTCGGGCGGCCAACCCCCAGCTCGAGGTCACCCGCGTCGAGCCCGTTCTCGATTCGGAAGGCGGCTTGCAAGGCTATATGGCGTTTGCGCGGCCATGAACTTCTTGCACTCGCGCTTTTTGTTACTCTCTTCGGTGTTGGCGGCCACGGTACCGAACCTCGCCGCCGGCTCGCTGGAGGCGACGTTCGCCAAAATGGATCGCGCGGCTTCCATGTTTTCCGGCGTTACCGCCGATCTCCGCCGCCTCAATCACATGGCGCTGCTGAATGAAGATACCGCCGAAACCGGGACGTTTCGCATGAAACGGACCAAACGCGATGTCCGCGTGCTCTTCGACATTAAACAGCCCGAGCCCAAAGCCTACTCCTTCGATGGCAAAAAACTCGAGGAATACCTGCCGGCCGAACAAACGGTCCAGGAATACGATGCCGGCAAGTACAAATCCCTCGCCGATCAGTTTCTGCTGTTGGGCTTTGGCACTACCTCGAAAGAGTTACAGGCCGAGTACACCATTTCCCTGGGAGGTTCAGAACGCATTGCTAATGAACAAACTACGCGTCTTGAGCTAATTCCGAAATCCAAGGAACTGATCCTGCATCTACCTAAAGTGGATCTGTGGATTTCCGACCAGACGGGTGTGCCGGTGCAGCAAAAGTTTTATAGTCCCGGCGGAAATTACAATCTTGCCACGTATAGCAACATCATGCTCAATCCCAACTTGCCGGATTCAGCTGTCAGGCTGGACCTGCCTAAAGGCGTGACGCGTCAGCACCCCCTCAAGTAAGCCGAATCATGAAGACCAAAACCAGCGCCGAAAGGCTGCTCTATCTCGACTGGCTGCGCGGATTAGGCGCGGTTATCATGCTTCAAGGTCACGTCTTCCATTCCTTCTTGAAGCCCGAATTGCGTAGCGGCGGCCCTTTCATGATGTCGCAGTTCGTCGGCGGCATGCCCCCTGCCATCTTTCTGTTTCTCACCGGCGTCACGCTCGCGTTTTTGATGGACAGCACGCAGCGTAAAGGCCTGCAGCCCGATGCCCGCTACCGCGCCGCGCTGCGCCGCGCCGGGTACCTCTTCGTTCTGGCTTGTGCGTTCCGCCTGCAGATGTGGATTTCCGGTTGGCCTGCGCCGTGGACCGATCTCCTGCGCGTCGACATCCTCAACGCCATGGGCTTTTCCGTCGCCGTGCTTTCGGTTATGGCCCTCTTCCGCACCGTCGAGCGCGCCCGCCTCTGCGCCATCCTCGGCCTCGCCATCGCGTTTGTTTCGCCTCTGGTGTCGCAGATGAACTGGTCGTGGGCGCCGGCGCTTCTGCGCAGCTATATCGTTCCCGATTACAATTCGTTCGGCTTCTTTCCGTGGGCGGCGTATCTGGCGTTCGGTATTAGCGCCGGCAGCATCATTCGCGTGATTTCTCATGATTCCATCGAGCGCGTCATGCAATGGGCCGCGCTGCTCGGCGGAGCCCTCGTCCTCGCCAGCCAGTATTTTGCCAATCTGCCGTTCTCGATCTATGCGCAGTCCGAGTTCTGGCTCAACAGCCCGGCTCAGGTGCTCATCAAGCAGGGCGTCACGCTCCTGCTGGTGGCTTTCGCGTTTCTATGGACGCGCTGCATGCCCGCCGGCGCCTGGAGCTGGATTCGCCAGTTCGGCACCACCTCGCTACTGGTCTACTGGGTGCACGTCGAGCTGGTCTATGGCCGCTGGCTCTGGTTCTTCAAAAATAATCTGAACCTGGTGCAGACCTTGATCGCGGTCGCGGCTGTGGTTTTGTTTATGCTCGGAATCTCGCTCGCCAAGACCCGACGCCACCGCATCGCCGTCGCCCTCGCCAATATGGGTTGGACCTTCGGCCCCAAGCCCGAGCGCGTACCCGGCGATTAGTCATCCGGGGCACAGACCATCGTTTTCGTGAACGCGTAAACCCGTTGGGGGACCCCGGACAGCCGTCCTTCGCCGTTTCTCCGCCCCCCTCTGGGCCCTTCTAGCCCGGAATGGGGGCTGCATTTGTCCCCTCACTCGTGTAGAATCATCAAGGACACTGTACCTGTCGCTAGGTAGGTTGGCGCAGGTCGGAGGGGAGATGGAATCTGGCGCTGGCCGCTCCGGACCAGGGTGATCGGAAGCCGCGCACGCTGCAGCATCTCCTCAAGGAAGGAACGCACATGAGAGCTTCATGGATGACCCGCCGCGTTGTCATCGCGAGCGCGGTCCTCGCACTGGCTTCCGGGACGGCTTTCGCCGCACCCGCACTCAATCAGCCTCAAGTCACTTTCTCGAAAGATATCGCGCCGATCTTTCAGGCCAAGTGCCAGGAGTGCCATCAGCCGAATTCGATCGCGCCGATGTCTCTCATCACTTATAAGGATGCGCGTCCCTGGGCCCGTTCCATCAAGGAGCGCGTGGCCACTCACCAGATGCCACCGTGGCACATCGATCGCAGCGTCGGCGTGCAGAAATTCAAGAACGATATTTCCCTGACCGACGAGCAGGTCGCCACCATCGTCCGCTGGGTCGATGAAGGCGCCCCCGAAGGCAATCCCAAGGATATGCCGCCGCCCAAGCCGCTCGTCACCGACAACGAGTGGAAAGGCGTCCGCGATGGCTACGGGCAACCCGACCTCGTTGTGAAATCGCCCGAGTTCACCATGCCCGCGCAGCATCAGGATGTCTGGTTCCGTCCCATGTCCGACATCGCGCTCAGCGAGCCGCGCTGGGTCAAGATGGTCGAGATCCGTCCGACCAATCTCAAAGGCCGCCGCATCCTGCATCATTCGATCGCCTACCTCGTGCTGAACAACGATCCCGATGCCGTCAGCAAAGGTACCGCGAACGGTCCGCGCCGCGGCCCCGACAGCCCCGATGACCTCGTCAACCGCCGTCCGCAGCTCATGGAATGGGCCATCGGCAAAGGCTACGACCTCTATCGCCCCGGCACCGGCAAGCTGCTCCTCCCCGGTGAAAAAATTTCCTGGGATCAGCACATCCATGCCGTCGGCGAAGAGATCACCGCGGGTTCCGAAATCGGAATCTGGTTCTACCCGAAAGGCGAGGAGCCCAAGAAGCGCAGCTACCTGATCGGCTTCACCGGCATTCGCCAGGGCCAGCAGCTCGACATTCCGCCGAACTCTTACGCCCAGACCGAAGGCTTCACCGTTCTCAAAGAGAACACGCTCATCGAGAACTTCCAGCCGCATTTCCACCTCCGCGGCAAATCGATGGAAGTCGAAGCCATCCTGCCCGATGGCAGCAACCAGGTCGTCAGCTACGTTCCGAATTTCAACTTCAATTGGATGACCAACTACATCTACGCCGATGACGCCGCCCCCGTGTTTCCCAAGGGCACGGTCATTCATGTCACCGCGTGGTATGACAACACCAAGAACAACAAGAACAACCCTGATCCGGACCAGTGGGTTGGTTACGGCGACCGCACGGTCGACGAAATGGCCCACGCCTGGATGAACGTCGTCTACCTCACCGACGACGAGTTCAAGACGTTGCTTGCCGAGCGCAAGTCGAAAACGCAGACGGCCGCGGCAGCACCCAACCTGCAATGAATCGGCTCCCCGTACTCTTCGCCGCCGGCGCGCTAATCGCCGGCGGCGTTCTCCTGTTTGCACAAACGGAACAGGCCAGCATTCCACAGCCCCGCCGCCAGTTCGGCTCCAGTGTCACGGGGGCCTTCGAGGGTTGGTTTCCCA
>Ga0070734_10005507_pt1 | contig 11121 bp, 8 predicted proteins | sample Coa_R1_8_FD_66444 | JGI IMG/M metagenome (GOLD analysis project Ga0070734, IMG submission 66444) | Surface soil microbial communities from Centralia Pennsylvania, which are recovering from an underground coalmine fire - Coalmine... | ecosystem: Environmental > Terrestrial > Soil > Unclassified ...
AAGCATTTTCCGCATAGTGGTCAAAGGATATAACTCCTCGAGTGTGCGGCCTAACGAAAACCGGCAAGAGGCCTCCAGATACGATATGCGGGCGAAATCCAGCGGTGAGCGGACTGGCTCTCCGGGATACGTCGCACGCCACAGACAGTGGCAATGGGATCGAATCCGCTCACGGCCCGCTGGAAGCCGCTCTTGAAGAAACGAGTTCGATCACCGGAATTCTGTCGGTAAATTTCTATTTTCGGCTGATGCTGGACCCAGCAGTTAATGGCTAGAATTGCCTTTGCGTTTTTCGTTCTCGCCGCATTTTTCGTCCGTGACCTGCGCCTGCTCGCGACGGCCGGCCGGAGTCGAATTGCGACCGCATGTGCAGCCTACGCGGTACTGTTTTTCCTGTATGCGGCAGGCGTCGGCTTCTGGCTGCATTTTGTTCACATTCAGAAGCCCGATCTGATAACAATCGGTGGTGCGACTTGGACGGCGATCCTGACGGTCCATTTATCCATTTGGGGCATCACGTGGCAGATGTCCCGAGGCTGGGCCGCGCGCTGGGTATGGCTGGTGTCCCTTGTTCCAGCTCCAGCGGTTTTGCTCTCGCTCTGTTTCGCCGCGGGGGCACTGCCGGCATACATTGGGATCAGCCTGGGGTTGATGAGCCTGCCCTTGTTCAGCCTGACTTGGATCGCCTTGATGGTGCCCCTGGCGTATGAGATTGTTTGGACAGCTCCCAGCCATCCTTTCCTGTCGCCGCACTTCGTGGCGCGTTTGTTTCTGCAGCTGGCGCACGCTCTGAATTGGGACCGGTCCAGTGCGAAGAGTCCGCCGTAATGCTACCAATGGAGGAGCTGACGAACGCTCCGAGCCTGTCTCTTGCTGGCGATGAACTCCAGATCGTTCGTCAGCGTAATTAGCCACCTTTGACTGCTGAGAGCGCTCATTTTGCGAACGTGATCCACGTTGACCATGGCGTTGCGATGTATTCGGCGGAAGTTGGTGTTCATGAGCCGCTCCTCTAAAACTTTGAGGGTCTGAGTGGCCTCGAACTTCCGCTTCAGCGTGATAATCCAAACCACGTCTCCTTCCGCTTGGAAGGCATAGATCTCTTCGGCAGAGAGCAGGAAAAACTCCTCTCCGGCGCGTCCGACAATCCTTTTGATGCGGGGGCTGGTGGGAGGGTCCGCGATCTCCTGCAGGTGCGCGAGCCTCTCCACTGCCTCTCTGCCCGTAAAACGTCTGGCCCGCTCGATAGCCTCGGCCAGACGCTCGTGTCCCACGGGCTTCAGCAAGTAATCCACGGCGCCGGCTTCGAATGCCTCCAGGGCAAATTTGTCATAGGCCGTTACGATCACAATGACGGGCAGGTTCTTTCCGTGCTTCAGACTTCGGACGACTTCCAGTCCGCCCATGACCGGCATCTGCAGATCCAAGAGAACGAGATCGGGATGATGCTTGGCGATCTTTTCGAGCGCCGCTGAACCGGTGTCCGCCTCGCCGACGATTTCTATGTCGGCCATCGATTCCAACTCTTCCCGCAGTACTTTGCGAGCGATCGGCTCGTCGTCCACAATCAGCGTCTTCAAGCTCATGCTGCGGCCTAGGGGCTCATCATCACTTAGCACAGGTAATCGGGCGCGCCCTACGGTTTTCGCATGAGCGGGAAGAATGGGTTGGCAAGCGAACTCAAATTCCTGATGAGTGGACATCTCTAGACTCGCGCCGGAACTTCCAAAGTCTGCTTCAGCGGCAGCGTAAAGCCGACGCTGGTGACATGGTCCCGAACATTCACTTTGATCTGTGTTTCTTCGCCGTAGCACAACGCCAGTCGACGGCGCACATTGGCCAGGCCGATTCCGTCGTTCGAGCTGGTCATACGGCGCATATCGCAGTCTCCGGAATTGGAGACAACGATCGAGATGGCGTCAGATTCCCTGCGGATTGCCAGATGGACAAACCCCTCGCCTGCTCTGGCCGCAACACCGTGTTTCACGGCATTCTCCACGAGCGGTTGAATGGAAAGGACCGGAATCGTATAGTGCAGCGCCGCGCTATCGACAGCCATCTGCGTATGCAATTTGTGGCCCAGGCGCAGTTCCTCGATTTCCAGGTAAGCCCGGATAATTCGCAGCTCCTCTTCAACCTCGATAAAGGGTCGTTCCGACTGAAGGAAATAGCGAAACACGTCAGAAAGATTCAAGACCAGGCGCCGTGCTTCAGCATTGCCTCGATCGATGGTTCCGTAAAGAGTGTTCAGCGAATTGAACAGGAAGTGCGGATTGATCTGGGCCTGCAGGGCTTTGAGTTCCGCTTGCGAGACCAGGCTCTGCATCTGGCTGCTGCGAAACTGCTCCACATGTTCCACCATTGCAGAGCCCAGGCGTCCCAACACGGCAATGTCTTCGCTCAGGTACCGGCGGCCGCCATCGCGCGGCCCCAAGAGCAAATACTGGATGTCGCCACGCGAGAACCGTAACGGAAAAACGGCTTGAACCCAGGCGGGCAGCGTCGCGCTCTTTAATTCGAAAACCGCGAGCGGAATTGCGAACGGTCCGACATTCAGAAGCCCGTCTGAGCTCAAAGTGAACCGGGTGGCGCGAAGGAAGCGGGCGATCACCTCCGCTCCGTTATGTAGATACTCGGGTTCGTCGTGAGCGGCCCGGCTGAGGTGTTGCAGCTCCTGCAATGGTTCGTCAACATTCGAACGCAGGAAGACGACGCGGGTCAGCAGCCCTTGCATACGGTTCCGGACGTATACAAAAGCCGTGAGTAACAGACACGCCGAAACGAAAAGCAGTCCGGCATCGAACGGATGTTGGATATGTCCGGCCAATCCCGGCGACTCTACAACCCGGATGGAGGCCAGCAGCGCCGCCGCCGCGAGCGAAGCGTTCAGAACAAATCGCAAAAAGACATCGAACAGGAGAAAGCGATAATCCTGCAAGAGCACAATAATCGCGAGGGGAATACCGGCGTGATGTAATGCGGCCTCTCCTAACCAGGCGTGGCTCGGATGGTCCGAGTTGAAGTGAGCAAAGGAGATCGCGAGAAGAAAGAGGCCCATCGCGCCCGCCAACCTGGATGCAGCGGGGCGGTTCTGCTCCCTCATCTCCAAGAAGACGGAGAGAGCCGTTAACCCCGCGAACCCTAAGGTTACCAACAGCAGCGCAGCGTAATGAAAACGCGGAGCCTCTGTCAGCAAGTCTGCAATATGCAGCACCACGGCTATTCCACTAACTATGTACCCGCTTACCCACATGGCACGATGACGCGATTCAAGATGGATGTGCAACAGCACGGCGGGCAGCAGGCTCAATGCGGAAAAACTCGCCGCGACAATGAGATCTGCAGCCGTGCCGCTTGCAGGCCCCGAGGCTAGGGCCACTAGCGACCCTACATTCCACAGCATCGCCAGAGCGGCTGCCAAGGCGGGCAAAATGCTGCGTTCCTCGCCCGCGCGGCGCCAATTCAACAGAAACAGGTAAAGAAGAATGCTAAATAAGACTGTCCCGGCGCTGTGCCCGATCGTATTCACTAGAACAGGTTCGTGAATGCTGAGCCAATCCGGCATTGATAACCTCGGCGATTCCTCCGGGCCCTTCCCGACCGCTTGGAAGTCGGTGACACAGCAATCCTAACGCGACCAGGGTATGGAATCCAAACTCCCTGACTCCAGGGCGCGCTCTCACGCGGCAATTAGATCATTCATCGCTGTTTTTAGTCCTCGCGCCGGAAAATCGTTCGTCGCGATCAGCCGTCCATATATTGTGGTTTTGTGCGCAGCCCACTCACGCGCGGACGAACGCTGCCGATCTCAAAGAGCGAAGAGCGCCGCACGTTAATCATTTTGATTGTGGCTGCTTGTGTTCCAGTTCTCGGCGCAGTCTGCGCGGTCACTTTAAGTAGTCATCCAGATCTTTCCGGGCTCTCTCCGTTGAAGGAGCAAGTCGGGCCTTACGTAATCCTTGGATGGCCTCCGCTATTGCGTGATCACTCGCATTTCTTGAACGCCCGCACATCCAGCCTCTCTGGGGCTCTGATTCAGGTTCTCGGGTATATGACGGATGGGGCTCAGCCAATTGCTACGGGTCAACTAGTCAAGAGATTCGTTCTACTGCCCGATGCCGGCAACCTCTTGCACCCTGCGCACAGGTTCGGGGACCAGATGATTGCAGTCAACTTGGGCGACACCAATCTGATCCGGTTCTTTCCCGGACGCCTTGTTTGGGTGTGCGGAACGTTCCAGGCTACGCCGGGCGACCCGACCGGCGGCGAGCCTCTTTATGCCCTTGGCAACGCGAGCGCGGAACTCGCAAGCAAGGACGATATTCGCAAGTATTTTAGGCCCTATTAACTTGAGAGGCCCGTCTCAGCTACCAGTAGGTATCGAAAAGGAATCATCAATGTCATCGACAAGGGCAGGATTTGGAGGGACAGGCCATGTCGGAGTCGCATGAGCACCATTACGAATCCCACTGGGGCGAGCACGTGGACTGGGTTGAATTGGGACGCATTGGGTTTGTGGGACTGGCAATCACCGTCACGTGGCTACGGCTCTGGCAGCCAATGCCGCACTTCGATGTCGCGGGCTTTGCCGCTGTCTTGATCGGCGGTTATCCCATATTTAGGGAGGCTTTTGTCGATCTCCTTTCGCGGCGCATGACGATGGAGCTCTCCATGACGATCGCGCTAGTGTCGGCACTGGCGATCAAAGAAGTGTTCACCGCGCTGGTGATTGTGTTCTTTGTCCTAATCGCCGAAGTCCTTGAGGAACTGACAGTGGGCCGGGGACGCCGTGCGATTCAGGATCTGCTGGATCTTCTGCCTCAGCAGGTGGAACTGCGGCGTGGGGATGGCGTCCAATCCGCGAGCTTGACCGAGTTACGAATAGGCGACGTAGTCCTGGTCCGGCCCGGCGGTCGAGTGCCGGTCGACGGTGTGGTTGTGGGCGGCCATTCGTTCATCGACCAGGCGACTATCACGGGCGAGTCCATGCCGGTCGAAAAGACGCCGGGCGCGCGTGTTTATGCAGGAACCGTGAATCAGTCGGGGATCTTGGAAATTCGCACGGAAACGGTTGGCCGCGATACCGCGTTTGGAAAGATAATCGAAGCGGTTGAGCAGGCCGAGCTCTCTCGTGCCCCGGTTCAAAAAACCGCTGACCGTCTCGCAGGCTACCTGGTCTATTTCGCGCTGGCGTGTGCGGCTCTCACGTTCGTGCTCACACATAACGCACGGTCTACGATTTCCGTGGTAATCGTGGCTGGCGCGTGCGGCATCGCGGCGGGCACACCGCTGGCTATTCTCGGCGCCATTGGAAGGGCAGCGCAGCACGGGGCCATCGTGAAGGGTGGCCTTTACATGGAAACGCTGAGCAAAGTTGACACCGTATTGCTCGATAAAACCGGCACGCTTACACTCGGAAGGCCTGAGGTTGTCTCAATCGATCCTAGTGCCGGAGTCGGGACCGAGCGGTTATTGCGCGCAGCTGCAAGCGCCGAACGTTTCTCCGAGCATCCTCTGGCCCGTGCCATTCTGGACGCTGCCAACGAAATAGGCGTCAGACTGGTAGACCCGGAGGGGTTTGCCTACACTCCTGGTAAGGGCATCTCCTGCCGCGTCAACGGCGCGGAGACCACTGTGGGGACCCGAACATTTCTGCTGGAGCACGACGTGGCGGTCCCCGCTCCCACGCGGGAACAGGATTCTTCGACCGAAATATTCGTGGCCCAGGGCGGCGTCTTCTTGGGGAGCTTAGGTATTTCCGATGTCCTGCGTTCAGAAGCAGTGGAAGCTGTCCGAGCGCTGCGCGAGATGTCCATCCGGACCGTTCTGCTCACTGGGGACTCAGCTTCAATCGGGCGCTCGGTCGCGCAACAGCTCAAAGTCGATGGGGTGGGGGCCGAGCTCCTGCCGCAACAGAAGCTGGATCGCGTGCGGGAACTACGCCGCGACGGTAGGACCGTGGCGATGGTCGGGGATGGTATTAACGATGCTCCCGCACTTATGGAAGCGAGCGTGGGAATCGCAATGGGCTCCGGCACCGAAGTCGCCCGCGAGAGCGCGAACGTGCTCCTACTTGGAAACAACTTGTTGAAAGTGGTCGAGGTCATCAAAATCGCGCGCCAGTGCAATCGCATCATCATGACGAACTTTGCGGGGACACTGGCTGTCGATGGAGTCGGAGTCGGCTTGGCCGCCTTTGGATACTTGAACCCAGTACTAGCGGCCTTGATCCATGTCAGTTCCGAGTTGGTGTTTATCCTGAATTCCGCTCGCTTACTCTCGCGATCCCGGACCGAAGCCCGTTCCGCCACCGCTCCTGAGGGAGTTCCAATTGTCCCAAGCAGACACACGACAGCCTAAAATGGATCCTCTAGACAAGCGTTCGCCCATTAGCATGGTGCGGAACTTATCGACATCATCGTCGACGGCGGCGAGTCGGCCAAGAGCCTGAACCGGCCGGCAATATCGCGTTCCGATACCGCCTCGCCCCGGATGGCGTTCACCTTGAACCCGAACCGGCCGAGCAGGGAATGATCGCAGCAATCGGAGAGCTGCGCGGCCAAGGCAGGTCGCTCCGCGCGATCGCCACAGACCTCAACCGGCGAGGCCGGCGCACACGACGAGGTTCCGAGTAGCGGCTTGAATCGGTGGCGCGCATTGTCCGGTCAGAAGCCTAACGCTGCGGCTGACTGATCGCGTGCCATGGGCTCAAAAGCCCGACGGGGCACTTCGACGCTTTGGCGACTAATGGGCCGAGCGGATCAGTCCAACAAAGATCACAAGACCTTCTAATACCCGAGAGTAGCAATTGTTTACTAACCCAATTCGCCTAATGGACAATCTTGCCAATTTGTTGTAACGTTCCAGGAGAAGTAACTCGAGAGGAGAATTGAGGATGAAGCATCTGAGTGTCCTTACCATTCTTGCACTCACTATTTGCTCGACCTGTTTGGCGGACAACACTGCGACTTTGAACACCGGGCAAAGCTTGGCCTTCGACACACTTATAGTGGGATCCACCGGTGACGCGACCTTCACCGGGTCAGCCTTAACCTTCGCGAGCGGTGTAAAGGCCTACAACTGGGGGCCGATGGGATTGTCGTTCTACCAACCATTGAATGGAGGCGAGCTTGCCGCTCTAAATGCATATGGAACGAACAATTCGATTCCGCTCAGTGCGCTCGTCGCCGGAGACGTCTTCTCTGTCCTTACTAAGGGGGGAAATGTCGCCAACGCGCTGGTCACCACGAGCAACAACAGCTCCCTCAGCTTGCGCTACGGAACTTACCTGCCTGGTCAGGCCACTCCGGTCGCCGCCCCTCCGTCCATCAGCGCCGTCATTAGCGCGGGAGCCTATGGTGGTTTCTCGGCGGTGGCTCCCGGCAGTTGGGTCGAAATTTATGGATCCAACCTGGCGCCCGACACACGGCAATGGACTGGATCCGACTTCAACGGCAACAACGCACCCACGTCACTAGATGGTGTCGAGGTAAATATCGGTGGGCAGAAAGCTTTCATCGATTATATCTCCTCCAGCCCCGGACAGATCAATGCGCAATTGCCGTCGAATATCTCGACCGGCGGCATGTTGGCTCTAACAGTAAATAACGGAGGCACGTCCAGCGCGCCTTTCAATGTTATGGTGAACGCCAACGAGCCTGGTTTACTCGCGCCGTCTACGTTCCAGGTCGGTGGCGACCAGTACGTTGTGGCATTGCTTCCAGATGGTGTGACGTACATATTGCCGGCAGGAGCGATCAAGGGTATATCGTCGCGGCCGGCACACCCGGGCGAAACGATCATTATGTATGGTATTGGGTTCGGCTCCGTAGCGCCCGGTCTTCCAGCGGGCCAGATCGAGACGGTATCCAATCAACTTTCTGCGTCGCTCCAGATACTGTTTGGATCCACACAAGCGCAAATCACCTATGACGGACTAGCTCCGCAGTTTGTGGGTTTGTACCAATTCGATGTCATGGTGCCCGCTGTGCTGGACAACGATCTGGTACCGTTAACTTTCAATCTCGGTGGGACGCCAAGTACTCAGAAGCTGTTCGTCGCGGTTCATCAATAGGTCACTCGCACGCATCACGCCCTTCTCGTTGAAATGACCTGAACTTAGCGGGAGATCAGCGGACAGTTGAGCGCCGCGGAAGCGGCGCCTGAGGCGGCGTCTTCAGTGGTAACTTTTGGGTTTTCCACGACTCAAAGCACCACGAAAGGACACCACCTCAAGAGCACCACAGAGAAGCTTATCAAGGCTCGCATGGGCATGTTGGCCCTGGCCGAGCAACTGAATAATGTCAGCGCCGCTGGCCGTCGTGCCGGCATCAGCCGCAGCCACTATTACGAGATCAAGGAAGCCTTCGAGAAGTTCGGCGCAGAAGGCCTGGCTCCGCAGACGCGCGGCAAGCCGCGCATGCCCAACCAGACTCCGCCCGAGCTGGAAGCCCAGATCCTTGAGATAACGCTATCCCAGCTACAGTTATTTGCGCGTCTCCGATCAGTTGAAGCTGGTCGGCATCGGCGTTTCACCGTCCACCGTGCGGGCGGTGTGGCAGCGGCACGGCCTCACGCTTCGCATTCACCGGCTACTGTGGCTGGAGCAGAAAACGGCGACGCAAGGCGGCATTCTCACCGAATGCCAGATCCGCTTGCTGCAGAAACATCGCGGACGCACCGGCGATCCCGAACAGCACGTCGAAGCCCCGTGTCCAGGCTATTTGCTGTGCCAGGACACCTACTTCATCGGCACCATCAAAGGCATCGGAAAGATCTACATGCAAAGCGTGGTGGACGCGCACGCTCGCTCGGCTTCTCCAAACTGTACCTGTCGAAGGTTCCGATGACGGCCGTCGATGTCCTCAACGATCGAGTGCTGCCTTTCTATGAGGAACACAGCGCCGAGGTCGAGCACCTTCTCACGGACAATGGTAGACAGTTCTGCGGGCGTGAACTCAAGCACCACTTCGAACTGTTCCTCGCCATCAGCCAGATCGCCCATCGCCGCACCGAAGTCCGCTCGCCGCAGACCAACGGCTTCTGCCAACGCTTCCACCGAACCATCCAGGAAGAGTTTTTCTCCGCGGCTTTTCGCAACACCATATATGAATCCGTCGCCCAGCTCCAGCAGGACCTGGATCGCTATCTCGACTTCTACAACCGCGAGCACGCTCATCGCGGCTACCGCACCCAAGGACGCACTCCGCTCCAGGCCTTCTTAGACGGTTTGATTTTGCGGCCTCGCCGCGAGGCTGCTTAATGTAGACTACCCACTGAAGACGTCGCAACTGTCCGCGCGTCCTCCGCTAAGTACACATTATCGGACTCTATTTCAGACGAGCTCGACCCGCCGCTGTTTCCGGGTAGCATTGCCGAGTCCAAGCGGGTAACTTCCGGATACACCGTGACAGACCACAACGGATAGTCAAGCGCCGAGTTAATCAAAGCGTCAGGGCTCGCAAAAATGGCCCACATCCTTTGCTCAGCAAGAGATCCTCGCGTTGCTGGAGCTACGAAGGCCGCTAAGGGTGAGGGTACGGAACAATGGCTTTTAGGCCGTTTGGCCCCATAACTCCGATATCTTCCAACTGCTGGAGATAGGGCTGCAGTAATTCGTACAGGAAGGCGACAGCATCGTTGGCCGTGTACCCGTGTTGCTCTGCGTCATCCAACCAGTCGCGCCAGGCTTCATTCCACCCGTCCTGATGAATCGGAATATGAAGGTCGGGCGGAATCAAAGTCGTATAACGATCGACATCAATACCCAGCTCGTTAAATTCATCGTTGAATTCCTGTGGAAACCAGTGGTGATAATGCCATCCCGCGTCCACAAGATCCTGAGGGGTGGTACGCGGAGCTGCATGCAGCGAAACATCGCCCGGGAACGCTATTCCAGCGCCGACAATGGTGGCGAGCCCCATAAGCAATCCGCCGACCGCGCCGAAGACGTCCTCGAGAATTCCCAGCGCCCCAGGCGGCTCGGTCGCAGGCACAGTCGGGCTTGGGGGCAAGCTCGCTGGTGGTGGCGTCCCGGGCTCGACGAAGGGGTAACGGAACGACTCCGGCCCGAAGCCGGGCACCCGAATCGGAAGTTCCGGCGTACCGGGAAAATTGAGTGGGCCGGTCGGCAGGGGATTGCTGAAAAGGCCGCCGGCGATGCCGGCCGATAACGTCGGATCCAGCATGCGAGCGGTCCAATTTGGCTGCTCGAGCGGTGGCCACCCGCTCGGGTTCACGCCCGGCGGCAGCGAAGAGAATCTCGGCAGCTGCGGAGGCATCGTCCCGAAAGGATTCCAATCGGGCGACGAGGCGATCGGATCAAAGGGCGCGGTAGGCTGCATCGTCAGCGGCGGCAAAATGATCGACACCGCCGGGGCTGGAGGCAGCGTAGCAGGATTGAGCAGGGAGGCCCAGTCCGTTCCGCTGAGCACGTCGGCGATGGTCGCCGGCTGGCCCAGATTCAGCGCGGTTGCATCGGGCGGACCGGCCGCCTGCTGAATTGCGTTGTCCAATTGCTGCGCCGCGTTTGCGCTGAGCGTGGGAGTCTGCGATCCGTCAGTTGTTACCAGGGTCGGCTGCTGCGTCTGGACGGCCACAGGCGGCGTTGCCGGGGTCGACGGACTCGTCGGCGGCACCGGATTCTCGATGAGCGGAATCTGGTACGATTGCGCGCCATCGATGTAGATGTTCGGGCTCGGGTTGTAAGGAGGGCCGATTTCTATTTCACTGCTAGCGCCGGCGACGGCATTGTTCAGAATTCTTTCAATGGTGGCGTTAAAATCTGCCGATGCCAGCCCCGATGTTGCTGCTTGCGTGGCCGCGTCGTTGAACCACGCCACGTTTTGCAGGCCACTCTGTGGATTCTGATTGGTTGCGCCAGTCGAAGGGTTGGAGTTGTCGACCGCCGGAGCCACGCCGGTTAACGCATCCACGTCCTGGCCGGCGTAAGAGCTCAAACTCGAGAATCCGTTCGGCGTATTGCTATACGGATTAATCGGGGGCGAGTCGGTAACCCAGCCTGGCGCCGGGATGTAAGGATTCGAGAGCCCGTCCGGCGGAGCGGTGGACAAAAGTTGGGCTGCAGTGGAGTCGACCGGGGAGAAAAGCGGATCCTCGGCG
>Ga0070734_10005508_pt1 | contig 11120 bp, 6 predicted proteins | sample Coa_R1_8_FD_66444 | JGI IMG/M metagenome (GOLD analysis project Ga0070734, IMG submission 66444) | Surface soil microbial communities from Centralia Pennsylvania, which are recovering from an underground coalmine fire - Coalmine... | ecosystem: Environmental > Terrestrial > Soil > Unclassified ...
CAAGTTGTCAAAGATCAATCCCTGGTTTCGAGAAAGGTCCTCCCCAGAAGGATTCACCTCTCCCCTTCACTGACCAGGGGTCGGGCCACGCGAACCATGGCACGACCCGCAGTCAGGGAACACCAGTTTTTCATCGAGCTCCCCGCTGATGCAAATAAGTATCTAAACAGAAGAGGCAGTCAAGCCCCAATCTGCGCTTGCACCAGCCGGGTAAAATCCTCGTTTTTTTCATCATACAAATTGCACAACCGGGCGACAATAGCGCAGCCCAAGGTTATTCAAAAAACAGCGCTGTTGCATTTACAATTTGGGGCGATCAAACTATCCACCCATGGAATCTTTTCTTCCACTCGGCGATGTAGCGGTTCTCTCGTATCGTGCCGATGAGGCGGCCGCTTGGCGCTTCGCTGCAGCGATCCGGCAGGAGAACGCGCCCTGGCTCGTGGATGTCGTGCAGGCCTACACCAGCGTGGCCATCTTTTTCGATCTGGATAAGGTGCACTACGCCGACGTCGTCCGCTGGCTGCGCCGGCTTGCCAGTGAGCCGACGCAATCGGAAGTCCTTCCGAAAGTCGCATTCCACCAGATCCCCTGCTGCTATGAGTTCCAGCTCGACCTCGGCCGCATCGCTGAGCATACTGGACTGCCGGCCGGAGAGATCATCCGACTTCACTCCGAGACGGAATACACGATTTATGCGATCGGCTTTTGCCCTGGCTTCCCGTACCTGGGATACTTGCCACCGGCCCTGTCCGGCGTGCCGCGCCTCGCGGAGCCGAGGGTTCGAGTCGAGGCCGGCAGCGTAGGCTTAACAGGCCGACAAACGGGAATTTACACGGAAGTGCGCCCGGGCGGATGGAACCTCTTGGGACGTACCCCGCTCCAGCTGGTCGATGTGGCCGATGGCTACTTTCCTTTGCACACCGGTGACCGCGTTCGTTTTGAGCGTATTGACGAAGCCCGTTTTCGGCAGCTTCTCGGCGAGCGACTTTGATTGCTACGGTTCGTTGGATTGCCCGGAACCTACCCGATCGGTTCGCACAGGATACGATCTATGTTGCAAACCACTAATACACGGTCCCGGTGGTTGTGTGCATTTCGCGGCGGTGCACAGAACCGCGCGGGGCGCATCCGCACGCGGTTCTGGGCACCGCCGCTCAACAAAACGGACACATTCTACTGGACTGGGTATAAGAAAAAGGCGCCTCGAACTCTACAATCAAAGTTCCAGGCGTAGGGCCGAGTGAATCTGGAACCGCGGCTGGCAAGGATCATCTGCGAGAGTTCACCATGAAATTCGCCGTTCCGCCCGTGCTTTGTACTGTGAGTCTAAGTTGCTTCCTCGGTGGCTTGATCGGCGTTGAACCGTTCCTCCGAGCCCAAACCAAGACGCGTGCTCCCACTGAAGCGCCGTTCGAGGTCGTCGTCGAAAAGGATCGACACGTTTCGATGCGCGATGGCACGCGGTTGGCGCTGGATCTGTACTTGCCTGCTCAGAATGGCAAACCCCTCTCGGGTAAGCATCCGACCCTGTTGGCCCGTACGCCTTACAACAAGAATGGCCTGGCCGCCGAGTCCCGCTGGTTCGCAGCCCGCGGCTACGCCGTCGTCGTCAACGATGTCCGCGGCCGATATGCTTCCGAAGGGAACTGGCGCATGCTCCTGGATGATCCGAACGACGGCTACGATCTCATGGAATGGATCGGCAAACAGCCTTGGACCAACGGCAAGGTTGGAACCTTCGGGACGAGCTATGTCGGCGGCACCCAGCATGCCCTTGCCTGTTCCCGGCCTCCGTACCTGAGCTGTATGATCCCAGTCGATTCCGTTTCGAATACGGGCATCGCCGGTATCCGCCACAGCGGCGCGTTTGAGCTGCGCTTCATGAACTGGATTTTCACCATCGGTGCCCCCAACGCCCGCGCTGCCTTGGTTGACCCGAAACTGAAGGCGGCCCTTGAGCAAAACGGCAAACTCATGCCGCAACACCTGCTCCATTTGCCGATCCGCCGGGATACGACACCGCTCAAACAAGTGCCCGAGTACGAGAGCTGGCTCATCGAAGCGATGCGACATGGCGACAACGACGCCTTCTGGAAGCAGCCGGGCTATTCCGTGGTGGATAATGTCGATCGCTATGCCGACGTATCGGTGTACCACGTGACCGGCTGGTACGATTCCTGGTGCCGGCCCAACGTGCTGAACTGGCAGGCTCTTTCCAAGGCCAAGCGCTCGCCGCAAAAGCTGATCATTGGCCCTTGGACGCACGGATCCCAGGGGCGCAATTACGCCGGGGAGATTGAGTTTCCTCCGGAGGCCGCCCTGGCCTTCAATGATTGGCGGCTGCGCTGGTTCGAACACTGGCTGAATGGTGCGGAGAACGGGGTGGAGAAAGAATCGTCGGTGAAGCTCTTTATCATGGGCGGCGGCGATGGCCATCGATCGAAAGATGGCCGGCTCCGGCATGGTGGTCATTGGCGCGACGAACAGGCCTTTCCCCTGGCCCGAACCCAATTCACGCCCTACTTTCTGAGTCCCGACGGGCTCCTTAGCCGGGAACGGCCCAATGCCGCGCCGATTACGTACCGCTTCGATCCGGGCAACCCAGTGCCGACCATTGGCGGCAATTTATCGTCGGTCAGCGGGTTGCTCGAGGCAGGCGGGTTCGACCAACGCACCCGTAAGGAAACACTCTTTGCAAAGCAACAGCTCCCGCTATCGGAACGCCGGGACGTGCTTGTCTATCAGACCAAGCCACTAACGCAAGACGTGGAGGTGACGGGCCCAGTCGTCGTAACCCTCTACGTGTCGTCAACAGCCCCGGACACCGATTTCACCGCCAAACTCATCGATGTGTATCCGCCCAATTCGGATTATCCGCTCGGTTTCGATTTGAATATCGGCGATTCCATCACGCGCCTCCGCTATCGAGAGTCGCTGGCAAAGCCCAAGCTCTGCCAGCCGAACGAGGTCGTTGAGGTAAAGATTCACCTTTATCCCACGGCCAATATTTTTGCCAAGGGCCACCGCATCCGGCTTGATGTTTCCAGTAGTAATTTTCCACGCTTCGATGTAAATCCGAACACGGGCGAACCGCTTCAGGAGCACCGCCGAATGGTGCCGGCCGACAACACGGTCTATCACGATGGCCAAAGGGCCTCGTATGTTTTGTTGCCGATCATTCCGGCGGCAAAATCGGCAGAATAAGCGCACCAATACGGTGCGGCAAAAGCACAATGCCCGAGCCTTTGCCAGCAGATTTTATCTCACCGATAGACTTGCCGGTCAGTGGTCCGTCTCCTTATACATTCTGCATACGATCTGGCCGTAGGCTCAGCAGGTCAAGGTATTCCTCCTAAAGGGAGTGCTCGCTACTCATGTCAAAAACACGCTTCGTGCGGCAGTCGCGCTCCGCAAACCGCTGGTTTTGGATGATGGTCGCTTTTCTGATCGTGGGTTCGATGGGCGCCCTGGGGGCCGATCCGGCCGGGACCACGGCCGCGGCAGGCCATGGCGGCGTCTGGGAGCCGTTCAGTTTTTGGACGAGCGACCAGTACAGCGGGTTCGAGAAAATCGCCCTTCTCGCCAACGTCGTGATCGCCCTGGCCGGCCTGGGCTACGCCCTCATGCTGGTCAGCGAAGTCTACGGTGCTGGCATCGGCACAGCGCGCATGCAGGAGATTGCTCGGGCGGTCCGTGAAGGGGCGGATGCCTATTTGAAACGTCAATTGACGACCGTCGGGCTCTTGATCATTTTCATCACGGCGGTGCTGATTCTCACGAAGTGGCCCTGGGGCGTGGAGGCCACGGACCCGAACTACAACGAACACGTTCAGATCGCACTCGGCCGTGGCATCGCGTTCCTCATCGGCTCAATTTTCTCGGCCACTGTTGGATTCGTCGGCATGCGCTTGGCCACGGCAGGCAACCTGCGCGTGGCGGCGGCGGCTCGGGAGAGCTTCGGCAAAGCCCTTCAGATCGGTTACCGCACAGGGACTATCACCGGGATGCTGACGGACGGGCTCGGGCTTTTGGGCGGCTCGCTCATTTTCCTCTATTTCGGGGAACGAGCGTATGAGGCCCTGCTCGGCTTCGGATTCGGCGGCACGCTGTTGGCCCTGTTCATGCGCGTTGGCGGCGGGATTTACACCAAGGCCGCCGACGTCGGGGCTGACCTGGTGGGCAAGATCGAGGCCAACATTCCCGAAGACGACCCGCGCAATGCCGCCACGATCGCGGATAACGTTGGCGACAACGTCGGCGACTGCGCCGGCATGGCTGCCGACATTTTCGAAAGTTACGAAGTGACGATCGTGGCCGCCATGATCCTCGGCTACGCTTCGTTTGGCCACAAAGGCGTCATCTTCCCGTTGCTCATTCGGGCCATCGGCGTCATTGGCAGTATCATCAGCACCTACACGGTGAAGACCGGCGACCGCGGCGACGTAGCCAGCGCGATGAAGGCCGTGGAGCGAGGCTTCGTGCTCGGTTCCATCATCAGCGTCATCGGTTTCCTGGTGCTCGGCTTCTTCTACTTCCGGTTTGATCCGAACTATCCCGGCTGGGCGAAGATCCAGTCGATTGAAACCAATCAGCCGTTCTGGGTGACCTTGGGCTTCAACGATCCAACGGGCGCTCTCGGTGTACTGGACATGCGGCCGGCCTGGACGTGCTTGGTCGGGATCATCCTGGCCATCGCACTCAACAAGTGTACGGAGTACTGGACGGGCACGGAGTACCAGCCGGTCAAGTCGCTGGCCAAGAGCTGCCGGACGGGCCATGCTACCAACATCATCCAAGGGATCGCGGTCGGCTACGAGAGTACGGTTTGGGCTGTGATCATCATTGCGATCGCAATCATCGCCTCTGTGCTGATTTACATCAACACTAACCCGATCTTCGTGGCCTTTGGGGTGGCGATGTGCGGCATTGGTTTGCTGACCTTGACCGGGAACACGATCAGCATGGACGTATTCGGACCCGTCGCCGACAATGCCAACGGCATCGGCGAGATGGGGTACAACAAAGATAGCGACAACCGCGACCTGCAGCCCGGCGATGTTGGCTACATGAACCCAGAGGAGTACAAGCGGTCGCGACAGATCCTCGCGGACCTCGATGCTGTCGGGAACACGACCAAGGCCATCACCAAGGGGATCGCCATCGGCTCGGCGGTGATCGCGGCCGTGTCGCTGTTCGCCAGTTTTATTGCAGTGATGGTCACCGGTTCGGAGGAAGGGATCAATCAACTCACCACCGAGCAGTTCGTCCGCGAAGCTTCGAAGCTCACCGTGGCCGAGCCGTACGTGTTTATCGGCCTTCTCCTAGGTGGGGCGGTGCCGTTCTTGTTTAGCAGCATGACGATTCGGGCCGTGGGCCGGGCCGCATACCTCATCGTGCAGGAGTGCCGCGTTCAGTTCCGCGACCAGGAGATTTGGGCCGGCACCAAGAAGCCCAACTATGGCCGGGTCGTAGACATTTGCACGTCGACGGCCCAGAAGGAATTGGTAGGTCCCGGACTGCTGGCCATCTTTGCGCCGCTCCTGGTAGGTTTTGCGATGGGTCCATCCGCTCTGGGCGGCTATCTCGCCGGGATGATTCTGGCCGGCCAGCTCCTGGCGGTGTTCATGGCGAACTCCGGTGGCGCCTGGGATAATGCGAAGAAGACCATCGAAGACCAGCCGCGCACCCGCCTGACCGGCAAGGGCTCGGAGGCACACAAGGCCAGCGTCACCGGCGATACGGTGGGCGATCCGCTCAAGGATACTGCCGGGCCAGCCATCAATCCGCTGATCAAGGTTATGAATATGGTCAGTCTGCTGGCCCTACCGTTGGTGATTCGGTTCAACATCGTCAGCGGCACGGAGAACCGCGGGACTGGTCTGTTGGTGTTACTCATTGCCTTGGCGGCGGTCGCCTGGTCATGGTTTCAGTCCAAGCGCGAATCGGCCGAAATGCGACAGATGGACGAAGAGTTTGCCCGAGCCGCGGCGGCCGAGGAGCAAGAGCTCGTTGGCGCTCACTAAGAAACACGAAAAATTGAAAATTATAAATTGAAAACGATCAACTGAAAATTGCCACAAAATCGGCATTCTTCCGGATTTTCAATTGATCGTTTTCAATTTATAATTTTCAATCTATGATCTCACTCCTGGCTCTGTTCGATCGGTTCTACGAAGTCTCCGACGGCCGCCTCATCCTGCACGCCATGCCCGTGCTTCTGGGCGCCTTGTGCGTACTGGCCATCGCCTACCGCTACTACAGCGCCTTCTTGGCTGCCAAGGTCGTCGCTCTCGATGATTCGCATCCGACGCCAGCTCACCAGTTTTACGACGGCCAAAACTACGACCCGACCAACAAGTGGGTGCTGTTCGGCCATCATTTCGCAGCCATCGCCGGGGCCGGGCCTCTCATCGGACCGGTGTTAGCGATCCAGTACGGGTACATGCCGGGACTCTTGTGGCTGGTAATTGGCGTATGCCTGGCAGGAGCGGTGCAAGACATGCTCGTTCTGGCTGCTTCGGTCCGCCGCGGCGGCAAGTCGCTGGCCGAGATTGCCCGTATTGAGTTGGGCCGGCCCGCAGCAATCATCGTTTCCGCCGCCATCCTTTTCATTGTCGTGATCGCGCTGGCCGGGTTGGGCTTTGTCGTGGTCAAGGCTCTGGGCGGCGACGAGGTCAACCTGGCCGGCGGCACGAAAATCTTCCTCCCGGACGGAAAGGCTCCGGAGCGGGAATCGGTTCCGGACTCCTCGACCCCAATTGTTTACCGATTTCCACCCGGCTGCACGGTGCAATACGCTGGCAATATTGAGAGTCCCCGTTCCGAATCCTTTCTGATCCGCATTCCCCACCGGATGGCTCTGGGTACCGACGAACCTCACGCCGTCACGATTCCGGAAGGAGCGCAAGAGCTGATCCCGGGCAGTTCGTGGGGCACGTTTACCATCGCCTGCACAATTCCGATTGGGCTGCTGATGGGTTTGTGGATGTACCGGATTCGCCGGGGGCACATTGCTGAGGCCACGGTGATTGGCGTATCGGCCGTACTCGCGGCCGTGATCGTTGGCAATTGGATCCCGGGCTCGCCGTTCGAGCGGTTCTTCTCGCTTTCCAAGGACGGCACAATCCTGGCCCTGACCACCTACGGGTTCATCGCTTCGGTGCTTCCAGTCTGGCTGCTGTTGTGTCCGCGCGACTACCTGTCGAGCTTTCTCAAGGTCGGCACCATTGCGTTGATCGTGATCGGCGTGTTTGTGGCCAACCCAAAGCTCCCCTGTCCGACGATCAACCATACGTTCATCCAGGGCGGCCCGACGTTTAAGGGCAACATCTTTCCGTTCCTATTCATCTGCATCATGTGCGGCTCAGTGTCCGGCTTCCATGCCCTGGTGTCGTCGGGCACCACACCGAAGATGATCGACAAGGAGAGCGAAGTCCGGATGATCGGGTATGGAGCCATGTTGATGGAGGGGCTGGTTGGCATCGTCGCTCTGATCACCGCTGCTTCTCTGCCGCAGGATCTCTACTACGAGATCAACACGAGCCTGCCGGATGTCCCCCGCTACCAAAAAGACCTTGATCAGCTCTACCGATCGCTCGGCATCCCGGAAAGCAAAGATCGGATGCCTCTTCTCGCCGTGGATGCACCCCAGCATTTGCCCGTCGATCTGAACAGTGTCGAGCGGATGGTTGGGGGTGAGTCGCTGCGGGGCCGAACTGGGGGAGCCGTTACCCTGGCGGTGGGCATGGCTTTCATTTTTTCCGACGCCCTGCATTGGACGGGGTTGCCCATCCAGGGGATCATGAAGTACTGGTATCACTTTGCCATCATGTTCGAAGCGCTGTTCATCCTGACCACGATCGACGCCGGCACCCGGATCGCCCGTTTTCTCTTGCAAGAGGCGCTGGGGAGGCTGTTTCCCAAATTCGAGCGAACCGACTGGCTGCCCGGAGCGATGTTGGCGACACTAATCGTGACGGCCAGCTGGGGCGCGCTGATCTGGGCGGGCTCGATCAGCACGATCTGGCCGATGTTCGGCATCGCCAATCAGCTCTTGGCCGTGCTGGCGCTGGCCTTAATCACGACGTTGCTCATCAACACGGGCCGGGCTCGGTACGCTGCGGTGACCATTCTGCCGATGCTCTTCGTCACGGCCACTACCATGACGGCCGGGGCCGAGATGGTAGGGGTTCAGTTTCCCGCGATGATCCAGTCGGGGCAACGATTGAAGGGAATTCTCAACATTTCGCTCACTGTCTTCGTCGTTGCCAGCGTGGGGATGCTCCTCTTGATCGCAGTGAGCCGATGGGTTGGCGTCCTGGCGGGTATGGTGCCGGTGCAAAGGCAACAATTCGTCAACTTGGACAAGAAGCAGTAACATGTCGGATCGCGAACGCGACGGGCGACCAACGGCACTTTGCCTGGTTGACGGTGCTACCGGTCAATCGCAACACAGTGGAAGAGACCGCCCAGAACGGAGGACGGTATCGTTGGAAGATCACAAATGAGAGGTTCAACCGGCAGAAGAACAGCGGCTTGAACCCGGAACATGTCTCTAGCATCGACCCGGAGAAGGAGAAACCGTACGACCTGCTGTTGAACTGGCCTTCATCCTGGTGCCGTTGCTGGAGCGAGGCAGCCTGCTGCGACGGCTGGCGGCGGATGTGGGCCGTTGGTTTTGGCAGGTGTTTGGCAGTCTGAGGAATGTCGCGCGGTGGCTGTTGGACGGCGTGCAGTTTGTGGCGTGGGACGAGGAGTGGTTTGCCGCAGCCGAAGCGGGGAAGTTGCGGATCGGGTACGACAGTTCGTAGGGGATCCCGTCGCGCGAATTCTCCGGGTTTGGAGGGCACCTTCTACCAGGGTCTTGCAGGGGCCGCCGCGGTGCGGCGATGGGACGAGTGCGCGCCGCTGCCCGTTCAATCGCCCGCGCAGCTGCGCCAGCCGAGAGGAGTCGCAGCGATTCGTCACGGCTGCGATCCTTCTAACCCCGAAGCCGAGATCAGGCAGCCGATTGCGGTTCTTCGTCGCGCAAATGGCGCCCCGTGAGCGTCACAAATACATCTTCCAAACTGGCGTGCCGGGTGGTGAGCCGAGCCAGGTCGAGGCGTTGGCTCTCCAAGCGTTGCAGCAGCGCAGGGATCGCGATATGCGGAGCCGTGACGGCCAGGGCATAGGCGTCGTCTTCATGCCGCACCGACGTGACCGCGGGCAACGCTTGCAGGTCGGCGTCGGGGACGCGGACGCCATGGTTGAGCGCAAACTCGATCAGGTGCTCACCGCCCAAGCGGGCGATCAGCTCCGTCGGTGTACCCACGGCGATCACCTTGCCGCGGTCCACAATGGCAACCCGATCGCACAGGCGTTCGGCCTCATCCATGTAATGCGTCGTCAAGAGGATGGTCCGACCTTGGCCACGGAAGGCACGCAGGATATCCCAGAGTTGGCGGCGTGACTGCGGATCGAGGCCGGTCGTCGGCTCATCCAGAAAAAGCAGCTCCGGGTCGCCGACCAAGGCACAAGCAACCGCCAGCCGCTGACGCTGACCACCTGAAAGCTTACCAACAAAAGCACGCGCTTTCTCGGTGATCCCGACCATCTCCATCACTGCCGCGGGTGCCAGTCCCCGTCGGTAAAAGCTACGAAAAAGAGTGAGCGTTTCTTCCACGGTAAGCTTCTCGGCCAGGCGGGTTTCCTGTAACGAGATGCCCAGCCGCTGCCGCAATGCATCATCGTCTTCGCCCCAGCGCCGGCCGAGGATTTCGACTTGACCGGCCGTGGCCGGCAGAAGTCCTTCAAGGATCTCGATCGTGGTCGTCTTGCCGGCTCCATTCGGGCCAAGCAGGCCAAAGCATTCGCCGCAATGGACTTCGAGATCCAGGCCATTGACGGCGTCGACCGGTGCCGTACGGCTAGGGTAACGCTTCCGCAGATCGCGGCATAAAATGGCGGATTCCATGCACAGATTATATTCCGTCGGCGGTGAATCGAGCGCAGCCTTGTAGGTTGGTCCAACCAGGCCTGGATGCTTCGGTGGGGATGCCTACCGCAATAATTCCCGCTCGACCAGTTCCACAATCTCCCGGACGCGCAACTGCCGCTCACCCAGTGTCAGTTCGGCATCCTCCTGTAGCCATTGGCGGATCTTCTTCTCGGCCGCGACGACGGTGCTGTGGTTGCGGCTGCCAAAGTAGCGGCCGATTTCACTGTACGCTGCGGCGGTATGCTTGCGCGCCAAGTACATGGCCAGCATCCGCGGATGGCTAACAAACCACGCCCGCTGCTTCGATTGCAGGACCCCCGCATCCAGGCGGAGGACCTGGCAAACGGCTCGGTCGATCTCGGAGACTTGAACGATCCGGACCACATGGCGGAGGAGGTCTCCCAGGGCTTCGCGGGCCAGCGCCAGATCCACGGGCCGGCCGGTTACGCGGCTAAAATGCTGCACGCTATGCAAGGCACCTTCCAGCTCGCGGACATTCCCGCGCAGCTGGCCGGCCAGGTAGCGCAACACTTCCTCCGACAAGGGCGGCTGGGACCGCGCACTCTTGGTCCGCAGGATGTCCAGGCGTGTTTCGGAATCGGGTGGCGCCAATCCCCAGACCGCTCCGCCAAGCAATCGATCCGTTAACTCTGGCGAGAATTCGTCCGCCAAGCGTGGATGACAATCACAGGTAACGATCACCGGTTTTCCGTTCGCCAGCAATTCGTCGAATGTGTGCAAGAATTCCTCCTGCGTAGCTCGCTTGCTGACCAAGAAATCCAAATCATCGATCAGCAGGCCGTCGCACTCTCGGAAGTGTTTGCGAAAAGCTCCGAGCTTCCCGAAGCGCATCGCCTGCACGAACCGGTTGGTAAAATCCTCGGCCGTTACATAACAAATGCGCCGGTCCGGCTGCCGTTTCCGCAAACCGGCATATATGCCTTCCAAGAGATGCGTCTTGCCAGTACCAACGGGGCCATGCACGACCAGCGGGTTGGGACTTTGCTCCGGAGCCTCGACGACGCTCAACGCCGACGCATGGGCCACCCGGTTACACGGGCCGACGATAAAATCCGACAGCCGTAGCCAGCGGCGTGTGCTCTTGCCGTTCCGAGGGGAGAGTTTTTCGGACACGACT
>Ga0070734_10005509_pt1 | contig 11120 bp, 7 predicted proteins | sample Coa_R1_8_FD_66444 | JGI IMG/M metagenome (GOLD analysis project Ga0070734, IMG submission 66444) | Surface soil microbial communities from Centralia Pennsylvania, which are recovering from an underground coalmine fire - Coalmine... | ecosystem: Environmental > Terrestrial > Soil > Unclassified ...
GGGCCAGGCAGCCGAGCACCTCGTACTGGCCGGCCACCAGATCGCCGGGCTCCAGCTTGGGCGCGAACGAGAACGGGGTGCCGCAGTGCGGGCAGAACCCCTCGACCAGCCCGGGCTGCCCGTCCTTGCCGCGCCCGACCGGCCGGTCGCACGCGCCGCAGAACCGCTTGTTCTCGGCCACCAGCGGGTTCGCCATCACGGCGGACGCCGGGTCGCGGGCAGGCACGGGCGGGATGTCCACCAGGCCCGCACCCAGGTGGCCGCGCGACGACCTGCCGCTGCCCGACCTGGCGCGGCGGCTGCCGGAACCGCTGCCCGCACGGCCACTGCCGGTACCGGTGGTTCCCGTGCCGCCCGAGCCGGAGGAGGTGGCCGACGGCGAGGACGGGACCGACCCTGCCGGCGCCACGGGCTGGGCCGGATCCGGAGCCAGCCCGCACGTGTCGCAGTACCCGCCGTCGATGGTCCCACCGCAACCCGGCCGCGTGCACTTCCCCGTCGCCGCCGCCGCGGCGGGTGCCGCCGCGGGGGCCGCTACCGGATCCGGGGCCAGCCCGCACGTGTCGCAGTACCCGCCGTCGATGGTCCCGCCGCAACCAGGCCGGGCGCATTTGATAACGGTGCTGGTCATGGCCGTCTCCCCCGTCCGCTCAGGGCGAGCACCGCCTGCTGGTAGCCGGTCACCGCGGCGGTCGCCGCGGGCAGGTCACACGGGGCGGTCCAGAGCAGGTCGCGGGCGCGAGCGTACCGTGCGTCCAGGTCGGTGTCTTCGGCACCGCCCAGCCGCGCGGCCCTCGCCTGGTAGGCGTCCAGCATGCCGCGCAGTTCCTCGCGGCGGTCGAGCAGCGCCGTGGCGCGCCGCTCCACCTCACGGCACTGGCTGACCACATCCGCGGCCTGCCCTTCGATCAGGTCGAGTTCCGACGCGAGCCTGGTCCAGCGGCCGGCCGCCTTGAGCTCCCCGGCGCTGGCGAGCCGGGCGGTCAGGGCGCCAAGCTCTGGCGGCGCGGGCAGCGCCGCGGTGGCTATCTTCGCGGCCGCCTTGTCCCGCGCGGCCATGGCGTCCTGGCGGGCATCGGCCGCGGCGGACACGGCCGCGGCCACGGCCGAGACCCGCGCATCGGCGTCGGCGCGCAACCCCGCGAGCCTGCCGACCGCCGCCACCGCCGCAGCGGTGCGCTCGCGCAGCCTGGCGATGCGCGTGGTGTCCACCTGGCCGCCCTGCCACAGCGCCAGCGGATCGCTGTTCAGCACGCCGCGCAGCTGGGCATGGTCCTCCTCGGCCACGGTGAGGGCCTGGCCCAGCTGATCGCCGTCCAGCCCACCGAGTTGCTGTCTCGCGGCGGCGAGCTGGTCACCGAGTTGCTGCAGGTCGTCCGCTACCTCGTTCCAGACCGCTTCGGCGGCGGTGACCACGGCGGTGACGGCCGCGAAGGCACGCCGCATGTCCGTTACCGCCGCGGCCAGGGTGACCTGGGCGGTACCGGTCCCGGTCAGATCGCCACGGGACAGGGCTGGCGACGGGAGGTTGAGCTGGACGGACGTTCCGTAAAGCAGCGAACTGATCTCGGCAAGCTCCCGCTCGGCGGAACGCCGCAGGCGCGACATCAGCTCGGCGGCCCTGTCCACCACCGCCGAGTAGGCATCGAACGTCTGCCACAGCGTGGTCAGGTCAGCGGCAGCGGCGTCCCAGCGCTTGCTGGTCCCGCCGGTCAGCGTCGCCCCGGCGAGCAGCCGCTTGCCGAAGCTGTTGTCGAGCTCCAGCAGGTTGGCCTGGATGGTGTCGCGCTCCTTGACCGCGGCCGCGACCGCGGTGGCCGCCTGATCCCGGCTGAGCAGTGTGGTCATATCATCGGCCCCCCTCGCGGGCGGTCGGCCCTGGGGGGCCTCCCTGGCTTCGGCGGGCTGGTCCTCGGCGCCGGGACACCGCAACGGCCCCGGGGGGCCTTATGCGGCGTTCGACCCGGCGCCTGCGGCGCGCATGTCTGGGCTTGGTCGATAGAGCGCACCTCATCGGTACTCCGCGAGCCGGCGGGACAGGCCCCAGGCGCAGCCGGCGGCGATCAGCACCGCGGCGAGGATGATCACCACATCGAGGCCGGCGAAGGCGTTGCTGCCCGCCGTCGCGTTGCTGTGGAAGGCCGCGTCGTCGGCGTTGATGGCCCGGGACAGGTCGTCCTCGACCCGGGCGAATCCCGCGGTCGAGGCGTTCGCGCCCGGGCCGATCACCAGCGCGGTCTCGGTGGTGTACGCCGCCTTGCTGTCGAGCGTGTAGGCCCGCCCGATGATCGTGTACCAGGCCTGCACGTCGCGCGCGGCCGCCGCGGCCCAGTGCGCGCCGGCGCCGGTCGATGAGCCGGCCGCCGCACCCAGCAGCGTCGCCGGCCCGGGCCCCAGGTGCGCGCGGACCGTCTGGAAATCCTCGACGAACGTGGCGTCGCCGCTGCGCGAGATGAGGTTGAGTACCTCGTATCCGCGGGCCTGCTGTGTGTCGATGGCCGCCTGGGCGAGCGACTCGGCGGGCACGGAGCCGTGCCCGGCGGCGCGCTGCAGGTCGGTGCGTGCCACCGCGAAGGAGCCGATCAGCCACAGCGCCGACACCACGAGCGCCACGGTGGCGGCCAGCATCCCGATGTTGAACACCCGGCGCGTGCGCCGCGACAGCCACCGCTGCGCCCGGTAGAGCACGAACGCCAGGACGACGGCGAGGACAAGCATGACCACGATCCACGGCAGCCCGGTAGCGCGCGCACTTGCCGCGGTCAGCGCGGCGTTCTCCGCCGCGTAGCTGGCCCGTGCCGCGGGCAGCAGGGTCAGGTGCATCTCCTCCGAGGCCACCTGCATGAGCGAGCCCGCGGTCAGCCGGTAGCCGAGCAGGAACTGCGTCTGCGCCTGCGACACGTACCCGGTGTAGACGGGCAGCCCGGCCGCCACCGCCGCCAGGCTGTGCACGAGTCGCGGATCGGCCGGCGTCGTGGCGGCACCCTCCAGGCGGGTCAGGTCGGCGGCGGCCTGGCTGATGTCGGCGGCGTAGCGCTCGCGGGCCGGCAACCGCACGTTCGGGCCGGCCAGGAAAGCGGTCGTCGCGGTGACGTCGGCGTCGGACAGCGACTGATACATCCGCTGCGCGGCCAGGCTGAGCGGCTCGCTCGTGGATACCACGTCCTGGGCCGCCGACGCGTGCTGGATCACCGTCCAGGTGCCCACGGCGCCGTAGGCCACGGCCGCCGCCACCAGGACGATGAGGAGCAGGCGCAGGCTGCCCGGCACGGTCCTGCGCCGGCGCTCGGCAGGCGCAGGCGGCGTCCCCGGCGCCGGGGATGGGGCGGTCGGCGGTGCGGAGGTGGTGGTCACGGCTAGCCGATCTTCGCGATCTGCGCGTCGGACAGCGACACGATGGACGCCGGCAAGGGCTGGAACCGGGCCTGGTCCAGGTACCGCGCCGCGTTTCCGGCGGTAATGGCCCAGTGCAGGAACGCCTTGATATCGCGGGCCTTGGCGGGGCTGTGCTGCCTGGTGCTCACGATGGCGTATTCGTAGTTGACGATCGGATAACCGGTCACGGCCGGCCCGTCGACCATGGAGATCGTTTCGTTCACCGGGGTGGTGGACACGAAGCTTCCGACGGCGGTGCCAATGCTCTTGGGAGTCGGCGCTTCGTAGTCGCCGAGGGCGTTCCGCAGGGCGGCATAGCCGAGCCCGCCTGCCGTGGCCGAGGACAGGTAGGCGATGCCGACGTAGGCGACGCAGCCGGAGACGGCCTCGCAGCCGGACACCATGCCGGCGTTGCCGGTCTCCGCGCGCGCGCCGGCGACGTGCGGCCAGTTCACCGTCGTGCCGTAACCCGTGACCCGGTCCCAGGCCGCGTCCTGGGTGGACAGGTAACTGGTGAACAAGAAGGTGTCCCCCGCGCTCTCCGCGCGGTGCAGCGGCACGACCCTGAGGTGCGGCAGCGTCACGCTGGGATTGATGGCGGCGATGCGCGGGTCGTTCCAGGAGGTGATGGCCCCCTGGTACATCTCAGCCAGGATTTTGCCGTTCAGCTTCAGGTGGGTGCCGGCCGGGCGCAGGCCAGGGAGGTTGTAGTTGACCTGCTGTGCCGAGACCGCCAGCGGGATGTTGACCATCGCCGGGTTGGTGACCAGGTCGCCGCTGGACAGATAGGCGTCGGAGGCGCCGATGTCGACCGCCCCCGCGGAGGCCTCGGCGATCCCCTTGCCCGAACCCGTTCCCGCCGTCGTGATCGAGACGTTCGTGTGCTGCTGGTGGTAGGCCGCCGCCCAGAGGCGCAGCACGGGCCACAGCAGCGTGCTGCCGGTTTCCGAGAGGGACTGCGGCCCAGGCGCCGGGCCGGCCGGAATGCCGCCGCCGGGACTGGCCGCAGCAGCCTGGGCTTCCGGCACGGTGCCACCGCTGCACCCGGCGGCCAGGGCGAGCGGCAGGGCGGCGGCCACTGCGGCCAGCACGCGGGATCTCAGCGCCACCAGCCGATGCTCCAATCCGGGCTGCCCGGTCATCCGGGCTTGTCATCTGGTGCTTTCCGGGCACGCGGCTCCGCCGTACCGCGCAATGCCCACGCCACCGCGCCCTCCCCCGGTACGGCTCGGCGGACGCTCCCCGAAGGCTCACCGAGCCAATTCAATGCATAGACAGTGATAGTGAACATTAGTTAACACCAACAGTAATTTCGCGTGATTGCCGTATGGATAGTGGGGAAATGTCCTGCCCGGCTGCGCGACCGGGCCGGGCACCCGGCCGGGCAGGCGGCGGGACTGCCGCCGGCCGGGAGCGACAGGTGAGATTCAGCCGCCTGCTGTAGCGATTTTGCCGAAACGTTTCCTGCCAGTGCTTGGCTTGCGCCAGTGCTTGGCTCGCGCCAGTGCTTGGCTTGCTCGGGGCCGGTCGCGCCGGATCCCGCCGTGGACCGGAGGTGACCTCATGCTCGGGACAAGGTTTTCCAGGCCGCTGACGCTGCTGGCCGCGGGCGCTCTCGCGGTGGGAGTGACCGCGACCGCCGGGGCGGCCGCCCGGCCATCCGCTGAAGCGGGCCGTGCCGCCGTGCACCTCGATGCGGGCCAGGCCAATTGCGCGCTGGGCAGGAGCGGGAAGATCCGGCACGTCATCTACATGATGTTCGACAACGTGCACTTCACGAGGGACAACCCGAACGTCCCCAGTGACCTGCAGCAGATGCCGAACCTGCTGAAGTTCCTGACCGGCAACGGCACGCTGATCACCCACGAGCACACGCCGCTGATCGCGCACACCGCCGATGACAGCGTCACGCTGGAGAGCGGCCTGTACGGCGCGGACCAGGGCATCCCGATCGCGAACGAGTACAACTACTACCAGCCGGACGGGACCACCCACACCGCGGGCTCGTTTGCCTACTGGACCGACCCCATCGTCGACTATGACACCGGCTTGGCGTCCAAGCCGGTCGGCGACAACACCACGACGATGATCGGCACCGACGGCAAGAACCCACCGGCGCCCTGGGCCTCCTACACCAAGGCCGGGTGCAACTTCGGCACGGTCGCCAGCGCGAATACCGAACTGGAGAACACCCTGCCCGACGTGCCGCACGTGTTCGGCGCGAACTCGCCTGAGGCCAAGGAGGCGGAGAATCCGAACCTGCAGAGCAAGGCGACGGCGGACTTCATGGGCCTGGCCGTACACTGCGCGCTGGGTTCGGCGGTCTGCGGCGCCGGGTCGCGGCCGGATGTGCTGCCCGACGAGCCGGGCGGGTACCACGGCTACCGCGCGCTGTATGGGAACCGGTTCATCCAGCCGGTGATCAGCCCTGGTGGGCCGGTCCGCAACCTGGACGGCCAGGTCATCAAGGACTCCAGCGGCGACATCGGGTTCCCCGGCTACGACGGCATGACCGCAGTCAACTCGCTCGCCTACACCCTGGACATGCAGACGCACGGCGTCCCTGTCACGTTCACGTACCTGTCCGACCTGCACGACAACTTCAACGGGTCCGGCCCGTTCGGCCCCGGCCAGGCCGGTTACGTCAAGCAAGCCCAGGAGTACAACGCCGCGTTCGGCACGTTCTTCGCCCAGCTCGCCGCGCACGGCATCACCAGGGCCAACACACTGTTCGTGGTCACCGCGGACGAGGGCGACCACTTCGTCGGCAGCGCGCCGACCCCGGCCGGCTGCACCGGCGTGACCGTCCCCTGCCACTACAGCAACATCGGCGAGGTGAACGGCAACCTGACCGGGCTGCTCGCCGCAAAGGGCATCACCACGCCGTTCGACGTCGAGTCCGACTCCGCACCCGGCATCTACGTGCACGGCCAGCCGGGCCGGACGGACCCAGCGGTGCGCGCACTGGAGCGGGCCACCGCCCGGCTGACGGGGCGCAACCTGGCCTCGGGCCAGACCGAGCGGCTCACCAGGTACCTGGCCGACCCGGTCGAGCTGAGGATCCTGCACATGATCACGGGTGATCCCAAGCGCACCCCGACAATGGTGATGTTCGGCAACGACAACTTCTGGCTGACCAGCGGCAGCGCTTCGTGCGGGACGTCGTGCTTCACCCAGCCCAAGGGCGGCGACGCGTGGAACCACGGCACCACGTCGCCGCAGATCAACACGACCTGGCTGGCCATGGTCGGCCCGGGTGTCGCGCACCTCGGCGTCGACAACTCGGTCTGGTCCGACCACACCAACACCGAGCCGACCATGATGGCGCTGCTGGGGCTCCGTCCCGGCTATGCACCGGACGGCCGGGTGCTCGGCGAGATCTTCGACCCGTCCGCCCTGCCGCCGGGCATGCGGGCGCACCGCGGCACGGTGCTCCGCCTGGGCCGGGTCTACACCCAGCTCGAAGCGGCGGTCGGGGCGTTCGGCCTGGACACACTCCGCGCCTCCACCCGCGCCCTGGCCAGCGATTCGCCCGGCGACGCGACCTACACGCGGATCGAGAACGCGCTGCAGCGGCTCGGCGCGCAGCGCGACACCGTCGGTGAGGGGATGCGCGCCATGCTGCTCGACGCCGCCTTCGGCGGCCGGTCGATCAACGTGGCGGCCGCGCGGGCGCTGATCCGGGCCGGGAACCGGCTGCTCGGCCAGGCCGCCGTGCTCGGCGCCTGACCGCCCGCGATGTGCCATCGGGCGGCGCCTGGCCTGCGGCGATGCGCCGGGCGGTGGGTGCCACGTGCGCCAGCACCGCCCTACTCTTCGCCGGAGAACCTTTCCCACGCCGACTGGCGGGTCATCCCGAGCGCCTCCCCGATCCGCGCCCACGTGGCCCCAAGCGCACGGGCTCGCCGCACCCATCCCGTCAGATGCTGCTCCACCTGTGCGCCGGCGGCCGCTATCCGGGGCAGGCTCGCCAGCGCCTCTTCGACGGTGACCGCATGATCCCAGGCCGCAAGGTGGGGGGTCGGGGAGGGCGGGCCGTCGACCAGTTGCGCGCACAGGGCCACGCAGTCATTGCAGATATACACGCCGGGCCCGGCCACCAGCCGCCTTACCTCGCTACTTGGCTTCAGGCAGAACGAGCACGCGGCTATGGCAGACTGCTCCGCCGCTGCAGGCATCGGATGACCTCCGTGTCAGGCTCCACCTGACACTGTAAGGCGTAGCCTGACACGAGGTCAAGCGCTGGCCCCCGGGGTCAGTTAACGCCCGCCGACTGGGCGGTCACGACGAGAAGTTCCGGCGCCGGTGGCACGTACTTGCGGACACCGCGTTGCTGCCAGTTCCAGACCGGTGAGAGCGACGGCTCGCGGCTCAGTACCCGCACGATCGTCCTCAGCTGGGCCTGGTCCAGGCCCCATCCGGCAACCTCGGTCAGGTGCTTCTGCCACGGTGATCCGGGATCCAGTTTTTCCCCGGGGTCGAGGCAGTCCGCCGGGAACGCCTTGAGCAGGTCGGTCGCCTTCCGGATGCCGAGTTGCCGCAGCGCGGTGCGCGTCTTGCTGCCGGCCCGCATCGATTCGGTCACCGAGCCTTCCGAGATCGAAGGCAGAATGGGCGAGTAGGACTGGCCCGTGCCGCCGGGCTGCTTCGGGCCGTTCTTGGCCTGCTTGCGCTCGCGCCATGTGCCTTCGAGACGGTCCAGGTGAAGGTACAGGTGCGCCTGGTCCACCCAGTCAACGAGCCGGCCCACTGGCACCCGGGTGTGCAGGATCACGTCGACGAAGTTCGCCGTGGCCAGGCTCTGCATGTCCTCGATACCCTCCTCGAGGAGGCGGGCCTCGTACCACACGCTCAAGCCGTCGATCTGGTTGAGCGGGTACGGCGGGTTGAGCGACGGCACGACCACGCGCAGCGCGGTGGCGGCGAATCGCTGGATCGCCTGCATGCCCGCCAGGGGGAAGAAGCCGATCACGAAGGCGACGGCCGCCGCGGCGCGGGGATTGTCGTGCGGCAGGATCTGGTACAGCGCGGCGACAAGTATCAGGACCACGATGAGCCGCAGCAGCGCGTTGGCGTAAGCGGCGGGCCTCAGGTCGCCTTGGAAGAAACGCCGCACAAGCATCTGCAGGATGAACGAATACGCGCCGAGGAAGCCGAACTTCAGCACGTCCCAGAAGCTGGCGGGGGCGCTGGTGAACCCAGGGCTCCAGAGCACCGCCGTCCAGCACACCGCCAGCGCCGCGGTGGTGAGAAAGACCGGGAACAGTGCCTCGATCCTGACCGGCGGCCCATCGCCGTGGCCACTGCGCGACACGGACTTGCCGTAGTAGGCGTCGAACTTCTGCTGGTAGATGGTCGGCTGGGAGGCGAGCAGCGGCCCGCCGTCGCCGAGCCACTCGGCGTAGAAGTCCGAGTTCACCGGGGGCTTGGGCAAGTGGCGGGGATAGTCCCACCGCAACCGGTGCAGGTTGAGCACGTACTCGTCCCACAGCGCGCCCGCTCGCTGACCAAGGAACCTGACATACAGCCAGCCCGGCAGGAAGGACAGCGACCAGACCGCGAAGACCTCCAGCGACAGCGCCCCGGCCTGTGGCCGGACCTGCAACGGCGGCCAGGCCAGCCACCACGCGAGCACGAGCACGGCCGCCACGATCGCATTCATCCACAGGTTGACCCAGGCACGCCGCAGGCCATCCGCGGTCCTGCCCGACAGCCAGGCCGGCCGCCCGCCTCCCCCGGATCCCTTGCGGCCGCCCGCCGCCTTCGGGTTGCCGGGTGCGCCGCCGCCATTGGGCGAATCGGTGAGTGATGCCGGCAGCGCATCGGGGCGCGGCCCGTCGCCACCGCCCGCCAGAAGTGCCCACAGCACCCCGACGGCGCGGTCGTCGGCTGCCAGCACCTCGGCCACGCGGTCGCTGTACGCACCGGTGCCCTGCTCTCCCTCGCCCTGACACGGCGGAGGTACCTTCTTCCGCAGTTCACGCAGTTCGAAGCCGATGGCGAAATCCACCGCGGGCTCGGCATGGCCCGTCACCTTTTCATGGCACGAACAATCATCTGGCGAACCGGCTTCCGCGGTGCTGTCTCCAGCGTGCACCAGCGCCGGTGCCAGGAACTTTGCAAGATCACGTGCGCGCTGAGGATTGCGCATGAGTCCCACCCCACGATCGGCTGATCCCCCTTATCTAGATAAGGAGCACGCCCCCGCGCGGCCTGATACACCTTCAGCGGACCGGTTCCCAGGCATCGCCGGGGTTGGCCGTCGGCGGGGCGCCGCGACACGTTACTCTCGGGTAGGGGTCGCGCCAGGCTGGGCGCGGCCGGGCACTGGGGCCGCAGGGAGGCCGGATGGGCGCCTACCAGACCGTGCTGGTCGGCACGGACGGATCAAACTCCTCCTACCGCGCGGTGGACCGGGCCGCCGACATCGCCAGGGACACCACGGCGAGGCTCGTCATCGTGTGCGCCTATGAGCCCGCCACCTCGCGCGAAGTGGCGGCAGCGGGGGACGTCCTCGGAGATGAGGCCTTCTCGGTGGTCGGCTCGGCCCCGGCGGAGGAGACCCTGCGGACCGCGGCGGAACGCGCCGCCGCCCGCGGAGCGGGCAAGATCGAGCGCGTGGCGGTCGCCGGTGAGCCGGTGAAATCGCTGGTCAGTGCGCTGGAAGAGCATCAGGCTGACCTTATTGTGGTCGGCAACCGCGGGCTGAACACGCTCGCCGGGCGACTGCTCGGGTCGGTACCAGCGGCCGTGTCCCGCCGCTCACCGTGCGATGTCCTGATCGTGCACACCGTCGGCTAGCCCCGCCCGGCCGGGACACCGATGGACATAGAGACCTCCGCAGAGCGCGCCGAGGAAAGACTGCTCGGCGGCCCGCGCCGCTACACCCGGATCCAGGTAAGCGAGGCCACCGGCGTCGACAGGGACCGGGCCCACCGGCTCTGGATGGCCATGGGCTTCGCCGAGGTGGGCGACGATGAGGCCGTGTTCACCGATGGGGACATCGAGGCGCTGCGGACGTGGAACGCCCTGGTGGAAAGCGGCACGATCGCGATCGAGGAAGAGGTGCCACACGCCCGGGTGATGGGGCAGACGTTGTCCCGGCTCGCCGAATGGCAGGCGCGAGAGGTCATCGCGCGCACCGACATGCTGGCCCCGGGCGGCGAAGGCCGGGCGGCCGGAGCCGCCGACCTGGCCGGCACGCTGCTGCCGGTCATCGAGCACCTGCAGTCCTATGTTTGGCGACGGCATCTCGCCGCGGCGTACGAGCGCATCCTGCTGACGCCGCCCGGTGAGCTGTCCGCGGCGACCATGACGGTCGGGTTCGCCGACATCGTCGGGTACACCAGGACGTCCAGGCATGCGGCCATCGAGGATCTGACGGCTCTGCTGGAAACCTTCGAGGAGGACACCTCCGAGGCCGTGGTCGGCAACCACGGGCGAGTGGTGAAGATGGTCGGGGACGAGGTGCTGTTCGTCACAGACCGGCCGGCCGACGCGGCCGAAATCGCGCTGCGGCTGACCAGCCCCGGCAGGCCGGAACAGGGCCTGCCCGCGCTGCGCGTCGGCATGGCGGCGGGCCGGGTGCTGACCAGGTTCGGCGACGTGTACGGGCCGGTGGTCAATCTGGCGGCCAGGCTGACGTCGCTGGCCAGGCCGGGTACGGCACTGGTGGATGCGGAACTGGCCGGGGCGCTGCGCGCGGCGGGGAACTACCGGCTCCAGGCCCGGCGGCCTGCTGCCGT
>Ga0070734_10005512_pt1 | contig 11112 bp, 8 predicted proteins | sample Coa_R1_8_FD_66444 | JGI IMG/M metagenome (GOLD analysis project Ga0070734, IMG submission 66444) | Surface soil microbial communities from Centralia Pennsylvania, which are recovering from an underground coalmine fire - Coalmine... | ecosystem: Environmental > Terrestrial > Soil > Unclassified ...
TTCGGAAGCCGCGCGCGGCGATCACTGCTCGCCGGGGCCGAACGGCGATCGCGCAGGACCGCATCTGGCCTTCCTGGTGGATATCAGCAGCGAAACGGCGCCGTGGTCGATTGGCACGTTTCGTGTGGCGGAGAAGCCGGGAGATTATTGTGGGCGCGGCGGCCGCTTCGGCGCGCACGCCGTCGCCGAATCGTTCTACCCGCCCTATTACGGCAAGCTCGCGATTTTTTCCTGGTTCAACGCGGGCACGCGCGTCTTCGATATTCGCGACCCCTTCGCAATCGAGGAAGTCGCCTACTTTATTCCCGCGCCGAATAAATTCACCATGGCGTTCTGCCCTGCGGACGGCGTGAGCCACCCGGCCGGCGATCCCAAGATCACCCCCGAATGCCAGAAGGTGATCGAGACGAACAACGTGGAGGTGGACGACCGCGGTTTCATTTACAGCGCCGACCGTGCGGGCAGCGGTTTGCACATCATGCGGCTCACGGGACACGCGAAGGAAATTGTGGCGGGGAATTAGCAGCATAGGCTGACCCGGGAGTTTCCGACAATTTCGTGCGAAGTCTGAACGGATGTGGGCTCCGCTCGGTGCAGGGCGTCGATGAATGTTTTTTAATGTCTGATGAAGGCGAATTGGGCTATCTTTGCCCGGCCGAACCCGCACGGCTTTTAGGTCAAATCTCAGACGATTCACACGGGAGACGAACATGAATCCAGAACAAGCGGCCTTTGCCGCCCAAGTCTTGTTGCCCGGCATCGAACGGGAGCACTCCACCACGTTAAAGGTAATCGCCGCCGTTCCCGAAGGAAAAAAGGATTATCGGCCGGACCCGAATTCGCGGACTGCGTTTGAACTAGCTTCTCACCTGGCAAGTGCCGACGTCTGGTTCCTGAAGGGTATCGCCAACGGCGAGTTCAGCCATGACGAAGATCGAAAATTCGGAAGCGTCGCGGAAGTTGTGAAGTTCTATGAAACGGAGTTTCCGGCCGCTCTTGCGAAGGTCAAGGGGCTTCCTGCCGATAAGTTCGCCAAGATCATTCCGGCCTTCGGAATGTTCAACCTGCCGGCGGTGGCCTATCTCGGCTTCCTGAACAACCACTCCATCCACCACCGCGGGCAACTCGCTGCGTACCTGCGGCCGATGGGCTCCAAGGTGCCCCAAATCTACGGCGGCAGCTTCGACGAGCCAATGGAAATGCCGGCCAGCGCCAGCTAGCCGGTATAGGCAGATTCGGGGGGCGAGCCGGGCTCGCCCCTCGGTTGTTTGCAGCCACTCTCCGATAATGCCGTTCAACCGTAGGCGTTTGCCAATGGCGAATCAATTCCTCGAATCGTTCACTCCTCGATCGTCCGCAATGGCGTTGGCGTTCAGGCCCCGACCGCAGGGCCGCCGACTTGTTTTTCGCCGCCAAGCAACTTCATAATAGTCAGGTATGCTTCGCCCGATTGCACCGATCCTCATTCTTTCAGCGGCGGCATCGCTCGGCTTGCTCTGTTTGCCGCGCGCGGCCAAGCCGCAGGCGCAGGGTGTGCCGGGTTTGCCCTCGCAGCCCTTTAACTCGAGTAACCAGCAGGTGATTCGCTTCGTGAAGGATCCGGAGCCGGCGCCTCCGCTCGATGCAAAAGATATTTTCGGTAATCCGGTCACGAAGAGCGATTGGCCGGGCAAGGTGGTGATGGTGAACTTCTGGGCCACTTGGTGCCCGCCGTGCCGGTACGAAATCCCGGAGCTGCTGCAGCTCAAGCAGGAGTACGGAGACAAGCTGGAGATCATCGGAGTTTCCGAGGACGAGGATGGGCCCGACGGCGTCATCAAGTTTGCTCTGGCCAAGAACATGAGCTATCCCATCGTCATGGCGACGCGCGACATCGTCAGGTCCTACGGCGGAGTGCCTGCGCTGCCGACCACGTTTCTGATCAATACGGAAGGGCGCGTGGTCACCAAGCACAGCGGACTTTATCCCAAGGAAGCCTACGATCAGGAAATTCGCGCGCTGCTGGGCATGCCGATTTACGCGCGTGTGGAAACCTATGTCGATAACGGCCAGCTGTTTTTGAAGAATGCCGCGAATGCCACCGAACTGCCGGGCGTGAATTTCAAGGGCTTGACCGCGGAACAGAAAAAGCACGTGCTGCACCGCCTGAACGCGGAGAGCTGCACCTGTGGATGCGATCTGACGCTTTCACAGTGCCGCGTGAACGATACGGGCTGCCCGGTGAGCGGCGACATGGCCGCGCAGATGATCAAGGAAGAATTGGGCGGAGCTAAGCCCGCGCCTGCTGCATCCGACAAAGGGGCGAAAACAATTTCGCAGTAAGTCGCGCGCTTTGAGTGTTCCGAGTAGAAAGCACCCCAAATCTTCTTTTTTGTCATTCCTCGCGAAGCGAGGAATCTTCCTTGGATTTCGGCGCGAGAAAGGAGAGATTCCTCGCTTCGCTTGGAATGACAAAACGGGATTAAACGCGCGAGCTTCGCGTTGACGAGCGAGTTTCGGGAGGTACAAACATGTTTGGGGAAGCGAGTTGCAATTCGTCGAATGATGTTGTGGTGCTTCCGGATCCCGTGGTGGACAATCCACTCGCCGCAGCCAAGGGACGTGAGACGGCCGTTGTCGCGGGCGGCTGCTTTTGGGGCATTCAGGCGGTTTTCGAGCGCTTGAAGGGCGTGCTGCACGCCACTTCAGGCTACTCCGGCGGCGCTGCAAATACGGCCACATACGAAAAAGTTTGCTCCGGCCGCACCGGCCACGCCGAGTCGGTGGAAGTCGTCTTCGATCCCTCGCAGCTCAGCTACGGGCAACTTCTGAAGGTGTTCTTCTCCGTTGCGCACGACCCGACGCAGCTGAACCACCAGGGCGCGGACACGGGAACGCAATACCGTTCTGCTGTGTTCTACACGTCGGAAGATCAGAAGCGAATCGCTGAAGCCTACGTGAAGCAACTTGAGTCCGCGAAAGTCTTTCGCCAGCCCATCGTCACGCAGATCGTTCCGCTCGAGGCGTTTTATCCCGCCGAGGACTATCACCAGGGCTACATGGACCTGCATCCCGAAAACATGTACGTGGTGCTCAACGACTATCCCAAGGTGGAAAATCTGAGGAAGTATTATCCGGCGATGTTCGTGGAGAAAAGCAAGGGAACCGCGGGAAATTAAGACTATTCTTGTAATTCTGAGCGGAGCGAAGAATCTCTGTAGGATTTAGTCCAAAACCAAATCGAGATTCTTCGCTTCGCTCAGAATGGCAGTGCGGCTGCGGGCCGCAAACCCCTACTTCAGCTTGTCCAAGTCGAATTTAGTCTCCACCGATTTGCCTCCCGGCATTTTCACTTTTACGGTTACCTTGCCTCGCCCGAATTGGCCTTCATTGAAACGCAGAAGGTATTCGCGGAGGTAAACGACGCAAGGCTCCACGGGATAAATCGCAAACGGATTGAGCGGATTGCAAAGCACGGTCATGTTGGTCTCCTGGGGCTCCATCCGGCTGCCTTGAGACACGGTGAATGCAAAGTCATCATCGTCCGTAGGAATTCCGATGCCGTACCCGAGCGTGAGCGTAACAACGGCGCGGACGATAATTTTCCCGCCGTTTTCCTGATAATCCTCCTCGGCCCGGGACCTGTCGTATTCGGGCACATGCATGCTCTTCAACACCACCTGCTCGTAGGGAGTTTCGAGCTCGATCGATTTTACGTAAGCCCTCGGCTGATCGGGGGGAGACTGGAAATCGTGCTGGTAAGCCGAGAGGAAGCCCGCCAATTCATTATGATCGGTGGTCCGGCCCAGCGAAAAGGCTTGATCCACTTGGTCGGCCGGCAACGGGTATTCGATGGCTTCTACAGCGATCGGAAGCAGAATCGCCAGACAAGCCAGGATGATTATTTCGGGAAGAAATCGAACTGAAATCGCACGTTTCATGCTCGAATTCTATGACCCGGCCCCGCCCCGGAGCGATCAGGACAATCGTGGAGCAAGGGATACAGGAAAACTGAAGTCCCACGCTGGTCAGACCGGCGATGGACGTTGGTCGAGCAGTTCGAGTGGGGCAATCACCTGAGGCGATCGAGGTCGAATTTTGTTTCGGCGGATTTGTCTTCGGGCAGAAGCACTGTAACTGTCACTTTTCCCGGGCCGAATTCGTGGTGATCGAAGCGGAGCAGAATCTCCCGCGTGTACACCGAGCACACGCCCCAGTCCGTAACACTGTAGGGATTGCAGAGCACGCGCGTGGTCATAGTCGCCGGGTCGAGCGGCTTCTTCTGCGATACGGACACCTGAAAACCGTCCGCGGCGGGCTCCGAGCCTGAATAGTTCATTCTGAGGGCCACGACGACTCGAACGAACACCGCGCCGTGGCCCGCTTGGTAATCTTCGGCCGCCTTGAATTTGTCATACTGCGCCGCCCGCATGCTCTTCAAAACGATCTGTTCGTAGGGCGTCTCGAACTCCACCGACTGCACATAAGCGATGGGATGGTCCACCGGGTACTCAAAAACATGCGTGTAGGGCTTGAGGAAATTCGTGAGCTCTTCGTGATTGCTGCTTCTGCCGAGGGAGTACGCCTCTTCAACTACCTCCGGCTGAAGCGGGTAATCGAACGCGGCTGCAAATCCCGTAACAAGAACCATGAAGCAGGCCAATGCGGGCATCTGGGAGCGCAGACCGCGGTTGAACCAGCGGCGCATCGCTTTCATTTTAATACTATTAATTGTCAATCATGAAAACAAACGGGCCCGGAGGATTGAGCATCCTCCGGGCCAATGTGTTTACGAGCGCCTTAGTTCGCCAGCGGATCGGGGCGCATCTGGAACTTCACGGCTTTGCTGGTTGTTCCCTTGCCGCCTTCGATGTGCCAGGGGGCGCGCGTGGCGTACGTGGACCACAGGCCGCGGCCCTTCCAGCCGGCCTTGGGATCGTCGATGCGGCCGTCCATGCTCTTGGCGAAGAAACCCATGGGGTACGGCACGCGCATGATGGTCCACTTGCCGGTGGCGGGATCGAGCGCTTCGAGCGCGTCGTTGTCATTGGCAGTCGCGATGGGGATGTTCTTGCCAAGACCGAGAGTGTCGAACTGATCGACCCAGTTGTAGTAGTTGGTGTCCGCGCTGCCGTAGCCGGTCACGCCTTGGAAGCTCGGGCCCGGCGTGCGATACAGCGTCCATCCTTCGGGGCAGTGCTGGCCGGTAGCGGTCGGGCCGTTCAGCGGGCCCTTGCACTTGCGGCGGTCAAAGCTGGCGAGGTGCCCGCTCGAGAGCACGGTCCAGATCACGCCGTCGCGCGTAATGTCCATGCCGCGCGGCGAGAAGCCCTGCACGGGCGCCTTCGGATTGTTCCACGGCACTTCGTAGATTTCCGCGAGCGAAGTACGCCCAGGATCGGAACCCGGATTCAAGCGCACGATCGAGCCGGGGAAGCCTAGCACGGTGCCCCAGATCGAGCCGTCCGCGGGGCTCGGGCTTACGCCGTAGAAGCCCACCTTGATGCGCATGTCCTTGGCGGGATCCATCGGCTGGCCGGGCTCGGTGTATTCGTCGCGTTTGCCGTTACCGTTGGTGTCCAGAACAAACGGCGTCCAGCCCTGCGACTTTTCGGTGTCATGCGTCTGGTCCCACATCTTGGTGTTCAGCCAGCCGACGTTGTCGCCACCGGGATTGCTGAACCAAAGCGTGTTGTTCGCATCTTCGGCGAACATCAGGTGTTGCGTGCTGGTGCACAGGTCGACGAGTTCCCACTTCCCGGTCTTGGGATCGTAGACGTTCGTTTGGCGTGAGCTGCTCGAAAGCGGGAGAACCATGGCGTCTTCGAGGCTCGAGCCTTTCTTGCAGTAGTCGGGGTTCGGCCGGTCGCGCGTCGCCGCCGCGGTCCAGATGCGTCCCTGCGAATCCATCATCAAGCTGTGCGCCGTGGCGTGGGAGAGCGCGGCCTGCTCGTTGCCCCAGTACGGCGAGGGCTCGAGCAGTTCCTCAGGCTCAGCGAGCGGCGTGCCGGTCTTATAGGGAATGGCGACCTGCTTGAACGAGTTCTTCACCGGATCGAGCACGGTGATGAAGTCAGAGCTGTCTTCGTGCACGCCGTAGACGAGGCCGTTGGGATTCGAGTTCACGTTGCGGCGATCCACGGAAATTTCATCGTGGAAATATTCCTTAGGTCCTGCCCAGTCCCACTCCGTGACCACCACGTTGCGCTCGATTCCTTGCGGGCGCGGCGGAGCCGGCGGCAGCGCGCCGGCCTTGATGCGATCGGTCCAGTCGGCGTATTCCGTGAGCAGCCGGTTGCGGCCGGTGCGCACCGAGACGGCGTTCATCATCTGCCCGACTTGGGCGGACTTGATGCGGCGGTCCCAAGCCGCAAACGAAGTATCGAACGCGCCGAGCGACGGCTCGATTTCGCGCGTGGCTTTATCGCCGAGTTGATGGCAGGCTTCGCAGCCGTCCGTCTTCACAGCTTCAATCCACTGGCCCTGGTCGGTGAGCTTTTCTGAAATTCCGTTGCCCTTGTCCCCCGTGCCGGGGAAATCGCTCTTGGGCGGGATGTGCAGCAGCGAATACCAGTACGCCGCGGGATAATACTTCGCGGCTTCGTGCTCGTCCGGTGCGATTACGGCTTTGAGGTCGAGCATCTTGCCGGGTTGCGCTTTCACCTTGGGAGAATCCACCAAGCCGTAGCCGCGCACCCACACGTCGTAGGTCGCTTTCGGCAATTCCGGGATCACGTAGCGGCCCTGATCGTCGGTGACGACGATCTTGCGATAGCCCGTGGGCAGATCCTTCGTTTCCGCGATGACCCACACGCCCGCTTCGGGGCCCTTGGAACTGGTGACCACGCCGCCGATGTCATCGGAGACGATCTTAATTTCCGCGGCCGGTTTCGCGGCGGCCTTTGCCTTTGCGGGCTCCGGCGCGGTGCGGCCGGTGCGCGCGAGGCCCAGCAGCGCAACGATCATAGCGGCCAAAATTGCGAGGATCGACGTTCTCTTGTTCATGACAGGCTGTCTCCTTCGGCGGTCACGCCAAGGCCACCTCGAACGAGGATTGGGGATTTGCGAACACCAAGCTTTGTGCACAGGGTACAGAGTGTTCCGTACAGAGTGTTCCGAGGACCGTGAGGAATCGTAGTCCGTACGGAAATCATTGTCAATCGGTGGTTTAAGCGGATGATGAAGAAGTGATCCGGCAGTTTGCGCCTGCCAGCGGTGGACGGTGGGTTATTTCGATGCGGGCTTTTTGACGGATGTGGCCGGCTTGCGACTCTTCCGGGGAGCGGTTTTTTCTTCTGCAAACGCTGCCGTGGCCGGCGCCGCTGGCGCCGCTTGCCCGAGCAGTTGCCTGGCGTAGGCGGGACCTTTCCCGGCGTCCTCGTGTTTGATGTACGTGTAAACGTCGAGGCCTTGGGCGGACCAGCCGTCGATGCGCTTTCTCCAGTCCGCAAGCTGCGCCGGCGTGTACTCCTCGCGGCGCAGGCGCAGGTACGTGAAATTTGTGGTCAGGACGTCGGGCGGCGTCTGTTCGTCGGTTTCCGCGAGGCACAGTGCGACTTGCTGCTTGCGCAGCACCTCGTAGGTTTCCTCCGTGTACCAGGAGGCGTGGCGTACTTCAAACGCGAAGAAAAACGCGGGCGGGCGGAGCGCCATGAAATCCTCCAGCAGCGGCTTGTCGAACTTGAACGTGGGCGGAAGCTGCACGAGGATCGGACCCAGGTGATCGCCATCGCTCAGCACGCTGGCGGCTTCGAGAAAGCGTTTCAGGGTGCTCTCGCAGTTGCGCAGACGCTGAATGTGCGTGATCTGCTGGTTGGCCTTCAGCGCGAAGCGGAATCCCGGGGGCACGCTCTTCGCCCACTGCTGCAGCAAACTCTCCGTGGGCATGCGATAAAAGCTGTGGTTGATTTCGACCGTCTGAAGCTGCGTAGCGTAGTACGAGAGCATCTCCCGGTCGGGCAGGTCCTTCGGATAAAAGCTCCCCTTCCACGGCTTATAAGAGTAGCCGGAAGTGCCCACGCGAAGCTGACCAGTCTGAGGAATTGCGCGCCCCCCGCAAGCAAGCATTTAATCACAAACGAGCGTAGGACAGGCTTATAGCCTGTCGCTTTTCCGCGGCGTCACCGTGCAAACCCGAGAGGCTAGAAGCCTGTCCTAGTCGATTGGCATTCTGAGCGAAACGGGACGCCAGCGCCACAGTCGGCTACCGCCTCGTTTTTGGTTCCATGCGTGTGCTGAGAATCTCGATGGGGCGCTCCAGGCTTTGCCGGCTCTTCCAGAAATCGCGCCACAGGTCGCCCCGCTTTTCCATGCGCTTAAAGACCGTTTTGACGTTCAAGCTCTCGGGCTTGAGTGTGGGCTTAAGTTCCTTGGAAGAGATCGGCGCGGACACCGGCGCTTTGGGAAACGCTCTCACCGCGTACGGCGCCGCGAGGGGACGGCCGTAGGCATTCTGGCTGATGTCGATCAAGACGCGGCGGGCGGGGCGTTTTGAGACAATGCGCTCGGTGGTGATGTAGTTCCGGTTTTCCTGGCCCACGAGGCGGGCGACGATCTCGCCGAAGGTCCTGACTTGGTCGTACGTGTAGCCTTCCACCAGTGGTACGTAGATGTGGATGCCCGTGGCGCCGGAAGTCTTGATGAAGCTCGTCACCTCGAGTTCGTCCAATTTTTCGCGAAGGGCGCGGGCGATTCTCACCACCACGCTGAATTCCGTTCCGTCCGATGGATCGAGGTCGAAGAAAAAGTAGTCGGGACTCTCGAAATTCCCGACGCGGCTCGACCACGGATTGTGGTCGATGCAACCAAGCCCGGTGAGGAAGAGCAATGACGCGACATCGTCGCACAGCGCGTAGTGAATTTGTTCGCCGCGATTTTCGGAGTCGACCGGAACGGTCTTGAACCAATCAGGCAGTCCCTCGCGCACGTCTTTTTGAAAGAACGCCTGGCCTTTGATGCCGTCCGGATAGCGGCGCAGCACGAGCGGGCGATCCTTGAGAAACGGCAGGATGTAATCGGCGATTCGATAGTAGTAGGCGATCAACTCGCGCTTGGTGTAGCCCGACTCAGGGAAGTAGATCTTGTTGAGATTGCTCAGGCGGAAGCGCTTGCCACCGAGATCGAGTGTGACGTTTTCGGCGCGGCCTTTGAACAGCTCCGATTCGATCTTGGCTGTCGTGTTCAGCACGCTGCCTACAATTTCCGGCGCGGGCGTCGCCGTGATCACATCGGGTGACGCGGAGGCGACTTCGTTTTCCCAGCCACACTCCTCCGGGCGCACGTCTTCGCGCAGGCCCAGAAAGACTGGATTGCGCAGGCTGGGCTCGCGTGTCCATCCGGTGAAGCGCACGCGCGCTACCAGAGCCGGTGAAGCCCAGTGGGCCCGCTCGTTCGTTTTGGGCGGAGTTTCAAACGGGCAGGCGGAGGCCTGGTGCTCCTTCAATTGGCCGAAAAGTTCTTGCTGTAATTTTTGATCGAACCCCGATCCCACGTGTCCGATGAATTGCAGCTTTTTGCCGCGATACAGGCCCAGCAGCAGGGAACCGAAGCGCAGCCCGGTGTTGGGCGATTCGGTCCATCCGCCGATCACGGCATCGACGGTTTTCGTGGCCTTCACCTTGAGCCAGCTCGTGCTGCGTCCGCTCGCGTAGAGGCTGTCCGCGCGCTTGCCCACGATTCCTTCGATTTCATTTTGTTTGGCCAGCGCGAAGAGCTCTTCGCCGCGACCCGGCTCGTGATCGGAATAGCGAATCCGATCCGAAGTACGCAGGAGCGCGCGCAGGAGTTGCTTGCGCTCGACGAGTGGCGCCTGCCGCAGGTCGTAGCCGTCGCAATACAAAATGTCAAAGAGGTAGTAGACGACCGGCACGGACGCGATCAGGCTCTCCGACGGCGCGCGCACGTGCATGCGCTGCTGCAGCTTTTCAAAGTCGCCGCGCCCGCGCTCATCGAGCGCCGCGATTTCGCCGTCCAGAATCACCTGCCGCGCGCTGATAAATTCAGGCAGAGCGGCGAGTTCAGGATAGCGCGCCGTGATGTCGGAGCCGGAGCGCGCGCGAATCGTGAGCCGGTCTTTGCCGCCTTTCGTGCCGCCATCAATCCACGAGATTGCGCGCACGCCGTCCCATTTCAACTCAAAGAGCCAGTTCGGGTCCGAAAACGACTTTTCCACGAGCGTCGGCAGCATCGGCTCCATGCTCGAGGGCATCGCCGCTTTTTTCGCTCCGTGCAGCTCGCTCGGGCGGATCGGCACGGCGAAGCGCTTGGGCGGCGCCTCCTCCTTGATTTCCTCGAGCGTGCGGCCAGTGAGCACCGAGCCGTCGTGCTGGTCCACGTCCCACCCGGGATCGACCGAGGCATCCTTGTGCTTCAGCATCAGCCAGTCGTTGCCCTTTTCGCTGTTGCGCAGTTTCACCAGCGCAAAGCTTCCGCGCAGCTTCTCGCCGCTCAGGCTGAACTTGATCTCGCCTTTTTCGATCTGCTGCAGCGCGCCGCCATGCCCCTCCAGCGCGAACGTGCCGCGGTCCCACACCATCACCGTGCCCGCGCCGTAGCTGCCCTCGGGGATCTTGCCTTCGAAGTTCGCGTAGTCGAGCGGATGGTCCTCGGTCATTACGGCGAGGCGCTTGTCGGCGGGGTTGAGCGAAGGCCCCTTGGGCACGGCCCAGGACTTCAGCGTGCCGGCAATGGCCAGACGAAAATCGTAATGCAGCCGCCGCGCGGCGTGCTTCTGCACGACAAAGGTGGGCTCGGTCGAAGGGCCCGCCTGGTCGCCCGAAGGCTCCGGCGTGCGGTCAAAGCGGCGCTTGCGGCGGTACTCGTCCAGCTGCGGCATCGGCGTATTCTACTCGATGCGCACTCCCTTACGTTGTCATCCCGAACCCGTTCGCCTCCTCGCGAACGGTGTGAGGGACCTGCTTTTTCTGATTCCGTCTCGGTGCCTTGTAGGCGAAGCCGTTCCAAGTAGGACAGGCTTCCAGCCTGTCGCCTTCCGCCGCGCCATCACATCGAAAAGCCGACAGGCTAGAAGCCTGTCCTACTTGCCGCTGCTGCACTTTAGTGCACCGATCTTCTTGCTTCCGCCCCGGGGTCTGACTATGCTTGGGGAATCGCCGCCAGGCGCTTTTCGGCGTG
>Ga0070734_10005514_pt1 | contig 11110 bp, 9 predicted proteins | sample Coa_R1_8_FD_66444 | JGI IMG/M metagenome (GOLD analysis project Ga0070734, IMG submission 66444) | Surface soil microbial communities from Centralia Pennsylvania, which are recovering from an underground coalmine fire - Coalmine... | ecosystem: Environmental > Terrestrial > Soil > Unclassified ...
TGCGGACCAGTTCGCCGCCATGCAGCAGATGCGCCGTCAGTTCCGTGGAATGGGCAGAGGCCGGAGAATGGGCGGAGGGCTCAATCCCCCGCAGCTGACCCAACCTCCAGGGCAGTAAAATAAATTTCCCTTCTCGCCTATAGGAGGCCATTGGGCGCAGGCATGGCAACCGAAGTCCCCTTTCGCTTGACGGACGGATCCCAACCTCTCATTCTCCTCCCCAGCCATGTTAACGGCAAAGGGCCTTACGACTTTATTCTGGACACCGGCGCCAGCATGTGCCTGCTGTCCTTGGAGCTGGCCGAAACGGCAGGTGTCGTTGGCACGGGAACTAAGGAGGGAACGGGCGCGGGCGGCGCCATAACCCTGTCTCTGGGCATGGTGGAATCCCTGGCCATAGGAACGGTCGAGGTTCCGAACATCGAAGTGGGCATCACGGACGAGTTGGCGAAACTGGAAGCGATCCTACGGGCGAAGGTGGACGGCAATCTCGGATACAACTTTCTGAATAGATTTCAATTCACCCTCGACTACAGCAGGCAGGTTTTTAGCCTATCCGAAAGCGAGCCGCTGGCGGAACGCGCAGAGGGTCTGGAGCGCGCCCGGACTCGCTTTCGGATCGCGCACCCTAATAAGCCGCTCATTCTGGTTTCCACCTTCGTAAACGGGCAAGGGCCCTTCCAATTCGCCCTCGACACCGGCGCCTCTACCACGGTTGTTTCCACAGCATTAGCGCAGGATCTGGGGCTTGCCATGACCGAATTCGGGGCAATGATGGGAGCAGGAGGCCAGGTAAAAGCCTCTCAGGCTGCGGTGGATACGCTGGCGGTCGGCGAGGCCCGGCATGAGAACCTGGCCGTCGTCGTCTCCGACTTCCTGGCCATGCTCAGCCAGGTGATCGGAGAGACGATAGAGGGCGTTATCGGCTACAATTACCTCCGGAATTATCTGGTCACCATAGACTACCCGAACGAAATGCTGACCCTGGATAAGCCCATCCCTTAAACAGCAGAGGGGCTCGCGGCGCATGGCCTGGTTATTCGAGATCATCGGCGGCCTGGTATTCGGGGTGCTGCTGGGGCGGCTGCTGAATGTGCGCCCCCGGATCAGCAAGGATAAAGGGGCGCTGGTCGCCCGGACCGCGCCCCATATCGCCGTCCTCACGCTCGGCCTCAAGCTGCGCGCCGTCATGATTGATCCCCAGCAGCGCGCCGTGCGGATGTTCGCACGCTACCTCTGGTTCTTTCCCAAAGTGCGCCATATCCCCTTTGAGGTGGTCGCTGCGGTCCTCTATGGTTATGGGGACCTGAACCCCGCGCAGGGGCTGCCCTGGGGTGCGGCCTATCAGGAGTGGGACATGTTTATCGTGCGCCTGCGCCTGCAGAACGGGGAAGAAACCCTGCTCTGCCGCTTCTTCGGGCAGGGCGCCTGGGTCAACGACACGATCTGGCCGGACTGGTTCTACTGGGAAGGCCAGGTCATGGCCGGGATGACGCAGGGCTCCCAGGAGTCCGAATCGAAAGCGTATGCGGAAATGGCGAGCAAACTCATCGGGGTGCCGCTGGAAAGAGAATAAGCGGCAGGCGCTCGTTTTTGAATCGGTCCCTTATCGGCTGCCCGCGTTCTTTGTCGTCGTGCTGGAATGCGTAACGCTGGCGGTCTGGCCTGCTCCTGTGGAGGGCATGCGCGCAAACGTGCCGATGGAGCGCGCCATGCCATAGTTCGCCATGAGGGATATGTCGTCGAAATCCGCCATGTCCACGTTGCCGATGGCCGTTCCGTTGTAGGCGCAGAACACGCCGCAATCCCCGCCGGCCGTGCCGGAGGCCCAGGTGGTGGCGAGGACGATGTCGTTGTCGTACCACGCGGCGCCGATGCCGCTGCGAGTGTTGGTCCACTCATCGTAGTAGCGCCAGAGCAGCCAGCCGTCGTTCACGTCCTTATAGCCGATGGTCTGCGCCAGGAAGAAGGCTGTGGGCGAGGTCAGCGGCTGGGCCAGTCCGGCGGCGATCCAGTAGAGGCGCCCCTCCGGGCCGAACTCGCGGCTCGGATTGAAAATCAGGGTCGGCCGCCGGTTTCCCGCCCAGCCGGACTTCTCGCCGCCCACAAACGTGCATGACACCTGCTGGAAGCCGAGATCCCGGTCCCATGTGAACCGCCGCAACTGCCAGCGGTAGAGCTGCTTACCCGAAAGCCCTGCGGTTCCGAGCAGGAGTTGATCGTGAATCGTGTCCACCGCAGGGCCGGGCGGAATCGTGCTGCTGACACCCAGGTCCACGATGGGCCCGAGCTGCTTTCCGCGCACCGTGCGATAGACGATGTTCTGGTCCGGGCTTCTGTAGAGGAAGAGGAGTAGAGTGCCCTTCCAGGCGACCGCGCTGGCGTAAGCGTCCTTGCTGTCCGGAAGGAGCCATGCCGGGCCGAGCGCGTCCGGTTGGCCGAAGCGCATCCTCACCCCCTCTGCAGTGGGATAGAAGACGTAGAAGGTCCTGCCGTCGCTGGCCGCGAACGGGTCTCCGGTCACGCCGGAGGCGATCGAGACCGGCGCGCTCCAGGCGCGCTTGCCCAGATAGGTCTGCATCACCAGGCCGGCGCATGCGGGGCGAGGGGCTTTCGGATCGAGAGGGCCGCGATTGGCCGTCACCATATACAGCTTGCCCTGGTGCTCCGCGAGGGACGCCTGATAGTCGGTCATCAACTCGAACGGGCCGTCGTAGTGGAAGGACTGCGTGCCGCTCGGCTGCAGCCGCTCGCCTCCACTCACGCTGTAGCCATAGGTGATGTTGGCACGGACCCGCCGCGCCGAGAAGACACCGGTCCATCCCCAATCCACGTAGGTGGCGTTCGGGCCGGCCGGTTTGAGGTGGAAATGGTAGGGCGGCCCGGCGAGGAATTCGAGCTTCTCGATCGGGAAGGGCACCTCGCCCGGCAGATGCGACTCGTTCAAGACCAGGCTCGCCAGCTCTCCCGTGCTGAAATGCACCTTTTTCGGATCCCCCTCGAACTGATAGCTGTAGCTGTAGTTCATCAGGCTGGTGTAGGTCGGCGACCAGGCATCCCATTTCCCACTGTGCGAGAGGCCGAGCTGATGGCCGAACTCATGGCACCACGAGCCCATGCCGGTCGAGCCCGAATCGGCGAGCTGGTCGGACTGCCCCCCACCCCCCATGCCTCCGATCAGCATCCAGTGGTAGAGGCCGATCTTATCGGGCGGAAAGGTCTCCCCGGCGACTTGCTCCCAGCTTTTCCCGGCGTTCGCTTTCGAGGAGAGCGGCGGACTCTCGGTGATCCAGTGCAGCGCGAAGCCCTTCGTCCCGTCCCGGTTGGTATAGGGCAGGTTGGCGAAGAAGGGGACCACCTGCACGCGCATGGCCTTTTCCATCTGGTCTACCGGCACGGTGTCGTTGGGCAGGTTCATCACGAGGATGTCTTTGTGCAGCGGAGAGCAGCCCATCGCCTTCAAATCCACGCCGTCGAATCCATGCACCTTCCAGCCGTCCGGCAGGCCGTCGTGGCTGGTCGAGCGGTCGAGCGGATCGCTGCCGATGCGGGCTTCCTCCTCGTTGGTCAGGCCGTCGCAGTCCCAGTCCGGGTCGCTCTTGAAATAAGTGATATACAGGTCGCAGTCCGCCTCTGTGCTGCCGAAGTAGTCCGGCCCTTCGTGCTGGACGACGACATCCGCCCGGCCATGCCCTACCACGTCGCCCATCAGGACGATGACGGGCTTTGTGAACTTCTCCCAACCGGCGATCGGCACGGTCCTTTTGAAATCCGGCGCCAGGAACACCTGGCCGTTCACCAGCACGTCCGCCTTCCCATCCGCGTTGATGTCGCCCAGGGCAAGCGCCTCCTGGCCCTTCGGGGCGCGCAGGGTCGCCAGAGTGGTTGCCGTCTTGTCCAGGCGATACAGGACGACCTTATCTCCCGTGCGTACCGCCAGATCCGCTCTGCCGTCGCCCAGAACGTCGCCCTCCGCCGCATCGGTGACCGGAAGATGCAAGGCATAGTCTCGCAGCTTCGCACCTGCCGCATCGAAGACCTGCGCCCGCCCGGTCGAATCGACCACCAGGATGTCGTCCAGATTTGACGAAGCTACCTTCCCCGCGAGAAGCCACACTTTGCCCGCCAGGCCGTTCACGGTACCGAGGGAAGTGGAGGCTGGAAACTCACCATTTTGCGTGCTGAGCGCCTTGCACAGCTCGCCCTCTTTGCCCAGGATCGCCAGATCGAGCGTCTTCCCGCCGAAATGGCCCAGGCACATCGCCCGGATTTTCTGGGGCAGGTCCGATATCAGGCGCTGGCCCCGCAGCGGCTTCCAGCCCTTGCCGTTCAGGGACACGTCAATACTCTTGTCCTGCGGAGAGGCATAGAGGAAGTCCGCATAGCCATCGCCATTGATGTCGCCGAGGAGCGGAATGCGCGGCGGCGCCACCCAGCCTCCGAAGAGCCAGGTATATGGCTTGCAGAACCCGATGTCGCTCACCTGCGGCAGGGCTATTGTGGTCTGTGCTTTCGCTCCCTGCATGACTACCAGAATCAGGATCAGTGCTGTGCCGAATCGTTTCATTCTCTCCTCTTGGCCGTGAACCCTCACTACCCGCGGCCGCGCCTATCCCATCTCCCTGTAAATCCGCTTCGCGGCCCGAAGGTTCGAAGAGGGGGAGATTTGGAAGTTGGAGTCCCCGCAGGGGACTTCGGGCACTTGTTGACGCAGTTTTAACTGCCCGCCCAGATCGTGTTGAACGTTAAAGTCGTCCGGCGACTCGTCAACGTCCTCAATATGGGTTCGATGGCGCCATCTCCCAGGTTCTGACGTTGCGGAAGCGCGCCGGGCCGCCCTCCGCGAAAAGCGCCACCCCCAGGCTGTCCGCCCGGCCCGGGTAGATGCGGCGGCAGATGGCCTGCCGGTCATTGGCGAAGAACTCGACCACCGGACTGTCCACGAAAACGCGCAGGCTTAACGGCTCGCCCGGTCGCTGCGCGAAGGGCGCGCGCTCCACGACCTTGCGGCCCGCGATGCCGCTTCGGGACGCATCGAAGACCAGCTCTTGTGTTTCGGCGTCGTAATAGAGCCGGGTCTCTTCGCTGCCGTCCGGGGAGCGGCGCACGAGCAGTCCCATGCGCTTTGCGCCTGCTGGAAGGATTTCCAGGGCGATTTCGCAGGCATCGCCCGCGACGCCGGGGAAGGGATGCGGCCGGCCATCCGCAAGGGAGCGCGCTCGCCAGTGCGTCTGTCGTCCCCGCAGCGTCTCGAACTCCGGCACGGGCCGCATCCGAAGCGTGCCGTCGTCGCCCAGCCACAGGGTACGCGGCAGGCCATACACCCCGGACCAGCCCCGCTCCTTATCCCCGCCGGGATTGTCGAGCAGCCAGGCCCACATAATCTGGCGGCCTTTGCCGTCTATCAGCGCCTCAGGCGCGAAATAGGTGTTGTCCACCCAGGTCATGCGCCCGTGGCTTTCCGGCGTGAAGAGGTCGTTCCGGTACGTGCCGATATAGTACTGACAGCCTTTGTTGTGGCTGATAAAGAGGAGCAGGTGCTTGCCACTCGGCTCGCCGCCGTCCGGGTTAGAAGGCAGCGGGAGCAAGCTCGGGCACATATTGTCCTCGCTGCGGTCGGTCCACTCGGCGCGCCGCTGGTAGAAGACGTGCCGGTAGGTCCAGGTCTTCAGATCGGGCGACTCGAACAGATAGAGGCGATCCCCTTGCTCCGAAAGCGGCGCGTCCGGCGCGCGTCCGACCTTGTCGAGCACCGGCAGATTGCCCGTCAGCAGCCAGTAGCGGCCGTCATGCTTCCAGATGTTGGAGGGATCGGCAGAACCCAGCCAGAGTGGGCGGCCCGCAGAATCAGTGGTTTCCGTGATGCCGAACTCTGTGGAGCGAATCACCGGGTTTTCCGGGAATTTGGTCCAGACCTCGTAGGGCGGGCCGGCGCTGCGCGCCAGGCCGATTCCCTTCGCGCCCCACAGCATCCAGTAGGAGAGATAGGCAGTACCGTCTTCCTCCACGAACGCGCCCCCGCTGAAGCAGCCTTCATCGCCGCCCCCCGGCCCGATCGCGTCGGGATGATGACGCCAGTGGACCAGGTCGGCGCTGGAGATGTGGCCCCAGCAGAAGCCTGCGCCGCTGCGGTTATACAGGTACATCAGATGGTAGCGGCCCGCATAGTAGAATGCGCCGTTCGGATCGCCCGGCTCGCCCCTATCTTCGGGGACGCAGAAGTGGTAACGCGGACGCCACGGGTCGGCCAGGAACCGCTCCCGAAGTTGTCGCGCCCCCTGGATCTCCTCGTCTGTAATGCGGTCCGTGGCCTCCATGATCTCCCTTCAGGACGTCTTCTCGTAACTTCCCAGAGCAGCATTCTCTTCCGTATTCACCAGAAGGCAGTTTGTTTCCTTATGACCCGGCGTGGAGACCCTGTGTGGGCGGCAGGCCAGGTTATAAAGTCAAGAAGGAGGAGCAGGAATGGCTCGCTGTCTCAGCGAAAAGAAAGCCAGCGGTCAGCGCAGGAGGCAACAACACGCCCGTAATCACCACCATAAAGTAGGCGCCTGATGCGAGCGCGCCATGATGCCTGCCTGGCTTCCTTTGCTCAGATCGTCTACACAGGCATAGCAGATGCGCCGGAGAGGCTTTAACCTAATAGCCAACCGCATGCTCCTGGCGGCTCTGGTGGCTGGTCTAGTCTGGACGCTCTATCGGCCCATCCGCCAGCAATGGCTAAATCACGCCTTGATTGTGGCTGTGAAGGCAGGCGATGTTGAGAACGTTAAAGGGCTTCTGGATCAGGGGGCGAGCACCGAAGCAAGAAGCCGGGCAGAACCCTACACACCCGCAGATGCCTTTCGGGAAGCCATTTCTGGGCATCCTAATCCTTACCTGGGCCTCACTCCGTTGATGCTAGCTTGCATCAGCGGACGCGAGGACATCGCCCAACTGCTGCTGCAACGAGGCGCGCGGGTAGAAGATCGCGATTCGAAGGATTATGGAGCGACGGCTCTTATCTATGCGGCAGCCTATAATCATCCTCGCCTGGTCGCTTTGCTGATCCAACATGGAGCCAACGTAAATGTGAACGAGGGAGGGTGGCGCACGGCATCGAGTGCTACGACTAATAAGCAAATCCAGCAGATGTTAAAGCAGGCGGGGTCCGCATTTATTGGTAACCGACGATGAGGTGCGGCACACATGGCTCCTCCAGGTAGGCGATCTCACCAGATCGTAGGAATGCCGGTTCTGCATGCGATGCTCCTGGGAAGCATGAATACCCAAGAGTTCCGGCTCAGGACTCCCGGCATTTCTGTAAGACCCGGCTCTGGCGCTGCAGGCCTGGCAGACTGATGGCAAGCGGAGCCTCCTCTCGTAGGGTCGCATAGAGATCCCGATAGATCTGCTGCGTAGGGGGCGTATGGTGTTCCTGGGACAGGTCCCACGTCTCCTCCACCCAGGAGAGGTCTTCACGATTATAACTGCGGTCGGGAGTCGGATGGCGGTCCACCGGGCGGGCAGAAAACCGGACGGGATCGAGGTACTTCCACTTCAGATGGCTGCGCGTGCCGGTCAAACTGCCCTGCGTGCCCATCACCAGCCAGGCATCCTGTGCGTAGGCGCAGGCGCTGGTGAGTTCCACGTCGAGCAAAGGCGCGCCCGGCGCCTGCAAGACCACCTTGACATGGTCTTCGGCGTCACCGGAACTCAGGGGCGTATTCCTCCTCTGGCAGAAGACCTGGGGTTCCACCTCTCCCATCAGCAGCAGAGCCAGGTCAATGGCGTGCGAGCCATTGTTGTTGAGCATGCCGCCGCCAAACTCCTTAAGGGTCTGCCAATCCCACCGCCGGCTGAATCCGTGCCAGGCGATACGTATCTGCAGGATTTGACCCAGCTTTCCAGAGGCGATCACCTCGCGCACTTTAAGATAATCCGGGCTATAGCGGGAGTTCTGATGGCAGGTCAGCGTGCGACCGGTCTGCTTTGCCGTGGCGATCATACGCTCCGCGTCCGCCAGATCCGTGGCGAAGGGCTTCTCGACAATGACGTGCTTTCCCGTTTCCAGCGCAGCAATCGCCATCTCCGCATGCAGGTAGCTTGGCGTAGCCACCACAACCAGTTCCACACGCGCATCGGCCAACAGCTCCGGGAACGCGCTATAGGCGGCGCATCCGAGCTCTTCTCGCGCCTGTGTCCGCCGGTCCGGCAGCGGATCGCACACGGCCACGATGGCATACTGGTCCGTGAGCGGGCGGAGCGCATCCACATGAATATCCCATCCGGCGCGTCCTAAACCAGCGATTCCGACACGAATGACGCCGCCCTCTTTGACGCGCATGGGCGATCTCCTTTCGTTGACGATACCTTTAGTATAGCAGACCTCTTATCTGTCTCGGGGCAAGGTAGACGACGTCTAGCGGGTATGGAAATGACCCGATTTCTTGAGTTTTGCAAATAAGTCCGCATATTCGCGGCGATAGTTTGTTCCGAGCCGGATCACCTCGGATACGATGCCGTCACAGATAAAGGCATCCTTATAGTGCAGCACGCCGATTTTTAGCACGACTGCTGTGCCGCCGACTAGCTCCCGAATGGGTTGCGTGAGGCCAAGCACGGCATAAGCCTCCTGGCCATCGAGATCCATAAAGACCGAGTACTTTGTTGTGTCGCGCAGGTAGACCCAGCGTTTCAACATGAGCGATTGAACCGCATGGAGCAGTTCCTCCGGCAGTGCGTCACCAGCATATTCGAGGCTCAAGGCGGCGGCTTCGATGAGCGATGGGTTAGCGACAACGGCATCTCGCGCGGCAGCCAGCATCGGGAGCAGCTCTACACGTCGCTCACCGTTCGAGAGGAGATGCACTTCGGCAAGAAGCTTCGTGTAGCAGGATATGAATTGTTTCGCATCTTTCGGATTGATGACCATATTGGTTAAACCCTTTGCTAGGCCCTCTCTCCCCACCGGCTCGGATTGATGCCGGGTGCCTCGGTTCGCGTGCCGGCGGGTTTGTGCGGCTGCTCGTAGAGAAAGCCCGTTATGTTGAGGCTCTTCAAAAAATTCGGGCGATTTCCGATCCGTCTATTCGGCAGGACTCCCTGTGCTTTCCTGCTGGTCATTTTAAGGGCGTATGCAATGGCCTGCCTATTCACAACAACCCTTCGTGGGCGCCTGATAAGGCGAGAAAGGAAAAAACTGTCATGCAACCTTTGTCAGACAAGAATCCAGCCTGCGATCTCAGGCAGCAGGTTTTGCCGGACGAGCTGAAAGGCCGTAACTGGGGCGGATTTCTGCTGCCCCTCTTCTGGGGATCGGCTAACCGGGTATGGATCGGGCTGATCCCGGTACTGGGGATAGTTTACTCTTTGCTGTCCCTGGTCCTCGGCCCTGCGCTGCCCGATCTGGGTAATGCGTTCGGGCCCCTCAGCCTGGGCGTCTCGTTCTATCTGCTCCTTAAAGGGAACGAGCTGGCCTGGCGCAGCGGGCGCCGCTGGGAGAGTGTGGAGCAGTTCCGCAAGGTGCAGACCGCCTGGGCCAGAGTGGGGTTAATCGTAAACCTGCTGATAATCGCCCTGGCGATCTGGGTTTACCTGCATGCCGCCTCCGCTGGGATCGGTGCCGTGGGGATGGGCTGAGCGGGAGACGCAGCAGGCAAGGTCAACTACCGCCCTGGAAACGCCGATGGCCAGGCATCGGCGCATTTGACAGCGATAGATTAAGCCGGCCGGCCATCCGGTCGTGGGCTGGTTCTCACCAATTCCAGCCACTTCTCGATCAGAATCTCGCCGGTCATCTCGCCCATGGAGGTGCGAGATACGTAGTCATAACGCGGGAAGCTCTGGAAATCTACCCGGGTCAGAATATAGCCGAACGCGTCGTTGGTGAGGCCGAAAAGGAGGTTATGGGCGCCCTGCATCTTGCGTTTGACGTAGAAACCGATGTTCGGCAACGCCTCCCCTGGAATGGTCAGAATCTGGGCGTCGCCCAGGTTTACCAGATTGATGCGTACCCGGATGGTGTGGTCCTTGCCGTGTGGGTAGCGCAGCGGAGAGTTGGTCACCACGAACCACATCTCCGGGGACTGCACGGGGATAGTCACCATCGCGTTGCGGCAGAACAGGCCGGGATTGTCCTGAAACGGAGCCGTCCCAACGATCCTCAGCGCTTCCTCTGCCATCGTTTGCCCGATCCGGAGGCACTCCTCCCAGGTCCGGGCGTCCTCCCAGTAGCCTCGCAGCGGGTCCTTGACGCGCTCGAGGATGCGGTTGTCCGCCGTGACCATGCCGCCCTGGGCGCCGTTCATAAAGATCGCCATGCCGCCTGCGCGCTCCTCAAGGCGGTCATACAGAGGTCCGCAGAGGTCAGGACTGAGGATGCCCTGCTCGTTGCCCAGCACCTCCGGATGGATCGCGTAGTTGACGAGGGTGGCGATAGGTTTCCCTTCTGGGGAGAGCGCCTGCATCACGCACATACGGCGATCATAGAGGTCCGGCGCGTAGTAGTTGTAGGCGATTTTGCCCTGCGCCTCTCCGGTGGCGATTTTGAGCCGGGCGGGACGGGCGGCGGAGATGGCCTCGTTGATGGCTTCGGCCGCCAGGACACAGACCCGGTCCATATAGGCCAGATCCCCGGTGTGGCCGCCCTGGCCGTCCGGAAAGGCGTAGCAGTCGGGCGCGCTGTGGGTGTGCGTCGAGCCGATGAGGATATTCTCGGCGGCGAGGCGCGGCACGCGGGCACGGATGCGATCGGCGAGGACGGAAGGGAATCCGAGCAGATCGAGACTGACAATGGCGATTTCGGTGTCGTCTCGCCGGAGATAGACCGCTCTGGCGCTCAGTTCTCCGCGCTTCTCGCGGGTGGGATGCGTGGGCCCCATCCCGCCGGAGACGGGCAGCAGCGGGCTGGGGGTAATGATTCGCTTTCCCGCGCCTACGAGCAACGGCGCAGCGGCGGTTGTTGCTGCCAGACCGGGCTCAGCGTTGAGCGCGAGCGCCGCTCCGATCGTGGTCGCTCCCTGAATCCACTCTCTGCGTGTCATGGCAGCGCCAGCTTTCCCTTCGTAAGGATCGGATCGGGATTTCTGCGGAGGGCCGTCAAGCCGTTTCTGGGACATAGGTTTCCTCC
>Ga0070734_10005515_pt1 | contig 11108 bp, 8 predicted proteins | sample Coa_R1_8_FD_66444 | JGI IMG/M metagenome (GOLD analysis project Ga0070734, IMG submission 66444) | Surface soil microbial communities from Centralia Pennsylvania, which are recovering from an underground coalmine fire - Coalmine... | ecosystem: Environmental > Terrestrial > Soil > Unclassified ...
GCAAAGCAGAACCATCCACGAGAGCGAAATGGCGCTCTTCCACGAGTGCACGCCGCAGTGTGCTCAGAAAGAACTTGACACCGCCGACATTGTCAGAGAGGCGATGTTACGCCAACTACCGTTTCGTGCCGGGGTCGTCCGATTTGGAGGGCGCTGTCCAATCAAGTGGTTTGGGCCAGTATCCCGCATTCTTATTGGCGTATTCTTCATCAATGCTGCTCAAGCTGAAATGACAAATCAGCATGACGGCAATTGAAGCGACAAACAGGAGCACCTGTGTTCCGGTACGCAAGGGGCACAGCCAAAAGACCACTCCGGACAGTCCCGCCAAATACTTGATAGCAGTCACAACGAATCGCTTCATCGGGCCAATAGAAGTGACGTTGGCATCGTCGTCGCTTGACGGGATCAGGGACGAAGGCACTCTAAGCGCAGCCCCACACTTGGCGCAAAAGATTCGTCCAGCATCAGCAGGGGTGCCGCATTGACGGCAGGTCGTTTCGGCGGCGTTTTGATCTATGCCGTCCATCCACAAATATCATACCCTCAGCTCAAATGTTGTTAGCAGGCCGTTACACTTGTAACCATTTGGTTACGAGCGAAGCAGGATGTCAGGCAGGCTAAAACGCGAGGCTCTTTCAGGATGCAAGCGAGCATACCTGGTGCAAGCAGCATAGATCACCGGCCACTGACCGCCGATGCTTATTCCGAACACTTGAACTCCATCTCCTGATCTGCGCCCGACCTCGTCCCACTCATTTTCTTCTCTGCACACTTTTCCACAATCCCGAGTTAATATGGTGCAGCAATCCCAGGCTCTTCCCCATGGCGGCCAATACTGCGGTTTCGCGACCCTCCGTCCCCAACCGTCGCAAACGTGTGCGACACAAGATTCAGACTCCGGCCTACGCGAGTTTTGCGAAGCAATCCAAGGGCTCCGCGCTTGATCTCCACGAGGTCGTGGACATCAGTGAAGACGGTGTTGCCATCCAATGCCATTCGCCTCTTGATCCCGCGAAGTCCGTCGATCTCTGCCTAGATCTCGCCGATTGCCCCAAGCAGATCTACACCACCGGCCACGTAATCTGGTCGAACAATTCCGGGCGAGCCGGGCTTCGCTTCGCAAGTCTCCCTGCAGATTCTCTGGCGTGCCTGCGCGAGTGGCTCTTTGTCAATGTGATGGCTGGAGTTGCCAACAGTGAGATTGATCTTAGCGTTCCGCTCGCACATCCTGCTCCGAAGCCGAACTTCACCGACACTTTAGCCGCGGTCACAGCGGTACAACACCAGGTCGAAGCGCTCGGGGCTGATTTTGGCGCCGCCATGCAACTGATCGCTGAACGCTCGCATTCCCTTACCCGTGCTTCGGGGGCGGCTGTCGCTTTACCAGAGAAAGATCCTGAATTCATGGTCTGCCGTGCCAGTTCGGGGGACGACGCACCTCCAGTCGGCGCGCGACTTCATGTCGGCTCAGGATTTTCCGGCGAGTGCGTTAAGACTGGAGTTCTCCTGCGCTGCGACGATTCCGAAACCGATGCCCGTGTCGATCGCGAAAGGTGCCGTGCTCTGGGCCTTCGCTCCATCCTGGCAGCTCCCGTACGCGTCGGCGACAAATCCATCGGCTTGGTAGAAGCTCTTTCCTCTCAGCCCAACGCTTTCACCGATGGTGACGGCCGTGTCTTACAGCGCATGGCCGATATGGTGCTTGCCGCGATCAACCGTTCCGCTCGCGCTGAAAATCTCCCGCCACTAGCGCCGCCTCCTCCGCCGCAATTTGCCTCGCCGCAGGGGAGCGTGCTTTTCGCCGCTGGCGACAAGATCGAAGATGAAGTCCCCAAGCCCGACGAGAAACTGATGGCAAGCCTCAGCCTTCCGCGCTCACATCTGTTTCTTCTGACCTGTGCCTTCGCGGCTGTTTCCCTGGCACTGGGATTCGTTTCCGCCCCATGGATTCAGAGTGACGTCGCTCCCTGGATTCAGCAGAAGCTTCACAATCGTCATCAGCCGCAACTGCAAACTGTTTTGGCTTCTGCGCGTCCGCCTAAGTCCGATCCGGGTCCGGCGATCGAAACTGCGACGCTCCTGCAGCTTCACCAGATGGCCGAAAACGGCGACGCTGCGGCGCAAAACGCTTTGGGGCTTCGGTACGCAACTGGCGACGGTGTTGCACTCAACGAGCAGGAAGCGGTTCGCTGGTTCATCAAAGCGGCCGAGCAGGGCAACGTTGCCGCACAATCGAAGCTTGGCTCGATTTACTACAGCGGACGCGGTGTTCCCCAGGATCCCAACCGCGCCTATTTCTGGATGGTCGTCGCGCGGATCAGCGGCGACGATGCGAGCAAGACGCTGGCCCCGTTCGTGCGAGCCCGCCTGACCCGCGCCCAGGTCGCTTCCATTGAGCAAGACGCCAGCCGCTGGATTCAGGAACACTCAACTGGTACCAAACCGGCCGGCCAACTGAAATCCAGCCTGTAGTCGAGCCACGGGTCTTGAGTCCCGACTAGTGATCAGTGTCCACTGTACTTTACCCGCGCTAAAATAAATGAAGAGGTTCCATTGCCCACCCTGCGCGACGTTCTCGACAGGAGAGTCCGCGAGGCTGATCCGTCTCTCGTCGAGTCTCTGGGCAACAATCGCGTCCGCTGCTTCTCCTGCGGCCACTGCTGCCCAATCTCCGACGGCCAGGCCGGAGTCTGCAAAGTCCGATTCAATCGCGGAGGCAAACTCTACGTGCCCTGGGGATACACCGCCGGCGTGCAATGCGATCCCATCGAGAAGAAGCCTTTTTTCCACGCCTATCCCGGAGCGCTCGCCTATAGCTTCGGCATGCTCGGATGCGACTTGCATTGCGGATACTGTCAGAACTGGGTTACCTCGCAAGCTCTGCGCGATCCGCGTGCCGTTTCTCTACCGCTGGAAGTGTCACCCGAAACCATGGTCCGCGATGCGCTCGAGCAAGGCGCGAAGGTTTTAGTCAGTACTTATAACGAGCCGCTGATCACCAGTGAATGGGCGGTCGCGGTTTTCAAAGAAGCCCGAGCGGCCGGACTTCTCACCGCTTTTGTCTCCAACGGCAACGGCACGCCACAGGTGCTCGAATTTCTGCGCCCGTGGATTGATCTGTATAAGGTGGATCTCAAGAGCTTCGACGACAGCCACTATCACGAACTGGGTGGACGCATTGGCCCCATCCTGGAGAGCATCCGCCGCATTCACTCGTTGGGCATGTGGCTCGAGATCGTCACGCTGCTGATCCCAAATTTCAACGACGACGCCGACGAACTGCGCCGCCTGACCGAGTTCATCGCCAGCGTCTCTCCCGACATCCCGTGGCACGTCACCGCATTTCACACGGACTACAAGATGCAGGGCGAAGACGAGCGCGACACCACCGTCGAGGACTTGCTGCGTGCGGTCGAGATCGGCCGCAACGCCGGCCTGCGCTACATCTACGCCGGCAATCTTCCCGGCATGGTCGAAGAGTGGGAAGACACCCGCTGTCCGCAATGCCGCGAGACCCTGATCCGACGCTACGGATATCACATTGCGGAGTATCGCCTCACACCCGAAGGCCGCTGCCCGAGTTGCTCCTCACAAATCCCCGGCCGCTGGTCCCGCGGATTCGAAGGTCAGATCGCCTCAAGCCCTTTCGTGCCGCACAGACTCTCCCGTTTATTTACAATCACCAGTCGTTGATCTGTAAGACATAAAAGAAAATGTGGAGACAGTCGCCAGCGGCTAATCGACTGGCTTCCTCACGCTTCGTGGTTTTAAAAGGGTAGGGATTCGAACTCTCAACATGCGCATTCGACTAATCCCGCTTCTCGTGGTTCTTTTCCTCACCGCTTGTTCTCCACGCGAGTACCTGACGCGCCGCCTCGCCACGGATCTCATCGCGGCCTCCACCGAATTCCAAACGCAGCAACGTTACACACTGCAAACCGGCGTCGTGTCCAACAAAGACTATCCCTCACCGGAATACCTGGTCATGCAGCATCACAACTGGATCTCCGCCAACTCCGCCCCCTGTCCAGCGGGGATGACTCCGCCTCCATGCTGGGACGTCTTGCTCACTCCTGGTGGTGTCGACACGCTCCGCACTGTCGTTTCCGCCGAGGAAGCTGCGAAACCTTCGATCTCCCTTCCCGTTGCCCGGCGCGAACTGGTCGCGGTTACTGGGATCGCCAAGGAGGGAAGCGCCGCCGACGTCGAGTTCATCTGGAAATGGATTCCTCTGAACGAAGTCGGCGCCGCGCTCTACTCGGGCGACTTGCACTACAAATCCGTCGTCGGATTCCGCCAATACGACGACGGATGGCGCATGCAGCAAGGTACCCCCCACTCCGGCCAGTCCATTGACGATGCGCTGAAAAACGGTGAGCCTGCCCCATGACGGTCTCCGCGTTCTCAGCGGCCGTTCTCGACGAACTCGGCGGTAAAAGGGTTTCAATCCTGCGCCGGATCGGTTTGCGGGCACCAAAACTTGCCTTCCCCGAATATGAAGCTGTATAAACCTTCTTCCCACCGGGGACCCTATGAAAATCCGAAAAGCCGTGTGCGTGGTGGCAATTCAGCTCAGTTGTGCCCTTACGCTCTTCGCGCAAGCCAAGCCCAAACTCAATCTGGACGACTTTTTCAACTCCGTCGGCTTTCGGTCAGTCGAATTATCGCCAAACGGGAACTCCGTCGTCTTCGCCACCGAACGCGCCGACTGGGACCAGCAGATTTTCCGCACCGACCTCTGGCTCTACCGCGACGACAGCAAGTCGCTCATCCAACTTACGCAATCCGGACACGACTCCGATCCCAAGTGGTCGCCCGACGGGAAGTGGATCGCCTTCCTCTCCGAGCGCAAGAATCCAGCAGGGAAGAGCGACGAATCCGACGCCGATTCCGACTCCAAAGAAGAAGTCAGCCAGATCTACTTGATCTCTCCCAATGGTGGCGAAGCCTTCGCCATCACGCAAGGAGAGGAAGACGTACACGCCTTCTCCTGGTCGGCTGACTCGCAGACCATCTATTACTCCACGCGCGAACCCTGGACCAAAGAACAAAAGGACGACTACAAGAACCAGTGGAAAGATGTCCTCCAGTACCGAACGGCCGAGCGTGGAGACAAGATTTTCGCCCTCGATGTCGCTACCGCGCTCGCCCGCCATGCCGCCGAACCTGCCAAGGTCGAAAAGAAAGAAGGCGAGCCTGAGAAGCAGCCGGACCTCACTCCCGGTACACGTCCCATCGCGTCGATGCCGCTTCGCGTGGACGAACTCGTCACCTCGCCCGACGGCACAAAGCTGGCGATCCTGACCAACGCCATCAACCAGCGACAAGAAAAATACGAGGACGTCGAGATCTATGTCCTTGAAGTAAAGGGTGGTCAACCTCGCCGCGTCACGAAAAACGAGGCCGAAGAAGTCCGCCCCCGCTGGTCGAACGACAATCGCCATATCTTCTTCTCGGTCGAAGTCGGGGATCCCTTCGGTCCCTACCGCGACCTCCAGCCACATCTCTACTGGGTCGACTCGACCGACGGCAAAGTCGAGCAGTGGGACAAAGCTTTCGTCGGTCCCATCGAGCACTATGCCGTGACCGATAATTCTGTACTTACATCCGCCCGGCTCGGCACCGAAGTCCAGATCTACGACATCGCCAAGCCCGCTGACTCACTGCATCGCGTCACCAACTGGCCCGGGACATTCGCACAAATTTCCACCGCGAAGCACTCGCCCAAAGTTGCTTTCGTCTACTCATCTGTCGGCAAGCCAGAAGAAATCTATCTCGCCGACTCCGCCGACAAACTCGACCAAGCCCACCCGATCACCAGCTTCAACAAGAAGCTCGCCGACTCCGACCTCCCGCAAGGCAAGCCCTACCAATGGAAGGCCGACGATGGCACCACCGTCGAAGGCATGCTCATCTATCCTCCCGGGAAATTCGAGGCGAAGCATTTGCCCATGCTCACTCTCATTCACGGAGGCCCCGCCGATGCTGACGGCAACCACTTCGGCGCCGACTGGTATGACTGGGCCGGGCTCGCTGCCACTCACGGATGGCTCGTCTTCCGTCCGAACTACCGAGGCTCGACCGGATACGGCGACAAGTTCCTGATGGAGATCGTCCCGCAGATCGTCTCGCGTCCCGGAAAAGACATCCTCGCCGGCGTCGACGCGCTGGTGAAAGACGGCATCGCCGATCCTGACCATCTCACCATCGGCGGCTACAGCTACGGTGGATACATGACCAACTGGCTCATCACCCAGACCCCGCGCTTCAAAGCCGCCGTGACCGGAGCCGGAGCCGTCGAGCACATCGGGAACTGGGGCAACGATGACACTACCTACGACGACGCCTACTTTCTTGGCGGACGTCCCTGGGAAGCTGCCCAGCGCTATCACGACGAAGCTGCAATCTTCCAGATCGACAAAGTAAAAACGCCGACCCATATGGTCGCGGGCGCCGACGACATCCGGGTAGCAGTTCTAGAAGACTATTTGCTCGAGCACGCGCTCTACTCGCTCGGCATCCCGAACAAGCTGCTGGTCTTTCCTGGCGAAGGCCACGGCCTAGGCAAAAACCCCTGGCACGGAAAGATCAAAGTGCGCGAAGAACTCAAGTGGCTGGAAAAATACGGTGGAGTCCCAGCCGCAAAATAGTGCGGAGCCTCTCCGCGGACAATGTGAAATCTACGGTATGGGTGTAGCTGCTTCATTTTTCCAGGAAGCAACGTAAAATATTTGTTTTCTGCGTCTTACGTGACATTGGTAGGCCATTTTCCTCGTAAAATCTTGAATCTAAGTAATTTATCGGCAAAATATTGAAGAGGAAAGAGTTAGCTGGAGATTCGGTTTTTTCGTTTTTCTCCTCGATACCGCGAAATATATTGTTTTGTACGATTTGCGGAGATCGGACGTGAAATATCCCTCGCAAAATCTTGAAAACAAATAATTTACTTGCAAAATATTGCGGGATGAGGACTTAGCTGTTACGGCAAGAGCATCGACATTCGTATGTTCCCTTGTGATTCGGTCGGCTGGTAGCTGGGATCGTGCGCGCACGGTTCCACTCTGCGCTTTCCGTGGTGAGGGTCAAGGTTACATGTCACAGGCCGGGGGGAAATTCGTGTGGAGGGTTGTGGAAAAGATGCGCGGAGTCAGGTGGGCCTACATCGATGGGAGATGACGCCGAAGCCCAAGCGTCATCAGAACCAACGTTGTCTGCATTTCATCACCTTCAGTTGTTATCAGCACAGAAAACTGCTCGCCTCGTGGCGGCGGAGGCGCGAAGCAGCGGGCGTGGTTCAGGCGTTCGGAGAGAGCCATCCTCCTGCAGACGACGCGGGAAGGGTGGGGCAACCTGCTTGACGCCGAAGGTGACGTCAATCGTCGAAGCGCGCGCCCGAACGCAGGCCCATTCGCTCCTGGAGTTGCTTGCGATAGCGCCGGCTCAAGCGCACGCGCGCTCCATTCTCGATCAGGACTTCGTATTCGCCGTCTTCGCTGAGCTTTAGTCCGCGCACGCGATCAAGGTTGACGATGCTCGAACGATGCACACGGCAGAAAACTGACGGGTCGAGGTCCTGCTCAAGTTCGGCCATGCTGCGGCGCATGAGATGGCTTTTCGATCCGACGTGCAAGCAGGCGTAGTAGTCGGCGGCTTCGATCCAGTCGATGTCGGAGATCTTCACGAAGCTCACTTGGCCTGCGCTCTTGATGGCGACGCGATCGGGCCGCTGCATGCGGTCGCGACCAAGGCGGATTCTTTCTCTTGCACGGCTGAGCGCGAGTTCGAAGCGTGCGTTATCAAAGGGCTTGAGCAGGTAATCGAGCGCTCCCGCCTTGAAGGCGCGCAGCGCGTACTGATCGTAAGCGGTCACGAAAATCACAGCGGGAGGAAGGTCGCTGCCGAGCATTTCGAGGACGTCGAAGCCGTCGCACTCGGGCATCTGCACGTCGAGAAAGAGAAGATCAGGGCGCGAGATGCGCAACTCGCCGAGTGCTTCTGCGCCCGATCCGCATTCGCCGATGATTTCGACTTCCGGATAAGCGCGCAGAAGCACGGCGATGTTGCTACGGGCCAACGGTTCGTCGTCGACGATCAGAGCGCTGATCTTGAATTGACGGTCGGAGGACATGAATCAGATTCGTAATTTCAATGCGATCTCCCTTCGCCTTACAGCTCAGGGCAGGCTCTTCGCTCCGCCGGAAAAACGGCTCCGCTCAGGATGACGCCATTGAATGGGACTCACTGATTGCCTGTGGGTACGAACCATCGGGCTCGGGCGAAACATAGGGCACCGACACCGACGCTTCGACGCCGCCATTTAGGTTGTGCAGGCTCAGTTCGAAGGCATTCCCATAGAGGCTGCCCAGCCGCGTTCGCACATTGAGAATGCCGATACCCGAGGTGCGCTGCTCCCATCCCGCAGGCAGGCTGGGGCCATCGTTATACACGCGCAGGGTGAGAGTCTTGTTTACGCGAGCGGCTGCGATGCGGATCGTTCCCCCTTGCACGCGCTTTGCGATGCCATGCTTGACGGCATTTTCGACCATGGGTTGTAGCACGAGGCTCGGCACCTGTGCGGGAAGAAGTTCGGGTGGAACACTCACGCTGAACTCGAGTCGTTCTGCGAAGCGGGCTTTTTGAATGTCGAGATATTTCTGCGTGAACTCGAGTTCTTCTGCGAGTGGGACTTGCTGGCGGTCGGAGTCTTCGACGACACGCCGCAGAATGTCGCTAAGCCCCGCGATCATGGTAACCGCAGCGTCATTGCGTTTTTCGCGGACTAGCCCGGCGATGGCGTTGAGGGTATTGAAAAGGAAGTGCGGCTCGATCTGCCGGCGCAGCGCGCTGAGCTGGGCCTTGGAAAGTTGCTCATTCAGGCGCGCCGTTTCAGTTTGCTGACGCGCGAGCTGCTCACGCGAGCGCAGGGAGTGTCCGACGAGCAGGATCAGTCCGTAAAGGATCAGGTACGAGAGCAATCCTCCGTAAAACTTGTGAAGCCAGAGTCGAGGGAATGGATCGGGGCCAGGCGTGATCGCCCAGGGATTCAGCAACGACTCCCACATTGCCATCCAGCCAGCATAGGCCAGTCCGATCGCAGCGCAGGTAAAGAGGTGCACGGTCCAGGTTGACGCGATGCGCCACTGCGTTGGGGGATGGCGCTCCGACAGCCGCAGAACCAGGGGCGTGGCAAGCATCCATGGCAGCCACGCGACCAGCATCGTCCAGAAGAGGCGGTACCAGTAGTGGTGCATGCCTTCGGCACGCATAACAAAAACAGTTTGTGAGGCATCAAACAGACCGACGCCACCCCAGATGCCGATGGTCCAGAGCCACTGGCGCGATGTCGAGTGTGTCTCGGGGCTGTTCATAGACTGAATCGTATGCTACTCCAGCGGCCAAGAGTCAAGAATTGCAGCCAATCGTCGGATGGCTGCAGCCAGCGGTCTGGTTCCGTGGAGGCCGACGAGGCATACTCAGTGCCATGAAAAACACACGAATCTGGTTGCTGCTTGCCGTGATGGTTCTCCTCGCATGCGCTGTAGTTTTGCGGTCTGCGACACCGCCGCGCGGCTCTGGCCCGGAATATACCAGCGATGACCAACTCAAGCTGCCGGAGAACTATCGTCAGTGGGTGTATCTCACCACCGGGTTCGACATGAGCTACAGCGCGAGCGGAATGGCGATGGACCATCACATGTTCGACAACGTGTTCGTGAATCCCGAGGCGTATAAGGCGTTCACCGAGACCGGAACGTGGCCCGACAAGACGATGCTCGTCCTCGAAGTTCGCAAGGCGGAAGGCAAGGGATCGATCAATCAGCGCGGCAACTTCCAGGGCGGGGAAGTGATGGGGCTTGAGGTGCACGTCAAGGACGAGGCGCGCTTTCCGGGTAAGTGGGCGTTCTTCGGATTCGATGACGCGAAGACAGCGAAGATGACTCCGAAGGAAGCAACATGCTATAGCTGCCATCAGGATCATGGGGCGGTGGATACGACGTTTGTGCAGTTCTATCCGACGCTGTTCGAGATTGCGAAATCTAAGGGAACGTTGAGCGCTGGGTATCAGAAGGATGAAGCTGCCAAGAAGTAAGCCTATTGTTCGAGCCAACAGTCAAATGACGAGCTGCTCTGTCCTTCGCGATCTCAGCGGCTTTTCTCAGCGAACTCGGCGGTAAAGAAAAGCCTTAACCGCCGAGAGCGCGAAGAAAATCCGCAGAGTTCGCAGAGGAATTCCAGCGCAATGACCAATTCCGACCTCCGCCGCCAACAGTCAAATGACGAGCTGCTCTGTCGTTCGCGATCTCAGCAGCTTTTCTCGGCGAACTCGGCCGTAAAGAAAAAGCCTTAACCGCCGAGAGCGCAAAGAAAAATCCGCAGAGTTCACAGAGAAATTCCAGCCCACTTACTTTGCGCTGGCGACCTTCACTGTCTTGGATGCGGCGTAGCGCGCAATGCCGCGGTAGAGGGCTTCGGCGATTTGCTCGCGGTATCCGTCGCTGCGAAGTTTCTGCTCGTCTTTGGGGCTCGACACGAACGAGACTTCCGCGAGAATGCCTGGCATGGCGCTTTCGGTGAGGACGACGAATCCGGCTTCTTTGATGCCACGATCGCGCAGGCCTGGGTTCAACACGGACAGAGTTCCGTAAAGCGAACGCTGGACACTGTTGGCAAGCCGCTGCGACTGCTCGATGCGATCGTGCAGTTCGGTTGGGGTCAGCGTTGGAGTGGGAACATTTTTCGGCATCGAACGCATCGCGGCTTCTTTCGGAGTCGGATTCGCCGGCAGGTCCTTGGTGCCGGGGGCGGAGAAGAAGTTGGTGTAATACGTCTCGACGCCGCGCGCTGAGGGCAGATCGCTGTAGTTGGCGTGCACGGAAACGAACAGATCAGCCTTGGCCTGGTTGGCGATGACGGCACGGTCGTCGAGAGGGATATAGTTGTCATCCTGACGCGTGTAGATCACCTCGGCGCCGAGGCGCGATTCGAGCAACTTACCTAGGCGCTCCGCGATCTCAAGCACGAGGTCTTTCTCGAGCAGGCCACGTCGGCCGACTGTACCGAGATCCCACCCTCCATGCCCGGCGTCGACGACAATGCGCATCTTG
>Ga0070734_10005516_pt1 | contig 11102 bp, 8 predicted proteins | sample Coa_R1_8_FD_66444 | JGI IMG/M metagenome (GOLD analysis project Ga0070734, IMG submission 66444) | Surface soil microbial communities from Centralia Pennsylvania, which are recovering from an underground coalmine fire - Coalmine... | ecosystem: Environmental > Terrestrial > Soil > Unclassified ...
GAATCTGGCAGGCGCAAGGCCCTCCCCGCGAGGGCCCGCCTCTCGTTCTCATCAAGCACGCGTTCCTGATCTGAGCCGCGGCGCCGTGCGCTGACCCCGCGCCCGATGTGGCGCAGAGCCAGCGGGCCCGTTCGGGAGCTGTCTGGCGTTCCCGCAACGATCCCGCTCGGAGGCCAGCGCTCTCGCACGCGACAAGGCGAGCTCGCGCCGGGAACGTCCCGGGCCTGCGGCCCCTGTCGCTTTCGCCAGGCGATTGGTCTCTGCAGGAGCCGCGTCCATGAAACTCGTTTCGTTCACCGCCACTTCGATCTTCACCGCCGCCGCGCTGCTGGGCACCGCCCGGGCGGCCGAAACCGACTCGCCCGCCGCGCCCACCATGAGCCGGCCCGCTCTGTCGGCGTCCGATGACGCCGAGCTGGCGCGCACCGCGCGCCTCGAGACCATCACTCGTATCGCGCTCGAACGAAACCGCGACATCGCCGAGAACCAGGCACGGGCTCAGGCGGCCGAGATGCGAAGTCAGGCGGCTTCACGCCTGCCGGATCTCGAGGCCAAGTACGAACAGTGGGGCGTTCCGCTGTCGCGTCCCTATGACCTTTCACGGGCCGACACCCTGATGGTGGGCGTGCGCCAGATGTTCCCGGCCTGGGGATCGCTCGATGCCAAGGGGCGTGCCGCCGCCGAAGATGCGGGGAGCGCCCGCGATTCCTCGCGCGCGCGACGGCAGGAGGTCGCCGCCCAAGTTCGCCGAACTTACGCGACCTATTACGCCGCCGACCAAGAGCTTCGCTTGCACCTTGAGCACGTCGGGCTCACTTCCCGGGTGCTGGAGCTCGCCAAGCTGAACCAACGAACGGGCCACGGGACGCTGCAGGACGTCTTGCGTCTGGAGGTGGAGCTGACCCGGCTGCACACCGACGTGGCACGTATCGAGCGCGAGGAGCGCTCTAGCCGCGCGCTGCTCAACGCTCTCATGGACCGACCATCGGACGCGCCGCTCGGCCCGCCCGAAGATCTGAGCGTCACGCCGACCAAGGCCGTGGCGGCGCTCGAACGCGGCATCGACGCAAATCGACCCGAGGTCGACGCCGCCGGGCGCGGCGTCCGCCGGAGTCAGGCTCTGCTCGACGGGGCGCGCAGCGCTGCGCACTACCCGGACGTGATGATCGGTCTCGACTACTGGTACGTGCCCATGGGCGCCGAGACGCATCACGCCTACGGCGCGATGGTCCAGATCAACCTCCCTTGGCTCTCCAAGCGGCGCGGCGAGGAGGAGCGGGCCGCCGAGCTAACGGTGCAGGCGGATCAGAGCGCCCTCGAGTCGACCCGAAATGCCGTTCGGTACGAGCTGCACGACGCAGCCGCTCGTCTGGATTCGGCCCGCCAGTCGTTCACGATCATCGACCAGGATCTCCTCGCTCAGGCAAAACGAAGCCTCGAGGCCACCCAGGCCGCGTACGCGACGGGTGGTAGCGACGCCATCGCGGTGCTCGATGCGCTCCGGTCCTATTTACAAGTGCGGATCGAACGTGTCCGCGCCCTCGCCGAGCTGGCTTCGAGCCAAGCCGATCTCGAGCGGGCCGCAGGAACCTTGGCCGTCGAAGGAGCCAGCAAATGACCCCCCGGATCACAGACGATCACACCGACGACCAGACGCCTTCCGAGCACCTGCGGGTCGTGGACGAGTCGCCGCCGGCGCCGCCGCGAGGCGCGAGGACGATGGCAACCGTTCGCTGGGTCTTGGTGGTGGTGGCGGCGATCGTGGCGACCGGGTCGATTTTGCACTTCGCGGGCGTGCATTTCGGCGACACCAAGAGCGCGTCGTCTGGGCAGCTCTACTACTGCCCGATGCACCCGTCCGTCGTGCAGGACCACCCCGGGGAGTGCCCGATCTGCAGCATGACTCTGGTGCCCAAGCCTGAAGGAAAGGCGAAGCCGCCGACTGTTGCCAAACCGGCGGCGAGCGCCGCAGGGCCGGCCGTAGGCGGGAAGTATTACTGCCCGATGCACCCGAACCGTACATCTGACGATCCGAACGCCCGCTGTCCGGATTGCGGGATGAAGATGGAGCTCCGGCCTGCGGCGGCCGGCGCTCCGGCCGCCGAGTCCGCACCGCCGACCGCAGGCGTCGCCGGGCTCTCCGACGTCGATCTCACGCCCGACCGGATTCAGCTCATCGGGATGCGCACCGCGAAGGTGACACGGGAGGCGATCGGGGGCGAGCTTCGCACCACCGGCGTCGTCGAGCCGAACGAGAGGGGACTCGCCCAGGTCACAACACGTTTCGCGGGGTGGATCCAGAAGCTGGCGGTGTCGGAGACCGGAGAGCGCGTGCGCCGAGGCCAGGTCCTGGCGACCATCTACAGCCCAGATGTCCTTCGCGCCGAGCAAGAGCTTCTCGTCGCGCGCGGATGGACCGGGAGTGGATCCGGCGAGGCAAAACCACCGCACGAGCACGACGACTTCACGGCGAGCCTGGACACCAACGCCCGCCGGCGCCTCGAGCTGCTCGGCATCTCAGCCCAGGAGATCGACGAGGTGCTGCGAACCGGTAAGGTTGTCGAGGCGATCGCGATCCGGTCGCCGGTCGAAGGATACGTCGTCGGCAAGAACGCCGTCGTGGGGGTAGCCGTTCAGCCTGGAACCGTGCTGTTCCAGGTCGCCGACCTATCGCAGGTGTGGGTCTCGGCTGACGTCTACGAGCAGGACATTTCCCGCGCGCAGGTCGGCCAACGAGCGCGCCTCGAGCTGTCATCGTTCCCAGGTGAGGCGCACACCGGCAAGGTGAAGTTCATCTACCCGGTGCTCGACGCCGGGAACCGCACGCTCAAGGTGCGGCTCGAGTTCAAGAACCGCTTCGACCGCAACGGCCCGCGCTTGAAGCCAGGCATGTACGGCACCATCTACCTCGATCTGCCAGCGACCTCCGGTCTCATGGTGCCTGCGGAGGCGGTCGTCGACACAGGCGAGACCCATTACCTGTTCGTGGCGAAGGACGGCGGACACTTCGAGCCGCGCATGGTGAAGGTCGGCGCTCGGGTCAAGGACCGGGTCGAGATCGTCAGCGGCGTGGCGGAGGGGGAGACCGTGGTGACGACGGGGAACTTCCTGGTCGATTCCGAGAGCCGGCTTCGAGCCGCCATCGAAGGGCAGACGGGGTCCGAGCCGGCGGGCGGCGGCGCCTCGTCCACCTGCGACACCGACTTCGACGCCCAGAAATACCCCAACAAAGCACAGGCCTGCCGCGCTTGCGAGATCCAGCACCGCGGGATGGGGACGATGGAAGAGGACTGCAAGAAGGCGATTTCGAAGCCCTGGAAATAGCGGAGCACCAACATGGTCGAAAAAATCATCGAGTTCTGCGCGCGCAACCGCCTGCTGGTCCTCCTTGGCGTCGGCTTCGCGCTCGTCGGGTCGCTGGTCGCCATCAAGAAGATGAAGCTCGACGCGATCCCGGACCTCTCGGACCCGCAGGTGATCGTGTTCACCGAGTGGATGGGGCGCAGCCCCACGCTCATCGAGGATCAGGTGACGTACCCGATCGTCTCCAAGCTGATCAGCACGCCGCACGTCAGCGACGTGCGCGGATTCTCGATGTTCGGGATGTCGTTCGTCTACGTCATCTTCGACGAGGGGACCGACATCTACTGGGCGCGGAGCCGCGTCCTCGAATACATGAACAGCTTACGTGGCGCGCTGCCGGAGGGCGCCACGCCGACGCTGGGTCCTGACGCGACCGGTATCGGCTGGACCTTCCAGTACACGCTGACGGACAAGAGCGGAAAACACAGCCTCGACGAGCTGAGGACCTTCCAGGACTTCACACTGCGCTACGCGCTCGGAAGCGTGCCTGGCGTCGCCGAGGTCGCGAGCGTCGGCGGGTACCAGAAGCAGTACCAGGTCACCGTGGACCCGACGCGACTCCGCGCCTACGGCGTGACGCTCACCGAAGTCATAGACGCCATCCGCCAGTCGAACAACGACGTGGGTGGCCGCATCCTGGAGTTTTCGGGCCGCGAGTACTACGTCCGCGGGCAAGGCTACATCCACGACTTGGGCGCCATAGAGAAGATCGCCCTTCGGACCAGCGGCCCAAGCGGCACGCCCCTGTTGATCAAGGACGTCGCGACGGTGCGGTTCGGGCCCGACATTCGGCGCGGCCTGCTCGAATGGAACGGGGAAGGAGAGGCGGTCGGTGCCGTCGTCGTCACCCGCTACGGGGAGAACGCGCTCGACGTCATCAGCCGGGTGAAGAAGAAGATCGAGGAGCTGAAACCCAGCTTCCCAGAGGGCGTCGAGCTGACCGTCGCCTACGACCGGTCGGGGCTCATCGAGCGCTCGATCGACACGCTGAAGCACGCGCTGACCGAGGAGGCGGTCGTCGTCAGCATCGTGATCATGCTGTTCCTGCTTCACTTCCGCAGCTCGATGCTGCCGATCCTGTCGTTGCCCATCAGCGTCGCGCTTTCGTTCATTCCAATGGTGCTGCTCGACATCCCGTCGACGATCATGAGCCTCGGCGGCATCGCGATCGCCATAGGCGCCACAGTGGACGCTCAGATCGTCATGATCGAGGCGGGCCACAAGAAACTGGAGCACGCGCCGCCCGGCGCCGACCGCCACCGCGTCCTGATCGAAGCGGCCAAAGAAGTCACGCCGGCGATCTTCTTCTCGCTGCTCATCATCGCCGTGGCCTTCCTTCCGGTCTTCACGCTGTCGGGACAGGCCGGCCGCCTCTTCAAGCCGCTCGCCTACACGAAGACCTTCGTCATGCTGATCTCGGCGCTCCTGTCGATCACCTTCGCCCCGGCGCTGCAGGACCTGTTCATTCGCGGAAAGATCAAGCCCGAGAAGGAGCATCCCGTCTCGCGCTTCCTGATCCGGCTTTACGAGCCGTTCGTGTACGTCGCGCTCCGCCGGCCGAAGTCGACCGTCGCTATCGGCCTCTTCGCGCTCGCCTCCGCGGTCCCGGTTGCCATGCATCTGGGCAACGAGTTCATGCCGCCCCTGAACGAGGGCGACCTGCTCTACATGCCGATCACATTCCCCAACATCTCGATCGAGGAGGCCAAACGGCAGATTCAATACCAGGACCGGATCCTGCGCAGCTTCCCCGAGGTCGAGACCGTCTTCGGCAAGGTCGGGCGGGTCGAGAGCGCGACGGACCCGGCGCCGATCACCATGGTCGAGACGACGGTGCGCCTGCGTCCGACGAACGAATGGCGGAAGAAGCATCACGAGCGCTGGTACTCGAGCTGGGCTCCCGGCTGGCTGAAGCCGCTGTTCCGGCCGATTTGGCCCGAAGAGAAGCCGCTCACCTGGGACGAGCTGACGGCCGAAATGAACGGGAAGATGCAGTTTCCAGGCTGGACCAACGCCTGGACTATGCCGATCAAGACCCGCGTCGACATGCTGACGACGGGTGTCCGAACGCCGATCGGGATCAAGGTCTTCGGGACCGATCTGAACGAGGTCGAGAAGGTCGGCGTCTCCCTCGAGCACCTGCTAGCACCGATCAAGGGCACGCGCAGCGTCCTCTACGAACGCAACCTGGGCGGCCTCTACCTCGACATCATCCCGAAGCCCGACGAGCTAGCCCGCTACGGTTTGCGCGTCGCCGACGTCGAGCGCGTCATCGAGACAGCCATCGGAGGAACCCCAATCGGAACGACGGTCGAGGGCCGGAACCGGTTCTCGATCAGTGTCCGGTACCCGCAGGACCTGCGCAGCGACCTGGAATCGCTGCGGCACGTCCTGGTCCCCATCGGAGGGTCCGGCAGCGGGTCGATGGGCGGCGGGGACATGCCCATGGGCACGCAAGGCGCCCTGGAGACGGCGCCCGCGAAGACCACTTTCGCCTCGGCAGGCGCGCTCGGCTGGCCGCACCCCGTCTTCCTCGCGCAGAACATGGAGGGGATGGGGCCCTCCGGTGGGATGGCCCCCGACGGAAGTGGCCGTCCCCGATTGCCAGGCAGCCCGAGCTCGGCGTCCGACATGCCTTCGATGGGGCTCATGAACTATGGGGCGATGTCGGGTGGTGGGTCGATGGCGCCAATGCCATCCATGGGTGGCCCAATGCCCGACGGATCCCAACTGGCGACTGCCTCGAACAGGCAGTCCTTCGTCCCGCTCGGCCAGGTGGCGGACATTCGGGTCGCCGGCGGCCCGCCGATGGTGCGCGACGAGGCGGGTCTTCTCGTCGGCTATGTCTACGTCGACATCGATCAGGCCCAGCGCGACATCGGCGGCTACGTCAACGAAGCCAAGGAGGTCGTCGCCAAGGGGATGGCCTCCGGCGAGTTGAAGCTCCCGCCCGGATACTTCCTGAAGTGGACCGGCCAGTACGAGCAGCTCGCCGAGATGCTCGCCCGCATGAAGCTCGTCGTGCCGGTGACCCTCCTCATCGTCGTCCTGCTGCTCTTCCTACAGTTCCGGAACTTCGTCGAGGTCCTGATCATCCTGCTTTCGATCCCGTTCGCCCTGATCGGCAGCGTCTGGCTGATGTGGCTGCTCGACTACCGGCTCTCGACGGCGGTGTGGGTCGGGATCATCGCGCTCGTAGGTCTCGCGGCGCAGACGGGCATCGTGATGATCGTCTACATCGATCAGGCCTTCCGGAAGCGCAAGGCCGCTGGCGTGATCCGCAACCTCGACGACATCGTCGCCGCGCACATGGAGGGTACGGTCCAGCGCGTTCGCCCAAAGCTGATGACGGTGTCTACGATGCTCATCGGCCTCGTCCCGCTGCTCTGGGCTACCAGCTCGGGCGCTGATGTCATGAAGCGGATCGCCGCCCCGATGGTCGGCGGCCTCCTCACCTCGGCATTTCTGACGCTGGAGATCATCCCGGTCATCGTCACCTACTGGCGCCTCGAGCAACTTCTTTGGGAGCGCCTGGCATCCCTCGCGCCGGCTCTTCTTCGCCGCTTGAAGATCGCCGCAGCCATCATCGCCACGGGCGCCAGCCTAGCCGCGGGCTTTGGACTCGCCGGCATCTACGTGACGTTCCCCGGCGGCAGCTTGGTCGTCGGCGAGATCCTCGCCGGGATCATCTTCCTGGGCGGCGTCGCCCAGTACGCACTTCACCGACCTTCGGCTCGCCAGGTGGTCTGGCCGGCCGAATCCTCAACCTGATAGGAGAGACGAACATGCACCGCAAGCCGAATGGAAGACTCTTCGTGGCCGTCGCAGCTCTGATCGTCGGAGGGGCGTTCGCCACTGCGCGCGCCGCCGACGATATGGCGGGCATGAAGATGGATAAGGACAGCAAGGGGACCAAGGCCCCCGCGACGAAGCCGAGCGGCAAGATGGCCCCCGAGAAGATGGAGATCGCGGTCACCGACAAGGGCTTCGAGCCCGACAAGCTGACGGTCAAGAAAGGCGAGCCGGTGGAGCTCGTCTTCACCCGCAAGACCGATCAGACGTGCATCAAAGACGTCGTACTCGACACCGGCGCGTCGAAGAAGGTCAAGAAGGCGTTACCGCTGAACAAGCCGGTCGCCATCAAGACCAAGTTCACGAAGGCAGGCGACCTGAAGTACGTCTGCGGCATGAATATGTTCAGCGGGACGGTGACGGTTCAGTGATCAGCTGGCGGCACGCCCGCCGCCGCCCCAGCGGAGTTCGGATCACTCCTCCGCCGCCGGCGGGCGATGCTGCGCATCCAGAGAACCGCGCCGCCCAGCAACAGGAACGTGCCGAGAGATTCTCCCGGGCTATGCCCGCAAAAGGGGCAAGCAGCGGCCGAGCGCTCGAGGACAAACAGAAGTCCGAGTTGCAGACCTAGCCCCTGAACGGCCGCACGCATCTTTCAGAGATTCTACCCTAACGGTTCCCAGCGGCGTTGACTCGCGTCGCTCACCTTCGATGCGGTGTGCCTCGATCGACTCGCTCCACAGCTTCGGCATTCCCTCAGCATACGCAACGACCGTTGCGATACACTATGACCTTGACAGAGACAGACTGTATCGTAAACTACTGGACATGGCTCCAACGGCGACGACCGGAGGCACACGACGCTGGGTAAAGGTGTCGGAGATCATCGCGATCGTGGCGGTCCTTCCATGTCAGCCCCTGCTTTGACCCAGTCGCCCGAGCTCGAAGGCTTTCGCGGCCTTCTTCGCTTCGCCGCCGACCCTCTGGGGAGTCTAGAGGAAGCCCGTCGCTTGCACGGCCCCTTCGTCTCCTACAGGCAAAGTCGCGGCAATGTGCGGCTGGTATTTGATCCGGAGCTGGTCGACGAGCTGATGGTGGGTGGAGCTGACCACATCATCAAGGACGAATTCACGCGGCAGTTGAAACCCGTCATGGGGGAGGGTCTGCTGACCAATGAAGGCCAGCCCTGGAAGAAGCAGCGCAAGCTACTGGCGCCGTCCTTTCAACCAAAGCACCTGCAGGCCTACGCGAGGGTCATGGTCGACTGCGCCGAGGCGATGGTGGACCACCTGCGCGGCGGCGGCGTGCGCAGCATTCACGCCGACATGATGCACCTGACGTTGGAGGTCGTGGTCCGAACGCTGTTCGGGGGCTCCGTAGTCCGTGCCGATGAAGTCGAAAGGCTGCTGGATCAGGTGACCTCCGACTACCGCAGATTGTTGATGAGCTGGCGCGCGGCCTTTCCTGGCTGGTTCCCGTTTTACTCACGCATCCGCTTCGGCCGGGCGCGAAAGCAGCTGCGCAAGGTCATCGATGAACTCATCAGCGAGCGCCGCCGTGCACCGCCTGGCAACGACATGCTTTCTCGGTTGCTCGAGGCCAAGGACGACGCGGGGCGCGGCATGAGTGAACAGCAGCTCCTCGATGAGGCTATCACCGTGCTTATCGCGGGCCATGAGACGACGGCCCTGACACTCTGCTACGCGCTCGATCAGCTCGCGCGCCATCCGACGGAACTTACGGTGCTGGAACGAGAACTGGCCGAAGTGCTCGCAGGGCGTTCGCCTCGCTTTGAGGACGTTCCTCGGTTGAGATATTGCGGCGCAGTGGTCAAGGAAACGCTCCGGCTCTACCCGCCCGCCTGGGCCACGGGCCGCGAGGTGGTGACAGAACTTACCCTGGGGGGTGTGAAGCTGCCCCCGGGAACCCTTCTGCTGGTATCGCCCTGGGTTGTCCAACGCGACGCGCGTTTCTTCCGAGAGCCGCTGCGTTTTCGCCCCGATCGTTGGCTCAACGGCGAAACGGATGGCTTGCCGAAACTTGCCTACTTTCCGTTCGGGGCGGGACCGCGCGTATGCATCGGGAGTCATTTCGCCGAGCTTGAAGCGGCGCTCTTACTCGCGACCTTGACCAGTCGGTGCACGTTCAGCCTGACTTCTGAGGCCCCGCTCCTGCTCTCTCCCTCTGTCACGTTGAGGCCGCGCGGACCCATGGAAATGCGCGTCGTGGTTCGAGACGGGCCTAGCTGACCCTGTGCGCGGGAAGCACGACCGTGGCACACACACAAGACGGAGAGCACGGGCACGCGAGCGAGGGAACCTCCGGGACGCGGAGGCGGCTCGTCGCGGCCCTCGCTCTCACGGCGTCCTTCCTGGTGGTCGAGGTCGTGGCCGGTGTCCTGTCAGGCAGCCTGGCCCTGCTGTCCAGGCTACCTGCCGAAGAGGGCCCGGAGGCGCGAGCGCAAACCGGTGCCGGCGCCGTTACGCGATTCTTTGGGCTGTTCCTCGCGGCAACGGCAACGCTGCGCGCGCGGCACGTCCCCCAGCACCTGCTCGACGTGGGCACCGCAGCCTGCGAAGGTCGGCCGCCCGCACTTCCGGCACTCGACGCGCCGGCACATCAGGCCGCCCCCGCCTTCGGCGCGCGCGGCTCGGTCCCCTGAGCTTCGTCGAGCTCGCGGCGAACTTCGTCCATGTCGATCTCCCGCACCTTGCCGACGAGCTCGTCGAGCTTGCCGGCAGGCATCATGCCTGGGAAGGAACCTAGCAGGACGCCGTCGCGCAGCACCGCCAGCGTCGGGATCGCTCGGATCTCGAACGCCGCCGCCAGACCCGGCTCCGCCTCCGTGTCGACCTTGCCAAACGCGACGTCGGGATGGCGTCCGGACGCCGCCTCGAAGATCGGGGCGAACGCCCGACACGGCCCACACCACGACGCCCAGAAGTCGAGCAGCACGATGCCTTGCTTGACGGTCTGGTCGAAGGTCTTTTCGGTCACGGTCACGGTCGCCATTGCGCCTCCATGATCATTGAGAGCCGCGCTGCCCGAAAAGGATTCAGGCGTTCTCCGCGAGGTAGCTGCGGAGCGCGGTCCTGACCGAGGCCTGTACCGACGCAGGAACCGGCGCGGAGGGCCCGACCGTGCGGCAGAGCGCGAGCGTTCGCTTGAGCGAGTCGCAGGTCCCGCGGCACCGCGCGCAGCCCTCGAGGTGGCGCTCCATATCGGCGCACCGCTCCGCGCTGATCTCGTCCTCGAGGTGCTGGGAGAACATCATCAGGACGTCCGGGCACCCACCCGGCGCCGGCGGCCCCGGCTCGATGCCGAGCAGCGGGCCGACGCGCTCCCTCACGGAGAGCCGGGCCCGGTGGAGGCGGCTCTTGACCGCCTGCACGCTCACGCCGAGCACCTCGGCCACCTCGGGCGCGGTGAGTCCCTCGACGTCTCGAAGGAGCAGGACCTCCCGGTACATCGGGTCGAGTGCCGCGATCGCCTGTTCGAGCGCGCCCTCGACCTGCCGCCCCGCGAGCGCCTCGTCGGGACTGTCGCCCGGCGAGGCGAGCCGCTTGGCCTCGCCGGCCACGTCGGAGTCGAGCGACTGTTCTTCTTCCGGCGCGAACTTGCTGCGGCGTCGCTTCTTGATGCAGAAGCTCCGCGCGATCGTGTAGAGCCACGTCGAGAGGGACGACGCCCCTCGAAAATCTCGAACGCTGCGTGCCATGGCGAGGAGCGTGTCCTGCAGGACGTCTCTCGCGTCCTCGGGATCCCGGCACATCTTCATGCCGAAGCGATAGACCTGCTCCTGGTGCCGCTCGAGCAATGTCTCGAGGGCCTGCTTATCGCCCGCCCGCGCGGCCGCCAGGAGGCGCTCGTCCGACGGGGCTTCGGTCACGCGTGAAGTCTACCCGACCCCAGCAGCACGGCCGTCGGCGGGCCCCTGGTCCGTTCCG
>Ga0070734_10005518_pt1 | contig 11099 bp, 10 predicted proteins | sample Coa_R1_8_FD_66444 | JGI IMG/M metagenome (GOLD analysis project Ga0070734, IMG submission 66444) | Surface soil microbial communities from Centralia Pennsylvania, which are recovering from an underground coalmine fire - Coalmine... | ecosystem: Environmental > Terrestrial > Soil > Unclassified ...
CTCACAGATGGCCGGCTCGTCGTCCACAATAAGGACTTTCCGGGGGGCGTGTCCCGCGCCGTTTTCCAGCCAACGATCGACGAGTTCCTTTTTAAAACGCCACTCGCTTCCAATTTTGAACGAAGGGATTTCTCCCTGTTGGGCTAATTTATAGATCGTAGTAGTGGTGATCTTCAGGTAGGCCGAAAGTTCTTGGGCCGTCATGATTTCACTCATTGGATTTGAATCGCCTTCGATTGATTTTGTTTGGCTTGCGAGGATTTCAAGGAAATTATATCCCAAATATCCCCTTGCATCTTGAATTGCGGTTTTATTTTAACGGACTAAATCAAATTGACAAATATTAGTCTTAACAAATTTTTGCAATTCTAAAATTAAAACCACTTTTTTGGGCGAAAGAGGTTTCGGCAAATTTAAAACTTACCTTCATCAACCGAGTTTAACGGGAAGACCACGAATTCGTAGGATAGGCATTGCCAGGAACCAGAAGGAATTCCAAACTGAATTCTCGGCGGTAAACCCGAAGTCTTTAATGACAGGCCGATTTAGGATTGCTTTTGGACCGTTTCCACATAGCCCCGGTCCACTTCCACCTTGCTGTTATCGCTGATTTTCAGGATCAAAACCTGTTCCTTGATATCGGCCACCGTTCCATAAATGCCCCCCCGGGTCAAGACCCGGTCACCCCGCTGGATTCCCCCCAGCATCTCTTCCCTTTTCTTCTTTTCCTTGCTCTGGGGGTGGACCATCAGGAAATAGAAAAGCACCATGATGGCGATAAAGGGGGCGAAAGATAGCAGGCTTGCCGCCGGCGAACCGGCTCCCATCACCGGCTTGGCCGGCGCGGTCGTCGATATCGTGGTTTGAGCGTTGGCAGTGTCCATTTTCTTTTCCTCCAAATAAATTAGATTTCAGGAATTCGGTTTAACAACCTTCATCTCAATGGGAATCTATTTTCCATCGTGTCCGTGGCAAATCATCGAGGGTGAAATCTAGCTTATAGACGCCTTTTCTTCACTTTTCGTCTAAAACGCCGTAACGAATCTTAACGAGCTTTCCATCCCGGTCAAAATCAAAATTCAGCCGATCGGAAAAATTCCATTCCACTTTGTGGATATATTTCAGGATGACGTGGCGGTTTTCGTGGTTTTCTCCGTCGAAGGCGAAATAAAGGCTTTGATAGGCATTTCGAACATCCCCTATCCCCGAAGTGAAGGAAACCCCTTCCGGCGTTAAAAACTGGAAGTCGTCCTCCTGGACCGGGGCGGTTATTTCCAGAATACCGCGTTTACGGGTGTCATATCTTAAAAGGGAAATATTCCTCAACCGGTAAAGGTTCCGGGAATCGCCACCTGGGTCCAATTCATCCAAGCGTTTGTCAATTTTCCAGCGATTATCCTCGGCGATATCGTTCATCTCGTGAACACTGTAACGGACACCCTTGCACCACATCTCACTATTCACCAGGTCCAGGACGACGACATTTTCCTTATCCTTGTTTTCCTTGGCCAAAGCTTCGGCCTTTTGGGACATGGAAGTTTGAAAAGCGTCGACAGCCCGTTCTTTTTCCTCTTTGTCTTTATCATCCCCCTTTTGCTCGGGTTCACCGGTCGGGGCCGCCTGCAACTTCGCCCTTTCTAATTCGAGTTTTAATTTCTCGTTTTCCAGTTGGAGTTTTTCAAGCTCGAGATCTTTTTTCTCCTGTTCAAGGGTTAGGGTCGGGGTGGGGGAAGCTTCCCCGGTCGCAGGGGCAGCTTCGACAAGGGCACATTTGGTTCCAAATACCAGGAGTGCAATGCTGAAAATAACCTTTAAAAATCGGTTCATGTTCCCTCTCAAAATCATTGGTTCATTCTGACCGGCCATTGTGGAAAATACACCAAAAAAAAACCCCGCCCCGGAATCCGGGGCGGGGTTGGTCAACCTAACTTAGGCTTAGAATTTGAAACGGATATCGGCGTTGTAGGCGGCGAAAAGCGTGCCGGTATTGCCGTTGTTATTGCCGATTCCATTGTCGAAGAGAAGGCCGTTCCCGGGCGAAACGTTGCCGATGGACTGATAAACGTCCCCGACTTGCGCATCGGCATCCAATTGCCAGTTTTCCCAGTTGATTCCAAAGCCCAGGGAGTAGGTACCGAAGTTGCCGCCGAACCAGGCATCGCGGGTGTTCGTGGTTTTCACGCTGCTAACCACGGCGCCATTGCCGGAGGGGTCATAGGTGTTGACGGTCGTAACGGTAGTAGTCCTCCAAATGATCGGGCGTGTGAGACCCGAACGAAGGGTCAACCAGCTCGCCACTTGGGCCTCCACATGGGCATTCCAGTTCCAGTCCATGTCGTCACGGGTTTGTTCGTCAAACGCGCTCGGACCGGCATTCTGGGGCACATAAGTGGTCGTCGTCGCAGTACCGTTTTGAGTGGTGCCTCCGAGCTTCTGGTCGGAATTGGCCCACCAAAGGCCGACTCCCGTACCAACGGTGGCTTTGCCATCCAGGACCTTGTGGTTACAGCCAAGGCCCAGATCCGCGATGATGTCGTTGTACTTCGAAGTGAATTCCGCATCGGTATCACCGGCTTCGTTGTGCAACCCGTTGCCCGTGGCATCATGCGTGAAAGCTTCAGTTTGATTGTTTTGATCGAGATACACATCGGCGAATGCACGGACATCGCTGTTTTCGTCGAGGTTGTTCTTCATGATCGCGCCAATCATCGCCGAATAAATTCCGTTGTCCTTCACCGATTGTTCATTAACCGGCGTGTTGGCTCCCGTGTTGGTTCCCTTGTCATCATAGCTCAAAGAACCCAGGGAGAACCCGGCGTGCACGTTTCCAGCCGCGAAGGGTCCCAAGTCCGTCAAGCCCAAACCGACGTTGACACCCAAAACGCGGGCATCATCCGAGGCGGTGACTTGATTGCTGTTGGCTGCGCTATTGGCAATATTACGGTTCTGGGTGATACCATTCGGGTCGCCGCCATTGGGCTGGGCATCCGCGTAGTTGATGTGGATACCGATATTGCCCTTATCCATGGAATCGCCCCAAATAAGGTCAAGCTTGTTTTCCGGATTGGTAACATTAATGTGTCCGGTACCCGGAGCGGCGGTCCAACGGCCAGCATTATTCCAGCTCCCGTTCCAGCCGAAGCCAGTTCCAAACCAGCCGGGCTCATTATTGTTCCATCCAAGTTGGCCTTGATAGCCATAAGGACGGAAAGCATAAGCGGCCACCGTGCCTAAACCGGTGTGCTCCCCATCGATGAAGCCACCCCAGGTGGTGTTGCTATTCAAATAGTTGGTGCGAACATCAAACATGTTCTTGTACTGCGTCACCAAGTTCGGGTACAGCCAGATCAGATCCACATCGTCAATGTACTGCGGATCCACGTTCAAGGCATCGGCACGCACATCGGCCATGGCCAATTTCGCGCCCAAAACCATGAAGCCAACAACCAACAAAGCAAGAATTCTCTTCATGCTTCTCTCTCCTTTAGCTTTTTTTGCCGTACTTCTCAGGGAAAAGCACGGCGGTTCAACCTTTTTTGGGTTGCACTCCTCAGGGAAGAGTGCCACACCCGAGCAAACCTGCTCCGGAACCCTTGCCAGGGGGCTCCAACTGCTGAAGAACAATACGAGCGTGGGCCGCTTCCCAAAAAAGCGCCACCCTCGACAGGTTCTTTATAAACGAGAGCTTTTCAAACCCGTTTCACACGAAACTTACGTTAAATTCACAGGTTTTAAGCCAAAACCGCGCACAAACAACTGGCAAACTATAAAGCCTGCCAGTTAGGGCCGTCAAGCCGAAAACGACGTTTTTGAAGTGATACACCCCAGGGAATGGGGTTTTATTGCGACATTTATCAAAGGATTGTGGATGAACTGAAAAAAGACCCTATTTCCAGGATTATTGCTTGATGCGGCAACCCTTTGATTGCAAGGTTCGGGCGATGTCAACTTAACCACAAATCCGCAATATATTCTTAAACAAACCCCGTTTTCCGCCAACCGTGACTTTCCCAAGGGCAAGAAATCAATAGTGCAAGTCGTCAATAATATCCAAATATCCAGGCCATTCTTACCCTTGAGGTAGGTCAAAAAAACTTCTAATCCCCTTAGAAAGGGGCTTTTAAGCTTTCTCAGATAGTTAAAAAGCTCCCAGCAAGCAAAATGATCCTAGCCACCATAGGATATCCCAGGATCTTGGGAACAGACATTGGCCCCTCAAAACTCTTGGCGATGCAACCCGCCCCCATGGCCAAATTTCGGCCGGAAGATTCTATGAACCTATTAACCTTATTCATTAGCCGATCTTCCAAATCTCCGTTGTGTAGGCGAAATTGGAATATAAAACCGCCAAAACCAGGCATGGCACCTTTAGTTTTGAATAATCTTTCCGGCAGTCTCTTTTGGACTTGGCGGTTCAAGGGTTTTTGCGATGATTGCCGGAAAATGGAATGGAATAAATCAACCGGATGGGCTTGATACGCGGATGGGTTTCCACCAGTGCCAAATGACTATAGCGTCCCTGGATCGAAACCCCTTTTCGGCGTAGGACTTCCAGACCCTTGCCAAGCTTTTTCGGGGTCAGCCGGATGGCCAAGGTGCAATGGGGTACCCAGCCGCCCGGCAAATAATAGACCCAATTCCCTTCCACCGCTTTGGGCAGGGCACGGTGGATCCAGTCGTGGATCTTCAAGAGGGAGTCCGTAACGACCGGGGCCAGGAAAAGCACCCCTTCCTTGCCAAAGAAGGTCCCGGCACTGGAAAGCCGGAAAGAGGTGGGAGGGTAGCTGGCGGCCAGCTTCTTTAAAAGGGCATGGAGACGTTCAGGATTGTATTGTTCGAAGACCGCCAGGCTCACATGGGGTGAAGCCCCTAAGGTTGAGAAGATGGAAGGGACCCCAGCCTTTTGAAGGAAGGCCCCGCATTGCTGGACCGCCATGGAAGATTTAGGGTCGAAAAAAAGTTCCACTGAAAAAGGCATAAAACTCCCTCAAAAGCGGTTTGCCGCAGAATGGCGCAAAATAAAAACCATGGTAGTTTGATCCGAAAAACCACCGGATGAATTACCTGCCCGAACAAATTTGTTTTGAAATTTAAGCTTAATAAAAAAGCCCCTTTCCTTTCATGGAAAGAGGCTTTTATTTTACCAGCAAAAAACGATTTTAAATGAAGCGCAATTAAACGGGAATTCCGTATTTCTTCTTGGCTTCCGGCGTCATGTTCTCGATGTCTTCCATCAAGAGCCTTGCCTTAATGCCTTTCACCCGGCGCAATTCGGCGTCCATGGTGCCCTTCAATCGCCCGCGCAACATATCGGCGACTTTCCGGGGAGCGTACACGTAAATGTCCACCCCGTCGTCCTTGTAGCTGGAGTAGTCGTTGCGGATCACAGCCTGGGGCGCAAGCCGCTTGACCTCTCCTTCCATTTTCTTGGCAATTTGTTCCGCTGCCGTAATTCCCACGGTTGGTTCTCCTTCGGCCAAAAGGATTCCCGGAAACCGTTGTTTCCGGGTCAAACTAGTGTTTTTAATTTAGCACAACGTCTTTGATTGTCAACGATACCCGGCCTTGCGGAAGAGGCTGAGGATGCGGTCCAGGTCATCCAAGGAATAATATTCAAAGTAAACAACTCCCTTTTGCTTCCCCTGGGTTTTGACCGTCACTTTGGTCCCCAACCAGTTGCGCAGGTTCTCCTCCAGCTTGGCGACATTGGCATCCTTGGGCTTTCCGTTGCCTTTGTTTTTTTTCACCGGGCCTTTTTGGTTTTGAAGCCACTTTTCAACGTCCCGCACCGTAAAACCCTGCCGCACGATGCGGTCCGCCCATTTGTATTGTTCCTGCGGGGTCGGCAGGGCCGCTAAAACCCGCCCATGGCCGGCCGTGAGCTCTCCCGAGGCCAGCATGGCCTTGACCTCCGGCGAGAGTTTCAAAAGCCGCATGGCGTTGGCCACCGTAGCCCGGTCCTTTCCCACCTTCTGGGCGATTTGCTCCTGGGTCATGCTGAATTCATCCTGCAGGCGGCGGTAGCCCTCCGCTTCTTCCAGGGGGGACAAGTCGGAGCGCTGGAGGTTTTCGATGAGGGCCAGTTCCAGGGATTCCACATCCGAAGCCGTCACTTCGATGACCGGGATGGTCAAATGGCCCAGTTTTTGGGCTGCACGGTAGCGGCGCTCCCCGGCGATGATTTCCCAAAGGTCGCCCTTCTTTCGCACCACAATGGGCTGGAGGATGCCCCTCTCCTTGACTGACTGCACCAAGTCCTGCAGTTCTTCCGCACGGAAGACCTTGCGGGGTTGGAAGGGGTTCGGCTTGATCTTGGAGAGGGGCACCAGTTGGGCGGAACCCTTCTTTTCCTCCATCAACTTTTTGGGAATAAGGGCTTCCAGCCCGCGTCCCAGCGCTTTTTTAGCCATGCCGGACGACCTCCTTCGTGAGGTTTAAATAGGCCTGCGCACCACTGGAACGGATGTCATAAAGGATGATGGGCTTTCCGAAGGAAGGCGACTCGGAAAGCTGGACGTTGCGTGGAATGACCGTATTGTACACTTTCTCCCCGAAGAACTTCCGCACTTCGTCCGCCACCTGGCTGGAGATTCGGGTGCGGGAGTCGTGCATGGTCAGGAGCGCCCCTTCGATTTCCAGCTTGGGGTTCAGGCTTTCCCGGATTCGTTCCACCGTCTCCATCAGGGAACTCAACCCCTCCAGGGCGTAATACTCGCTTTGGACCGGAATCAATACTGAGTCGGCGGCCACCAGGGCGTTCAGTGTCAAAAAGCCCAATGAAGGCGGGCAGTCGATCAGGATGAAATCGAAATCTTTTGCGATGGACGAAAGGGCTTTTTTCAGGCGTGTTTCCCGTTCTTCCAAACCCACCAATTCCACTTCGGCGCCGGTCAAATGGCCGTTGGAAGGGGCGCAAAAGAGCTTTTTAAGTTCGGTGGGCCGGATAACCCCCAGGATGTCCGCGTCCCCCATCAGCACGTTGTAGATATTGGGGTCGCACTGGGTCTTGTCCAGCCCCACGCCGCTGGTGGAGTTGCCTTGCGGGTCCATGTCCACCAGCAGGGTTTTTTTCTCGATGGCCGCCATGCAGGAAGCCAGGTTGACGGTGGTGGTGGTCTTTCCCACGCCGCCCTTTTGGTTGGTGATGCAGATAATCCGTGCCATCTACTTCCCTTTGCTTGACTGGAAGACGCTATTTTTTATGGGGCGCCACTATAACATCGGAAAGGGGAGGCGGCAATGACGCGCATCAGCGGAAATGAATCGGCGTATAGCAGTTTTACCCTATTGGCCGTCGTTTCGGGGTCCAGGTCCAACCGAGGCAACTTGGTCCGTGGCCATCCCGGTTTGCGATCCTGTAACGGTGCCGTTATCGGGATTCCCCGAAACACCCCCAAGCGGGAGCGGCTTGAGGAATGAGAAGAAAAAGCAAACCAGCGTGAAAAGCGCGGTCGCGAAGAAAAAGATGAGGAGTGAGAAGGCTTCCGCCGGTTCCCGGCTGATGGAAATAAGCCCGAGGAGCTTCTGGATGGCCAGATCCCTTGTGCCCAAGCCAAAAAGGGTCAGGAGCGAAACGATGTTCACCACCGAAATCGTGAAGGTGATGTAATAAATATTGATATTCAGCCCTATGCTTTGGGCCAGGAGCTGGCAAGACCAGTAGATGAGGGCATAGGCGACGATCGAAAGAGCCACCGGCCAAGCCATCGCCGGGCGATAGAAGCTCTCCATTCCCTTGTGGAAATCCTCGAAGATCTTATCCGTCTTTTCCTGGTGGGCTTGTTTCATCATGGATCGGGAAGCGATTTTTAAGAGAAATCCTCCGATTTTTTTATTGAAGGCCAGCAAGGAGATAAACAGCAATATGAGGAATAGGTACTTCACCGCCTTGATCATTTTGATCGAATCGGGGTCGGTGGGCATGGGGTTGATCCAAAGGCCCAGCCCCCCCATGACCAGGAGCAGGTAGAGATCGAGGACCCGGTCTACCAGAACGCTGGCCATGCCCGAACCAATGGGAGCCTTGACATCTTGTTTCGCGTAGAGGACCTTCACAAAATCCCCGGCCCGGCCCGGAGTCACATTTCCCCAAAACATGCTGACCATATAGACCACGAAACAATTCCAAGCGGAGTATTGGTATCCCTGCATTCTGAGGAGATAACTCCATCGCACGCCGCGCAAGTAGGTCATAAAAACGAGAATGACGAGGGCGAGAAAACAAAGGAGCCAATTGGCCCCTTTTAAAATATCCAGGGTCTCGTGCAGCTTGACGCCCTTGAGGGACAAAGCCAGCAAACCGAGGGCGACGACGATGACTAAAAGTCGTTTCCACATAAGGGGTGAATTTCCTTTTTAGGGTCGCGGTTTTTTCGGCAAGCCAACGGGATGTCTCGGCGGGGAAAATTATATACGAAGCATCTTTAATCCGGCACGGGCTTTGCGGAAAAAATCCACCGGCGAATGGGTATAAGCCATGTTCTTGACGACCATCTTGGGCCGCAGGTAGAAGGACTTATAGGCGTATTTGAGAAGGTCGATAAGTTCATCCCGGTTCATGAATTCTTCCCAAAGCTTCGGTTTGAAATCGGCCGTGGGGTTCTTGGCGAACTCGGCCCAATAGTCGTTGTCGAAGCGGCCTTCCTCCAGCGCCTTGTAGTAGATGGCGGTGGCGGGAAAGGGCGTCAGCACGGAAAAATGGACGAAGTCCGGGTCCAGTTCCTTGGCGAATTGGATGGTCTTCAGGGCCATCTCCCTGGTTTCGCCCGGATTGCCGATCATGAAATAAGCCAGGGTCTTCATGCCGTGGGCCCGGGTGGCCTTGAACATCTTGCGTACGTGGTCCAGGTCCAGGTCCTTCAAGAGGGTTTCCAGGACCTCCTCGTTACCGGACTCCACCCCATAATGGATGCGGTCACAACCCGCCGAGGCCAGTTCAGCCAGCATTTCCTCGTCCATGCGGTCGGCCCGTGCGCGGATGTCGAAGGCGATGTCCAATTTACGCTTTTTGATTTCTTCGCAGATCTCGAAAACCCGCTTGCGGTTGACGTTGAAGGTGTCGTCGTAGATGAAAAATTCACGGATGCCCATCTTGACGCAAACTTCCATTTCGTTGACGACCGCCATGGCCGAATGGCTCCGGAAGCGGCGGCCCATGGTCGGCCGGTCGCAAAAGAGGCAGCGGTAGGGGCATCCACGGCTGGTGAACATGGTGGTGATGGGGTTGTGTTTGGCGATGAGGGAATAATATTTGTTGATTGGCGTCAGTTCCCGCGCCGGGTGGGGCAGGCTGTCCAGGTCCTCCACCGGGGGGGCCGGCGGGTTGTCCTTCACTTGGCCCGTCGCGGCATCGCGGTAGGCCAGGCCGAAAACCTTGTCGAAGGTCATCTGGCCTTCCAAGGCGGATAGAAGCTGGCTAAAGGCCAGTTCCCCTTCACCCTTGATGGCAAAATCAACTTCCGGCATGGCTAAAGTTTCCCGGGCGAAGATATGCACGTGGGGTCCACCCATGACCACCTTGCATTTTGGATTAGCCCGTTTGGCGGCCTGGGCGACCATGCGCGCATCGATAATGGTAAAGGTTAGGGCCTGAATGCCCACCACATCGGGCATGACGGAACGGATTCGGTCCTCCACTTCTTCCTGCGAAACTTCCTCCACCTGGCAGTCCATCACCAGGATCTCATGGGGGGTCTTGGCCTTGGCGTAGCCGGCGACATAAAGCAACCCCAGGGGTGGGTTGAAACCCCGCTCCTCGTCCACCACCGAGGGGATATTCGTGGTGATCATGTGTTCGGACGGGGGGTTGATGAGCAAAACTTTCATGGATTACCTTCCTCGTTTGACAAGTAAGTCGGCTAGAAGTCCGGTGATGGCGATCCAGAGGGCAATTTGGAGGCTGGTGACCAGTAGGAACAACGTAGTATTGGTGAAAGGCTGGCGGCTTAACCAGGTGGTCAGTCCCAGTACCAGGCCGCTCATGAGTATGATACCGCTGAGGGGGATAAAAATCTTCAAGGGTTTGAAATACATAACCACCCTTAAAACCAGCGAAAAGAAGTTGAAGGTGTCGCGAAAGGGGCGGATTTTCGATTCCCCCACCCGCGGGGCATAGGCAATAGGGCGGTACTTCACGATGTAACCATGGCATTCCAGGGCAAGGGTAATGGTCGTGGTAAATGAGAAGCCGTTGGGGCACAACCCCTCGTAACGGGAGGCGATATTCTTTTTAAAAACCCGGAGGCCCGAATTAAGGTCGGGGATCTTGCGGTCCGCCAGGTAATTGGCCCATTTGCCGAGGAGCCATTTCGGGAAACGCCTTAAAAAGGGGATGGCTGCACCGGCCTTGACTCTTGCACCCACGGCCATATCGGCCGTTTCGACCATCCGGAGGAGTTCGGGTAATTCGCTGGAAGGATAGGTCCCGTCCGCGTCCGTAATGGCGATGAGCCCGTATTGGGATTCACGCATCCCGGCCTTGATGGAGGCCCCATAACCCCGGTTTTCCCCCATGGAGACGACCCGCGCCCCGGCCTTCTTGGCCCGGGCGGCCGTTGCATCGCGGCTGCCGTCGTCCACCACGAGGATTTCATGGGGGACTCTTGCCTGCTTGAGCACCTTGCGGATTTCCCCGATCACCCCGGCCACAGCTTTTTCCTCGTTGTAGGCCGGAATGACGACGGTGACCGCTTCGCCCTTCATTTCAAGTCCACCTTCATCTCGGTGTAATGGGGTTCTTCATGGGCCGAGCTTACAAGCACCCTCACCGTATAGGTATTGGGTTTCACCCAGGGTGAAAAGGGGATGGTTCCGTAGAAATACCAGATGCCTTTGTCCGCATCCTTGCGGAATTCCAAGCGGGGGCTGCCCATTACCAGCACCACGCCCTCCACCTTGTCGGCGTCCATGGGAGCGTTGATTTGGGCAAGGGCCGGCTGGCCCCGCAAAACGGGCCGGGGTGTGATTTGAAGCTGCAGGGAGGAGTCGCGGATGCCGATGGAAGCGCATCCCGAAACAAGCGCCAGGAGAAAAATAAAAAGACCCGCGCAAAGGGGTCTTTTGAGGAAGGCGGAAGTGGAAAGGGGCATGGTTGCCAAAGG
>Ga0070734_10005520_pt1 | contig 11098 bp, 10 predicted proteins | sample Coa_R1_8_FD_66444 | JGI IMG/M metagenome (GOLD analysis project Ga0070734, IMG submission 66444) | Surface soil microbial communities from Centralia Pennsylvania, which are recovering from an underground coalmine fire - Coalmine... | ecosystem: Environmental > Terrestrial > Soil > Unclassified ...
TTCCTTCTCCTTTTGTGGGTTCGAAGCGTCTCGGCCGAAGCACGGAAACGAGAGCAGGATCACCAGCAGGGGCGCTGAAAGGAGGACCCTGCTCCCGTTCAAATCAAGTCAGGGGGTGACTTCGATGCCTCACCTCGATGTCACACAGCGACGTGCGCCACATCGGTCCCGACCTGAGGCATCGGGCGGGAAAGCTCCGGTGAGAGCTCCTTCTCATTATTACTAAAGGGCACATCCCCGGAAAAATCGACCGCTTGTCGCGAAATATTTTTTCGCGATCCGGAATGGCTGAAATCGATGCCCGCTGAAGAAGAGCTCGATTTCAACACGGTCTCACCGTTCCCTGCACGGCGCAAGCGGTGGATGGTTCTTTGCACCCGCCGGTAGAGAGCGATGGCCGAGGGCCCTTCGGCCCCTTCGCTCAACTCTCTCCACCGAAACCCCTCACATTTGAATTTCAGAAGGAGTCTGTATTCAACGGCCGACAGGATACCAGTACGCCGAGCCTGCCGCAGAAAGTCCTCCAGCAGAATCGTTTCCTCGAGGTTGTCCTCTGCCATAGGTTCCAAGTATTCGGGGCAGCTGTTTTGTATGATGGACGCACCACGTCCCTCTTTCATGGACCATCGCAGCATGGCCTTGCGGCAATTCATGACCAGTGCTACGGCAAGTTGTCCATTTTGTCTTAGCAGTGCGGGAGATTTGGCGGTCTCGAGAAACGCCACCCACACTTGCTGTGCAAGGTCTTCCGGCGGAAGCGATGGAAAACGTTGGCAGGCTTCGCGATAGATTTTGTGAATAGCAGGAGTGAACGCAACGAGCAGCAATTGCTGACCAAGCCCTTCGAAGCCTTTGTCCCAAACCGCATTCACCACCGCGTGGAGGATCTGATTTCCTGGATCGTGGTCAACTGCATCAGACTGTTCATGCAAGGTGGCAAGTGCGTCCAGCGGAGAATGGAAGTGCCTGAGAACGGGATAGTTATTGGCAAGCGCGATGAAGTGGTTTCGGGCTGTTTGTGTGCTTAACGAGTCGAGCAGTGCCGCCTCGACTGTGCATACAACACAGTGGCAATTCTTCTCCTTGTTCATCAATTGATGCTCCTGGGGGAGAAAAGCGGGCCTCCGTTTCGCGGCAAGGCTTTTGCTGTGCCATTGAAAGCTGCTCCGAATGCAAGCCGATCGAAATTCCTCCCCTACTCTATAAGAGGCAGAAAAACGGGAAAACCTCAAAAGGGGATCTGAATTTTTTTTCGGACCCCGAACCTGTCGGCGGTACACGCGGACAGTATTTGCCTCAATCCAGGATTGTAGGAGAATTCGCCACCGGGTCTGCAGCATCGTTGCCGCTAGAACGCCGGCTTGAGTGAGCTGTGCAGGAAAATGTCGTAGGTGGTTCTAACCAGCTCTTCTGTGTTTCAGAGCGGCAAGAATTTCCATGTAGCGATTGAAGCAGGGGGAGCAGCAAGTGAGGTGCCGGCTAACATGGGCGTGTGCTGCTTCTGACGGATGTTCGGCCATGTTCTTTAGATCGGAATCGGGAGGACAGTCGATCCGCTCCGGATTGGGAAACGCCTCCGAGAGGTACGACTTCGCAAAGCCGAAGAACTCTTCCTCGTTGATTTCTTTCCGTTCTTTCTTGCGCATTGGCTCGCGTGCCGATCTCGACCTGTCGGGCGGTGTCGCCTAACTGTTGCATGGCAGAGGCCAGGCTCCTAGTTTAAATCTTGAGTCTTTCCTTAGCCTTGTGCAGCGAGTGGCTGAACCTCGCCTCGGCCGCGTGAGCTGATAATCCGTGAACCTTGCCCACTTCCTCCCAGGAGAACCCACAAATCCGACGCCAGGCCATGTCTTGTACCATGAAATCACACTGAGCCAAGCATTCGTCTAGGAGTATTTTAGTCTCAAGCTGCCGTGAGGGATCAACCCACGGGGTCGCCCCCGGTCCAGCAACTTCGGTAAGGCTGATAACCTCAACTCCTCTGGACTTCAGGCGATTTACGTGCCTAAGGAAACCTCGAAAGATGTAGGCGCGGAGGTCTTGAAGTGGCAGGGCCTTGTCGGTCGAACATTTAGCCCTCAACATTCGCGACACTGCCGCAGCGACTTCTTCCAGTGCATCTGTTATCACCGCAGGGTCGTCGAGCAGTTTTAAACCGTGGCGGAGCGCCCTTGGGTAGATTCGTTCAGCAGCGGCAAGCACCGAGGGCTCGATTGTCCTGCCACGCCGGTCAACTGTATTGAGCCGGACGAGAATACGAGAGCCTTTAGCCGACATTGTGGATACGACCGGGTCTCCGCCAAGAAACCGGGTGCCTCCGACCTCTTTGTGGATCATTGTGACGGGCGGTGGCAATTCCGGCCTGAGTTGCTACCGGTGCGGCGTATTATGCTCTTACATGCGAGGAGGCTCAATAGTAAAAACGCAACTACCCAGAACGCCGTTTCCATTTACACGACAAGGCTGATTGGAGCTTGTTAATTTTCTCTACTCGTGGCGCGCAACGCAGCTTTCTATGTTTCTGCGCGACATGAAGGACTCGTGCCTGGCAACATAGCCAGTGCAGTGCTTTTCCGTATTTGGTGTTGTTTTTTACCTCTCAGGATCGTCCCAAGGTTTCTTCATGCCAGAACAGTTTAGGGTTTTGTGTCAATCACCTAGACGGATACCGCTTGACTAGATGGATAACTCGACAACCTTGAACATCTCCAGTCTTGCCGTCCTATCCCTCTACGCTAAGGTGAAAGCTATACGGCACATGTGTGCATTTAATTTCAGCACAACATGTCATTTCGCGGCAGACGCGGGATACGCAAAACAGCCAGCCAGTAAGGTTTTCGAAAGTTAGTCCTGATTCGCCAAGTATGCTTGGTGGTTCGGGCACGGCTCATGCGGGCCAGCCGTCAGAGTGTGTCGTATCATCGTGAATGACGGCCTTGGGCGGGCTGGCGCTCGCCATCGGCGGGCTGGTGGACGCGGCCATTGTGATGGTGGAAAACGGCTATCGTCATTTGTCGGAAACCGGCTCGCCAAGCTCAATTCCGGACAGCTCCGATGAGCACGTTATTACATCGCCTCCAGCTTCGGCGACGAAATCAGGCGTGCCGGAGCGTGAACGCCGCCGAATCCTGATTGCTGCCGCCAGGCAGGTAGGCCCGGCTCTGTTTTTCTCCCTACTGATCATCGTGGTTTCGTTCCTGCCCGTCTTTCTGCTGGAGGCGCAGGAAGGGCGCATGTTCAAGCCGCTGGCTTGGACGAAAACGCTCGCCGTCGGGTTCTCTTCCTTGCTGGCGATCACCCTGGTGCCGGTGCTGATGATCATCTTCATCAAAGGCAAGCTGCGTCCGGAATCGGAAAAACCCGGTCTCGAGTCTTACCCAGGCGGTTTACCTGCCTGTATTGCGGCATTGCCTCAAATACCGCAAGACCACGCTGCTCTTGAACCTGCTATTCCTGCTTGTGACTTTCCCGCTGATGTTTCGCCTGGGCAGCCAGTTCATGCCGCCACTCTACGAAGGCTCCTCACTCTACATGCCCACTTCACTGCCCGGGATAGGCATCACGCAAGCATCCCAGCTGTTGCAGGAGCAGGACCGGGTGTTGCGCTCCTTTCCCGAAGTCGAAAGCGTCTTCGGCACGGTGGGCCGCTCTGATAGCGCCACCGACAATGCGCCTCTCGATATGTACGACACCACCATGATGCTCAAGCCGCGGGAACAATGGCGGGCCGGCATGACCTACGAAAAACTGATCCAGGAGATGGCCGGGAAACTCCAGTTTCCCGGACTCACCAACACGTGGACTATGCCGGTGGAAAATCGGCTGGATATGGCGCTGACCGGAACCAAGACCCCGGTGGGGATGAAAATTCAAGGTCCATCCCTCGACGGCATTCAGAACCTGGGCGCCAAAGTCCAGCAGATCCTTTCCGGCCTTCCGCAGGAACCTCCAGTCCCTGTTGTAAACAGGTAACTTATTCATTCTACAGCATGCAGCTTTCTGAACTGCCGCAACTCCCGCATGGTGATGCCCATAAAACGACCGTGAAGGCTACGGCGGTATTATCGAACGCTGGGCAGCCCCGGCTCGCTTCTCTGAACCTGAAGCAGCACTTCCGGTGATTGCGTCTAGTCTCCTGTGGCGATAGACTCATGGTCTTGAAGATTATGGCCAAACTGAGCGTTTTTGGGTTGGCGCTGATACTAAGCGCGGCCCCCACAATGGCGTGTTTGTGGCCTACGGTGACGCTCACCGCTGCCGAGCGTGCTTGCTGCAAGCATATGGCAAACCAGTGCGGTCACGCGGGAATGCCTAGCAGCCATTCCTGCTGTCAAGGACTCAATGGACCTGAGACCACTACCTTTGTCAGGGTTGCTGGCGTCCAGCTGGAACACGTCGCGAATATCGAATACCACGTTTCTCCGACAATACCGGTTTTGGTGATCAGAGTTCCACCCAGTCAAACGAATTTCGAATTGGAAACGCACGGGCCGCCTGGGCTGCCTAGCTCTTCCTCTACCACCATTTCAGTCCTGAGAATCTGATCGTCTTTCGTCACCCGCGATGACGCGGTAGTGCGTCGTAGTGTATCCCTGTTTTTTCGCGGAGGAAAGATGAAATCTGCCATTTGGTACCGGCTTCTCGCCGGACGTTTCGTCACGTTCGGAATCTTTATCTTTGCATCAGCGGTTGCGATGTCTAGTGGTCTCTTGTTGCTGCCAATGACAGCGGCTGCGCAGGAGACAACTCCGGTGCAACAGCGTCCCCCAGCATTACAAACCGGAATGGCGCATGCGGGCGTGCCGACTTCACTTGCCGAGCTCGTAAGAGAGGCGGAACAAGACAATCCCGAAATTGCCGCTGCCGACCACGGCTGGCAAGCGGCTACCCACGTCCCTAAGCAGGCGTCTGCATTTCCGGAAACGGAGATTTCTGTTCAGCAGTTCGCGGTCGGAAGCCCCCGGCCGTTTGCAGGATTCAGTAACAGCAACTTCGCATACATCGGTTTCGGAGCTTCACAAGACCTTCCGTGGCCAGGCAAGCGCGCGCTACGCGGGAAAGTTGCAAGCCTGCAAGCCGAGTCGCTGCGTGAAGATTCTGATGCGGTCCATCGACGGGTAATCGAAGCGCTGAAGGTCACGTATTTTCGTCTGGCATACATTCAGCAGACTCTGGGTGTGCTGCAACAGAGCGATCAGACGTTAAGTCAAATCCAGCAGGTCGCTGAAGCCCGTTACCGTGTCGGGCAAGGAAATCAGCAAGACGTGTTGAGAGCACAACTGCAGCACACGAAAATTTTGCAAGAACTCGTTCATCACCACCAGGAAGAAGGCCAGCTTGAGGCACAACTGAAGCAGATCCTGAATCGCCCGCAGGCATTGCAGGACATCGTTGCTGAGCCACTCAGTCCTACTTTTCTGCTCTACAGTGACACGCAACTGCTGCAACTTGCCGAGGAAAAGAACCCGGACATTCGCGCCAAACAGCAAATGCTTCGACGGAACGAAGCTCAGGTCGAATTGGCCCACAAGGACTTCCGGCCCGACTTTATGGCCTCCTACATGTGGCAACACACGGCAGACCAGTTTCGCGATTACTACATGGCGACCTTTGGAATCCGCCTTCCAAACCGGGGGCGGCAGAAGGCCGAACTCGCGGAAGCGGAACAAAACCGTTTGCAGGCGGCACAAGAGGTGCAGGCTGAGGTGCAGGGAGTGCTTTCCGAAATCAAGCAGCAGTATGTGCTCGTCCGGGCTTCTGAGGAGCGCTTGAACATATACAAAGGTGGACTGATACCCCAGGCTGATGCGACGTTCCAAGCCGGGCTGGCTGCGTATCAGGCTAACCGGGAGGATTTTGAAACCCTCCTCGGCAATTTTCTCGACGTACTGAATCTGGATTTGGAATATCGCAACGAGCTGGCGGAACACGAATCGGCAGTCGCGCGGCTGGAGCGGCTCACAGGAGTGTCATTGCCATGAATGATCACTTCAAGACAATGGATGAAGAACTTTCTGCCAATGCCGAGGCGCGCAAATACCGGCGCGCGTTTTGGATCACATTGATTATCGCCATCGCCTTTGCCGCTCTGGCTGCCGGTGTCTGGTGGCGACTCGGCAGAAAGTCATGGGCCGCGCGGTCGCAAGCGGCGGGACCCGCTACAACCAACGTGGCCAGCGAGACGCAAGAGGGCATGCCGGGCATGGCTGGAGCGACTACCCAGCAGACCGAAGTTCCTGTGGCAGCGATTCAGCTCTCGCCCCAGCGGATGCAGAGCATCGGCCTGCAACTGGGAAAGGCGCAATACAGAACGGTCAATGACGAAATCCGCTTCTACGGCAACGTGCAGGCGAATGAGCGTCGGCTCGCTTACGTGCAGACGCGGTTTGCAGGATGGATCAAGAGGGTTTACGTGGATGCCACTGGGGATTTCGTTCGCAAGGGCCAGCCGCTCTTTACGATCTACAGCCCCGACTTGGTAACGACCGAGCAGGAATATCTACTGGCGAAACAGAATGCAGGGACGTTGCAGCAAAGCTCGGTTAGCGGAGTCGCGGCAGGAGCAGCGTCGCTGTTGGAGTCGGCGCGCGAGCGGCTGCTGCAGTGGGAGATCTCGCCCGGCGAGATCGCCAAGCTTGATCAGACGGGCAAGATCATCACCGACCTGACGTTCTACTCGCCGGTTTCCGGGTACATTGCGGAGAAGAACGCCCTGCCCAATCTTTATGTGCAACCCGAGACGCGGCTCTACACCGTCGCGGATTTATCGGATGTCTGGGTACTGGCACAGATTTTCCAGAATGACGCCAGCAAGATTAAACCTGGCGATCCGGCCGAAGTCACCCTAGATGCATATCCGAACGCAGTCTTTCGCGGACGCGTTGATTATGTGTTGCCGCAGTTGGACACGGCCACGCGGACGCTTCCTGTGCGCCTTGTGTTTCCCAACCCAGGGCTGAAGCTGAGGCCGGGCATGTATGTGAACGTCCGGGTGATGCTGCCGCTGGGTCGACAGTTGGTAGTTCCGGCGTCGGCTGTTTTCCACTCCGGCACACGCAATCTTCTATTCATCTATCGCGGCGAGGGGAACATCGAGCCGCGCGAAGTTGAGCTTGGCCCTTCCGTGACAGATCAATATGTGATCAGGAAAGGGGTAAGGCCGGGCGAACAGGTCGTGACTTCGGCCAACTTCCTGATTGATTCCGAAGCCCAGTTACAAGCAGCGGCGGGAGCATTTATGCCGCCACCTCCGGGCGCGGGCGCTGCGGCTTCGATGAATGCACCGGCTCGGGCACAGGCAAATGTTGAACTCACGACCGATCCCACGCCGCTGCATAAGGGCAGCAACACGGTCCGCGTTCGGCTTACCTCCCAGGACGGAAAGGCGATCACCGGAGCACAGGTAACGGTCACGTTCTTCATGGCGGCAATGCCAGCGATGGGCATGTCGGCAATGAAGACGACCATCAACACCGGCGACAAGGGCGGCGGTATGTACGAAGGAAAGGGCGATCTCGGCTCAGGGGGCACATGGCAGGTCACAGTGACGGCGATGCTGAACGGCCAAGCCATCGCCATCAAGCAGCTCTCATTGAACGCCACGGGAGGCATGTGATCCGTGATTAGCCGAATCATTGAATGGTGTGCGCACAACCGCTTCCTGGTATTTACCGGGGTTGCGCTACTGGTGTTCGCCGGGATCTGGTCCATGGGTCACATCCCGCTGGACGCACTTCCCGATATCTCCGATGTTGAGGTGATCATTCACACCAATTGGGAAGGTGAGCCTCCCAACATCATCGAAGACCAGGTCACGTACCCGATTGTCACTGCTCTGCTTGCCGCGCCGAGAGTGAAAGCGGTTCGTGCCCAGACGATGTTCAATGACTCCTACGTATTTGTCATCTTCGAGGATGGGACGGACATGTACTGGGCGCGCTCACGGGTGGTCGAATACATGCAGACTATCCAAGGACGCTTACCCGAAGGCGTCCATCCCGCTATTGGCCCAGACGCAACGGGTGCGGGCTGGGTCTATGAATACGCACTGGTTGATCACACCGGCAAGTACAGTTTGGCCGACTTGCGTACTCTCCAGGACTGGCATCTCCGGTACCAGCTCGAAACTGTTCCGGGCGTAGCTGAGGTAGCTAGCATCGGCGGATTCGTACGCCAATATCAGGTCCAGCTCGATCCCAACAAGCTGCTGGCCTACGGCATTCCGCTATCCACCGTCATCGACCGCGTGCAATCGAGCACCAACGAGGTCGGCGGGCGGGTGCTGGAGTTGAGCGGAACGCGTTACTACATTCGCGGCCTGGGTTACCTGAACTCGCCCAACGATCTGGCCAATGTTCCGGTCATGGCAAAGAACGGAACGCCTGTCCTGATTAAGGATTTGGGAACAGTTTCGTTTGGCCCGGATATTCGCGAAGGAGTAGCAGAGTGGAACGGGCAAGGGGAAACCGTCGGCGGCATCGTCGTGATGCGTTACGGCTTGAATGCCCTGAACGTGATCAACGGAGTCAAGAAAAAGCTGCAGGAGATCAAGTCCTCACTGCCGTCGGGTGTGGAGATAGTGTCCGGCTATGATCGTTCGGGACTGATCCAGGCCTCCATCCAAACCCTGAAACGCGACCTGCTGGAAGAGGCGATCATCGTCAGTTTGGTAATCATTGTTTTCCTCTTCCATTTCCGCTCTGCGTTGATCCCGATTATCACCCTCCCGATTGCCGTTATTGCTTCCTTCATTCCGATGTACTACCTGCACGTCAGCTCTAACATCATGTCGTTAGGCGGGCTCGCACTGGCAATCGGTGTCCTCGTGGATGCCGCGATAGTGATGGTGGAAAACGGCTACCGGCACTTATCGGAGCGGCCAGCAATCGACTCAAAGCCGGTGGGTGCGGACGTGCCGAAGAACCCCGATGTTGCATCGCCTACGGAGCGACCAGTCGTGTCGCGCTTGCGGGAACGCGAACGGCGGCGAATCTTGATCGACGCTGCCAAACAGGTCGGCCCGGCGCTGTTTTTTTCGCTCGTAGTCATTGTCGTTTCTTTTATTCCAGTTTTCCTGCTGGAGGCGCAGGAAGGCCGCATGTTTCATCCTCTGGCGTGGACCAAAACGCTGGCGGTCGGCTTCTCCTCCTTGCTCGCCATCACGCTGGTACCGGTGCTGATGATCATGTTCGTCAAGGGTAAGCTCCGGCCTGAATCCGAGAACCCCATCTCTCGTTTCACGCAGGCACTTTATCTGCCGGTACTCCGGCTTTGTCTGAAGTACAAGAAAACAACGCTGTTGCTGAATCTTGCCTTCCTTGTGCTGACATTCCCGCTGATGTTCAGGCTGGGCAGCCAGTTCATGCCGCCCCTTTATGAAGGGTCGTCGCTCTACATGCCGACGGCATTACCCGGAATATCCATCACGACCGCTTCGCAGCTTCTGCAGGAGCAGGACCGGATTCTGCGTTCCTTCCCGGAGGTAGTGAGCGTATTTGGTGTCGTCGGTCGATCCGACAGCGCTACCGACAATGCTCCGCTCGATATGTACGACACCACCGTGATGCTCAAGCCGCGCGAGCAGTGGCGGGCTGGCATGACCTACGAGAAGTTGATTCACGAAATGGACGAAAGGCTGCAATTTCCCGGTCTGACAAACACGTGGACGATGCCAGTCGAGAACCGGCTGGATATGGCGCTCACCGGAATCAAGACCCCAGTCGGCATGAAAATTCAAGGCCCAAGCCTCGCAGGGATTCAGCAATTGGGCTCGCAGATACAGCAGATCCTTTCCGGCATCCCCCAAGTGCGTTCCATATTTTCCGAAAAGGTTTCGCAGGGCTTCTACGTGAACGTGGAAGTGAATCGCCCGGAAGCCGCCAAATACGGTTTGACCATTGCCGATGTCCAGCAGGCGGTTTCTTCCGGCATGGGTGGAATGAACATCGCACAGAATGTCGAAGGCCGCGAGCGGTATCCCATCAATGTGCGCTATCTGAGAGATTTTCGAGACAATCCCGCTCAGCTGAATCGTGTCCTGATCGCCACCCCTTCCGGCGCCCAAATCCCAATCGAGCAAGTGGCCAGAATCTCGTTCTCCCAAGGGCCGGCAATGATCCGCGACGAAGACGGCCAGCTTACCGGCTACGTGTACATCGATCTCAACACAAAAGATTACGGCGGATTCGTGAATCAGGCTTCAAATCTGCTTCGCCAAAAGCTCGTTTTACCGGCTGGATACACCTATTCATGGTCGGGGGAATACGAATTCGAGCTCCGAGCGAAAGAGCGCCTGAAGATCATTCTGCCGGTCGTGTTCTTCGTGATTTTTATGTTGCTGTTCATAATCTTCCACTCCGTCACCGAGGCCGTGGTACTGATTTTCCCCACGTTCTACGCCATGACTGGTGGCCTGATCCTGCAATGGCTGCTGGGCTACAACTTCAGCGTGGCCGTGTGGGTGGGCTACATCGCGCTATTCGGCATTGCGGTTGAAACCGGAGTTGTGATGGTGGTGTACCTGCATGAGGCACTCGATCATCGTCTCGCCTCAGGCCGGACACTCACGGACACGGATATTCACGATGCGGCGATCGAGGGTGCGGTCCAGCGCTTGCGACCGAAGCTCATGACGGTAACCGCGGTCCTGGCCAGCCTGGTGCCTATTCTCTGGGAGAGCGGAATCGGTTCGGACGTGATGAAGCCCATCGCTGCACCGATTGTCGGCGGAATGATTACCTCCACAATTCACGTTCTGGTTTTGGTTCCCGTGTTTTTTGTGCTGATGAAACAGCGGGCGCTGCGGCTCGGAACTCTTAAAAAGCAGGAAGCAACAGATGAAGTATAACCGAAACACGATGGGTTCCGGCTGAACATAAAATGCACGATTATTTGGGCGCTTGACTCTCTACTCAGGTATAGGGTTTAGAGTGGTCTTGTGCAGATAGGCCAATTAGCGGACGAAGCCGGAGTAACCGTCCAGACGGTGCGCTTCTACGAGCGGAAGCGCCTTTTGCCGGAGCCGGTGCGCAAGGAATCCGGCTATCGCATATACAGTCCTAACGACTTGCGGCGGCTTCGTTTCATTCGGCAAGCCAAG
>Ga0070734_10005523_pt1 | contig 11096 bp, 7 predicted proteins | sample Coa_R1_8_FD_66444 | JGI IMG/M metagenome (GOLD analysis project Ga0070734, IMG submission 66444) | Surface soil microbial communities from Centralia Pennsylvania, which are recovering from an underground coalmine fire - Coalmine... | ecosystem: Environmental > Terrestrial > Soil > Unclassified ...
TCGGCCTCGTACTCGTGCAAATCGTCGGCGGTCATCGCGCCGTCGTGCGCGGCGACGCTCTCGAGGATCGCCTTCGCGATCGGCCCCTGATAGAAGCCGCGCGCCCCGTCCTTCGCGACGATTCGCAGCGCGCGTCCGAGCGCCGCGTTCACGAACACCTCGCCGGCCCGCGGTGCGCGCCCGTCGACGAGCAGCGTCGCCGCGGCATGCGGATCCGCGCGCAGTTTGTCGCTCCACACGCTCCAGCGCTCCGCGATGATGTCGCTGACCGGGAAGCCTTGCTCGGCGTAGAAGATCGCCGGCGCGAGCACGTGCGCCAGCGGCAGCGCGCCGAAGCGCGTGTGCATCGCGGTCCAGCCGGCGACGCAGCCGGGCACGGTCACCGCGTGGATGCCGTGGAACGGCATCTCGGCATGCCCCCGCGACCGCAGCAGCTCCGGCGTCAGCGCCGCGGGCGACCATCCGCCGGCGTTCAACCCGTAGAGGGCGCCGCTCTTCGCTTCGTACACGATCGCGAACAGATCGCCGCCGATGCCGTTCATCTCCGGCTCGACGACGCCCATCACCGCGTTCGCCGCGATCGCCGCATCGACCGCCGTGCCGCCGCGCTCCAGAATCTGCACGCCCGCCCGAGCCGCCAGCGGCTGGCTCGCCGCGACAATGCCGAACTGGGTCGCGATCCGGGATCGGCCCGAAACGACGGTCACGAGAGCTCGACGATGGAGATGTTCAGCGTGCGCGTCTGTGCGGCGGCGGGTTGCCACTGCACGAGGATGGGACTCTGATAGGTGCCGCGGACGATATGCGCCGTTGGACGCTGCTCGCTCGTGGCGGCCAGGAAGCTGACGCGCCGCGACCGCATGAAGCGGCGCGCCGGCACCGCCATCACTTTCCCGATGAGCCGCTCGACCGTCGACTGGTCGAGCCGCAGCGCCTCCATCAGCGAGTTCATCAGCCGGACGACGTCGTACTTGGCGTAGCTGAGCGTCTTGCCGGGAATCGACAGCGGATCGTCGAGCAGGTTGTGCGCTTTGATCTTCGCGAAGTGCAGCGGGTTGCGCAGCACCTCGACGAGATCGTGCGTCATCAGCAGCGTCTCGTACTCGTTGACGGTCAGCCCGGCGTTCGGTTCCGTCGGCTCGATCATCAGGTCGACGCGCCCGCGCGCGAGACAGCAGCGCGCGAGCAGATCGTTGCACTGATCGATGATGCCGAAGCGCGGGTCGGCGAGGTTCACCGAATCGATCGGGTGCTTCGACACCGGGATCGACACCGACGCGCGCGCGACCTCGCGTTCCTGGTCGTACGCGACGATCGTCGTGCTGCGGCGGCGCTGCATCGCCTCGCTCTTGCCATCGAGCTCGATGAAATACACCGGCGAGTTCGCCTGCGTCTTGTACGTCACGCAGTTGCGGACGCCGGCGCCCATGAACGTCAGATGCGAGTCGGCGTTGCGCGGCTCGACTTTCTTCTGATCGTCGCTGAGCTCGGTCCGCAGCTCCATCTTGTCGTGCTTGTACTCGGCGTTCTGCGGGAACAGCGCGTGGAACGAGCCGAAGAACTGCGACAGCCCCTGACGATCGTTGCCGATGCGGTTCGACAGGCTCTGCTCGAGATAACCCGCGGTCGTGTGCAGCGAGCAGTACAGCGCGCGCCGATGCCGCTGGAGAATCTGCCGCGCGTCGGCCGGGATGTGCGAGGTCACGTCGATGGCCTCGAACCGCCGTTGCGGCGCCAGCGTCAGATGCAGTTCCGTGGGTCCGGTGCCAATCATACGCAGTCAGAAGCGGCCGGCGCGTGCGTCGCCAGCAGATCGGCGGCGCTGCAGCCGCGCAGCACGAGAAGCCGTTCGACGACCATGCCGACCACGCTGTCGGGCGTCGACGCACCCGCCGTCAGCCCGACGGTGACGGTCCCGTCCGGCAGCCAGCCGGCCGCCGTCGCTTCCGTCGCCGTCCCGACCGGACGATGGCGAATCGTGTCGGCGGCGAGGCAATGCGCGCCGTCGATGTGATACGTGGGCAGTTGCGGCGTGCACATTCCCGCGAGCGCCTGCGTGTTGCTGCTGTTGTAGCCGCCGACGACGATCATGACGTCCAGGCCACCGCCCTCCAGCATCGCACGAACGGCGTCCTGGCGATCCTGGGTCGCTGAACAAATCGTGTCGAACGCACGGAAGCGATCGGCGAGCGCCGACTCGCCGTAGCGGTCGCGCATCGCGGCGCGCAGTCGCGCTTCGACCTCCAGACTCTCGCTCATCAGCATCGTCGTTTGATTGGCGAGACCGATCCGCGCGAGGTGGATGTCGGGATCGAAGCCGGGACTCGACGCCGCGGCGAATCGGGTCCGAATCGTCTCGGCTGGAACGTCGCCGCGAATGAACGCGCACAGGAGATCGGTCTCGGCGGTGTTCCGGACGCAGACGTAGCGGCCGCCGTCGTGCGTCAACGCCTGCGACGCCGTCGCGCGCGTTTCCTCGTGGTAGTGCTTGCCGTGGATCACGACGGTGAAGCCGTCGCCGGCGTAGCGGTGCACCATCTTCCACACATTCAGCACGCTGCCGCAGGTGGTGTCGACGAGCACGCAGCCCTTCGCGTCGAGCACCGCGCGGTCGAACACCGTGACGCCGAATGCCGGCAGGATCACGACGTCCGTCGCGCGCACGTCGGCGTATCGCACGCGCGGGTCCGTCGAATCCGGCAGGATGACGATGTTCATCTCCTGCAGGCGGCGGTTCACGTCAGGGTTGTGGATGATCTCGCCGGACAGAAAAATGCGCCGGTCGGGAAATCGGCGGCGCGTCTCGTATGCGTACTCGACGGCGCGATCCACGCCGTAGCAGAACCCGAACTCGCGGGCGAGCTTCAGATGCAGCCCGCCGACGACCGCTTCGAACCCGTTCGCCTTCAGGTGGTCGACGACAGCGCTGCCATAGCTACGGACGAGCACGCCGCCGACCTCGGCCTTGAGGCCGAAGCCGCGCTGAAAATACGTCTCGGGCACCTAGCCTTTTAGGATAAAGGATTTACGGGGCGCCCGTCGATTTTTTCGGTTTGAGGATCACGTACGCCGGCAGACCGACGGCGTCGAACCGCTGCATGACCGTCTTGGCCGGCGGCTGATCCGGATCCTCCGCCTGGAATTTCACTTTGACGAAGCCCGCGAGCGCCGATCGCACGTCCGCGTTCTGCAGCGTCGTCTTGTCCATCGTCAGACAGTTCTTGCACCAGGTCGCCCACATGTCGATGAGGACCGGCTTGCCTTCGCGCGCCGCGGTGTCGAGTCCTTCGGCGAGCGACGAGTGCCAGCCTTCCTTGATCTGCTCGTCGACGCTGGCCGAGACCGCTGACGCATCGACCCAGCGGTTCGCGAAGAGCTCGTACGCCTGGTAGCCGTAGTACGCGGCGGTCGCGAGGATGAAGACGCCGAACACCTGCTTGACGCGCACCATCCACATGCCGGGCTTCGGCAGCGCGGCGAGGCCCGCGCCGGCGATCGGCCACGGAATCGCCATGCCGATGCCGAGGCAGAAGGGGAGCGCGAGCGCGATCCTCGTGCCGGTCGCATACAGGTTGCTCGAGAAGAGCACGACCTGGATGACGACGGGCGCGACGCACGCGCCGGCGAGCAGCGCAGCGACGGCGCCCATGCTGAACGCGAGCACGACCGATCCTTTGCTCGCGCTGGTGCCGACGTTGCCGGCGTACTTCGAGAAGTCGATCAGCAGCACGTCGAACATCGCGAGGCCGAGGACGACGAACAGGATCGCGATGCCGACGTTGAACCACGGCGACGAGTTGATCGTGCCGAAGCTGCCGGCGGTCAGAATGACGACGAGGCCGAGGACGCCGTAGACGACGGCCATGGCGACGCCGTAGGCGGAGCCGAGGAGGAAGCCGCGCGCGCGCGACGATGCTTGCGCGCCGGCGCCGATGATCGCGAGGTTGATCGGAATCATCGGCAGCACGCACGGCGTCAGGTTGAGCGCGAGGCCGCCGATGAGAACGAGCAGCAGGATGGCGAGCGGTCCGCGCCCCTCGAACATGCCGCGCTGCTTCACGCCGGCTTCGGCGTCCTTGATGAACTTCAGAAAGTCGCCCGAGCCCTGATAACCGCCCGTCGTCCCGGCAATTTCGAATGCGTCGAACGCGGAGAGGTCGATGGCCTCCGCTTTATCGGCCCGGCCCGCTCCACCCGCCCCACCTGTCTTACCTGCCCGATCCGCCTTCGCCGCTTCACCCATCCCGAACTTGATCGACGCGAACAACGGATCCGTCGCCGCCGCGAGCGGCGCGCCGGCGGCGACGACATCCAGCTTCCATTCGATGGGCGCGTTCGTCGGCGGGTAGCAGAGGTTCGCGTCGCACGCCTGATAGCGCAGGCTCGCCGGAATCGTGACGGGCCCGGTCGCCGTGTCCGCGGGCAGCGCGACCACGGCGCCGATCGTGAACGCCTGCTCGAAGACCTTCAGCGGCTTGTCGAGGCCAATCTGAGTCAGGTCCGCGGACGGCGGCCAGACGACCTCTTTCACCGCAAACGGCGCGTCGACGGCGAGCTCGGTCGGGATGAACGAATCGTCGCTCGGTTTGTTCGACTGGGTGTGCACGCCTTCGGGAAGCGTCACCTTCAGCGCGACGCGGATGCTATCGCCGGCGTGCGCGTTGGCGCGCTCGGTCAGCGGGGTGACGTCGGCGCGCGGACGGCGCATCTGCGCGCGCAGCGGCAGATCTCCACCACAGAGGACATAGAGGACCACGAGGCTGACAGCCCAAAAGATCCTCACTTCACCTCTTTGAGCGGAATCACTCCACCGAAGTTCGTCGAGAACGGCTCGCCGTCGAACTTCACGGGCGGCAGATCCTGATACATGAACTCCCACTTCCACCGCTCGGACGGATTCGACGACTGCAGCCACGTCTTCGCCCGCATCGGCTGCGCGAACGCGAGCGTCGTCAGCCCTTCGAGGCCCTTCGCGTGGCCGTAGCGCTCCGCGATGTCGCTGCGCACGTGCGCCGCAGCGGTGTAATCGAGCGGAACGCCGAGCGCGACGCCGACGTTGACGATGACCTGCCAGTCTTCCATCGCGTCGCCGGGCGGGTTGAACGCGCGCGCTGTGCCCTGCAGCCGTCCCTGCTCGTTCGTGTAGGACGCTTCCTTCTCCACGTACGATGCGCCGGGCAGGACGAAGTCCGCGGCCCGCGCCAGGTCCGTCATCAGCACGCCCTGGACGACGAGGAGCGGCAGGGTGCCGCGGCGGCGGGCGTCGACAATCCAGCGTGTGTCGCCGATCGAGCCCTCGGGGCCCGGGTCGAAAACGTACAGGGCCGAGACGCGGCCGGCTTCGACGTCGGTGCGCAGCGCCGTGACGTCGGCGTCGCCCTGCGCGTCGCCGACGGCGCCGCCGACGAACCCGAACAACCGTGCGCCGTTCACGTTCGGCGCGTCGACCGCCGATACCTTGAACGTCGCGGTCGGCGTCTGCGGTTTCTCGGTCCGCCGCCAGCTGACGGCAATTCCTTTCGGGCCGTTCTCGCCGATCAGTTCCTCGGCGAGGCGCCAGAACAGGAACAGCTCTTCGTGCGATGCGTGCGCCGAGAGCAGGAAGCGCACGCCCTCGGGATTCGCACGCCCGGCTTCCGCGAGGCGATCGCGCAGCTTCGCCAGCACTTCGGTCCACGTCACCGGCTGCTGCGCGTTCGTATCGGCGCCGTGGGCCGCGCGCTCGAGCGGCTTGCGGACGCGCGCATCACCTTCGATCCAGTGATGCTCGAAGCGGCCGATGTCGCACATCCAGTAGCCGTTGACGTCGGGGTTCAGGCGCGGCGTGAAGCGAATCAACTGGCTGGCCTTCGCCCACTCCGGCTTCGCCTTGACCCACGCGTTGACGTTGCAGCCCTTCGAGCACTGCGTGCAGATCGTGTCGGCGACGAACGGGTTGTCCCACGGACGCGCCTTGAAGCGGTAGTCGCGCGTGGTGATCGCGCCGACCGGGCAGACGTCCATCAGGTTCCCGGAGAGGATCGAATGGACGCCTTCTTCCTGGAACGTCGCGATCTCGCTGCCGCCGCCGCGGTCGATGATGTTGATCTGCGCGTCGGTGTCGATCTCGCGCATGAAGCGGACGCACCGCGTGCACAGGATGCAGCGGTTGCGGTTCAGCATCAGCGTCGGGCCGAAGTCGACGTCGGCCTTCACGCCGTCGCCGTCGAACTCGCGCCGCGGGAACTCCATGCGGCTTCCGTCGCGGCCGAACTGATACGAGAAGTCCTGGAGCGGACACTCGCCGCCCTTGTCGCACACCGGGCAGTCGAGCGGGTGATTGATGAGCAGGAACTCGAACACGCCCGCGCGCGCCTCGACCACCTCGGGCGACCGCGTGCTGACGACCATGCCGTCCGCGCACGGTGTCGAGCACGACGTCTGCAGCTTCGGCATCTTCTCGATCTTGACGATGCAGACGCGGCAGGAGCCGTCGATGCCGATGCCGGGGTGATAGCAGTAGTACGGAACGGAGATCCCGCTTTCGATCGCCGCCTGCAGGACGGTCTTGCCTTTCTCGACGGTGACCTGCCGGCCGTCGATCGTGAGCGTGACGGTTTCCATAAACCTTAAGGATACAACGTCCAACCGCGACGGTACGCCGCGCGCTTGACAACAGGCCGCGCGCGCCTAAATTTGCGGATCCTCGCCGTTCAGGAGGCCCTTCGCATGTACGCCGCCGCGATCCGACTCAGCCTGTCCACCGCGCTCGTCGTCCTCGCGCTGCTCGTCGCGCGCGAGTTGCGCGTCGTGCCGCCAGCGTTGGCCGCGGCGCCGGCATCGGCGATCCCGCCGGCATCGGTGGCGGTTCCCGCCGAGGCGGTGTCGATTCCGGCGCTGATGGTGCGTTCGCGCGAAGTGCGCGTCGGCGATCCGGCGCCCGCCGCGACGTCATGGCTCGCGCGTTCGGCGGTGCTCAAAGCGTCGGCGGAAGATCGCGGCGCGCTCGGCCGGCGGCAGATTCGCGCCTACCAGCTCGACGATGCGAGGGTCATGGTCGTGCTGGAGCCGTTCGAGCCCCAGGGGGCGTTGCGGGTAGCGGCCATTTACCTGCGGTGACGTCGGCGAGCGTCTCGTCCCGCACGATCTCGACGCTGCGCAGCTGACCGGCAAGCGGGATCCGCCGATCGACGCTGCGGTCGGTCAGCGCGATCGACACCTCCGCCCCCTTCCGATCGCTGTACTGCAGCGTCAGCGTGATCGGCACGTCGAACACGTCGCCGCCCTGCTCCGCGTGCACCGCCAGCGCGTCGCCCTCGATCGTCCACGCGATGCGCACCTTCGGCAGCGTCGAGCCGTACACCCACTTCTCGAAGAATCGATCGAGCTTCATGCCCGACTCGGCTTCCATCGCCTGACGCAGATCCTCGGTGCCGGCCTTCACGAAGCGATCGTTCGTGTAGAAACGGCGCACGCCGCGGAAGAACGCCTCGTCGCCCACGAGCCGCCGCAGCATGTGCAGCACCATCGCGCCCTTGTTGTAAACCAGCGCGCGGAAGACGCGACTCTCGTCGCGAACGTGACCGAGCCGGTAGCCGAGGTACACCGGCCCCTGGTCCGACTGCGCGACCGCCCAGCGGCGCATGTGCCGCAGCACGGCCGCGAACGCCTCGTCGCCGCGCGCGTGCTGCGCGTACATCGCGGCGAAGTACTGCGCGAATCCCTCGCTGAGCCACTGCTCGTGGTAATTCTGCCAGCCGACCGCCTGTCCCCACCACTGATGCGCCATCTCGTGCGCGATGAAGAACTCGGGGAAGCCGGAGAACGCGGCCGGGTCGTTCTTCCACGAGAGCGTCGACGTCGGCAGCGGCTGGTTGAGCGCCGCGAAGTAGCCGGGGCTGTGGCCGCCCGGCAGATCGCTCTCGACCAGCGCGACGGTGAAGCTGGGATACGGCACGTCCTGCACGATCGATTCATAGAACGTCGCGATGTCGACGACCTTGTCCATCAGATCGCGCGCGCGCGGCGCCTGGCGCGGGTTCGCCGCGATCGCAAGCTCCAGCGTGCCGTGCGGCAGGCCGAGCGTCAGCGTCTCGGGAATCACAAAGCGGCTGACGATGAACGAGAGGTACCGCACCGGCGCCGTCGTGGTGAACACGTACTGCTTCCGGCTCGAGGCGGGATCGCGCCCGTCGACGACAAGGGGATAGCCGGCGTCGAGTCGTCCGCTCGCCACGCAGTCGAACGCCGCCGGAATCGTCACGCGAATCTTGGCGGACGCGTAGTCGCTGACCGACGGCTGCGGATACCAGTTGCTGCGGCTGGAATAGAGATAATTTCTCTCCGGCTGCATCAGCGGCGAGTCTTCGGCGGCCGCGGCGCCAATCTGCAGCGTCTCGCGATCGAGCGGCTGCGGCTCGAGGCGTCCGGCGTAGTTCACGAACAGCGTCAACTGCGTGTCCTTCGTCACGAACGTCGGCAGGCTGACGACCACCAGGTTCTGGTTCTTGACGCGGATGCCGAACAGGCGTCCGAACTCGCGGCTGGTGATCGATTGCACCGCCAGCGAATCGGCCAGCCGCAGCGACAGCGTGGCGATGGCGGGCGCGCGCACTGTGAGGCGCACGATCGCGTGCCCGTCGATCCACTGCCGATCGGGAAAGACGGCGACGTCGACGTCGTAGTCGAGCACGTGGTAGTCGACGAGGTCGTCCTCGTCGTAGAACGGACCGCGCTGCGCGAGACGCGCTTTCGACGAATACAGCGCGATGTTGTGCTTGTGCTTGCGGTCGAACAGCGTGATGTCCTCGGCTTCCGACGAGGAGCGCGCGTAGGTCAGCGCGTCGTACTTGCGCGTATGCACCTCGGCGACGATGTCGCCGGGGAGCGGGAGCAGCGACCACGCGTCGCGGCTCAAGTCGCCGAGATCGATGATGAACGATTTCGCCGAGTCGTCGCGAAACACGTCCTGCGCGTGCCGCAGCTCGCGCGGATCGACCGCGACCGGCTGCAGCTGATCGTTCGCGACGAGACTGTCGAAGTCGGCGGGGTTGATGCGGACGAACGCGGTGCTGAACGACGTCTCGAGCGTGTCGCTGCCGCAGAACAGCCGCACCTGGCCGCGCTCCGTTTCGGGCGCCGGATGAAAGCTCATCGTCCCGCGACCCGAGAGCACGAGGCCGGTGACGCCGACGTCGATCTCGGAGACGAAGACCGAACCGTCGATCAGCGTGAGGTCGAGGTCCTCGGCAGAGACTTTCAGGTTGCGCGCGGTGTACTGCTTGGTCGCCGTGAGCGACAGGCGGTAGATGTTTTCGACCGACGAGATCCGCTCTTCATCCACGATCGCCCACTGACGATCGCCGGCGTCGCTGACGCGCCGGATGTCGAGGCGCCACGTCGCGACGCGCGCGTGCGAGCCGAAGTCGGCGAACACGTCGAGCATCAGCCGATGGCCTTCACCTGCCGTCGTCCCGGTGAGCGGCTCGCGATCGCGTTCCTGAATCGCGACGTGCGCGGCGCCGGGAAGCAGCTCGGTCGACACGAAGTCGAGCGTCTTGCGCGTGACCGCGTCGGAGACGAGCTGCAGGAAGGCCTGCGTGTCGCCGTGTTGCACGATCGGTTCGAGGCGGTGGACGAACGCGTCGACCGAGTCGGCCGTCTGCGCGCGCGCCGGCGCGGCGGCGACGAAAAGCGCCAGCGTGACGGCGACCAGCCGGGGCATGTGAAAACTGTATTACGCGGCGCGCCGGCGGAGCAGCAGAATCGTCAGGTCGTCGGCCAGACGTGTGTCGGCGGTGTAGCGTTCGACGGCGCGCACGACCGACGATCCCACTTCCGAGATCTCCTGCGCGCGCGTCGATTTCAGGACGTTTTCGAGTCCTGCTTCGTCGAACGGGCGTCCCGACGGGTCTTCGGCTTCGGTGATGCCGTCACTATAGATCGCGACGAGTTCATTTGCTTGGATCGTCGTCGAACCGGTTCGATAGCTCGAGTGTTCGAACATGCCGAGCGCGATGCCGCCGTCGGTCAGTCGTTCCACGCCGCCGTTGTTGCGAAGGACGAGCGGCTGCGTGTGGCCGGCGTTCACGTAGGTGAACAGGCCCGACCGCGGATCGTAGACGGCGTAGAAGAAGGTGATGAAGCGCGAGCCCGGCGTGTGACGCGCGACCTGAACGTTGAGCCGCGTGACGAGCGCGGCCGGCTCGAGTTTCTCGTCGACGAGCGTTCGGAACATCGCGAGCAGCAACGCCATCAGCAGCGCCGCGGGACTGCCTTTGCCCGACACGTCGCCCACGCAGACGACGACGCGGCCGTCTTCGAGCGGCAGGACGTCGTAGCAGTCGCCGCCGACCGTGTTCGCCGGCCGGCTCAGGCCGAACGTCTCGAAACCGTCGCCGGCGAGGCGGCCGCTCGGCAGCATCGCCTGCTGGATGTCGCGGGCGACCTCGAGGTCGTTCTTCAACGACAAGCGGTCGGCGACCTCGAGCAGCACCAGCAGGTTCATCAGGATGAACGCGAGAAACAACGACCACGTGCCGCGGTAGAACACCGGCCCCGGCACGCCGAGGCCGCCGAAGATCGGAAACTCGATGACGCGGACGAGGCCAAAGCCGCGGAACAGGTTGACGAGGCCGACGAGCGCCATCACGAGCGACGCGCCGAAGACGATGCGGCGCGCCGGCGACAGCTTCATCGTGAACGCGAGGAACACCGCGCGCGCGTAGGCGAGCACACGCTTGTGCCGCGGCAGCCCTTTGAGCGAGTCGGGATCGAGATGGCGTGTGAAGAAGCGGTACGCTTCGCGCGTGTCGCGCGTGAAGAGCCGCTGCAGATCTTCGGCCTTCAGATCCTTCGTGTAGGTGTCGAAGAAGTCCTGCAGGCGGTTGGGAGAAGGCATGTCGTAGGTGCGCCTAGATGATCCCGAGCTCCTGTCCCACCTTCTTGAATACGTCGAGAGCGAACTGAAGTTCCTCGCGGGTATGCGTGGCGGTGACGATCGTCCGCACCCGCGCCTTGTCGCGGGCCACCGTCGGGAACGCGATGCCCTGCGCGAACACCCCCTCGTCGAAGAGGCGGTCCGACAGCGTCATCGCCTTCGCGCCGTCGCCGACGAT
>Ga0070734_10005524_pt1 | contig 11095 bp, 9 predicted proteins | sample Coa_R1_8_FD_66444 | JGI IMG/M metagenome (GOLD analysis project Ga0070734, IMG submission 66444) | Surface soil microbial communities from Centralia Pennsylvania, which are recovering from an underground coalmine fire - Coalmine... | ecosystem: Environmental > Terrestrial > Soil > Unclassified ...
AATCCCTCCAACCCACGAAGCGCTACCCGAAATTCTGGACATTCGTGCGCCACGGCTTCAAGCACTGCGCTACGGTGAGAATCCGCATCAATCCGCCGCACTATACGGCTCCGCGGAAGGAATCGCGGGAGCTCAGCAGCTCCAGGGCAAGGAGCTCTCTTACAACAACCTGGTCGATCTCGACGCCGCCTGGCAACTGATCGGCGAATTCGACCGGCACGCCACGGCGATCATCAAACACACCAATCCTTGCGGTTGCGCGGAGAGTTCGACGCTTGCCGAAAGCTACCTCCGGGCCTTCGAGGCCGATCCAGTTTCCGCCTTCGGCGGCGTGCTGGCGTTCAATCGAGAAGTAGACGCCGACACGGCGAACGAAATGGCCAAGACCAAGCATTTCGTTGAGGCCATCGCAGCGCCGGGCTTCTCACCGGAGGCTCTGGAGATTCTTGCGGTGAAGAAAAATCTCCGGTTGCTCCGAGTCGCCGGAGGTTCGGCGCAGTCGTCTCCGGAGCTTACCGTGAAATCCATTAGCGGAGGGTATCTGGCGCAGTCACGAGACGATCATCGGCTTACGCGCGCGGAATGCCAGGTGAAAACCGAGCGTGCTCCAACCGCGGAGGAATGGGCGGGACTGGAATTCGCTTGGAAGGTCTGCAAACACGTGAAGTCCAACGCGATCGTCTACGCTCGGCTGCTCGACGGAAATGCGCAGATGGTCAGCGCGGGCGCGGGCCAGATGAGCCGTGTCGATTCCGTGAAGGTTGGCGCCATGAAAGCGATCCTGCCGCTGAAGGGAACGGTTCTAGCGTCGGACGCCTTCTTCCCGTTTCCCGACGGACTAGAAGAGGCTGCCCGCCATGGAGTCACGGCGGCGGTTCAACCGGGCGGTTCGGTTAACGATGAACCCGTGATCGCGGCTGCCAACCGTTTAGGAATCGCGATGGTGTTTACAGGCGTGCGCCACTTCCGGCACTAATCTTCTCGGTACTAATCTTCGCCGTACAGCTTAAGCTGGTTATCCACGCTCACGACGCCCTTGACCTTCTTGGTGATCTTCTCCGCTTTCTCAATCGCTTTTTTTTCGTGGACCCGGCCCTTCAGCGTCACAACACCATTCTTGACGGTCACATCAAAACCGGCGCCCCGGACGTCGGGGTCGCTCGCGAGCCTGCGGCGGGCTTCGTCAAAAATGCGGTCGTCCGTGGGCGTGCCTTGCGCGACGAGCAATGGAACCATCAAGGCGAGAATCAGCAACAGCGAGAGGATGCGCATAAAGTCTACCTAATAATGTAATGTATCTGGCTTACGGCGGCGATGCGCAGTGCTATTTTGCAGGCTCAGCTCCCCGCCATTCCGCGCCAGTCCGTGGCCGCGAGGAACTCGGGGTCCTGGCGCCAGCCTGGCTGCACCTTGACGAACGTCTGCAAGAACACCTTTTTCCCGAACACACGTTCCAGTTCCTGCCTCGCCTCCGTGCCAATTTTCTTGAGCGACGCCCCAGCCGCTCCGATCACGATCTGTTTCTGACCGGCCCTCTCCACATAGATGGTGGCTGCGATCCGCAGCAGCTTGGGTGTATCTTCCCATTGCTCGATCATCACCGCAACGGCGTGCGGCACTTCCTGGTGCGTCAGGCGCAGAATTTTTTCGCGCAGAATCTCCGCCCCCAGAAAACGTTCGGGCTGATCCGTCACGTGGTCGCTTGGATACAGCGCGGGCCCCTCCGGCAAACGCTTCACGATTTCCGTCCGCAGCGTATCGAGCCCTTCGCCTTTGAGCGCGGAAACCGGGATGTATTCGGCAAATTCGTGCAGTTCCTTATAACGCTCGATCAGCGCCAGAATTTTTGGCTTGCTCTTGAGCGCATCCACCTTATTGAACACGAGCAGCGCCGGCGCGGGAATCTTCTTCACCAAATCGACGGCGTGAACGTCCGCTTCGCCGAACGGCGCCAGCGCATCCACCAGGAAAAGCACCACGTCCGCCTCCGCGGAGGCACGTACCGTGTCCATCATGCGCTTATTCAGAAGCGTGGTGGACTTATGAATCCCGGGTGTATCCACGAATACAACCTGCGCTTCGGGGAGCGTCAGGACTCCCTGAATGGAGGTGCGAGTGGTCTGAGGGCGTGAGGCTACAATGGCCAGCTTCTGTCCCAGCAGCGCGTTCAGAAGCGTGGATTTCCCGGCGTTGGGCAAGCCGAGGATCGAAACGAATCCGGCTTTATGCTTCGGTTTCATTTAGCAGCCGCCTTGGCTACACGCACCTGATCCACTCTGCGATCGTTCGCGGCCAGCACTCGAATCAGGATGCCGTCGCGCTCGGTCTCCTCGCCTACGGCGGGCACGTGTCCGAGCCACTCGGTGACTAAGCCTCCGACCGTGGTGGACTCGGGGTCGTGTTGCGGTTGAAAATCCAGCAGATCGCCTAAACGGCCCAAATCGAAGCTTCCCGAAACGACATAGCTCCCGTCCGGCTCCTGGCGAAAATCGCGATCCGGCTCATGCTCGTCGTGAATCTCTCCAACGATCTCTTCCACCATGTCCTCGAGGGTTACGATGCCCGCCGTGGAGCCGTACTCGTCGACCACCACCGCCATATGCGCGCCTTCCTCCTGCATCTCGCGCAGCAGATCATCCACGGGCTTCGATTCCGGCACGGCGCGAATCGGGCGCATCACGTCTCGAACTCTGCCGGTAGCGCGCTGGTTGTCGTCGAGCTCAAACATGTCGCGTACGTGCACGAAGCCGCAGATCGTGTCGATATCGGTCTCGTAAGCGGGAATTCGAGAAAACTGCTCATGAATGACGAGCTGGCGCAGTTCCTCGAGCGTGGCATCCTGGCCGATGGCGACAATCCGCGGCCGGGGCGTCATCACCTCTCGGACCGTTTTATCTCCGAACGCGACCACGGATTCGATGAGCCGGCGATCGCCTTTCTCAATAATCCCTTCCTCTTCACCCGCGGTGATCAGAGCCTCAATATGCTCTTCGGGACTCGGAGGCTGCACCTTCTCATGCGAGCCGCCCAATTCGAAAAGTGACAGCGCAAACTCCAGCGCCCAGATGAGCGGGCGGGCCACCAGCGCGACCGCGCGAAATAGTGGCACGAACGGGAGCAACCAGTGTCCGCTGCTCTTGCGGTAGGTGGTCTGCGGGATTACGTAGGTTCCCAGCACGGTGGCGATCCCGGCCAATAAGCACGCCGCCACGAACGCTTGCGTGTAAGAGATGCCTTCGACCGGACCGCCCTGCGTAATCGCGAAAGTAAGGCAGCCTAAGACCGCCAGGCCCACGTGTTTCACGACCGAAAAAGTCAGCGCGCCTCGTTCCGTGGACACGCCTATTTTTGCCTCCAGCGTTTCTTTGAAGAATTGAAGCGATGGAAGCTCGCGCGCCACGATACGCATCGATTCGAGGTAGAGCACCTGCAGGCAGGTGACGAGAGTCACGATCAGAGCCGTCGCCGCGGCAATTAGAGTGAGCAGCGGAATCATGGAGCCGCCCGCTCCACTAAGGCCGGCGGCAGACCCAGCCGCCTGCGCCATCGCGTCTCGGCGCGGGCCATTTCGCCGGAATCGCTTTCGTGATCCATGCCCATCAAGTGCAACAAGCCGTGCAATATCAGGATACGGATTTCTTCTTCGAGCGAGTGGCCATGCTCGGCGGCCTGCGCAGCGGCACGATCCAACGAAACCGCGATTTCACCCAGCGCTCCATCGGGAAGCTCTCCAGGGAAAGAAAGTACGTCCGTCGCGTAGTCCTTCTTGCGAAACTTGCGGTTTAGCGCCCGCAATTCCCGGTCGGTGGTGATCAGACAAGTAACCGGACGCCCTGACGCGGCGCGGCCGGCCAGATCCACCAGAAATTCGCGTAATGGTCCGCGCCTTACCTTGCGGGAAGGATGACGAAACAGGACGCAAATTTGATCGCTCTGCATGGCCCTCGCGTTACGCGAGTGGAGATACCACGGTGGGTTGCTCGATCGCCTGGGCAGGGGGCTCGGCTGCTTCCGCGGCGGGCGTTTCCGCCAGCTTCAGGGACATCTGGCGATTCTTGCCGATCGCTTCGTTGTACCGTTCATAGGCTCTCACGATCTTCTGCACCAGGCTGTGGCGAACCACGTCGCGATCATCGAACTGAACAAAGCGAATGCCGTCGACGCCGCGCAGGACGTCGATTACCTCGATCAAGCCGCTGCGCTGCCCATACGGAAGATCGATCTGCGTAATATCGCCCGTAACCACCATCTTGGAATTGAATCCCTGGCGCGTCAGAGCCATCTTCATCTGCTCCGGCGTCGCGTTCTGCGCCTCATCCATGATGATGAAGGCGTCATTCAGCGTGCGGCCGCGCATGAAGGCCAGAGGCGCGATCTCAATCGTATTGCGTTCCAGCAGCTTCTCCACTTTGTCCGCCTCGATCATCTCGTACATGGCGTCGTAGAGCGGCCGCAAATACGGATCCACTTTTTCCTGTAATGTTCCAGGCAGAAAACCGAGCCGTTCGCCCGCCTCCACAGCAGGCCTGGTCAGCACAATGCGGCTGACTCGCTTGCTCAACAGCGCGGCCACAGCCATGGCGACAGCCAGATATGTCTTGCCCGTTCCGGCTGGACCGATGCCGAATGTCAGATCGCAGTGTTCGATCGCATCCACATAACGCCGCTGCGTGAGCGTCTTCGGCGCAATCACCTTCTTGCCGAAGCTGCGTTGCTTGCCGCTCTCCACCAGCCCGCGCAAGCTGGACTCGGAGTCGGAAGTGACCACGCGCAAGAGGCTGTTCAGATCGCCGTTGTTAAAGACGTGGCCTTCACGCATCAGCGCCGCGTAGTCGCTAAGGATTTCAACCGCACGCGCGACGGCGACATCATCGCCTTCGATTTCGAGACAGTCATTCAGCAGGCGCGTGCGCACATGCAAGGCTTCTTCGATCAGCCGGATATTCTCATCGCGTGTCCCGAACAGAGACTCGATGCCACGGCTGATTTGGACGCTGGACTTCATTCAATACGCAGGAAGGGGTTGGGGGAGAAACTGGAGATCCGCGGGCGCGGAAGCAGCAACAACATGTGCTTTAAGAATACCAAAATGTCCACCGGCACAACTTTTGGTTCATTTCAGAACGGTGACTTTGGTGGGCTGAGTATTTTCGCATGCGATCGAATCGGTAACGCCGGAGGAGATTTGTGAGCATGCGTTGGTGATCGCGGTGTGACGCGCGAAATCTTCCGTAGTGCCGGACGCGGTGCGGCAGGCTTCGTTTCCGTGAAAGGCGATGCACACTTCCACACGGTGCTTTGCAAGATTCATTGTGGAATAGACCAGGACTCCTAGCATAAGAACCACAAAGAGAATGCCGAGCAGCACAGGCTTCTTCATACCGGCAGCGACTCCGCGTAAAACGCACCCATCCGGCGGAATTTTTCATAACGGCCGTCAATGATTGTCCCCGGACTCATTCCATCAAACCCCGCGAGCGCGTCGCGTAAAGTCACGCGCAGCGCTTCCGCTGCGCCGTCCGGATCGGCGTGAGCCCCTTCACCTGGCTCATTCACGATGCCGTCGATCAAACCTAGCTTCAGAAGATCCGGCGCAGTCATTTTGAGTGCGGCAGCCGCCAGGGGCGCCTGAGTCGCGTCGCGGTAAATAATCGCGGCGCAGCTCTCCGGCGAAATGACGCTATAAACGGCGTTCTCCTGCATATAGATTCGATTTCCCACACCCAGCGCGAGCGCACCGCCGCTGCCGCCTTCACCGATTACCACCACGATGACCGGGACACCAAGCCGCGCCATCTCGCGCAGATTCTGGGCAATCGCGCGACCCTGCCCCCGTTCTTCAGCATCCTTGCCATGATACGCACCCGGGGTGTCCAACAGCGTGATGATCGGCCTGGAGAATTTCGCCGCCAGCTCCATCAGACGCATCGCCTTGCGATATCCCTCCGGCTGCGGCATACCGAAATTGCGATAAATCTTTTGCTTGGTGTCGCGGCCCTTCTGCGAGCCAACCACCATCACCGGGCGCTCTTCAAACCAGCCCATGCCGGCGACGATGGCATGATCGTCGGAGAAGGCCCGATCGCCATGCAGCTCTTCAAAGTTCACGATCAAACGCTGGATGTAGTCGAGCGCATGCGGACGTTTCGGATGGCGTGCAAGTTGCACGCGATCCCAACTGGGATTTGTCGGTACAGGGGGCTGGGGTTCGGCCATTCGTGTGGGGCGGGAGACTACCCGGCCAGGACTTCCATCGCTTCGTTCCCGCAGATGCGTGCAACTTCGGCGCGAAATTCCTTATCCGGGCGCACCTTGGCGCTCAGATCCAGGATAACCGAGAAGTCGCGGCTCTTTTCGAGGCGCAGCCGGACCTCGGTTTCGCCCGGCTTGCGGGCGAACAGTTCGTGGAGTTCCGACGCCCGTGCGCCATTAGCCGCGCCGTTCAGCGGAACGCGAATGGAGATGAGTGAGGGAAGGTTCACCCGCGCCACTTCCAGCGGGACGATGTCTTGCACCGATACCTTGGGCGGAGCGTTCTCTTCCGGCAGCAACAGTCCGCGCACCAGAACAGCCTTGTCCTCCTGAAGCGAGGACTGAAGCCGCTCATATTGCGTGGAGAAGACCATCGCTTCCACCGCGCCCTCCAGGTCTTCCACCTGCAAGGCGGCCCACAGGTCGCCCTTCTTGTTGCGCTTGCGCTGGATACCTGTCAGGATGCCGCACATCACAATTTCCGCGTTGCGCTCCAGCCCTTCCAAGCTTGAGCTGGTGTGTTTTGCAAGCTCGCGGACCTTGTCCGCATATTGATCCAGTGGATGCCCCGTGATGTAAAACCCGAGCATCTCCTTCTCACCAGTGAGCTTTTCTTGGCTGGACCAGTCGGGAACTTTCGGCAGCGGATGATCGGCGGCAGGCTGCTCTTCCATCAGCGCCGCGAACAATCCGGATTGTCCGCTTTCCCGGTCTTTCCAGGTTCGCGCGCCCGCTTCCATCGCGCTCTCGACCACCGCCATCCACTGCGAACGGGTTCCGTCGAAAGAATCGAACGCCCCCGCCTTGATGAAACTCTCGATCATGCGCCGGTTCACAGCGCCTAAATCGACCCGCTCGCAAAAATCGTACAGCGACCGGAACGGCTCGCCCGATGCGCGGGCCTTTTCAATCGACTCAACCGCCGCCAGCCCCACGTTTTTGATGGCACCTAGTCCGAACCGGATCCCTTGTTGCTCGCCGGTGGTGACCGGAGTGAACGTGAACGCGGAAGTATTCACGTCGGGAGGCAAGACTCGAATTCCCATCTCCCGGCATTCACTGATGTACTTGACCACCTTGGCGGTGTTGCCCGTTTCAGAAGTCAGCACGGCCGACATGAACTCCAGCGGGTAGTGGACCTTCAGATAGGCGACGATATAGGCCAAATACGCGTAAGCAGCCGAGTGGGACTTGTTAAAACCGTAGCCGGCGAACTTAGCCATCTGGTCGAAGACTTTTTCGACCTTGCGCTGCGGAAGACCCTTGGCTTTCGCGCCCTCCATAAAGCGGACGCGTTGCTTCGCCATCTCCTCGACTTTCTTCTTTCCCATCGCGCGGCGCAGCAAATCGGCTTCGCCGAGTGAATAACCGGCCAGGCGATTGGAGATCTGCATCACCTGTTCCTGGTAGACGATCACGCCGAACGTCTCTTCCAGCAGTTCCTTCAGCTCAGGCAGATCGTAAACCACTTCGCGCCGCCCATGTTTCCGTTCGATGAAGTCATCGATCATATCCATGGGGCCTGGGCGATAGAGTGCGTTGAGCGCGATCAGATCGTCCAACCGGTCAGGCTGATAGCGGCGCAAAATGTCGCGCATACCGGGTGATTCAAACTGAAAAACGCCGCTGGTTAAAGCTTTGCTGAAGACTTCCTGAAAGGTCTTAGCGTCGTCCAGCGGGAAATCCTCGATTCGGAGCTTCTCCCCGCGGTGCCGCTCGACCAATTTCAGAGCATCGTCGATGATGGTGAGGGTGGTCAGCCCGAGAAAATCCATCTTGAGCAGATCGAGTTTCTCGAGCCCCACCATGTCATACTGCGTGACAATTTCGTCTTTGTTGGTCTTATACAGCGGGACCAGCTCTTTGAGCGGCGCTGGTGAGATCACCACTCCGGCCGCGTGCACGCTGGCATTGCGAGCCATCCCCTCCAGCCGCGTGGCCACATCCAGAACCTCTTTGAGACGGGGGTCCTTCGCCGCCAGCTCATCGATCTGCGGCTCCATCTTGCGCGCCTCAGCGAGCTTGATATTGAGCGGCATGGTCGGAATCAGCTTGGTGATTTTTTCGACGTCCGCGAAGCTGATGTCAAGCCCGCGGCCCACGTCCTTGATCGCGGCGCGCGCGCCCAAGGTACCAAAGGTGATGATCTGCGCCACCTGCTCGCGACCGTATTTTTCGGTGACGTACTGAATCACTTCGCCGCGCCCGCGCGTGCAGAAATCGATATCGATATCGGGCATGCTGATGCGCTCGGGATTCAGAAAGCGCTCAAACAGCAGGCTGTAGGCCAGCGGATCGATGTCGGTGATCTCCATCGCCCAACTGACCAGGCTTCCCGTGGCCGAACCGCGTCCCGGCCCCACCGGAATGCCCTTCATTTTGGCGAAACGAATGAAGTCCCAGACGATGAGGAAGTAGCCCGAGAACTTCATCTGTTGGATCATCTTGATCTCGCGATCCAGGCGCTCCACGTATTCCGCGAGATCGTGCTTCAATTGCCCCTGCGCGCGTAAGGCTTCGAGGCGCGGACGGCGCTTCTCGAATCCCTGCCGAGCTACGTATTCGAAGAACGTGTCGGTGGTGTGTTCGGGCGGGACATCGAATTTCGGGAACGGCTCCGCGACCTTTTCAAGCTTGACCTGGCAGCGTTGTGCGATGTCCCAAGTGCGGTCCAGCGCGTCTTCCACCTCCCCGAACAGCGTCATCATCTCCTCGCGCGACTTGAGATAAAACGCGGGGTGCTCGAAGCGCATGCGATTCGGATCGGACATGGTCTTGCCGGTCTGAATGCACAGCAAAATTTCATGCGCGCGCGCGTCGGTCTTGCGCAGGTAGTGCGAGTCGTTCGTCGCCACCAAGGGAATGCCGGTTTCGCCCGACAGCCGATTGATCAAAGGCAAAACACGCGCATCCGGCTCCAGCCCGTGGTCCTGCAACTCCAGGAAGAAGTTCTTCGGACCGAACATGTCGGTATATTCGTAGGCCATGCGCTTGGCCTCGTCATAACGGTCCGCCAGCAGCGTCTCATTAATATCGCCGCGCAGGCACGCTGACAACGCGATCAAGCCCTTCGAGTGCCGCGCAAGAAGGTCTTTATCGATCCGCGGCTTGTAATAAAAACCGTCCAGATAGCCGGTGGAGACCATCTGAATCAGATTTCGATAGCCCTCCTGGTTCTCGCATAACAACACCAGATGGTTGTAACGGTTGGTGTCGCTCTTGACCGTGTGACCTTGTTGCGCGACGTAAACTTCGCAACCGATTACCGGATGGACGCCCTTCTGCCTGGCGTTGTTGTAAAACTCCACGGCTCCGAACAAGTTGCCATGGTCGGTCATCGCCACGGCTGGGAACTTCTGCTCGACCGCGAGGTCCATTAACTGCGAGATTTCACACGCGCCGTCGAGGAGCGAGTAATCGGTGTGGCAGTGTAAGTGGACGAACGGCGCGGGCATGAAACTCCAATCCCGGGGGAGACTACTATTATAGCGGCGGTGACTGCTTGATCAGGTCTTTCATTAGACCGATATCCTTGGCGACGCGCCAAAGCAGAATTGGCGAAATATCTCTTCCGCCATCAACCAGAATACGGCCCATCCCTTAGGGACCAGTTACTGCTCCAACATACTGCTCGGACGACGGGGGTTCGCCATCCTCTAGTGAGCCCTTGCTCGCGGATTCCGCCTCCATCAACTCCGCTTCGGCATCGAGCGTTGCCTGCCGCTGTCTCTCGTATTCGAGTTGCTTCCCCTGTTTAAACAGCAAGGCTTCGAGCGCCCGACTGTCCTTCACCTTCTCGCGAAGAAGGCTGCGTCGTCTCTCCTGAAAGTTCCCGTCGCTCATGGCAGAGCAAATACCACCAAGCCCTGACCGCCGACCTCAGGAGCGCCGCGTCCCCGCCCGCCGCCTCCACCGCTTGCGGCAACCACGGCCACGTACTGCTTCCCATTCTTTCCCTGAAACGTCATCGGCGTCGCCGTGGCTGTGTAGTCGAGCTTGGTCACCCAGAGCTCCTTGCCGGTCTTCGAATCGAACGCACGGAAACGATTGTCGCTCGTCGCTGCAACAAACACCAATCCGCCCGCCGTAACGATCGGTCCGGCGCTATTGGTTACGCCCGTGTGCTGCTTCCCTTCCGGCAACGCGTCCGTAACGCCGAGCGGCACCTGCCACGCAATATCCCCGGTATTGGCATTCACCGCGAGCAGCCGGCCCCATGGTGGTTTAAAACAAGGCCAGTTGCCGATCATGCGGCCGTTTTCGTCCCGGGCGATCGCGTTGAATCCGGAGAGACCCTGCGGACCGCTCCGAATATATGGCTCGATTCCTTCGGGATTGCCCGGAGTGTATTTGGGATTCGCTTGCATCCAGCCGACCAGCGGGCTGTCCTTCGTATTCACGAAAACATATCCCAGCTTTGGATCTGTCGCAGTTCCACCCCAGTTGGCGCCGCCCGTTGCGCCCGGAAAAACGATCGCGGGCTTGGTGTTCGCGCCCTCGGCATGGAACGGAAACGTCGTGTAGGGACCAGCATTGTAAAGGCCCCCGAACCTGTCCCACAACTCCTGGCAAGCCTTGGCGTGCTCCGGGGTGGTGTCCGCGGCCGTGACGACATCGTCCTTCGTCATGCTGACGCGCGAGATCGGCGGAGGCTTCACGGGAATCGGCTGCGTAGGATAGCTGGCTTCTCCAGGGACATTGCTTTTGTCCACCGGCCGCTCTTCCATGCCGAACACCGGCTTGCCCGTCACGCGATCCAAAATATACATGAAGCCGGACTTGCCCACCTGCGCCAGCGCTGGAATCTTCTTGCCATCCTTCACGATGTCGACCAAACCGGGCG
>Ga0070734_10005525_pt1 | contig 11095 bp, 12 predicted proteins | sample Coa_R1_8_FD_66444 | JGI IMG/M metagenome (GOLD analysis project Ga0070734, IMG submission 66444) | Surface soil microbial communities from Centralia Pennsylvania, which are recovering from an underground coalmine fire - Coalmine... | ecosystem: Environmental > Terrestrial > Soil > Unclassified ...
TCCTGCCGGAGCTCGGCGGTGCTGTTCGGTCCCGTCGGCGCCCCCTGGATGTAGCTGCCGAGATCGGTGTCGAAGCGCAGCGAGGCGTCGAAGAAGACGACGTTGCGGCCGCCGTCGTCCCCATGCCAGGCGTCGGGCGCGATGTCGAACACGTTGAGATCGAGGTACTGCGTGAGCCGCCGCCGCGTCAGCAGCTCGTTGCTCCCGTCGGGCGCGAACCCGCGTACCTCGTACCCCTGGCCGATGGTGCGCAGATCGATCGAGAAGTCATAGGCTCGGGCCGGCGCCGCCGCGCCGCAGACGACCAGTGCCACCACCGCCAGTCGCCGCACAGTCCCTTGCTAAGACCCGAGGCTCACTCCGGCTCGACCTGCAGCTCGAGGTGATCGGGCGGCAGCGCCGCCGCGCCTTTCTTGCCGCGCGCGCGCGACGCCTTGGAGGCCTTGGTCGGCTTGTCCGCCTCCCCGACGATCGACAGCTTGGACGGCGGCATCCCCGCGTCCTCCAGCGCCGACATCACGCGCGCGGCGCGCACGACGCGCATCTCGCCCGCGGTGCGAAACAGGTTCTTGAGCTCCTTGGGCGGCGCCGCCGAGGAGGTCCGGGCGACGATGCTCACCTTGGCGTCCTCCTTCTTGGCCGCGCCCCCCAGGATCTTGAGCGCCGCCTGGCCCGCGTCGGAGACGTCCATCCCGTTGGCGTCGATCACCTTGGCCACCGGAAAGCTGACCTGCAGCCGGGCGTCGTCGGAGGTGACCGTGGCGCCCAGCTCCTCGAGGCCGGTCTTGAGCGCCAGCGACAGCGCGTCGGCGCTGGTCTTGCGCTTCGACGCGCTCGAGGACTTGTCCTTGTCGGCGCTGGAGTACTTCTCGAGCTCTCCCTTCAGCTTGTCCCGCTCGGCCGTCGCCGCCTCGGCCGCGTTCCGCTCGCTCTGGAGCTCGGCCTGATGCGTCCCCACGGCGTGCTGCATCTTCTGGTACGGGATCAGGTACACGTAGCCGGCGAAGCCGAGCCCGGTAAACGCGACCGCGAACCAGAAGAGCTGCTTCCAACCGCCGCCGGAACGCGGCGCGGCAGCCATTGGATCCTCGAATGCGTAACGCGCCATCCGCGCCGCAACATACCACCTCTTGACACCGTCGCGGCGGTCCCGTTACGTTGTAAGTGAAGGTAAGCGCGCCTGATACCGGTGAGGCTGATCCGTGTTGTGGCCGAGGCGCCCGTGGAGTGATTCCGAGCTCAGGAGCCTAAAGGAGGTCCACGCCGTGAAAACCGAATTCGTGATCGGAGACAAGGCCGTCTATCCGTCCCAGGGCGTCGCGGAGGTGGTGGGGATCGAACGGAAGGAAGTTCACGGCAAGATCCAGAGCTTCTACGTTCTGCAGGGACTGGAGACGGGCCTGCGCATCCTGGTCCCGACGGACAAGGCCGATCAGGTCGGGCTGCGCCGCATCGCCGGTCACGAAGAGATCGCCGAGGTGATGGAGATCCTGCGCGACAAGGAGATCCACATCGATCGGCAAACCTGGAACCGTCGCTACCGCGGCTTCATGGAGAAGATCAAGTCGGGCTCGCTGTTCGAGGTCGCCGAGGTCTTCCGCGATCTCTATCGGCTCAAGGGCCTCAAGCCGCTGTCGTTCGGCGAGCGCCGGATGCTGGACACCGCGCGCGGCCTCATCGTCCAGGAGCTCTCCGTCGCCCGCGCCGCCGACACCCACAAGGTCGAGCAAGAGCTCGATCTGATGTTCGCGTAGCGGTTTTGCGATTGGGGCGGGTGAAATGTTAAGGTAGGGCCCGCCCCTGGCTCTGCCTTTCATGCAGATTCACCTCGCCAAATCCGACATCACCCTGATGGCCGTCGACGCGGTGGTCAACCCCGCGAATTCGCTCGGCATTATGGGCGGTGGTGTGTCCGCCGCGCTGTCCCGAAAAGGGGGCCCGGCGATCCAGAAGGAGGCGATGTCGCTGGCCCCCATTGCGGTCGGCGCGGCGGTGGTCACCAACGGCGGCACCCTGTTTGCCAAGCAGGTGATTCACGCCCCGACGATGGAGCAGCCGGGGATGAAGATCGGCGTCGAGAACGTCCGGCGCGCGACGCGCGCGGCGCTGCTCGCCGCGGCCCGCAACAACATCGACCTCATCGCGATTCCTGGAATGGGGACCGGCCTCGGCGGCGTCGATCCGTCGGACGCCGCGCGCGCGATGGTCGACGAGCTGCGCGCGCATCGGCAGCCGAAGCCGTCGACGGTCTACCTGGTCGACATCGACGACGAGATCTTGATGTGCCTCGAAGAGGCGCTTCGCCTCGCCGTCGGCTAAGGTTGAGCCGCGATAGTGCCGACGAGCTTGACTCGGAGGCTTAGGTTTCTACCGCGGCTCCACCGAGCGGTTGCACCGTTCCATCGCGCGAGAGGACCCCAACGTGAAAATCCTCGTGACGTGCAAGCGGGTGCCGAACCCGGAGCACAGGCTGAAGATCGCGGGCGGCAAGCTGGATCTGGCGGCGGCGAGCTGGCAGCTCAACACCTTCGATGAATACGCCGTCGAGACCGCGCTGCGGCTGACCGAGAAGGGCAAGGGCGGCGAGCGGTCGGGCGAGGTGGTGGCCGTCAGCATCGGCCCCAAGGACGTCGGGCAGCAGCTGCGCGGCGTGCTGGCGATGGGGGCCGACCGGGCCATCCTCGTCGGGGGTGACGACGGCGCGCTCGACGCGCTGGCGACGGCGCGCGTGCTGGCGGCGGTGGTGGCCAAGGAGAAGCCGGACCTGGTCGTGCTGGGCAAGCAGACCGTCGACGGCGACTCGAACCAGGTCGGGCAGATCCTGGCCGGGCTGCTCGGCTGGCCGCAGGCGACGTTCCTGGCCAGCATAAAGCTGTCGTCCGACGGCAAGAGCGCGGTCGTCACGCGCGAGGTCGACGCCGGCGTCGAGGAGAAGCGCGTGCGGCTGCCGGCGGTGGTCACCGTCGATCTGCGCATCATCAGCAAGAAGGCGGTGCGCAACGAGGCGCTGGCCGGCCCCGAAGCCGAGTGGGAGGAGACGCAGCGCTACGCCTCGCTCAAGGGGATCATGGCGGCCAAGAAGAAGGAGATCAAAGACGTCACGCTCGCCGAGCTGGGCGTCGACGCCAAGCCGGCGATGACGGTCGACGCGTACGAGGCGCCGCCCGTGCGCAAGGCCGGCGCCAAGGTCGGCTCGGTCGACGAGCTGGTGCAGAAGCTCCACAACGAAGCGAAGGTGATCTGATGGCCGCCGTCGTCGTCTTCTGCGAGTCGGACGAGAAGGGGATCCGCTCGGCCTCGCTGCCGGCGCTGACCGCCGGCGCCGAGCTGGCCAAGCAGCAGGGCGGCGACGTCGTCGCCGTGGTGATCGGCGCGGGCGTGGCCGCGGCGGCGGCCGACGCGGCCAAGTACGCGGCGCGCGTCCTGGCCTACGACGGCCCGGGGCTCGCCGCGCCGCTGGCCGAGACCTGGGCACCGCAGCTGGCCGACGCGGTCAAGCGCGCCGGCGCCGGGGCGCTGCTCGGCACCGCGACCTCGACCGGCAAGGATCTGCTGCCGCGCGCCTCGGCGCTGCTGGGCGCCGGGATGGCCTCGGACATCACGGCGGTGCTGGCGGCGAACCGCTTCCGCCGCCCGGCCTACGCGGGAAACGCGCTCGAAGAGGTGACGGTCGCCGGCCCAGTCGTCGTCGCCAGCGTGCGCCAGACGGCCTTCCCGCCCCCCGCCGCCGGCGGTCCGGGCGCCATCGAGACGGTCGCCGTCGGCAACGTCGACGCGCTGGGTGCCGAGCTGGTGGGCCTGCACGCCACCCAGAGCGCCCGGCCCGACCTCAGCGACGCCAAGGTGGTCGTCTCGGGCGGGCGTGGCATGCGCGAGGGGGCCAACTTCAAGGTGCTCGAGGAGCTGACCGACCTTTTGGGCGGGGCCCTCGGCGCCAGCCGCGCCGCCTGCGACGCCGGCATGGTCCCCAACGACCTCCAGGTCGGGCAGACCGGCAAGGTGGTGGCGCCGCAGCTCTACATCGCGGTCGCCATCTCGGGGGCCATCCAGCACCTGGCGGGCATGAAGGGGTCGAAGGTGATCGTCGCGATCAACAAGGACCCGGAGGCGCCGATCTTCCAGATCGCCGACTACGGCCTGGTCGACACCTGGGAGAAGTCGATCCCGCCGCTCTGCGCGGCCGTGAAGAAGCTGAAAGCGGGCGGCTGACCGCCGCGCCCGGATGCCGTACGTTCCGCTCGCCTCCGGACGCGTCCACTACGCCGAGCGCGGCGAGCGCGCGCCCGACCGGGCCTCCACGCTGTTCATCCACGGCGCCGGCGCCGGCGCGGCGCTGTGGTCGATGGTCCTGGCCCGCGTCGCGCGCCACACGCACGCCATCGCCGTCGACCTTCCCGGCCACGGGCCGAGCGAGATCGGCGCGCGCCCGCTGACGCTCGAGCGCTACCGCGACGCGGTCGGGGGCCTGGCCGGGACGCTTTGTCTCGGCCCGTCGGTGCTGGTCGGCCATTCGCTGGGCGCGCTGGTGGCGCTGGCCGCCGCCCTGGCCTGGCCGGACAAGGTCCGGGCGCTGGTGCTGTGCGCCGCGGCGCCCCGGATGACGGTCGAGCCGGAGGTGTTCCGCCTGCTCCGCGACGAGCCGGAGCACTTCGTCGCCTGGCTGGCCGACCACGCGCTGTCGCCGCGGGCGAAGCCGGTCATCCGGCAGGGGTTCCTGGCCGCGGCGGCGCCGACCCCGGCCGAGATCGCCACCGCCGACTTCCAGATCGTGCAGGCCACCGACCTCGCCGCGCGGGTCGAGGAGGTGGCCTGTCCGATCACCTGGCTCGACGGCGCCGACGATCGGATCGTGCCGCCCGCGCTGCGCGAAGGGCGGCGCGGCCAGGTGGTGACGATCCCTGCCGCCGGTCACCTGCTGCCGATCGAGGCGCCCGCCGCCATCGCGGAGACCGTGATCGCGCTCCGCCCGTAGGCGCCGATCGAGATCGAGCGCCGGCCGAGCGGGAATATGAGGGCGGGAAAATCCATGACACTTCGACGAATCTCCATCACCTGGCTGGTCGTGCCGGTTTCTCTCTCCCTTCTCGGCGTCCTCACGCTGGACTGCGGCAGCGGGACGTCCAGCGGACGGCCTGGCACCGGCGGCAGCGCGACCGGCGGCAGCACGGACGCGGGCGGCGGCGCCGGCGGCACCACCAACAGCTGCGCGGACGCCTCGGCCGCCGGCGGCGCGGGCGGCGGCTTCACCTCCACCTCCGAGGACGAGGGCGCGAGCTGCACCGTCGCCGCGCTGCCGAGCGCCAGCGGGCTTCCCTCCATCGCCCTCTTGCCCGACCCGTTCAAGAAGCTGGACGGGACCGAGATGACCACCAAGGCCGAGTGGACCTGCCGCCGGGAGGAGATCCGCAAGCAGGCCGAGCAGTACGCCCTCGGCCCCAAGCCCGCGCCCCCGACGGTGACGGGGACGGTGACCAGCACCGCCATCACCGTCAACGTGACGGCCAACGGCACCACCGCGTCGTTCTCGGCCACCGTCGCCCTGCCGAGCACCGGCTGCCCCCCCTACCCGGCCATCATCGGCTACGGGAGCGTCGCGCCGCTCGACACCAGCGTCATCGACAGCGAGGGCGTCGCCACCATCAACTTCAATCCCACGCTGGTCGGCGCCGAAGGCGGCGGCCACGGCCCCACGCAGACCGGCGCCTTCTACAACCTCTACCCGGGCGGCTCGCAGACCGGCCTCCTGGTGGCCTGGGCCTGGGGGGTGAGCCGGATCGTCGACGTCATCGCGCAGTCGGACGGGACGCTCCTGCGGGCGGACGCCATCGGCGTGACGGGCTGCTCGCACTACGGCAAGGGCGCGTTCATCGCCGGCGCGTTCGACCAGCGGATCGCGCTGACGTTGCCGGTCGAGTCTGGGACGGCGGGCGTCCCCACCTGGCGCGGCATCGCCAAGGCCGAGGTCGGCGCCAACGGCAACCCGTCGCAGACGCTCTCGAACGCCTACAGCGAGCAGCCCTGGTTCGCCGACGGGTTCGCGCCGTTCCTGAGCGACCCCACGATCAACCCGATCGACACCCACGAGATCGTGGCCATGGTCGCCCCGCGCGGCCTCTTCATCATGGACAACCCGTACATCGGCGAGCTGAGCCCCCAGTACAGCTACCTCGCGACGGTGGCGGGCGCCGAGGTCTACTTCGCGCTCGGCGCCCCCTACAACATCAGCTACAATTCGGCGATCTCGAACGGCGCCCACTGCGCGATGCGGCCAGAGTGGTCGGCGCCCCTCAAGGACAGCATCGAGAAGTTCCTCACCCGCAGCGGGCACGCCGCGGGCGAGATCAACGCCAACTCCGTCCAGCAAGCGCAGCTCTCCGACTGGCGCGACTGGACGACACCCAGCTTGAACTAGCTAGCGCGGGTCGTCGGCGAGGGCGAACGGGCGGAGGCGGTGGCCGTCGGGATCGGCGAGCACGCAGGTGAAGCCGAAGTCCATCCGGGTCGGCTCCTGCACCACCTCCAGGCCCAGCGCCCTCCAGTCGGCGAACGTCCGCCGCACGCTCGCCTCGTCGGGGAGCGAGAACGACAGCTCGACGCCGCCGGCCGGCCTGGGGGTCGGCCGCACCTCGTGGGCGGCCCAGAGGCCGACCTTCGGGCCGGCCGGGGGCGCGTAGAGCACGAAGCCCGGCGAGCTCTCCACCGGATCGCGGCCGAGCAGCTTGCTGTAGAGCTGGGCGCTGCGCTGGGGTTCCTTCACGGCGAGCAACACGTAGTCGACGTTCGGCATGGTCTGTCTCCTTTGTTTCCTGGTCTCGGAGAAGACCCTACCGGCCGGGGCTGTCAGTTCCTGTCAGCAGCGTTCGGCTCGACGCCCGTTCGCGGGGCGGCCCTTCGGGCGGCAGCCCTGCGGTCGTCGTCCTTCAGGCCCTGCCGCCACTCGGCCAGCAGCGCGGCGCGCCCGCGCGGGTAGCGCGCCGTCGAGCGCGCCAGGCGCGACACCCGGTCCAGGCGAAAGTGCCGGAACCCCCGCCGCGTCTCGCACCAGGCGACGACCACGCGGGCGTGCTCGAAGAAGCCGATGGCGAATGGCCAGATGGTGCGCGTGGTCCGCCGCCCCTCCGCGTCGCGGTAGGCGATCTCCAGCTTCTGCTCGCGGCGGATCGCCTCGCGCACCTGCGCGGCGTCGACGCCGTCCGCAGGCGGACGCTCGGGACCGACCAGCAGCGTGGCCGCCTCGACCTCGCGGCGCAGCTCGTCCGGCAGCACCGCCGCGATCTTGGCCAGCGCGTCGCGCGCGGCCAGCGCCAGGCTGCGATCGTCGGAGCGGTGGGCGACCCAGCGCGAGCCCAGGACCAGCGACTCCAGCTCCTCGACGGAGAACATCAGCGGCGGCAGCGTGAAGCCGGGCCGCAACAGGTAGCCGAGCCCCGGCTCGCCCTCGACCCGCGCCCCCTGCCCGCGCAGCGTGGCGATGTCGCGATAGAGCGTACGCAGCGAGACGCCCAGCTCCTCGGCCAGCGCCGGCCCGGTGACGGGGCTGCGGTGTCGCCGCAGCACCTGCAGCAGCTCGAGGAGGCGTTCGGCCCGCGACATCGCCAGCGCCGCCGAGTGGACCGCGCGCCTGCCCGCCGCGCTAGTTGCAGCCGATGCGGCCGACCTTGCCCAGCGCGAGGTCGTCCATCCAGACGTCGGCGGTCGTGCTGCTGAAGCTCTGGTAGCCGAACATGAAATCGGTGAACTGGCCGCTCATCCAGTTGGCGGTGTTCTTGAGGGCGCCGTTCTGCCAGTCGGTGCCGGCGGTGATCGAGTGGACCAGCGTGCCGTCGGCGTAGACGTTGAGCGCGTTGTACGCGGCGGTGCCGTCGAACTCGAGCTCCATGCAGTGCCAGGCGTTGGCCGTGATGATCGGCGGCATGTACCACTTGGCCATCAGCGGCGAGATGTCGTCGGTCGCGGACTGATTGGTTCCGATCGCGCCCTTGATCATGCCGACGCGGACCTGGTTGTTCACGCTGGTCGGATCGCCGGTGATGCCCAGCAGGGTCTCGTGGTTGTCGCTCGACGGCCCGTTCCCCAGCTGGATCGAGGAGTAGACCCACACCCGCGCGAAGAGGTGGTTGGTCCCGCTCGGGAGCGGCAGCTCGAGGAGGGCTGGATTTCCCGCCCCGTGGAATTTGACGGCCATCTTGCCGCCGTGGACGTGCGTGGCGTCGGCGATCGCCTCGGTGCCGTCGCTCTGGGGGTTGGTGGCGTTGTCGTAGTTGTAGGAGATGAGGTTGTGGAAGCCGGCCGGCTGCTTGCCCGACGTGTCGGACTCGAAGTCGTCGGTGAAGAATGTGGCCGCGCCGCCGCCGCTGCCGGTCGTCCCCGCCGAGCCCCCCTGGCCGGTCGCGCCGCCGGTGGCGCTGTTCCCGCCGCTCCCGGTCGTCCCGCCGGTCGCGCCCCCGCTGCCGGTCGTGCCGCCGGTGGCGCCGCCGCTGCCGGTCGCGCCGCCGCTGCCGGTCGCGCCACCGCTGCCGGTGTTGCCGCCCGTGGACGAGACACTGCCGCCGCTGCCGGTGACGCCGCCGGCGCCGCTACCCCCGGTGGCGTTGTTGCCGCCGGTCGCGCTGCTGCCGCCCGTGGCGCTGTTGCCGCCTGTCGCGCTGTTGCCGCCCGTGGCGCTGTTGCCGCCTGTCGCGCCGTTGCTCCCGCCCGAGCCCGTGGAGGTGGCGCCGCCCGCGCAACCGACGGTCAGAGCACCGAGGGCCAGCATCGCGAGCGCGGACAGACCAATAGCAAAGCGATTCCAGGGGGCGTAAGGCATGCCGGTACTCTATCGGCCCGGCGCGCGGGTCTCAAGGCGGGCGGCGGGCCGACCGATGCTCGTCGCGTGGCGTCGCGGCGAAGAGGGGGGTTCCTGCGGCTGCTGGTGATCACGCTCGTGCTGGCCGTCGCGGCCGGGGGCGTGCTCTACGGGCCCCGGATCGCCGCCGCCGTCCGGCGAGACGGCGGCGTGCTGCAGGCCGCCAAGCGGAAGCTCACGCAGCTGCACGACTTCGCCCTCTTCCGCAGCAAAGGGGACAAGGCGGTCCTGCGCTGGGGCGAGCCGCCCAAGGGGCACGGCAAGAAGGTCTCGGCCCACTGACGGCGCCCGGGGCCGCGCTCAGCGCGGCGCGAAGCGGCCGAGCCGCGCCCGCAGCTTGCGCAACCCCACGACGGCCAGACGCCGCCCGTCCAGATCGATGGCCGAGATGAGCCCGACGTAGAGCACGGCGCCCACCACGGCGCGCACCCCCACGGTGACGAAGCGCCGGCCCGGAACGAGGAACATCAGCGCCCCGTACATGATCAGCGAGGCCGCGCCCGCCCGGAGGGCCGTCCCCCAGGGGAGGCGGACCGGGAGGTACCGGCGCGCCCCCCAGTGGAAGGTCACGAACACCAGCCCGTAGCTCACCAGCGTCGAGATCGCGGCGCCCAGGATGCCGAGGCGCGGGACCAGGAACAGGTTGCAGAGGACGTTGGCCACCGCCGAGCCGGCCACGCACAGCATGATGATGACCGTCTTCTTGTAGAGAAAAAGGCCGGTGCCGACGATCGACGCCGCCCCGTCGACGGCCATGCCGGCGATGACCCAGGGGATGATGGTGGTGCCCGAGATGTAGCGGCTGGAGGCCAGCGATGGCAGGAGCTCGCCGCCGACCGAGGCCAGCCCGGCCACGACGGGCAGCGTGATGAGGACGTAGTCCCGCAGCGACTGCCGGCAGAACTCGGCGGTCGTCTCGGGCCCCTCCTCGTCGAACATCCGGTTGGTGATCGGCCCGATCGCCGCCCCGATCGAGGAGATGAAGACCGACTGGATGTACTGACAGAGGTTGTAGGACGCGGCGTAGAGGCCCAGCTGCGCCTCGCCGATCACCGCCTTGATCACGTAGCGATCGCCGAAGTTCAGGATGAGACCGGCCAGCTCGTAGCCGAAGGTCATCGGCAGCCCGTAGGCCAGCAGGCGCCGGTAGAGCGCGGAGGAGAACGCCGCCCGCGACGGGCGCGCGTCGGGCTCGGCGCGGAACAGGGCGGCGGCCAGGAGCGCGATCGACGTGACGTCGGAGACCAGCGTGGCGAGGTAGAAGACGCGCAGCGACCTCGACACCAGCAGGATCCCGCCGAACAGGCACCCGAGCGCGAAGTACTTCTTCAGCACCTGGAACTTCATCAGCGCGACCGACTTCTGATCGGCGCGCAGCAGGTTGGTGAGGGCGCTCTCCATCACCTGGGTGACCACCAGGAACGAGGCGATGAACAGCAGCCCCCGCACCCCGTCGTTCAGGATCCAGCGCGCGGGGACGATCCGGGATCCCAGCATCAGGCAGACCATCACCAGCGTCGAGGTGGCGGCCATTCCCAGGATCGTCGTCGCGTAGAGCTGCCGCAGCGAAAAGCGGTTCTTCCCGGTGGCGATCTCGGTGAAGTAGCGCGACACCGCGTGCTGCAACCCGGTCTTCCCCAGCGTCCCCCCGACGAGGACGGTGGCCCCGATCAGGCTCATGACGCCGTACTCCTGGACCGAGAAGACGCGCGTCAGGAGCGGGAACGTCATCGCGCCGCCGACGAGGGTGAGCAGGCTGGCCAGCGAGTAGTGCGACGTCTGCGCGAGGAGCTTCTGCGCGCTCGACTCGCCCCCGGAGCCACCGACCGCCTTGACCACCGTCAAACCGGGACGATAGCATCGATCGATGCCGACGCGCTCGGTCCCGGCGGTCTCGATCGTCCTGCCGACGTTCAACCGCGCCGACGTCATCGGACGCGCGATCGACAGCGTCCGGCGCCAGAGCTTCCAGGACTGGGAGCTGCTGATCGTCGACGACGGCTCGACCGACGGGACCGCGGCGCTGCTCGAGGGCCTCGATCCGCGGCTGGTGATCATTCGACAGGAGAACGCCGGGGTCTACTCGGCGCGCAACAACGGACTCCTGCACGCGCGCGGCCGCTTCATCACCTTCCTCGACTCGGACGACGCCTGGGCGCCGCACTACCTCGAGCTGTCGGCCGCCTTCCTGACCCACGAGCCCGAGGCCGCCTTCGTGACCACCGAGTTCTGGGAGGACTGGGGGCAAGG
>Ga0070734_10005526_pt1 | contig 11094 bp, 10 predicted proteins | sample Coa_R1_8_FD_66444 | JGI IMG/M metagenome (GOLD analysis project Ga0070734, IMG submission 66444) | Surface soil microbial communities from Centralia Pennsylvania, which are recovering from an underground coalmine fire - Coalmine... | ecosystem: Environmental > Terrestrial > Soil > Unclassified ...
GATTTCGATCGGAGTGAGAATCGGCCCGCCACCACGACCGCGTGTCGTGAGAGTTCAGCCACGAAGTCCCGGCGCCGGCTATGTTTGGCTCGGGGGCTACTGGTACCCCGTGGGCAACCATTATAAGTGGCACGACGGATACTGGAGCCGCCCACCCTATACCGGCGCGCGCTGGGTGGAACCTCATCACGATGGACAGCAGTTCTTTGCAGGCTACTGGGAAGGCGATCGCGGCCAAGTGGCCCACGACCATCGATGGGACCGCAGCCGTGACCACAACCGGGACTTCAATCACGATCCCGACCGCCGATAACCCTTCAGTCCGGACTCGACTAACTAAAGGAAATCATGAGAGCCAATTCAGCCGGTACCATCACCGGAGCCGTCTTGACGACCCTCCTTTTAGCTTTCTCGGCCTTCGCGCGCGACCACAACGCGCTGAACGGCGTCTGGACGCTGGTGCCTGCTAAGAGCGATTTTGCCGGCCAGCCCGTTGTTCAAACCGGCCCCGTGACGATCGCCGATCGGGAGGGCATCATCATTGTGTCCCGCAGCTTTGTGTATGAAGGAGCCACCGAGACCTTCTTCTATAGCGACGTCACCGACAGCGAACACAACGCCACGATTCATTCCGGCAAAGACTTCAAGAGCAAGACCCGGTGGGATCACGAGGTCCTGAAGGTGACGACGACGCAATCCGGCGCGGTTACTCTCGAGAGCTACACTCTCGCCGCGGATGGGACCATGATGGTCAGCGTCGAGAGGCCGGAACGTAGGCCGATCACCCTGATCTTCCAGCGCAAATAGAGCACATGAAGAGGCCGGCGGGTGATTTTGCCTCGGAAGGAATTGTCGCGGGACGACAGCAACGTTCGGAACGACTGCTGAACGCTCTCAATCGTGAGCAATTCTGGTCAGACGGGACAATCTCGACCTTCGTAAAATTGGTAGTAGGTGTGCGAATGCCCTGTGGGGGCGCAACTAGACGTTGCCGACTATGTCAGCACCAACCACAAACGCTGAACGATCTCCGAGCGGGGAGTTGTCGGTCGAAGAACAGATTCGCCGTCGAGCGTACCAACGTTATGTAGAAAGGGCCGGGCTGGATGGGTCGGACCTTCAGGACTGGCTTCGGGCGGAAGAAGAGATTCGCACGGCCCAAGAGGAAGGCCTCGATTGGAATACTCCTTGGGGAAAGCGAAACACGGAAGGCATATTGCACCGGCAGCGTTAGCGGTCAGGTGACCCTTGCCTGTTTCCTGGACGTTCCACGCCGGCGTTTGAGGCGGCCTGCAATGAGAACCCCTCCTCGCTACTGGTACAGAATGATCAAACTCGGCGCCGCCTGGCGGCTCGTCCTTCTTCTTCTAGTCGCCGTTGCGTCTATCCCAATATTCGCGCAACCGTTAATTCGCAGTGTTCAAGGAATCGTCGTGGACCGCGAAGGCCAGCCACTACCCCGCGCTGTGGTGCAAATTGAAGACCTATCCTCACTCCAGATTCGCTCCTTCGTCACTCAAGGCGATGGCTGCTATTACTTTTTCGAGTTGAGTGGCGATCGATACTACAAGCTGAGTGCGCGATACCGTCGTGTTTGGGGCCGCTTCAGGACTTTGAGCGCCTTCGACTCGCGAAAAACGGCCATCGTCAACCTGAAAGTAGACGTCAAAAAGGAGGAGTGAATGCCTCGTTTTGGCATCGGTTCTGCTGTGGAGGTCCGTTGTGGATATCAATCGTTTCACTGAAAAGATGCAAGAGGCCGTTCGCTCTTCGCAATCGGAGGCGACTCGGCTAAGCCATCAGCAACTCGACGTCGAACATCTACTGGCCGCGCTTCTGAAACAGGAAGACGGACTCGCCGGCGCGATCCTCGCCAAGACGGGGGTGGCTACTGGCCTTCTGTTGCAGCGTCTCGAAGAAGAATTGGGCCGGATGCCGAAGGTTGCCGGGGGTGCCGGCGGCTCTCCCGATCAAGTGTATGTGACCGGGCGGCTGAACCGGCTGTTCGTGCAAGCCGAGGACGAAGCCAAACGGCTCAAAGACGAATATGTGTCGGTGGAGCACTTCCTGCTGGCCATGACCGACGACAAGGGTGTTGCCGGGCGGCTTCTGGCTCAGATGGGCGTTACTCGCGAACGGCTGACCCAGGCGTTGCGCGAGGTTCGTGGCAACCAGCGCGTGACCTCACCAACGCCCGAGACTACCTACCAGTCGCTGGAACGATACGGCCGAGATTTGACCGACGCCGCGCGCCGGGGCAAGCTGGATCCGGTCATCGGCCGGGATGACGAAATTCGGCGCGTCATTCAGGTCCTTTCCCGCCGCACCAAGAATAACCCCGTTTTGATCGGTGAACCGGGTGTGGGAAAAACCGCGATCGTGGAGGGCCTGGCACAGCGAATCGTCCGCGGGGATGTCCCCGAGGGGATCAAGGACAAGCTGATCATTGCGCTGGATATGGGAGCCTTGATTGCCGGGGCCAAGTACCGTGGCGAATTTGAGGAGCGCCTCAAGGCAGTGCTCAAAGAGGTCCAGGAATCGGCTGGCGGCATTATCCTCTTCATCGACGAGCTCCATACCGTCGTCGGCGCCGGTAAAGCCGAAGGGGCGATGGACGCCGGCAATCTGCTTAAACCGATGCTCGCGCGCGGCGAGTTGCATTGCATCGGCGCGACCACGCTCGATGAGTACCGAAAGAACATTGAAAAAGATGCCGCGCTGGAACGCCGGTTCCAGCCGGTTTTGGTGAATCAGCCTTCCGTGGAAGACACCATCTCCATCCTCCGCGGGCTCAAGGATCGCTACGAAGTTCACCATGGCGTGCGTATCAGGGACTCGGCATTGGTGGCCGCTGCCGTCCTGTCCGACCGCTATATCTCGGACCGGTTCCTGCCGGACAAGGCCATCGATCTGGTCGACGAGTCTGCCGCCAAGCTGCGAACGGAAATCGACTCAATGCCTTCGGAGCTCGACGAGATCCTCCGTCGCGTGATGCAACTCGAGATTGAACGCGAAGGACTAAAAAAAGAAAAAGACGCAGCTTCGAAGGAGCGCCTGGCCAAGTTGGAAAGGGAACTCGCGAATCTGCACGCGGAATCGGATGCCACGAAAGCCAAGTGGCAAGCGGAGAAACGCGCCGTGCAGCGGCTGCGCTCGCTTCGTGAGCAGATTGATCAAGTCAAAATCGACATGGAGAAGGCCGAACGGCAGTATGACCTGACCAAGGTGGCGGAGCTGAAGTACGGGAAGCTGGTGCAATTGGAGAATCAGTTAAAGACTGAATTGGAGCACTTTTCGAAGAAGCAAGCCGGAACGCCGCTGATCAAGGAAGAAGTAGACGAACAGGATATTGCGGAAGTCGTAAGCCGCTGGACGTCGATTCCGGTTTCGCGCCTGATGGAGGGGGAGGTACAGAAGCTGCTTCACCTCGGCAAGGAGTTGCACAAACGGGTCATCGGACAGGATGAAGCCGTGCAGGCCGTGGCGGAGGCCGTCGTCCGGGCCCGATCGGGCCTCAAGGACCCGAACCGGCCGGTCGGAAGCTTCATCTTCCTCGGCCCCACAGGCGTCGGCAAAACCGAATTGGCCCGGACCCTGGCCGAGTTTCTCTTCAACGATGAACGGGCCATGATCAGTATTGATATGTCGGAGTACCAGGAGCGGCATGCAGTTGCCCGCCTCATCGGTGCGCCGCCGGGCTACGTCGGCTTCGAGGAAGGCGGGCAACTCACGGAAGCCGTGCGGCGGCGGCCTTATTGTGTGATCCTGTTCGACGAGATCGAAAAGGCTCACCTGGACGTCTTCAACGTTATGCTGCAGATTCTAGACGAGGGGCGGCTGACCGACGGCCAGGGGCGGACGGTGGACTTCAAAAATACGATTCTGATCATGACCTCCAACATCGGCAGCCAGCGAATTCTCGGATATCGCGGCGCGTTCGATGGATCTAATTACGAGGATATGAAGGAGGCGGTTCTGGAAGAGGTGCGACATTTCTTCCGGCCTGAATTCCTGAACCGGGTGGACGAAATCATTGTTTTCCATGGACTCTCTGAGGATCATCTGATGCAGATCGTGGAGATCCAACTGAAGCGTCTGCGCGCGAGGCTCGCCGATCGTCACATTACAATCGAGCTGACACCGGACGCGAAACGGCATTTGGTCCGCGCCGGGTCCGATTCCGCCTACGGCGCGCGCCCGTTGAAGCGTGCGATCCAGAAGAACGTCGAAACGCAGTTGGGGCGGTTCCTCCTGGATGGGACCATCCGGGACGGGCAACTCGTGCAGGTTGATTATGATCGTGCGGCCGGAACGCTGATCTTCTCCCCACAGGCGGCACCCGTGGCACAAACGCAAACCGCCAGTGCCTGAATATGTCGCTTGAAATCATCCATAGAGAGCATGAAGGCATCGAGATTCTCGATCTAATTGGGTATCTCACGCTCGGGCAAGAAGATCTGGATTTTCGAAATGAGTTGGACCGGCTGGTCAAGGCCGGGAAGACTCGTGTGGCATTGAACCTCAGCGATCTGCACAAACTGGACAGCACTGGCCTCGGCACCCTGCTCTTTGCTCTGGCGAAGCTGCGGAAAGCCGGCGGAAATCTGGCGCTTTTCAATCTAAAACCATCACACGTCGAACTGTTGACGGAGACAAAGCTGGAAACTGTATTCGAGGTCTTCCAAGAGGAACAGGACGCGATAAACAGCTTCTTCCCTGACCGGAACGTGAAGCGCTACGATATCTTGGAGTTTATCGAATCCAAGAAACTGAACCGCCCGAAATCGTAGTGTCGTTCGTCTATGCGACCCGGAGACGATGGAATAAGGGGACTTTGACCAAGTCCAGGATGAATGCGAAAACCGCTGCCGCCAGGAGTGTTCCTGCCAAAACAGATACGGACATCGGGGCCATGGCAATTCCCCAAGCCGCCAGGGTTGAGGCGATGACCAGATCGAGTACAGACGACCCGATGAGCCACCCGCTTGGACGAGCGGCCCCCAGTGTTGGCGTTCTCGATTCGTATAAGTCGTTGCCTGATTGCCAAACGCCACGGCCACAAAGGCCAGAGTTCGTAACGTTTCGATTCCAAGGCCCATCCGGAATTTGCCGAAGGCGAGGACTGCGGTGCAAAACACCAACTCGGAGATTCCCATAAAGACGCCCGCGATCGTCAATGTTCCGATTCGCCAGACATTGGGCATCGGAGACGGTCGCACGTTGTCCGTCGTCAAAGACATGCCCAGGAGGTCGCCGGTGAGCATGATGATCACCATCAACATGGGAGTCAGAATCGCTTGCCCCGTAATCACCAGACCGACCGCCAGGAATAGCACCTGGACGGTTTTCTTGGTTACCGAGTTAACCGCATAAGTGAGGATGCGCTGGAACGTAACGCGGCCTTCCTTTATTGAAGCCACGATCCCGCCGAGCCCTGGCGCGGTCAGAACGATGCCAGCCGCGGACTTGGCCACATCGGTGGCAGTGGACACCGCGATTCCCATCTGCGCCTGACGCAGCGCTGGCGCGTCGTTGGCGCCATCTCTGCACATACCAACTGCGTGGCCGCCTTTCTGGAACGCTTTGACCAGGTCATATTTTCCCTCGGGAAGGACCCCGGCAAAGACAGCGAAATCCTCAATGTGTACGGCGTCCGGGATTGGCCCGGGCGGACAGACCGGCCCCACCAGAGCCACGGCCCTGGCGACGATCGCTGCCGTCGCCGGAGCATCGCCCGTCACCATTACCGTACGAACGCCCAGCGTATGCAGCTCCGCGATGAGAGCCGCGCGCACAACGGCCTTCTCTTGAGAACTTTCGACGTGGGCGGTACTAACAGTTCCGCGGTGCGTCCGAACTTGGTACGCGCTCCAGTCGCTGTAACCTCCGCGACGGCTTCGCCGCGCCGCACCAGCGCCCCCGCGAAAGTTTCAAACCCTGCGCCGGCTTCGGCCGGAACCGATTCTCCGGTGAGCATGGACTGGTCAAGCAGCACTGAACCCTCACTCAGACACACGTCGGCAGCGACCACCGCCCCGAGCGAGAGCTTCACCAAATCGCCAGGAACCAGCAGGGCAGCAGGTACGGTGGCCCAAACATTATCGCGACGGACGAATGCGTTCAGCGAGAGCCGCGACTTCAGCGCGGTGAGAGTCGCCTGGGCGCGCGTCCTTCCCGGAAGAATCCGAGCGCGGCATTGAAGGCCAGCAGAAGCGTGATAATCGCGGCCTCGATATACTTGCCGAGGATAATCTCGAGTACGATCGCCGCCTCGAGCATCCAGGGAACCGGCGCCCAGAACTTGCCAGCGCCCTACGCAAAGGATGCAGGGTGATATCCGGCACCGCATTGGGACCGAACGTCTCCAACCGTCGGCGGGCTTCCTCGCTCGTGAGGCCGGTCGAGACCGGGGCATTCTGACCGGGCGCTGGAGTCAGTGCAGTCATTCTACTTAGTGCTCCCCCATTTCCAGTTCCGAATCTCCGGCAGGTCCTCGCCGTACTTGTCGATGTACTGCTTGTGCTCGATCAACTTGTCCTTGAGCTGCTGCTTCAGGTAGATGCCTTTTTCGCCGGTCCGCGGCACGCGGTCAATGGTGTCCATCACGAGGTGGAAGCGGTCCAGATCGTTCAGGACCGTCATGTCGAAGGGGGTGGTGATGGTGCCCTCTTCCTTGTAGCCGCGGACGTGGATGTTGTTATGGTTGGTGCGGCGGTAGGTGAGGCGGTGGATCAACCACGGGTAGGCATGGAACGCGAAGATGACCGGCTTGTCCTTGGTGAAGAGCTCATCGAAATCCACGTCGCTCAAGCCGTGCGGATGCTCGGTTTGAGGCTGCAGCTTCATCAGGTCGACCACGTTGACGAACCGGATCTTCAGGTCGGGTAGGTGCTCGCGCAGAATGGAGACGGCAGCCAGCGTCTCCAGCGTGGGCACGTCACCACAGCAGGCCAGGACTACATCGGGCGCGACGCCCTGGTCGTTGCTGGCCCACTGCCAGATGCCGATGCCCGCGGTGCAGTGTTTGATGGCGGCGTCCATCGTCAGCCACTGCGGCGCCGGATGTTTGCCCGCGATCACCACGTTGGCATAGTGGCGGCTGCGCAGGCAATGGTCCATCACCGACAGCAGGCAGTTTGCGTCCGGCGGAAGATAGACTCTCACGATCTCGGCCTTTTTGTTTACGACATGGTCGATGAAACCGGGATCCTGGTGCGTGAATCCGTTGTGATCCTGGCGCCAGACATGCGAAGCCAGCAGGTAGTTTAGCGAAGCGATCTTGCGCCGCCACGGCAGGTGTGACGTGACTTTCAGCCACTTGGCGTGTTGGTTGAACATGGAATCGACGATGTGAATGAACGCTTCGTAACAGTTGAAGAGGCCGTGCCGCCCCGTGAGCAGATAGCCCTCGATCCAGCCCTCGCACTGGTGCTCGCTGAGCATTTCCATCACGCGCCCAGTGGGTGCGAGAAATTCGTCGTTCGGCACGGTCGCGGCGTACCATTGGCGTTTGGTCACTTCAAAGAGGGCTTCCAGGCCGTTCGAGAGTGTCTCATCGGGGCCAAAGACCCGGAAGTTCCGCTGCTCGGCGTTCTGCTTCGCCACGTCACGAAGGAATCGCCCCAGCACGTGGGTGTCACCGATGCCACGCGCTCAGGGCGCAGGCACGTCGACCGCATAATTCCGGAAGTCCGGCATGCGCAGGTCGCGGAGCAGCATGCCACCGTTGGCATGCGGATTCGCGCCCATGCGTCGTTCGCCTTGGGGCGCAAGATCGGCCAGGTCCGGTTTCAGGCGGCCTTGCTCATCGAACAGTTCCTCCGGCCGGTAGCTCCTCAGCCAGTCTTCCAACAGCTTGAGGTGTTCGGGATGGGTCGCCGGGTCGGAGAGCGGCACCTGATGCGAACGGAAAGTGCCCTCAATCTGAAGGCCATCGACCGTCTTCGGCCCGGTCCAGCCCTTGGGTGAATTGAGAACGATCATCGGCCAGCGCGGGCGCTCGAGATTGCCGTGGATACGGGCGTCCTGTTGGATTCTCTTGATCTGCTCGACCGCCGTGTCGAGCGTCGTGGCCATGACCTCATGCATCAGCTCGGGTTCATGACCCTCGACGAAGTAGGGCGTCCACCCGTAGCCACGAAGCAACTCTTCCAATTCCTCGCGAGTGATGCGCGCGAGGAGTGTCGGATTGGATATTTTGTAGCCGTTGAGATGCAAGATCGGCAGTACCGCGCCATCGGTAGCCGGATTGAGAAACTTATTGGAATGCCACGCGGTGGCCAGCGGTCCGGTTTCCGCCTCACCATCGCCGACGACGCACGCGACGATGAGATCGGGATTATCGAATACGGCCCCGAACGAATGGCTGAGCGAATAGCCCAGTTCGCCGCCCTCGTGGATCGAGCCGGGGCACTCCGGGGATGCGTGGCTGGGAATTCCGCCGGGAAATGAAAACTGAAGAAAAAGCTTTTGAAGTCCGGCATCATCCTGGCTGATGTTTGGATAAATCTCGCTATAGGTACCCTCGAGGTAAGTGTTGCCCACCACGGCCGGGCCACCATGCCCAGGGCCGGAAACATAGATCATATTAAGGTCGTATTTCTTTATGATCCGGTTCAAGTGCGCATAAATGAAGTTCTGCCCCGGCGTCGTGCCCCAGTGTCCAAGCAGCATGTGTTTCACATCGCCGGGCATTAGGGGCCGCCTCAGCAGCGGATTGTCGTAAAGGAAAATCTGTCCGACCGACAGATAGTTGGCGGCGCGCCAATAGGCATCCATCTTGTAAAGCAGTTCGGGTGTGAGTGTGGGGTCCGTCATGGTTTCAATCATTGCGGAGTTTCTTTCTCGGAATTAAAGCGTGCGGCCACCGTTGCGCCGGGGTCAGTCTGGAACGCGAGGATTTCCTTGCCGCCGTCGACCAAAAATCCACGCATGCTCATCGTCGACGGAGCGGCGACTTCCCCATCTTGGGCCCGCAGCGTCCATCCGAATCGTACCGAGCAGTCGCGATCAACCTGAAAGCTGCCGTTCTCGGCTATACCGAGGGTCCCCTTGGCGGACAACGTGTGGGGAACTTCGCCGGGTTGCATCGGTGTCGTACTGCCGGAGACTGTGTAGGTGTACTCGCTGAGGAGATCCGCCGCCGAACACGCATCGGATGTTCTTTTCATGATCCCGTGCTGGGCGCCGGCCGGGTCGGTCTGTTTGAATCGAATTGCAGCTCCGTCAACGGAAAACGTTCCGCTGAAATTCTGGAAGCCTCCAGAATCGTCCTGTAGTCTCCAGATCACCGAGCAGTCCGATCGCGCCTCATAGCTACCGGTCACGAGGTTGCCCAGAAGGAGTCCACGGAACATGGCGGACGCCGTCCCGCTCAGGCCACCCTGTCCATCAAAAACTACGCGCCCGAGGCTGACGGTGGGGCGCGGCGGTCCGGCAATGTCCGTCAAGCCCGTCAGCTGGAACGCATAGGGGCCAACCAGATCCGCGGGATTACACATGTCAGCAGCATGCGCAAGCGAACTCGGAAACAAGAACAAGAGGAGCGGCCAATGCATGATAACTCTTCGAGCACATGGGGAGCCAATAACTCGGCCGAACTGCACGGGTTGAAGATCACTGCTGGAGTCGGCTGTGGCAAGATGCTCAGTGCCGCGCGAGGCCGAGAGGTCACACATGTAGCCATTTTCGGCGTGACCCTTCGCCTGAGGCCGGTTTATAGGCAGCGGCGGCCAGCTCATTGCGGCCGAAAGCCCGCGATCCGGGAGCGGACGTGACGGTTCCAAATACAGGATGCGCTGCAAATAGCGAAAGGTGAGGGAAGCACGGAGGCCCGACGGCGAGCCTGTCATGCAGCGATTCCGTAAACATGGTGGATGAACCTGATTTGCCCGATGTTATCGCCCCTCACTAGGCAGGGGATTTTCCGGATCATGTGCATCGACTCCTATCCAATCTCGGCAGGTCATCTCTCGGATCTCGTGAGCAACCGATAAACCCCGTATCCCGCTAGAAACAACCCTGCGCCCGCGGTTGCCCCCGCAGCAATAACGACACCCGCCGAGAGTCCCGTCGCAATCCCCAATGCGGCAAGCTCCAAAACACCGACCGAGGCTCCACCGGCCCCCCCAAACCCAGCGCCAACACTGGCCAATGCGGCCATTTTGGCCGTTTCTTTCAACTTGTCGGTCATAGTAACCCTCCTCGGACTGTCGGAAGGCGCGAGCGAGACGCTCCTGCCGGGCCCGCTTGAACTCCCAGCCTACGATCACGAACTGCCGGACTTGTCTTAATGCACGTCTAGCGCCGTCGTCATGGCAGACAAATGCGGCCCGCTAGTGTTATCAGAAGAGATCGACTTCATGCAACCCGGATGGAAGGATGTCCAACAGAAATAGTCCGCAGAGCAAGTGACCGTGTAAGGTCACGTGACCAAATGTGGGCAAGGCGCCCCTGTAGAGCTACCGTCTTTAGCGCCGGGAACTTTACGCATTACGATTTTTGCTCGCACACTCGGCACCGCCGGTTACATGAGTCCCAACCAGGCCAGCGGCATCGACAAGCGCGCTGACATCTGGGTCTTCGGCTTGGCGGTAGTCTGACCACCATTCGTCGGTGTCGGCTGACAAGAAACCTCTGGAGTCGCTTAGCGCAGGCCTCCGATGCTTCCGACCTGCTACTGGGCCGCCCTCAGGTGCGCACCAGTATGCGTTTTAGCCAGGCTCGGCCGAGAATCGCTAACTGAATTCATCGGTATGTCCGACACATCGGCGGTCGTGCACACAACGCTGTAGTGGCGGCAGTGCGTTGGCACGACGCGCCAAACCCCGTGATGGAATGGGAAGCAGAGTGCACGAAGGACCCGAAAAGCATAACGAACTCCACTGGTGGCGAATGCGCCGGCTTCAAGTGAAAATCTCCTTCGATTCTGAGCCGAAGCCCTCATGCCACGGGCCCACGGATCCATCACATTGCAGTGACCTGCCCCCTGAGTATGTTCCACGCGTGATGTAAGTTTTCCGGGGAAATCCTTCGAAAAGCTTCCTTCGCCTTCGTCCCGAGAAATGCGCTTTTGCGGCCGGGCAGGTTCCGTCA
>Ga0070734_10005528_pt1 | contig 11086 bp, 13 predicted proteins | sample Coa_R1_8_FD_66444 | JGI IMG/M metagenome (GOLD analysis project Ga0070734, IMG submission 66444) | Surface soil microbial communities from Centralia Pennsylvania, which are recovering from an underground coalmine fire - Coalmine... | ecosystem: Environmental > Terrestrial > Soil > Unclassified ...
GTGCGGCAGAATGGCACGACGCCGCACCAGTGGCTGATGCATCAGCGCGTGCTGGCGGCGCAGCGCCGCCTGGAGAAGACGGCGGAGAGTATCGACCAGGTCGCGGCGGCGGTGGGTCTGGAATCCGCAGCCACCCTGCGGGTTCACTTCGCGCGCGCCTTGGGGATTTCGCCGGCGGCGTACCGGCGGCGCTTTTTCACTGCAACGAATGGGCGGATTAAGACTGAGAGGAGGTTCATTTGACCGTGTCGGCCGCCCTATGGGCACTCGTCAGAACCATAGGTACGCTTTGATGATTCTCTACGCTAAGATGTTGTTTCAGAACGGCTGCTTATTCCGAAGGCTTGCGTACAGCCGCGGTAGAGCGGGAAATGCCGCACTTACGTGGCAAGTGATCGCCAACAAAAGCGATCTTGCGGATTTTAGAAGGTTCTTTCATGAGGTATTCCTTCCTGTCAGCGCCCACTCGGCTCTGATCAACCGGCCGCTCTGGGTTGTTCCTTCGGTTGCGCCACAACGGGGAAATGCAGCGGGTCCCGTAGGTTTTGAAGCTCCCGGTAGTAGTAAAGCGGGCCAGGGCACCGTCCCTTGAACTTCAGCGCCTTCAGAAACTCGATCTCCTCTTCAGTCGCGTCGCCGCTCAGGGATTTGTCCTTGAGGAATTGTTCAAAGCCAGGTTCTAGTGCCAAAGCTTGCGGCTGTTGTTCCACGAATTCAAATCGCTTAATGCCGCCTGGCGCCAGCCTGCGGTTTAAGACAACATCCATACCAAAAGTCTTGAGGTCAATATCCCAGGAATCGATCATGGGATCGAGGAACGAGACGCAGTTTTCGATCGAGATGTTGAAGACGTCGGTGTCCAGGAACTCTAACATCGAGGCGCGCAATTGCTCATAGCTGCGGTCGCTGAGCCGAGCCATCAAGCGCAGCCACTCCTCACTTTGCAGTTCCTCCCTGGCAACCCCCTGGGCCACATCCAAAAGTTTTTGGGTGATCAGGCGTTCGAGTTCGCCAAAGGGCTCTTTCCCAAAGATTCTGCGTATTTCGTTTTGCCTCTCCGGTTCGCATTTGCGAAGAATTAATTCGCGGCACTCTTTGAAAAGGGGCCTGGGCGGCTCCGCCACTCGCTTCTTCAACTCCTCCTGACGCTGGATCTCGGCGAGTTTTGAAAGCTCCCCAGCGGGCAGCCTGAGAAATTCGCCCATGCGGTCATAGATGTCCGAGCGACCCGGGGCGGGAGGGGCCTTCCTCCGAGTCAGAAGTTGGGAGATGTAGGATTCCGTGACCCCGGTAGCAGCAGCGAGATCCCGCTGGTCGAGGCCAAGCTCACTCAAGCGTTCTTTGATTACTAGAGGGACGTCCACGTTTCAGTTAACCATCGAAGGTAAATAATCAATTAAAGTATGGCACATTTCAATCTTGACAAGCAACGAAAATTAACCAATAATGGTAAACGTCTGAGCGCTGCTGCCCACTCGCGGATCATCTGAACTAAGTCGGATGATCTGATCCCTCTCTTTCTTAGGCCAACCCGACAACCGAGGAGGTTGCGATGTTAGATCCCCAACAGAAGCCGACGGGAACCACGTACACCACGACGGTCGCCTTGCTGAGCGTAGCCTTCGTCTTCATTCCCGCCGCATTGGCTTTCTCCCGCCCATTTGGGTATCTGTCTCTTTCCGTCGCGATCGTTTGCAGCGCGCTGTGCTTGACGTTTGCATGGCTCAATTGGAAAAAATCCTCGCAGCTCACAATAGACTCGATTGAGGTTGAAGAGGGGAAAACAAAATGAGCAGCGCTCGCTTACTCACAATTCCAATCGTCGGCGTCCTTCTGGGTGCACCGATACTTTTTGCAGGAGACTTTTCCAGCTACCGCGGATTCCGGTTTGGAATGGACCTTTCCGTGGCGGCAAAATCGGCGGGCATGAAGTCCACCGATGCGAAGGTTGTTCACCAGCGGCCGGCGGTGATCCAGGAATTGAGCTGGCAGCCTAATTCACGCTACCTGGCTGATTCCGCAAAAACAGACCCTGTGAAGGAGGACTCCCTATTCTTCTTCAATGGAGAACTCTTCCGTATGGTCATCACCTACGATCGGTATAAGGTTGAAGGGATGACTTCGGAGGACCTGATCGACGCGATATCGATGAGCTACGGGGCGGCCACGCGACCGTCGGTCGAAATCGCCTTTCATTCCGATTTTGGCGAAGCCGCGAAGGTCATAGCGCGATGGGAGGATTCCCAATACTCGTGCAATCTCGTGCAGACTGGCGATCGAACCAGTTTTGCGCTGGTGCTTTATTCGAAAAGGCTGGATGCCTTGGCACAAACGGCCATCGTCGAGGCTGCTCGATTGGATGCCCAAGAGGCCCCTCAGCGAGAGATTGAAGAGCAAATGAAGCGAGCGCAGGAAGAGCGCGTCATTCTTAACAAGGCTCGGTCGGTAAACGTGCCGAACTTTCGTCCTTGAACAATGGGAAATGTTGTGACGAATCAAATGATAGGACGCGGCGACATATTGATCGAAACGGGCACGCTCTTGCCAGAGCCGCTGCGGCTCGAAACGGAATCAACACCAAGTGGTTGGGTTTCCATGGCGAATCATCTCGATCGTCGCCAAATCGGAAAAGAACTCACGGATGCCGGATGGATATTCTTCTACATGGCCGATGCGCTTAGGGCTACTGCCTTCGGCTTTGATCGAGGCAAGACGATCCAGGCGGCGCTCAAGCGCCTGATCGCCGCTGCAAAGGTGCAAGCGTGCAATTCCCTGGAGATTGATGATATCGAGACGCATTCGTTCTTGGGTTTGCCGTACATGAGCATCTCCGCGCATTCGCGCCATATCCAGAAAGGCCCGGCCGACTCGCGCAAACGAGGCTCGAGAGGAAGCTCCTTTCCTACACCTCGGAGCTCAACATGATCGGCACCGAAGCCCAAATCGAGTGGGCGGAGCGGATCAAGCTCTCCGTCAATGCAGAGTTTGATCGGGTTGCGAGCGCTTTTCAGGCGGCTGCTGTCAAGCAGACGGAGCAGGATCAATTGGATACCCGGGCCGTCATCGCCATTCTCGAAGAGAAGCGCGCCGAAGTGGCGGCAAAGGATCAGGCTGGCTATTTCATCCAACATTGGCAAGAGCTGAGGGATCAGGTGCGGCAGATGATCGCTCAAGATCCCCGTTACCAACTGATCAAGGTCGATCGGCTGGCGCGATCGCGATCATTGTGCCGCGGCGTGCTCCGAATGAGTATGGGCGGCATGGAATGACACTCACCGTGAAACTCACCGCGAGGGAAATCGAGCTATTAACTTCTCTGGCGTCAGACCAGCTATTCCGCAGAGAGTTCATCGACCCCAGGCTGCCCGGCTACAAATCTAACCCAGGCGAATTGAGCCTCGGAAAAAAACTGGTGGAACGACTGCGATCCATTGCGGATCGGGCGAATGGAACTTCGCTTCCAAAGAGAACGGGAGCGGCAGTGTGATTGTTGCAAGGAGCGCGAAAATGCAGTTCATCATGACTGGATTTACACAAGAAATGGGCTTTCGGGTGTTCGGATTTGAACGCATAGGGGATGACCGGGTGCGAACCGCGTTCACGGTCAGGGCGGATCTAGCTCTGACGCGGACGTATGGAATCCGGATTCAGGAACTGCCGTTACTATGCCGGTGCCTGCTCGAACAGCGCCAAGCCGCCGACGAGACTCGCGCGTTGACTTTAACAGAGGGGGAGATGTGCCTCCACGCACAGGTGGCGCGAGATGCCGCGGCGTCAAGGAAGAAACCCTCGCGTAAGCCTCCCATTACAGAGAATCCGGGAGCTGCGTGGCGCGCTCCGCAACCGAGGTAGAAGCTGTGTTCCACTCACGCTGTCCACATTGCAAATCTATTGACTTTAGAGGTGTAGGCATTCGAAACAGCCTCGAGCAGGCTCTGCACTGGATCCTCCTGCCATATCGCTGCACGCTTTGCGGACGCCATTTTTTTCTATTCCGATGGCGAGCTCCCATAGCGGGAACTGCCTGAGTGATCGTTGATTCCATCGCACCGCCCAGACGAGCGCTAGTTTTTCAGACTGTTTTCGCGGCTATCCCAGGAGCTGGTAATCACGGCGTTCCAGGTTGTCGGCAGGTGGAGAGTTTGAACATTGAGACGCTCGATGGTGGCTTCGACAGCGCTAATCTTTGCTTCTGCTTCGTCTACGGCAGTAACCTCCGCTTCAAGCGGGGTATCACCCCACACTTGAAGACGCCATGTTGAGCCGTAGAGATGCGTTAAGACTAGCCAGTTGTCACCGATTCGCGTTGAAAAACCGCTCATGCGATGAACCTCCTCTCAGCTACCGATACGATGGGTTAGGTCTGGTGTCAAAACTACACCAAATCGACTTCCTCCGCCTGCAAGCCCTTTGGTCCTTTTTTCACGATAAACGACACGCGGGCACCTTCTTCAAGTGTGCGGTAGCCGCCGGCCTGAATGGCCGAGAAATGGACGAAGACGTCTTCGCCGTTCTCGCGTTGTATGAAGCCAAACCCTTTTGCTGCGTTAAACCACTTAACCGTTCCGTTTTCTTTCACCATTGCCTCGTTTCTCTATTTTCAGACATCGCATGCCGCGCTTGGACGACATGCCACAGCCGGTTGGAGTCCTCTTAACGCTAGCACGTCACAGCAAGCGATAGCGCAGCAGCTCGATCGTGATCGTGGCCTTGCATTTCTTTGGTGGAATCGTCACGCTCAAAACCGAAGTTCACAAGTAGCGAATCAGCGCATCTCCCAAACGATCCTTGAGCGGTCCCAGCCAGGGCTCAAAATTTCGCCACTGGAAGAGGGCATCGCGGAAGATCGGACGGCGGACCTGCTCAGAACTTGGAGTGCTAACAATGCGTTCGTTCTTGTAGAATTCGATACACGCCGGTTCAAACTCGAGACCGCAGAAATCCAGGATGCGGCGGACGTTTCCCTCGAGGTCCTTAACTAGTTCCTCGTAGCTTACCCGCAGGATGCGCCCAGAAAGGACCGCATCCCAGTGTCGCATCAGTTCGAGATAGGCCCGGTAGTAGCGAGCGATGTCATCGAAGCTATATGAAAACTCCTGCCCGCTTGCAAACAGTTGCTTGAGGTTGCTGACGCAGCAGGCCATGGGCTCGCGCCGCACGTCAATGATCTTTGATTCCGGCAGCATGAGCTGGATGACCCCAATGTGGCGAAAGTTGTTCGGCATCTTATCGACGAAAAAGGCCTTGTCAGTCCGATAAACGCTGGTGTCTGTCAAGTAGCGCTCACCAAGCTTGCGGAAATCGTCACGCGTAAGATCGCCAAGCACCTCTGGATACCCCGGTATTTCGAGGACGATACGCTGCAAGTCATAGAGTTCGTTCGTGGCCTCGACCTGCGAATGGGAGACAAGGATTTGCTCAACAAGCGTCGATCCGGAGCGCGGCAGCCCGACGATGAAAATCGGACCTCGATGCGGAAAACCTACACCCTCGCGGGCCGCGAAGAATGGCGCCGTGCAGATCTCGATCTGTTTGCGCACCTCCCTTTCCATGAAGTCCGAGTCGTACCGGCACTCGACGCGCTTGAGTCTGTTGCCGCGCTCGTAAAATCTCCAGGATTCCGCGAAATCATTACGGTCTTCTAGGGCCTTGCCGAGGGCGAAGCAAAGATGGTAGCGATCGACTGGGTGAGCAGCAGGCTCGGATTCTTGAGCGCGCATCTCGGCGATCTCACTCGGCGAGAAGCAATAGGTCTTGAGATTGGCGAGGCTCCAGTAGGCATCCCCGAAGCTTGGTCTGAGGGTGGCTGCGACGCGATAGGACTGAATGGCCTCTTGCTGGCGTCCAGTGCTCTTAAGCGAGTGGCCGAGCGCCACGTGCAGTTCGGCTGATCCTGGGGAACCGGCGAGCAATGTGCGATAAACTGCGATTGCTGTATCGTGCCGCCCAAGTCCAACGCATGCCGCTGCGTACACCGAAAGATAGTCACTGTTTCGCGGGTCAAATTTGAGCGCGGTCTCTATCGCATTCAGCGCCTCCGAATACTGCTGCCGATTGAGGCGTGCGAGGGCGATTTTGGCGCGCAGCCGCACAGCCTCGATAGCATTCGCGTTGAGCAAATATCCTCGCAGGATGCTTGCTGCCGCGGATAGGTCGCCTTCGGAGAACAGGCTTGAGGCCCGCACGATTTCGGCCGGCATATGTTGCAGGGCGCATACCTGCTTGGATGCCGCCGCCGCATTTTCGACTTCCCCCATCATGCAATAGAGGCGTTCGAGCATCATCCAGCTTGCGGCCAGCGCCGGATTAAAATTCACCGCTTGAAGGAAGGCATCAACTGCGCGCCGCGTTTCGCGTAAGCTCATGTAACAATAACCGCGCTCTTGGTATAAAAGGCTGAACCGCGGATGCCGCTGCTCTAACCGCTGCAAAGTTTCCAGAGCCTCGGGAATCCGGTACAGGCAGCGCTGGTTGGCGGCGACGAGATAGAGCGCGTCGCGATTGTAGGGTGCTGAATCCGCAAGCGCTTCGGCTGCGGCCAGCGCTTCAGAATGCCGGAGCCGCTGGCTCAACTCACGGATTCTCCGTACCTCCAATTCGATGAATTTGATCGATGAAGGAGCGGAGGAAGCCGACATTGTACCCGATTATAAGCGCCGATCTAGCGTTTTGTAGTGGACGACTTTGAATGTTCAAAATCACCCGTTAGCTGGCGTTCTCTTTCGTAACGACGCTCAACGACGATTTCATCTCCAATTCACGATGCCGTCATCCGGTTGCGATAGTCGTTCCCTATCCTCCTAAGAGGTTGCGTGCGTATACAAGATCCGTAACCGCGGACAGAGAAAAGGAGGCACCGGATGAGCAATATAGATCGGCGTCAATTTCTGCAGGTGATAGGAGCAACCGCGCTGACGAGCGCACTGAAGGAGAATATCGCGAAGGCTCTCGATATTCCAGCGCACAGCCGCACAGGCACGATTCAAGACGTTGAGCACGTTATCATCCTGATGCAGGAAAACCGCCCGTTTGATCATCACTTCGGCACTCTTCGCGGAGTGCGAGGATTCAACGATCCGCGCGCAGTCAACATAAATCTCCCGCTCAAGAGCGGTGGCAGTGCTCCGGCTTCGGTCTTCTTGCAACCGGCGGGCGCGGCTAATACAGCCGCGGGCTTCTCGGTCGCGCCAACGTTTGGCAACCTGGATGGCCCAGGCAATGGAGTGGATGTGATCCCCCCGTTCCGCGTTAATCCTAATAGCGTTGAGCCGGGCCTGCATAGCTTAGGTCTGACTTATCTGCCGGGAACGGGGCATGGTTGGAACGGAATTCACGCTGCGTGGAACCAGGGTCAGTATGACAACTGGGCGAACCAGCAGGGGCCTATCGCTATGTCATACTTCACGCGCGATGACATCCCGTACCACTACGCTCTGGCAGATGCCTTCACAGTGGGTGATGCATACTATTGCTCGATCATGGGCCCGACGAACCCGAATCGCATGTACTTGTGGTCGGGCTGCATCGGCAATTTGAGCAACCTGGGCCCGGGGGGCGCCGACGGCCACGGCGCCGGGCCAGCCACCTACAATGGCCTTAGTCTCAACAATGCGTATTGGACATTTAGCACTCTGCCTGAGGTGCTGCAGGCCGCGGGCGTAAGTTGGAAGATCTATCAGGATCTCGCCGGACAGACGTTCGCGCCGGATTTTGGGGACGGAACGGATAACTCCTTCGCGGGCAACTTCACCGACAATCCGGTGCTTTACTTTAATCAATACGCAACTTCCGCGCCCGGGTCGCCGCTGTTCCAGAACGGTTGTACGGGTACGGAAATCATAAACATTATTCCTTCCGCGGGCGCGCCTGCTTCTGATTGGCTCGCTTGGGCCGAGCACCTTTTCGACCAGTTCCGCAGCGATGTGACGAGCGGCAAGCTGCCGCAGGTGTCCTGGATCATCGCGCCGGCCGGCTATACCGAGCACTCGGATTGGCCAGTCGACTACGGCGCCTGGTACATCTCCCAGGTCCTTGACATCTTAGTCTCCAACCCTGATGTTTTCAGCAAAACCGTGCTCCTGATCAACTACGACGAGGCAGACGGAAGCTTCGATCACATCGTGCCGCCGACGCCGCCCGAGACGCCTGCTAATGGAGCCTCCACGGTTAGCATCGAAAATGAAATCGTAACGGCGATCGGCCAGAAACCAGGTTTCCAGCCCGGCCCAATCGGACTAGCCACGCGCGTGCCCTTCATCGCGATCTCGCCCTGGAGCAAGGGAGGCTACATCAATTCCCAAGTGTTCGATCACACGTCTGTGGCTCAGTTCATTGAGAAACGTTTTGGAGTACACGAGGCGAATATTTCGCCTTGGCGCAGAGCAGTGGCAGGCGATCTGACATCGGTATTCAACTTTTCCAATCCGAACGACGCCCCTGTTCCGCTGCCAAGCACGGCAGGCTTCCTACCGCCCCCGGCCGAACTTGCCGGGGGGCCGACCACGACCTTCATCCCTACTTTAGGTCAGGTGATTATCGGAGTGCCGTCACAGGAAAAAGGCATCCGGCCCGCGCGTGCATTGCCTTACGAATTGGATGTTTACGCGGCTGTGAATGCATCGAACCACACCATCACGCTCACGTTCTCCAACACGGGCAGCGCGACAGTCGTCCTCCAAGTCCGGTCCGGAAATCCGGCGGATGTCGTGCGCTCCTACACCGTAGAGCCCGGCAAACAGTTGACAGGCTTATGGACATTCCTTTCATCCTACGATCTCTCCGTGTACGGACCGAACGGGTTCGCCCGCTATTTTAAAGGCAGCACCGCGCCTCAAGCGGCGGCTCTCGATGTCCTCTCGAGGTATGGAAGAGAACACGGCGGCACAATCAAGTGGCGAATTACTAATCTCGCGGTCGGGCAAGCAGAAGTTAAGGTGCTCGACGCATACACGGGGAACTTGGACACCCGAATTCTCCAGCCTAGCCAGGTATTTGAGGACCAGCTATCGCTGGATCAGTTCTTTGGTTGGTACGACCTGATTATCACGGTCACTGGAGATCCGGCTTTCAAATATCGCCTTGCTGGTCATATTGAGACGGGAGCTGATAGCTTCTCGGATCCGGCCCTCGGCGGTCTCGTGGCTCTTAAGGGCTGACCGAAACCAGGGTGCTTCTTAAAGGTGCTTACCATGAATATTTCCAGAACAATTTCACTACTCGCAGTGTCGGCCGTGTTCGCTCTTTCATCAAGTGGCCTCAAAGCTCAGGTCGTAACTTACCAACCCTATATTCAGCCGGGCGATTCCGGACCGTTCGGTCCCTCGGATCAAATGGTGGTTGCATGGCAAACGAACGAGATGGTACCGAATCCCGGCGCCTACTCGGTTTCGGTTGCCAAAGATCTCAATTTTGAGAAATCCACACAGGTTCCGGTCGCGGGCCGCGTCGTCGATAACTATTTAGCCGCTGATCCTGGCGTCTTTGGTTCTCTTGTCATCCCGACCGCCTATGGCGCTCACAGCGATTATTACGCCATGCTCACAGGCTTGAAATACGATACCGATTACAGCTACCAAGTCACCGGCCCCGGGCTCCCTCCAGGTGGATTTACCGCATCCTTCCACACGCGCACGCAGCACGGTCAATTCTCGTTTCAGGTTCAGGGCGACGAAGGCTACTATCCCGGTATTCCTAACACGAACCCGGTTCAGGTTGCTAACTACGAAGCTCGCATCATTCACACGATGTTCAACGTCGACAAGCTGTTTCTTCCCGGTCAGCCGCGCTTGCCGCGGCCCGATTTCGCTCTAAACACGGGCGACAACGTCTACGTCGACGGAAGCGACAGCAACTATCGTGACGTGTGGTTCCCGACCTGGAACAGCAACACCGATTCCAATGAGTCCGGCGCACCTTTCATCCGCAGCATTCCCTTGTATATCGTCGCCGGCAATCACGACGTCGGCAGCACTGGGGCAACCGCGAACCTACTGGCTGCGAACCCGCCGACGATCCCTGGCACATCCGGCCCCGGACCGTTCGGCGGCAATATCAGCGGCGGCGACGCACTCGCGTACTTCAACAACTACTATTTTCCCTTGAACGGCCCGACGGGTGTGGATATCCAATATCACTTCACGGGCGATAGCTCCACCGCGACGAACTTCCTATTCTCTTATCTGGGAAATACGTACAATTCCCCATTAGCGATTGAGGCGCTACGCGCCAGCACAACCGTGAACACCGGACAAGGTTCGAAGCGGCAAATCGATCACCAGAGCAACTACGCGTTTGATTACGGCAACGCGCATGTGGTCTTCCTGGACGCCAATCCCCATCTATTCGATAACCAGTTGCCAAGTCCGGCCACCTTCCAGGCGCCACCCTCGTTTCCTTTCACGCCCTATCCTTCTGTCCTCCGCGATTGGCTCATTCACGACCTCGATTCGAGCGACCAGACCTGGAAAATCGTGGTGTTCCATCAACCATCGTTCTCTTCGGGGAACGCAACACTCCGCAATGACCAGATGCGAACCATAGCCAAAATCCTCGAAGACCATGGCGTGAATATGGTGTTCAACGGGCACGAGCACAATTATCAGCGAACGCTGCCAGTTCGCGCGCTCCCGACAGTTGCCTCATCGCCGGACCCAACCGGGCCTGAGGCCGTGGCCGTGGACAAAAATTTTGACGGCGTGAATTACACTGTTCCGGACGGTGTGCTCTACTTTGTCGAAGGAGCCGGCGGCAACCGCGATTTTGACGATGCCCTCGGAAATCCACGCGGGAGCGCCGCAAATACGATTGACCAGGAAGACTCGGCCACCGGTCTGTCAGTACCCCTTGGTGCGCCGCCCCAAACCTATCCTAACGGCCCGAATTCCTGGCTCGATACACATCTGACCAATACCGCCATGACGAACTTCTTCGCCACCGCTGGCAGCGGTCCGAAGATAACGGCGCGGTTCAAAGGCAAGTTGTTCTCGTTCGCGGATATTGTAGTGAACAACAACGAGCTGACACTGTACCAGATCTCGGAGCCGCTATCCAACAGTTCTTCCGCGACGGCGGCAAATCCGTTTCCATT